>Ga0207702_10001267_pt1 | contig 25378 bp, 18 predicted proteins | sample KBSCornC62_FD_184302 | JGI IMG/M metagenome (GOLD analysis project Ga0207702, IMG submission 184302) | Corn rhizosphere microbial communities from Kellogg Biological Station, Michigan, USA - KBS Corn C6-2 (SPAdes) (version 2) | ecosystem: Host-associated > Plants > Roots > Rhizosphere > Soil ...
CCCACGCCGAAGCCGATCGCCAGCGGCAGCGCCGCCCCCATCGCCACCAGGGTGGTCATGGTGATCGGGCGGAAGCGCACCAGCGCGGCCTCGCGGATCGCCGCGACCGGGTCCATGCCGTGCTCGCGCTCGGCGACCAGGGCGAAGTCCACCATCAGGATCGCGTTCTTCTTCACGATGCCGATCAGCATCAGCACCGCGATCACGCTCATCACGGTGAGCTGGGTGTGCGTGAGCAGCATGGCGAGGAACGCGCCCATGCCGGCGGCGGGCAGGGTGGAGATGATGGTCAACGGATGGATCAGGCTCTCGTACAGGATGCCCAGCACCACGTACATCGCGCCGATCACCGCCACCAGCAGCAGCAGCGAGTTGGTCAGCGTGTCGAGCAGGTCCTGGTTCTCGCCGGTGTACTTCTTCTGCACGCCGTCCGGCAGGTGCGCGGCGAAGATCGCCTGGTCCACCAGCTTCAGGCCGTCCGCCTGGCTCACGCCTTCGGCGAGGTTGTAGTTGATCGACGCCGACTCGACCTGGTCGTAATGCTGCACGCTCACCGGCGCTATGCGCGGCTGGATGTGCGCCACCGCCGAGAGCGGAATCATCTTGCCCTGCGTGTTGCGCACGTAGGTGTTGAGCAGGGTGTCTGGCCGCAGCGTGTCGGCCTTGTCCGAGGTGAGTACCACGCGGTACTGGTTGATGTCCGAGTAGATCGTCGAGATCTGGTTCTGGCCGAACGCGTCGTACAGCGCGTCGTCGATCTGGCTCATGCCCACCTGCAGGCGCGCGGCCGCGGCGCGGTCGACTTCCAGCATCTGCTGCTTGCCGATGCTGTCGAAACTGGAGGTGACGTCGCGGAACTGCTTCATGCCGCGCATCACGCGCTGCAGGTCCAGCGTGGGCTGTTGCAGCGGCGTGCCGCTGGTGCTGGTGAGCTGGAACGAATACCGGCCCACGCCGCTGCTGTTGCCGCCGCCCATGTTGATGAACTGTTGCGCGGTGAGCGTCACGTCGAGGTCCGCCACGCCCTTGAACTGCTTGGTCAGCCGGTCGACGACCTGCTGTGCGGAGTCGCGCCGATCGCCGGGCCGGTCGCCCAGCGGTTTCAGGTCGATGAACAGGTTCGCCTGGTTGGCGGTCGATCCGGGATTGCCGCCGACCGATGCGGTGATGTCCAGCACCGCCGGATCGGCATGGATCTGCGCCACGACCTGCTGGGTACGCCTCATCATCAGGGTAGGCGAGATGTTCGCGTCCGCGGTGATGTTCGCGTTGACCAGGCCGGTGTCCTCCTTCGGCATGACGCCGCCGCCGGCGGTCATGCCCACCAGTACCGCCAGCACGATCGTCAGCACCAGCAGGATCGGCGGTTGCCAGCGCATCAGCCGGCGGTGGCGCATGGACCAATCCAGGCCACGTTCGTAGATCCGCAGCATCCAGCGGTCGAAGCGTTCGGCCCAGCGCTCCAGCCGCCCCGGCGTGCGCGCAGCCGCCACGTCGTCGTGCGCCAGCCAGCTGCCGCACAGCGCCGGGGTGAGGGTCAGCGAAACCAGCGCCGAGATCACGATGGTGGCGATCAGGGTCACCGAGAACTCGCGCATCAGCAGCGTGAACACGTTGTTGCCGAACACCATCGGCCCGAACACCGCGATCAGCGACAGCGTGATCGAGATCACCGTGAAGCCGATCTCGCGCACGCCGGCGAGCGCGGCCTCCAACGCCGGCGTGCCCCGCTCCATGTGGCGCACGATGTTCTCGATCACCACGATCGCGTCGTCCACCACGAAACCCACGCACAGCACCAGCGCCACCAGCGAGAAGATGTTGAGCGTGAAGCCCATCGCCCACATCAGCACGAACGCGCCGGCCAGCGAAAGCGGCACGCTGAACATCGCGATCACGGTGGGCCGCACCCGGCGCAGGAACACCAGCATCACCAGCGCCACCATCACGATGCCCACCAGCAGCGCCACCTCCACCTCATGCAACGCCGACATCGTGGTCGGCGTGAGGTCGAAGATCGGGGTGATCTGCACGTCGGCCGGCAGCAGTCCGCGCAGCTCGGGCAGCCGTGCGCGGACGGCCTCCACCGTGGCCACCGCGTTCGCCTCGGAGCGCTTGGTGATCCGCAGCACCACCGCGCGACGCTCGTTGAACCAGGCCGCGGCATATTTGTCCTGCTGCCCGCTGGTGACGCTGGCCACGTCGGAGAGGCGCACCGGCGCACCGTTGCGTACGGCGATCACCAGCCTGGCGAAATCCTGCACGGTATGCAGGGAGTCGTTCGCGGTCACCGTCATCTGGGTGCTGCCGTCGCCGATCGCGCCCTGCGGCGAGGTGACGTTGGCCGCGCGCAACGCGTTCGCCACGTCGTTCGCGGTGATGCCGGCATGCGCCAGTGCAGCGGTGTTCAGCGCCACGCGCACCGCATGCGGCGCGCCGCCGCGCACCTGCACCAGCGCCACGCCGGGGATCTGCGCCACCGCCGGTTTCAGCAAGGTGTCGGTGAGGTCGTAGAGCTTGTCCGGCGGCAGGCTGGTCGAGGTCAGCGCCACCAGCAGGATGGGTATTTGCGAGCTGTCGGCCTTGAAATAGGCCGGCGGACTGGGCAGTTGCGGCAAGTCGGGCAACGCCGCGTTGATCGCCGCCTGCACCTCGCGCGCCATCTTGTCGGGGCTGCGGCCGAAGTCCAGCTGCAGGAAGATCTGCGCCCCGCCCTCGGTAGCGGTGGAGGACATGTGCTGCACGCCGGGGATGCGGCCGAGGTGCCGCTCCAGTGGCGCCACCACGGTGTTGGCCATCACCTGCGCGCTGGCGCCCGGCAACTGCGCGGACACGGCCATGAACGGGAACTCGATCGACGGGAACGCCGCCACGCCCAGTAGCAGGTAGGCGCAGAAGCCGGCGATGGCCAGGCCGATCGCCAGCAGCGAAGTGCCGACAGGTCGGCGGATCATGGGGGCGAAGATGTTCACGTGTCCTCCGTGGCGCGCAAGCATGACAGGAGTACACACGCGACCAGCGGCGGCACGAACGGGTTCCCAGGCATGCGTTCTTTATGCCTGCCTTCGCGGTGCGATGTATGTGCCTGAAGGCGGGGCCCTGCCGGAAGGCATGGGGCTGCTTTCGCTTCGTTTTTCTTTGTTGTTTTCGCAAGGAACAGAGCGGTTTCGGACGCCTGCCGGCGCCCGAGTCACTTCTCTTTGCTGGCCCAAAGAGAAGTAACCAAGAGAGAATGGCCTGATTCAATCCGCCGGGATTACAAGCCGGTTGTGCCGAGGATTTGGGAGCCACTCCCGCCTACGCGATACACGTAGCGGCCACACCGCGCCGTATCTGGAAACCGAGGCCCTTCACGCTCGTCATTCCGGCGCAGGCCGGAATCCAGTAGCGATCACGCTCGTTCAAGCCTGTCGTCGCTGGATCCCGGCCTGCGCCGGGATGACGAGCCGAGGCGTAGACGCCACGCCCTGCTTTGGTTTTGGCTCTGCTCTGGCTGTTGCTTCTGCGCGCAGGAGCGCGCTGCTCTTCCGGAGCCCCTGGGCGGCGGTGAGGCCGGGACGACAAGGCCGCGCAGCGGGCGTTGCCAGGGAGGGCAACTCCTTTTCGCGCGGACAGGAGTCCGCTCGAAAAGCCCGGCACCGCCTCACGGACTTGCCGGGCAGGATGCCCGGAGAGCGCCAACCGGGGTGCTCTTTCTCTTTGGCTACTTTCTCTTTGAGCACGCAAAGAGAAAGTAGCTCGGCCACCGGCAGGTGGACGAAACCGCTCCGTCGCTTGCGATCAACCGACTCCGGCCAGCCCCGCCACAGGCCATCCCTGGCCCACCAGACGTCAGTGCGCGGCGGGGCTGTAGCGCAGCGTCAGCGACCAGGTGCGGCCCGGCTGGTTGTAGTACCAGACCGTCTCGTAGCGGTGGTCGAACGCGTTGGCGAGGCGCCCCTCGACCTGCCAGTCCGGCGCGAATTGCCAGCTCGCGCGCAGCGCCAGCGTGCTGTAGCCGCCCAGCGGATGCAGGTTCGCCACGTCGTCGTAGCTGCGGCCCGCGGCGTACCAGGTGCCGCCCACGCCGAACGCGCCAAAGCGGCGGTCGAGGTCGATGCGCGCGGTGCGCTCCGGGCGGCGCGGCAGCACGTTGCCGTTGGCGGCGCCGCCGTCGTCGTTCTTCGGCTGCTGCAGGGTGAGGTAGCCCTGCACCTGCCAGCCGGCCACGGTGGCGCCGAGCTGGCCTTCCACGCCGCGGATGCGCGCGCGGCTCAGGTTGAACGGCACGTAGTTCTGCGCCGGGTCGAGCACGATCATCTGGTTGATGCGCGTCTGGTAGGCGTTCAGCGCCCAGTGCCAGCCTTCCAGCTGCTGCTGCAGGCCCAGCTCGGTGCTGTGCGAGGTCTCCGGCCTCAGCTGCGGGTTGGCCGACGGCGTGCCGAAGAACGGCGGGAAGTACAGGTCGTTGAAGGTCGGCGCATGGAACGCGGTGCCGTAGCTGGCACTGAGGCGCAGGCCGTGGTCGAACGCATAGCCCCAGGCCAGCGCACCGGTGTCGTGGTTGCCGAACTGGCTGTTGTGGTCGCGGCGCACCGACGCCTGCAGTTCGTTGCGGCCGAACGTGCCCTGGTACTGCGCGAAGCCGCCGGTGTCGTGGCGCTGCGTGGCGAGGTAGGCGGTGCTGCTGTCCACGTGGTCCTGCTGCCAGTCCACGCCCACGGTCAGCAGCTGGTTCGCGGCCAGCGCGATGTCGTTCTGCCACGAAGCCTGGTTGCGGCGCGAGTCGGCGTAGCCGGTCTGCTGCAGCGGGTAGTACGTGCCGTAGTACGTGCCCTGGTAATACGTGGTGGAAAGATCCTTGCTCTGGCCTGCGTTCAGCGTGACCTTCCACGCCTCCAGCGGCGAGAAGCTCAGCCGCGCACCGGCCACGCGCTGTTCGTCGACCGCGCGGTTGCTGCCGAACGGGCTGCCCGCGTACTCCACGAAGCTCTTGCTGCGCAGCCAGTCGCCCGCCAGCTCGGTGCCGTTGTCCCAGCGGTAGCCGGCATTGAGCGCGCCGTTCCAGTCGCGGAACGCGTCGTTGCGCGGATCGTCCACGAAGCAGCCGGCTCCCATGCCGTTGTCGGCTTCGGCCGCGCCCATGCGGCAGGCCGGGAAGCCCGAGGTGTACTGGCCGCCGAGGCTCGCGTTGTACCAGGCGTGCGCGTCGCCGCCGGACAGCCCCACGCTGGCGCCGGCGAGGCCGTGGCTGCCGACCGTGGTGCTGAACGAAGGTGCGGTGCCGCCGTTTGGCTGGCCGTGGCGGGTGAAGATCTGGATCACTCCGCCGATCGCGTCGGAGCCGTACAGGCTGGAGCGCGGGCCGCGCACGATCTCGATGCGCTCGATCTGCTCCACCGGGATCTGCTCCAGCCGGGCGAACCCGGCCGTGGCCGAGCCGACGCGGATGCCGTCGACCAGCACCAGGGTGTGGGTGGAGTTGGTGCCGCGCAGGAACAGCGTGGAGAGCTGGCCGAGGCCGCCGCTCTGCGCGAAGCTGATGCCGGGCAGGCCGGTCAGCAGATCCGCCACCGACAGCGGCTGCAGGCGCTCGATGTCGGCGCGGGTGATCACGCTGACCGAGGACAGCGCGTCGTCGGCCGTGATCGGCGTGCGGGTGGCGGTGACGACCACCGGCGCCAGCGTGCCGGCGTCGTTCTGCCCGGTGCCGAGCGGGTCGGCCGCGTAGGCGCTCAGGGTGCAGCTCAGCAACGCCGTGGCCAGCAGGGTCTTCTTCATGATGCGTTCCTCGGCCGCGCGCCCGCGCACGGCTCATCCGTTCAATGAGCTGGCGGCGAGCGCAGGGAAGCGGAACGACGGGCAGGCGCGAACGCCACACGCGTGGTTCGGCCTCGCCCACCGCGAGCCACCAGGAATCGTTCGGGCCGGTCTCCGGGCTTGCGAGCGGATGGTCTGGAACCATCCTGCGCGGCGCCTTCCCATGTCGTTCGACACAGTGGCGGATGGCCGCGCATGTTGCTCGCCTACCGTTGCGGGGGCAGCGCCGGAATGGTGGCAAGAGCCACGCACCGGCTTCCCGTTTCATCCCTTCGGCGAACGCCGTCGGGACACCTGAACAGACGAAGTCTAGCTTTGCGTGGCCATACGCGGCAACGACGGCGTTTGGCGTGAGCGTTTGCCGGGCTTCAGCCCGATGGCCCTCGTGGGTCGGGATTCATCCCGACCACGATGCCACGGTGGCTGATCGTGGCGTGCAGGACGACGGCCACCCACCGGGTCGTCGTTTGACGTGCAAATTTGTCGGGCTGAAGCCCGACCTACGGTGATGGGGGTAGGTCGGGCTTCAGCCCGACACCCCACCGATCCAGCTTTGCCACACCCGGCAATCGGCATCCATCGCCACCAGGTCGGCGCGACAGCCCACCGCGATGCGGCCGTGGCTGGCACTGAGGCCCAAGAAATCGGCGGGATAGGTGCTGGCCATGCGCACCGCCTCGTCCAGCGGCAAACCGAGCATCGCCACGCTGTTGCGCACCGCGGTGGCCATGTCCAGCGCGGAGCCGGCGAGCACGCCGTTCGCGGTCTGGCAGATACCGTCCTTCACCATGATGGTTTCGCCGTTGAGCACGTACTCGGGCGAATCCGCGCCCACCGGCGGCATCGCGTCGGTGACCAGCAGGGTCTTGCCGTGCGGCTTGGCGGCGATGGCATTGCGCAGCGCTGCCGGATGCACGTGGTGGCCGTCGACGATGATGCCGCACCAGCTGCCGGGATCGTCCAGCGCCGCGCCCACCACGCCGGGCTCGCGGCTGCCCAGCGGCGTCATCGCGTTGAACAGATGCGTGAAGCCGCGCACGCCGGCGGCCAGCGCGGCGCGCACGGTGGCGTGGTCGGCGGCGGTGTGGCCCGCGTTGACGATTACGCCGGCAGCGACAAGCCGCGCGATGGTGGCGTGCGGCACGCGCTCGGGTGCCAGCGTCACCAGCCGCACGCCGCGATGCGGCGCGCACAGCAATTCGAGTTCATCCTCGCCCGGCACGTGGAACCATTTCGGATCGTGCACGCCCTTGCGCTCGGGCGCGAGGTACGGGCCTTCCAGGTGCACGCCCAGCAGGCCCGGCACGCCCGCGTCGAAGGCCTGCTCCACCGCCGCCAGCGCGGCGCGCATCACGTCCGTGCTGTCGCTGATGAGCGTGGGCAGGAAGCCGGTGGTGCCGAACTTGCGGTGCGCGGCGCCGATCGTTCGGATCGTCTCCACCGTGGGCGCGGCGTTGAACAGCGCGCCGCCGCCGCCGTTCACCTGCACGTCGATGAAGCCAGGCACGAGCAGCGCGCCGGCCAGGTCCTGCACCTGCGCGGCGCGCACCGCCTCGTGATCGTTCGGCAGCAGGGCGGCGATGCGCTCGCCCTCGACCAGCACGGCGAGATCGTCGCGCCAGCCGTGGGCGGTGAGGACGCGGGCGTGGGTGAGGGCGGTGATCATGGCAGGCATCCTGATGGTGGCAACCGTAGGAGCGCACCCTGTGCGCGAATGCTCTGGTGCTTGATCGAAGCCAAAGCCCTTCGCGCACAGGGTGCGCTCCTACGGGAAGATCAGACGGTCTCGGTGACCTTGTTGAGGTGCGGCGGCACGTCGGGGTTGTAGCCGCGGCGCAGCGCCAGCGCACTGGTGGCGCGGTAGAAGCTCTGGATGGTGAGCAGCGGCGTGCAGATGGCCGGCAGGCCGGCGGCCAGCGGCAGGAAGCCGTCGCCGCCCTGGCCGGGCGCGGCCACCAGCACGTTCGCGCCACGGCCGCGGAACTCGCGCGCCACCGCCAGCGTGCTCTCCAGCGTGTCGTCTTCCTGGGCGAAGCACAGCACCGGGAAGTCCGGGCCGACCAGCGCCATCGGGCCGTGCTTCACCTCGGCCGCGCTGAACGCCTCGGCGTGCAGGCCGCAGGTTTCCTTGAACTTCAGCGCCGCTTCCAGCGCGGCGGCGAAGCCGAAGCCGCGGCCCACCACGAACAGGTTGTGCGCGTCGGCGAGGCCGTCGACCAGCGCCGACCAGTCCGCGTCCCAGCTCGCCCGCAGCGCGCCGGGCAGCGCTTCCAGCGCGGCGAGCAGCTTTGCGTCGCCGTGCCAGCGCGCGCACAGGTGCAGGATCGCGGCCAGCGCGGCGAGGTAGCTCTTGGTGGCGGCCACGCTGCGCTCCGGGCCCGCGTGCAGCGGGATCACCGTGTCGGCGATTCCCGCCAGCGGCGAATCCTCCACGTTGACCATCGCCACCACGCGCGCGCCGGCGATCTTCGCCGCCTGCGCGTTGCGCACCAGGTCGGGGCTCTTGCCGGACTGCGAGATCGCGATGAACAGCGCACCCTCCCACTGCTGCGGCGCCGCGTACACCGAGGTGACCGAGGGCGAGGCCGAGGCGGTGACGATGCCGAGCTGGGTCTCGAACACGTACTTCGCGTAGGCGGCGGCGTGATCGGAGCTGCCGCGCGCACAGGTGACGATGAAGCGCGGCGGCTGCGCGCGCAGCGCGGCGGCCAGTTCGCCGACCACGCGCTCGTTGGCGGCGAACTGGCGCGCCACCACGTCGGCGGATTCGTGCGCTTCGCGGAACATCAAGGTGTCGCTGGCTTGCATGGCTTTCTCGTGTCGGGAAAACGTCGCGCCGCGCGCGACGGGGGATCAATCGGCGTGCAGCTCGGCCACGAAGTCGTAGATGTCGCCGCGGTACCAGGAACAGGTGAACTCGACCACGCGGCCGTCGTCGAGGAAGCTGCGGCGCTCGATGTTGAGCCCGGCGCTGCCGGCGGCCACGTGCAGCAGGCGCGCGTGCTGCGCGCCCAGCGATACCGCGCGCAGGCGCTGCAGCGCGCGCTTCGGGCGACAGCCCAGCGTCTCCAGCACCTCGTACAGCGAGTCGCGCACCACCATCGGGTCGGGCAGCACGCTGGCCGGCACCACGCTGCGCTCGATCGCCAGCGGTTCGTCCTGGCCGTAGCGCACGCGGTGCAGGCGCGCCACCAGGGAGCCGGGCGACAGGTTCATCGCCATCGCCTCCTCCGGCGTCACCTCGCCCACGCTGCGCTCGAAAAACTCCGAGCGCGGGTGCAGGCCGCGATCGCGCAGGTCCTCGGTGAAGCTGGACAGCCGCGACATCGGCTTGACGATGCGCTCGGCGATGAAGGTGCCGGCGCCATGGCGCTGGGTGAGCAGGCCTTCCTCGACCAGCCCGGCGATCGCCTTGCGCACGGTGACGCGCGACAGCTTCAGCGCCTGCGACAGGTCGCGCTCGCTGGGCAGCGCCTGGCCCGGCTCGATGTCGCGGTGCTCGACCACGTTGCGGATCGCGCGGCGCAGGCGCAGGTAGGCCAGCGGCTGGTGGCTGGTCGGGTCGCGGCAGATGCGGCGGTATTCGCGGGCCAGGGCGGTTTCCATCCCGGGAAGATACCAATAGCAAACCATTGACTGCAAGCGGTCTGGACGTCCATTCCACGCGCGCTGCCGATATTTCCCCCTCTCCCCGCATGCAGGTAGAGATTTGTCGAGGTGTTTTTGCATCGGCTGGCAAGCCGAACCACCCCACCCCAACCCTCCCCTGCATGCAGGGGAGGGAGTTGCGTCCGCTGGCGCGCGCAAAGCGCCGATGAATTCGTATGCACGGCGGTGCTTGCCCTGGTATTTCACTGGTACTATCGTTGCGGGACGGGCCGAAACCCCTCCGGCCTGCCCACCTTCCCCGTATCGAGGTGCTTGCGTGACGGCTACTTTCCAGAAGGTCGACGCCTTCGACCTGGTGATCTTCGGCGGCACCGGCGACCTCGCCTTGCGCAAGCTGCTGCCGGCGCTGTTCCACCGCTACGCCGATGGCCAGATCCCGGCCGGCAGCCGCATCGTCGGCGTGGCCCGCGAGCCGCTGGACGACGCCGGCTACCGCGCCCAGCTGCGCGAGTCGCTGGCCGGCAACGGCGCCGATGTCGCCAAGGTCGACGCCTTCCTGCAGCAGGTGTTCTATCGCCCGCTGGACGCGCGCAAGGACGAGGGCTGGGACGCGTTCGCCGCGCTGATCGGCGGGCAGCCCGAGCACATCCGCGTGTTCTACCTCTCCACCTCGCCCGAGCTGTTCGAGGACATCTGCCGCCGGCTCGGCCAGTGCGGCCTGAACGGCGAGCACTCGCGCGTGGTGCTGGAGAAGCCGATCGGCCGCGACCTCGCCAGCGCGAACCGGATCAACGACGCCGTGGGCCAGGTGTTCGCCGAGTCGCAGACCTATCGCATCGACCACTACCTCGGCAAGGAAACGGTGCAGAACCTGCTGGCGCTGCGCTTCGGCAACGCGCTGTTCGAGCCGCTGTGGAACGCCAGCCACATCGACCACGTGCAGATCACCGTGGCCGAGACGCTGGGCCTGGGCCGCCGCGCCGGCTACTACGACCGCGCCGGCGCGCTGCGCGACATGGTGCAGAACCACCTGCTGCAGCTGTTGTGCATGGTGGCGATGGAGCCGCCGTCCTCGCTGTCGCCCGACGCGGTGCGCGACGAGAAGCTCAAGGTGCTGCGCTCGCTCAAGCGCATCGACGACAGCAACGCCGGCCAGCTCACCGTGCGCGGCCAATACCGCGCCGGCGTGGCCGAGGGCCAGGCGGTGCCGGGCTATCCGGACGAACTGAACGGCGCGAAGTCCGATACCGAGACCTTCGTGGCGCTGAAGGCCGAGATCGAGAACTGGCGCTGGGCCGGCGTGCCGTTCTACCTGCGCACCGGCAAGCGCCTGCCCGAGCGCGTGTCCGAGATCGTGGTGGCGTTCAAGCCGGTGCCGCATTCGATCTTCGGCGCCGGCGCCGGTCCGCTGGCGCAGAACCGCCTGGTGCTGCGCCTGCAGCCGGACGAAGGCGTGAAGCTGTGGCTCACCATCAAGGACCCCGGCCCCGGCGGCCTGCGCCTGCGCCACGTGCCGCTGGACATGAGCTTCGCCGAAGCGTTCGGCGTGGCGCAGCCCGACGCCTACGAGCGCCTGCTGCTCGACGTGGTGCGCGGCAACCCCACCCTGTTCATGCGCCGCGACGAAGTGGAAGCGGCATGGCGCTGGGCCGACCCCATCCTCGCCGCCTGGGCCGCCGCCGGCGAACCGCCGCGCCCCTACGCCTCCGGCAGCTGGGGTCCCAGCGCCTCGGTGGCGCTGATCGAGCGCGACGGCCGCACCTGGCACGAGGACGAGTAGGCGGGCACGCGCGATGTCGAACGTCACCACCCACAGCTTCACGAATTGCAGTGCCCAGGCCGTGGCGCTGGCCGAGCGCGTCGCCGCGCAGTTGCGCGAGGCGATCGCGGCGCGCGGCACGGCGGCGATCGCGGTTTCCGGCGGCAGCACGCCGAAGGATTTCTTCGCGCAGTTGTCGAAACAGGCACTGGACTGGGCAAAGGTCACGGTCACGCTGGTCGACGAACGCTGGGTACCGGACAGCGACACGCGCTCCAACGCGAAGCTGGTGGAAACCACCTTGCTGCAGAACGCCGCTGGCGCCGCGCGCTTCGTGCCGCTTTACACCGGCGCGCCCACGCCGGAAGCGGGACTGGCCGAGGCCGAGGCGCGCGTCGCCGCGCTGCCCGCGCCGTTCGACGTGGTGGTGCTGGGCATGGGCGAGGACGGCCACACCGCCTCGTTCTTCCCCGGCGGCGACCGCCTCGCCGAGGCGCTGGACCTGCAGGGCAAGGCGAAGGTGCTGCCGATGCAGGCGCCCGGCGCCGGCGAACCACGCATCACGCTCACCCTGCCCGTGCTGCTGGACACGCGCGCGCTGTATCTCCTCGTGACCGGAGAGAAGAAGCGCGACCTGCTGGCGGACGTGCGGCTGGGGCTGGCGGATGCGAAGAATTATCCGGTGCGCGCAGTGGTGCAGCAGGAGCGCGTGCCGCTGGCGGTGTACTGGTGTCCGTGACCGGCCAGGCCGGTCACGGACACCGCGGCCCGCGGATGGGTTGCTCGTCGGGCAACGGTTTCATCGTTGCCCGACGGAGGCCAGCCCGGCGCAGCCGGGCTGGCCGAGCCTTTCGCGGGCAGGACAGCCCGCGAAAGGCATCGGTAAAGGTTTTTGCTTTTCCCTGGGCGCCGCATCAGAGCAAGAGCGCCGTGCCAGATGCCCAAAACGGGCTCCTGCCCGTTTTGGGCTCGCCCCGGTGAAGCCGGGGCTCCGCCGAATCAGGGGCTTCAGCGCCTGATTCGCGGTCGGGCCATCCCTGGCCCGCTGTTCGCTCCGCCCTAACTGTTTGCTGGATTTGTGCCATGACCCTCCACCCCATCCTCGCCGAAGTCACCGCTCGCATCGCCGAACGCAGCCGCGCCAGCCGCACCGCCTATCTGGCGCGCATCGATGCCGCACGCGGCAACGGCTCGCATCGCCGCCAGTTGTCCTGCGGCAACCTCGCGCACGGCTTCGCCGCCTGCGGCGCCGACGACAAGGCCGCGCTGCGCGCGGGCGCCGCGCCCAACCTCGGCATCGTCACCGCGTACAACGACATGCTCTCGGCGCACCAGCCGTACGAGCGCTATCCCGAGCTGATCCGCCGCGTGGCGCGCGAGGCCGGCGTCACCGCGCAGGTGGCGGGCGGCGTGCCGGCGATGTGCGACGGCATCACCCAGGGCCGCGCCGGCATGGAGCTCTCGCTGTTCTCGCGCGAGGTGATCGCGATGGCCACCGCGGTGGCGCTGTCGCACGACATGTTCGACGCCGCGCTGTTCCTCGGCATCTGCGACAAGATCGTGCCGGGCCTGATGATCGGCGCGCTGAGCTTCGGCCACCTGCCCGCCATGTTCGTGCCGGCCGGGCCGATGCCCAGCGGCATCAGCAACGACGCCAAGACCGCGGTGCGCCAGCGCCATGCCGAGGGCAAGGCCACGCGCGAGGAGCTGCTGGAAGCCGAGGCCGCCTCCTACCATGCGCCCGGCACCTGCACCTTCTACGGCACCGCGAACTCCAACCAGATGCTGATGGAGATCATGGGCCTGCACCTGCCGGGTTCCAGCTTCGTCAACCCGAACACGCCGCTGCGCGACGCGCTGACCGAGGCCGCGGTGCGTCGCGCCGCCGCGCTCACCGCGCTGGGCGACGACTACACCCCGCTGGGCCGCATGTTCGACGAGCGCAGCGTGGTCAACGGCGTGGTGGGCCTGCACGCCACCGGCGGCTCCACCAACCACCTGCTGCACCTGGTGGCGATCGCGCATGCCGCCGGCATCGTGCTGACGCTGGAGGATTTCGATGCGCTGTCCGGCGTGGTGCCGCTGATGGCGCGCGTGTACCCGAACGGATCGGCCGACGTGAACCACTTCCACCAGGCCGGCGGCATGCCGTTCCTGATCGGTTCGCTGATCGACGCCGGCCTGCTGCACGGCGACGCGCACACGGTGTGGGGCAAGGGCCTCGATGCCTACCGCTGCATGCCCGCACTCGATGAAGCCGGCCAGTTGGCGTGGCGCGAGATCACCGCCAGCGGCAACCTCGACGTGCTGCGCCCGGCCACGGCACCGTTCCGCGCCGACGGCGGCCTGCGCGTGCTCAAGGGCAACCTCGGCCGCGCGGTGATCAAGGTGTCCTCGGTGCCGGGCGACCGCCTGGTGATCGAGGCGCCCGCGGTGATCTTCCACGACCAGAACGCAGTGCAGGCCGCCTTCGACCGCGGCGAGCTCAACCGCGACTTCGTGGCCGTGGTGCGCTTCCAGGGCCCCAAGGCCATCGGCATGCCCGAGCTGCACAAGCTCACCCCCACGCTGGGCGTGCTGCAGGCGCGCGGGCACCGCGTGGCGCTGGTCACCGACGGACGCATGTCCGGCGCGTCCGGCAAGATCCCGGCGGCGATCCACGTCACCCCCGAGGCGATCGACGCCGGCCCGCTGGGCAAGCTGCGCGACGGCGACATCGTCCGCCTCGACGTGATCGCCGGCACGCTGGAGGCGAAGGTGGATGCCGCCAAATGGGCCGCGCGCGAGCAGGTGCACGCCGACCTGTCCGCCAGCCACGTGGGCATGGGCCGCGAACTGTTCGCCTCCCTGCGCAACGCGGTGGGCGCGGCCGACGCCGGCGCCACCATCTTCGGCCGGCACGACCGCCACCACGCCGCCGACGCCTGATCCGTCCCCGTAGGAGCGCACCCTGTGCGCGATTCGCTTTTCGCGCACAGGGTGCGCTCCTACGCCAAACCCGCACCCGTGAGCCAGCCCATGAACAGCAACGACCACAAGCAGACCGTCCTCGCCGAAATCCTCGCGCTCGCCCCGGTGGTGCCGGTGGTGATCATCGACGACGTGGCCCACGCCGTGCCGATGGCGCGCGCGCTGGTCGCCGGCGGCATCCGCAGCATCGAGGTGACGCTGCGCACGCCGGCCGCGCTGGACGCGGTCCGCGCCATCGCCGCCGAGGTGGAAGGCGCCGTGGTCGGCGTGGGCACCGTGCTCGACGGCCAGCAGCTCGAAGCCGCGCGCCAGGCCGGCGCGCGCTTCGCGGTATCGCCCGGCGTCTCGCCGAAGCTGCTCGACGCCGCCGACGCCAGCGCGCTGCCGCTGCTGCCCGGCGTCGCCACCGCGGGCGAGGCGATGAGCCTGCTCGAACGCGGCTACAAGCACCTGAAACTGTTCCCGGCCGTGCCGGTGGGCGGCGCGAAATTGCTGGCCGCCTGGGCCAGCCCGCTGCCGCAGATCCGCTTCTGCCCCACCGGCGGCATCAGTCTCGCCAGCGCGCCGGACTTCCTCGCCCTGCCCAACGTGGCCTGCGTGGGCGGCTCCTGGCTGACGCCGAAGAACAAGCTGCAGGCCGGCGACTGGGCCGGCATCGAGCAACTGGCGCGCGAGGCGGCGGCGCTGCGGTAGGTCGGGCTTCAGCCCGACTCACGCCCCCTCAGCCCGCGACCGGCGCGCGCACCGGCATGCCGCCGATGCGGCGCCGAACGCTGGCTCGCCTTCAGTAGCGGAAGCGGCCTTCGATCACGGTGACGCAGGCGCCTCCGATCCAGATGCGGCCGTCTCCGTCGTGGTCGATCGCCACGCGACCGTCGCGCTGCAACGCCGTGCCCTGGCGCACCGTGTAACTCGTCGCGGGACGCTTTCCCTGCGCGTCCAGCAGGCAGGCCAGCGCGGCATTGGCGCTGCCGGTGACGGGATCCTCGCCCACGCCGAAACTGCCTCCGGTCATCAGGCAGCGCAGCTCGAAGTCGGCCGGGCCGCCGGAGGCGTGTGGCCCGTAGATGGCCAACCCGTCGGTGCCGGCAACCTGCGTCATCGGCGCGAGGGCCGCGATGTCGGGCTGCAGGGCCAGGCAGTCGGTGGCCGACTGCATGCGCACCACCAGCCACGGCGCGCCGTTGTCGACGGTGCAGGGCGGCGCGGCGAAATCGATCGCCTCGCTGTGCAACGCACGCGCCAACTCGGCATGCCGTGCCGCCGGCAGCGGCGTGATGCGCGCGCGCGGCGCGGCGAAAGCCCAGCGACCGTCGTTGCGCTCGGTCAGCTCGACCAGGCCCACGCCGCATTGCTGCACCAGCCGGCCCGGATGGCGCGGCCGATAGCCGCTTTCGCGCAACGCATGCGCCGTGCCCAGGGTGGGATGTCCGGCGAACGGCAACTCGCCGCCGGTGGTGAAGATGCGCACGCGATAGTCGGCGTCCGGATCATCCGGTTGCAGCAGAAAAGCGGTTTCCGACAGGTTGGTCCAGCGCGCGATGGCTTGCATTTGCGCGGTGTCGAGGCCGTCGGCGTCGAACACCACGGCCAGCGGGTTGCCCTTGAACGGCACGGTGCTGAACACGTCGACCTGGCTGAAACGAACGGTGTGCGCGGCGTTCATCGGGCAACCCATCTCCTCAGGCATGTGTCGCCACCTTACAGGACGATGCCGGTCACTCCGTGGCCGGCATGCGCAACGGCGTGCCGATGGCGCGCAGCGCCGGGTTGCTCATGCAGGTCAACGCGATCGCCGTGAGCGCGAGTCCCGCGGCCGCGAACATCGCGGGCAGCGACACCAGCTTCAGCAGGCTGCCGGCGAGCGCCGCCGACAACGGCCCCAGGCCCATGAAGGCGAACATCAGCACGCTCATCGTGCGGCCCATCATTGCCGGCGGCACGCGCCGCTGGATCCAGCTGACGACGGCGATCTGCGCGATGCCGGCGAGCAGGCCCGTGGTGGCCAGCAACGCCGCACCGGTCACGGTGGAGCGATCGAAGGCCAGCGCGGCCAGCGCCAGGCCGGCGAGGCTGTCGATGCACAGGATCATCAGGCCCAACTGCCCGCGTGCGATCCGGCTGACCCAGCCGGACAGGAAACCGCCGACCAGCATGCCGCCGCCGTTCGCGGTCATCAGGATGCCGAGCGAGGCGGCACCATGGTCCAGCCGCGTGTCGGCCAGCACCGGCAGGCCCACCTGCAACGGGCCGCCCACGAACACCGACACCACCGCCACGTAGAGCATGAAGGCGCGCAGCGGCAGGTCGGCCCAGATCGCGCGCAGTCCGCCCAGCACGTTCGCAAGCACGTGGCCTTCGGTGACGCGTGCATGCACGTCGCCGCGCTGGCGGATCAGCAGCAGCGAGCCCAGCGAGACGAGGAAGCTCGCGGTGTCGACGGCGAACGCCGTGCCGAGCCCGCCGGCGTCCACCACGCCATGTGTCGTGGCAGGCGCGGCGCCGGCGCCGATCACCAGACCGGCCAGGCCCGGCCCCACGAACAGGCTCAACTGGCGCGCGCCCATCATCAGCGCATTCGCCGACGGCAGCAGCTGCGGTGGCAACAGGCTCGGCAGCAGCGCGGAGCCGGCCGGGTACGCGAACGCGGTGGACAGGCCGATGCCCAGCGCCAGCGCGTAGACCACGGGCATGCGGATCGCGCCGGTGAAAACCAGCAGCGTCAGCACGCCGATCAGCAAGGCGTTGATCGCGCGCGCCCACAACAGCACGCGCCGCGGCGACAGCCGATCCACCACCGCGCCGCCGATCAGCATGAAGGCCGCGCGCGGCAACGCCATCGCCGCCAGCACCAGGCCGAGCGCGGCAGGACTGCCGGTGAGCTTGAGCACCAGCCACGGCAACGCGACCAGGGTGAACTGGTCGCCCAGCGCGGAAATCGAGCTGCCGCCGAACAGCAGGCGGAAGTCGCGATGGGCGAGCGGCGAGGCTGGGGGAATCGCGGAGGACATGGAGGATTCCGTTGGGTCGGTGCGTTGCGCGTGAGGTTCAGCCCGCCTCGGCCTGCGCGTCGCGCGCTATCGCGGCGAGGCGGCGCGCATGCTCGCGCACGTCCTTGGGCCAGCCGCGGGTGTGGCGGTTGAAGGTGTCGCGCTCGCCGCGCCACAGCGCGCGAGAGGCTTCCTCGTAGCCGGCGAGGTCGCCCGCGACCACGCGCATGAAGCGATCGGCGGCCTCGCCGGCGAGGCGGGCGCGATCCTTCGCACTGGCGTGGCGGCGGGCGTCCTCCACCAGTTTGCGCAGCGTCACCGAGGCGCCGCCGGGCTGGCTGTTGAGCCAGTACCAGTGACGCGGCAGCAGGGTGACCTCGCGCGCCACCACGCCGAGGCGGGGGCGGCCCGCGCCGCGCCGCGCATCGCTTGCGGCGGCCGGCTGCAGGCGCGCGAGCACCTCGTCCGCGCTGCCGCGGAAGTCGATTTCCACCGGCTGGCCGGTGGCGTCGTCGAGGATCAGCGGCGTGCGCGCGGGGTGCTTGTCGAGCAGGCGCTTCACCGCCGCCGCCACCTCGGCCAGCGTGCCGGAGGCGATCAGGGAGTGGCCGTCGAAGGCGGTGCAGCTGGGGCTGTCGTGCGGATGCATGGCGGACTGCCATCGGGGCCGGACGCCTATTTTGCCCGGGTCAAATGCATTGTCAATACTACCCGGACAAAATAGGCACCCCGCCCGCACGGCGACGGTGGACAGAACTCCAATGATTGGGGGTCAAACGCAAACTTCGAGGAACCGGCAGCCCACAAACTTTGGAGTTTTGATCCTCAATCGCCTGAATCCGACACTGCGCACGCGCACCGCCCGAAATCCACCTGGAGGCTTCATTTTCCCGTAGGCTAAGGCCGCCAATCCAACCAAAGGACCACCATGGCTATAAATATTGATTCGCTCTCCCCGGCTGAACTCGAAGCGCTTATCAAGAGCGCAGCAGCGCAGATGGAATCTGCGCGGAAAAATCACGTCAAGGAAGTGCGGGCCAAGATTGATAGCATCCTTGCTGGCGCCGGGCTGACCATTGGGGAGGTGTATCCGACACGTGGGGGCAAGTCTGCGAAGGGACCGAAAACCGCCGTAGCCCCAAAATACCGCAACCCCGACAACGCGTCTCAGACGTGGTCAGGACGCGGCAAGCGGCCCCTCTGGTTCAATGCGGCCTTGAAGAAAAAGGGCGTGACGGCGGAAAGCCTGTTGATTGCCAGCGCACCTGCGAAGGCGGCGCCAGCCAAGAAGGCTGCACCGGTCAAGAAGGCTGCGAAGAGTACTCCGGCCAAGAAAGCCGCAAAGAAGTAATTCCGAGATAGCAACACCTTTGCTGTTGCTGCCCAAGGGCGCCTGGCCTGATGCGGCTGGGCGCTCTCGTCTCCTTGCAGTGCCGCTTCCGACCCGTTGCGGACATAATCGACGCACCGGAGAGATGTCAGGAGCCACGCCCATGTCCCATCTTCGATGCGAGTGGGCGCGACCTTCTCCCATCGGGGAGAGTACGTGACGCTTACGTTCGAGAGTTTCGCTCGGACAGAACGACAGATTGCCCTGTTGCAAGTACCCTGATGCTGAAGGTGGCGACTTCGCATCAAATTGACTTTGCTGCGACATCGACATCTTCCCCCAGCCCAGCGAGGGGCGATTTTTCTTCGCAGCATTTGCCTTCTTGGACCGTCCTAAGTTGCCCCTCGAGAAGGACTCCGTCTGTCTGTGAGATCCGGCTGCCCAGGCCATGGTGGCTGGCCGCATTCAAAATGCACGCCCCATTCCGACCCAAATCGCTGATCTATAAAGATCCGAACGATCTATGGCCTTGGACCGTCACCATAGTCCGTATCGGCATGAGGTCAAACGCACAAATTTTCGGGTATCACAGCTTACGAATTATGGGGTTCCGCCCAGACGGCTGCGCTCAATGCGCACCGACGACCTGCCGCGGGCGGTAGAAGTTGTACATCGCGGCGCCCGGTTTCAGCGGGTCGGGGCAACCGTAGCGCGTGGCGATGGCGGCCATCTGCGCGTCGTCGGCGTCGACGTGGCGTTCGATGCGTTCCTGCACCGACATCGCCTGCTGCTGCTCAAGCTGGAGGCAGTGCGGATCGACGGCGCCGGTGATGCGGCCGATGATGCGCACGACCCCTGCCAACCCCTGCATGCGCGGATCGGCCATGCGGAAGGCCGGCATGCCGCGGATCGGCGCGCCGCTGCCCGGTACGCGAACGTTCTGCTGGCCGTAGTCCGGGCCGGAGAACCGACCGCCTCCGGCCACAAAGTCCGGCGGCGTGGTGGCGATCAGGCTGTCGGCGGCGCGCGGCGTCCGCAGTGGCACTGGCGGCGCCGGCTGGGTCGTCGCCCGGGTGGGCAGCGCCACGGGCGATGGCCGGCGTGCGGCCGGCACGGCTTGCGGCGGGCGCGGCGGCGCGGATCGTGGCGGCTCGGCTGGCGTGGTCTGCGCAGGCAGCATGCGGACGAGCAGCGCGTCCGGCGTCGCGGATGTCGCTTCCAGAGTCCGCCAGCGCCAGCCCGACGACGGCGCGAGCAGGAAGGCGAGGAAGCCCAGATGGATCAGCAGCACTGCTGCCAGCATGGCGATGCGCGCCCAGCGCAGGCGCCACCGGACGGGTGTCACGCGTTCTGCCGATGCCTTCCGTCCGATCATGCGGCGAGCTTCCTTCCCGGTCGTGCGACGTCGAACGGCGCACAGGCCTGGACGGAGACCGGCCATGCGCCGATTGGTTCCGCGCAGGCTACGGCCGTCGGATCGGTGCCCGGGAAATCAGGACGGGTTACGCGTGCGCGATCGGCGCCGTTCAGGCGACAGCTCGCGCAGGCGTGCGGCGAAGAAGTCGTGCGCCGCGAGATCCACCGGCTTGAACACGCGTCGCTCGCCGGCCGGCCGGTGGCCGAGGAACGCGCCGGTTCTCCACTCGTGCGCGGGGCGAATCGGCCGCGGCACGAAGCCGCCGCCGCAGCTCGGGCAGGCGTCGCGCAGGAGCGTCACGCAGTCGCGGCAGAACGTGCATGAAGAGCCTGCTCATGGAGCAGATCATCGCCTCGGTGGAGGCGGGCGGCAGCGGCTTGTCGCAGTGCTCGCAGGTGGGGCGCAGTTCCAGCATGCGGATGCCTCTGATGAAAACTCAGGGGTCGAGGCGCAGCTGCATATGTTCCTCGTCGTGGAACACGCCGTCGATGCACAACGCCTGCGGCTGCACGCCCCAGCTCACGAAGCCCGCCGCGCGGTACAGCGCCTTCGCCGCCGCGTTCGTCGCGTTGACGCTGAGCCCGAGCTGGCGCACGCCGTCGACGGATCGCGCATGCGCGATCACCGCCTGCAGCAGGGCGAAGCCCAGCCCGCGACGGCGAAATGCCGGCGCCACGTACATGCCCGCCAGCTCGGCGCCGTGACGCAGCTTGACCCGTTGCGGATGGATCAGGGCCACGAAGCCCGCCAACGCGCCACCCTCGAAGATGCCGAACATGCACACCGAGCCGTCCACAGTAGGCACGATGCGCGCCGCCACCTCGTCGAAGCCGCGGCCCGCCTCGTCATCGTGGCTGGCGCTGAATGCGTGCGGGCTGTCGCGCAGCGCCTGCAGGCGCAAGGCCTGGTAGGCAGGAGCGTCGTGGCGGTCGAGCAGCCGGATTTCCATGCGGATCGTTTGCCGTGCTTGCGGATGGGCAAGCATCGTTCCACGACAAGGATGCCGGCGGCAATCGACGGCGCTAAGCTCGCCCACTTTCAGTGGCCGGAACTTGTCGATGACCTACGTGCTGGCGAGCGCGATCTGCAGCGTGCTGGTGTCGGTGCTGCTGAAGCTGGTGCGGCGCTTCGGGCTGGACGTCGGCCAGATGGTGGCGTGGAACTACGCGGCGGCGCTCGCGCTCGCCGCCTTGCTGCTGCAACCCTCGCTGGCGCCGCTGCGGCAGCCGGCCGCGCCGTGGTTCGCACTGCTGGGCCTGGGCCTGCTGCTGCCCACGATCTTCCTCGCGCTGGGTGCCTCGGTGCGGCATGCGGGCATCGTGCGCTCGGACACGGCGCAGCGCTTGTCGCTGCTGCTCTCGCTGCTGGCGGCCTTCCTGCTGTTCGGCGAGCGGCTGGACGCCATCAAGGCGCTGGGCTGCGTGCTGGGCCTGCTCGCGCTGCTGGGCATGGTGTGGCGGCCGGAGCGCGGCCACGACGCGGGCGGCCCGGCGCGCTGGCGGTGGCCGCTGCTGGTGTTCGCCGGCTTCGGCGCGATCGACGTGCTGTTCAAGCGCGTGGCGGCGGCAGGCGTGCCGCTCGGCACCTCGCTCGCGGCGATGTTCGCGCTGGCGCTGCCGGTGGCGTTCGCGCTGGCGGCGTGGCGCGCCGCGCGTGGCGGTGCGCGCTTCACCTTGCGCAACACGCTGGGCGGCCTGCTGCTGGGCCTGCTCAACTTCGGCAACATCCTGTTCTACCTGCGCGCGCACCGCGCGTTGCCGCAGCACCCGGCGCTGGTGTTCGCCAGCATGAACCTCGGCGTGGTGGTGCTGGGTGCGCTGACCGGCGTGCTGCTGTTCCGCGAACGGCTGAGCCGCGTGAACCTCGCCGGCTTGCTGCTGGCACTGCTGGCGATCGCCTTGCTGGCCTGGGCCTGAGCCGATAGCAGGATATTGCGGGGAGGGCAGTGACTTCCGGGGCATGCACGGATGCGGAAACGGTTCCTATGCTGACCGCTTCCCGAGGCGCCGCGCGCCTCCGTCATGCCGAGGAAACGCCGATGCGCAAACTCCCCCTCGCCGCAGCCGTCGCCGCCCTGCTGCTCAGCACCGCCGTCGCCGCCGACACCGGCAAGAAGCACGACAAGGAGCAGCCGGCGGACGCGCCCGACGCGGCCCTGGTCAAGCCGCAATCGTCGGCCAGCGAGGGTTCGGTGTCGGTGGAAGGGCACAGCATCGGCTACAAGGCGGTGGCCGGCACCGTGGTGCTGCACGGCTCGGGCGACAAGGAGCACGAGCCCACGGTGAGCATGTTCTACGTGGCCTATTTCAAGAAGGGCGCGAAGGCGGGCGAGCGGCCGGTCACCTTCATCTACAACGGCGGTCCCGGCTCGGCCACGGTGTGGCTGCACATGGGCGCGTTCGGGCCGAAGCGCGTGGTGACCGCCGACGACACCCACACGCCGGCCGCGCCGTACCAGCTGGTGAACAACAGCTACAGCCTGCTCGACGCCTCCGACCTGGTGTTCATCGACGCGCCGGGCGCGGGCTTCAGCCGGCTGATCGCCGACGACAAGGACCCGGCCAAGCGCGCCGAGCAGATGAAGGACCGCGAGAAGGCCATCTACGGCGTGGACGGTGACGGCCATGCCTTCGCCCAGTTCATCACCGAATTCCTGTCGAAATACGGCCGCTGGAATTCGCCGAAGTACCTGTTCGGCGAGAGCTACGGCACCACCCGCTCGGCGGTGGTGTCGAACATCCTCACCAACGAGGACAGCGTGGACCTCAACGGTGTGATTCTGCTGTCACAGATCCTCAGCTTCGACAACAGCATCGACGGCCCGGAGACCAACCCCGGCGTGGACCAGCCCTACGAACTGGCGCTGCCCACCTACGCCGCCACCGCGTACTACCACCACAAGCTGCCGTCGCCGCCTGCCGATGTCGACACCCTGCTCGCCGAAGTGGAGCCGTTCGCCACCGGCGAATACGCGCAAGCGCTGATGGCCGGCTCGCAGCTCGATGCCGCGCGCAAGCAGGCCGTCGCCCAGAAGCTGTACCAGTACACCGGCCTGCCGGCGGCCTACTGGATCAAGGCCGACCTGCGCGTCTCCGGCGGCATGTTCGAGCACGAGCTGCAGGCGAACGACGACACCACCACCGGCCGCCTCGACAGCCGCTTCTCCGGTCCCTCGCTCGATCCGCTGAGCAAGGAATCCGAGTACGACCCGCAGTCCTCGGCGATCAGCTCGGCCTACATCGCCGCGTTCAACGACTACGTGCGCAAGGACCTGAAGTTCGGCGACGGCCAGCACTACCGCGAATACGCCGACATCCACCACTGGGACATGTCGCACAAGGCGCCGGGCAGCCACGAGGCGTTGCAGCAGTCCACCAACGTGATGCCGGACCTCGCGATGGCGATGAAGACCGACCCCGACCTCAAGGTGATGCTCAACGGCGGCTACTACGACCTCGCCACGCCGTTCTACGCCGCCGAATACGAGATGCACCACCTGCCGATCCCCAACGCGCTGCAGCAGAACATCTCCTACCACTGGTACCCGTCCGGCCACATGGTCTACGCCCACGAGCCCTCGCTGAAGAAGCTGCACGACAACGTGGCGCGCTTCATCGAGAGCACGGACAACGTGAAGCACTGACTGGCAGGCATGGTGGGCGCGTGCTGAAATGCACGCCCCGCCTGAAGCCGGAACGAACATGCGCGCCCTGGTCGACCGCTACCTCGATGCCTACAACCGCATGGACGTGGCCGCCATGCTGGCCACGATGCAGGACGAGGTGGTGTTCGAGAACTACACCGCCGGCGTGCTCGGCGTGCGCACCCTCGGCATCGCCGAACTGCGCCACCTCGCCGAAAGCTCGCGCCACCTGTTCTCGATGCGCCGGCAGACCATCACCGCGTGGCGCGAGGACGGCGACACCGCCCATGCCGGCATCCACTTCGAGGGCACCTTCGCGGTCGACCTGCCGAACGGCGTGCGCGCGGGGCAGTCGATCGCGCTGGAGGGGCGCAGCGAGTTTCGCCAGCATGATGGGAGGTTGATCTATATCGCTGATTACAGCGAGTGAGGCGCTACAAAAGTTGTTTCGGGCAGGGTGTCCACTAAACCGTGGGAACTATGTCAGTCCGCTTGGACGAGTTGTTGTATGGAGTTCGCTACAACCGCCGCCACGAATGGTGCAGAACACTCACAAAGCCGCACATCACGTTCGACGGTAGGTGACTTTTGACCATGCTCTAAGTTGCAGCGAACCTGATAGATGATGGTAAACAACTCGCAAAGCTTAACTTGTGCATCATGGCTTGCCTTGACCGCAGCGATTGCTGCGGCTGTGTTGCGGCCGTTACCGCGCATATCTATGACCGGCTGAGACAGCAGGTAAGCAACTTGCTCCGAATGATTGCCGAGTATTGGCTCTGCCGCTGCGGAAGAAATCTTTGCCTCTAAGAAGGTATGAATCTTCGCTAACTCAGTGCGCCCCGAAGTTGCGCCGTAGAGGCTGTTGAAGCCACGCCAGAAATCAGTGAATGCGTCGATTGGTGACTCAGCAGCTTGGCCGCGTTGAAGCCACTCGCGCGATGGCATAGCTTGGTCTCCGTATAACGCTTGAGTTAAGCGGCGGTGCAAAATTCGCCTTGATCGAGTTGTTATACGTTACGCAAAAAGAGGAGCGATTGCTTGAGAGGCCACGGCAATTGCTGCCAATACTGCGCCGATAGAGTTCCATTTCGACTGAGCATCCAAGGTTTCCTTCATCTCTGCTCCATAAAACACAACTCCGCCGAGATACGGCTCCTCACCATTCTTCTCAGCTTCCTTACGCCGCTTAGCTAAGGCCTTCTCTCTGGACACCTTCACTCTGCTTGCATAGAGCCATGCTCCAGCTGAAGCGAGACCTGAAAGTACTGCAAGGAAGGTGAGGATACTCGCGAGCATAGGCGTTTGCGTATAACTAGATGTAGATCTTGGAATCGTAGTGTTGCACGTCATGCTGCGATGAGGGCATCTGCGGCGTCAAGCTGTTTTCCTCGCCGCTTCAAATGCCTGCATCACGGGATGACTAGTGGCTGCGCCACACTTACCATGCAGCACTCCGCAAATGAGTGCGTAAGCGGGTATAGGCAGATGTGAGGGCGTGGTGCAATACGCCATGCTCCCGACTTGGCTCTTCGAGCAGTGCGCGCAGGATGCGCGCTGCTTTTCCGGGGCCTCTGGGCGGCGGTGAGGCGGGGACGATCAGGCCGCGCAGCGGGCGTTGCCAGGGAGGGCAACGCCTTTTCGCGCGGGCAGGCGAGGGCATGGATGCCCGAGTTGAGGCAACGCAGGAGCGGTTGCCCGATGCCCGCTCGAAAAGCCCGGCACCGCCTCACGGACTTGCCGGGCAGGATGCCCGGAGAGCGCCAACCGGGGTCTGAGGTTTCCCCACGAAACTCATGCTGGCGCACCCCTCTGATCGAGCACCGACTCGGGCAAGGAGCGCAGTCTTGCCAGCCACTGC
>Ga0207702_10001268_pt1 | contig 25374 bp, 40 predicted proteins | sample KBSCornC62_FD_184302 | JGI IMG/M metagenome (GOLD analysis project Ga0207702, IMG submission 184302) | Corn rhizosphere microbial communities from Kellogg Biological Station, Michigan, USA - KBS Corn C6-2 (SPAdes) (version 2) | ecosystem: Host-associated > Plants > Roots > Rhizosphere > Soil ...
GAAATATCTTACTAAAGCAGTCAAGCGAGGCCGCGGTAATACGCGCCTTTTGCCTCGAATCTAGGTGCGTTCTGTCCGCCAAAGTTGTCGCACGAACTGTCGGCTAAAGGCGTTTTCGGGCCGGTTTCGAACACCTTCTGCGGGCACGTAAAGCCGGAGTGCTTTCGGCAGAACGCGAATGGTGACTGGAGTGACATAGCTTTCCCGCTCGCCATCTACGCCGGCTACAATCGTGCGTTCTTTGCTGGATATCCGGAACGATGGTGCGTCCCATTGGTCAATCTCCGCCATGTCGTTACGGCCAAAAACGGTGTCAATACTCGCGGCTCGAAGCAGGTGTCGTACAACGTCATCGGTCAAGCCCCGGATAACAGTTATCTGCAAGACGCCTTCGTCGAGCTTTTCGCGTCTGCCTGTTTCCATGACATTAAGCGTCTTATAGCGGTTTACGCTAACTAGTACCTGCACCGCTTTTTGATAATGGTGCCTGCCATGCGCAAACCGTAGTTCATAAGTGTCTTTAGTGCCGGCGAGATGCTGTTGCAGCACATTCCGGGTCGCCTGCAGCTTGTTCTCGCGGTATCCGGGCTGGTCGACAATGTCGGCATACAGGCCGAATGATGCGTTATTCAAGAATATGCGGCCGTTAATTTCGCCTACGTCCACTCGCCGCTCCACTCCATGAAAGCCGGTCAGCGCATCTGCAATCCGTTTGGGATCAAGACCAATGTCGCGGGCGAAATGGCACCTGGTGCCACCGGGCAGCACCACGACGGGTAGGCCGTAAGCCAGCGCAACCTTAACCACGGCACCAATGCTGCCGTCGCCACCCGAGATCCCCAGCACGTCGGCACCTGCCCGGGCCGCCTTTTCTGCCACTGACGCAACGTCGTCTTCTTTACGGAGCGTAATAGTGCGAACACTCTGCCGTTCGGCGAGCTCGCCGATGTGTGCCTTCACCGCTCTGCCGTTGCCTGATTTCGGGTTAATAATAAGATACGGCCGCTGAAAAGCTGCCGTTGGTAATACTCGTTCTCCGGTCAAACGTGCTGCTTGCCAGTAGCGCGAGCGCAGCGTACCGGCGAGCAGCACATATACAATTGCCATGCCGGCAAACCCGATCAAGGCAAGCCAGCCGTTGATTGCTGCCAGAAAATACACAAGCTCTGCTACCACTGCAACAGCACTAACCGCAACCAGCAGGTAACCCCTTCTTTGTCGCGTGCCGGACCCGGTAAATGCCATCCAGCCCGCATACGCTAGTAATAGTACAGTCACACAGCATATGGCCGTAAACAGTATGTTATGCACGACAAAGCGGAGGGTAATGAGCGCCAGCGCAGCATAGAGCAGCAGTGCCAAAAGTCCGGCCAAGCGCCACGCATTGTTCGGCTGCACGGTGTGATTCCGGCCCTGAAGGTTATGATGTAATGCGGGTGGTTGTCTGTGTGAAGCTGCTGACACGCTCACTCCCTCCCAGCTAAACTAAGCGCTCCCGCGCAATTTTTAGAAGTGTATCGGTTGAAACAGTGTCGCTTATGCTGCCGGTACTTTGCCTGGCGTTAAAACCTCGCGTCCGAATCCTATGAGTAGCTCCGGGCTTAAAAAGTCCTGCGACATCAGCAAGCCGCCAGCCTCGCGCATGGCATTGCGTAGTGGGATCGCCCACCTGTGTTCTACCAGTAAAATGATTGCCGCGTCACCGGCCGGAATATGTTCCGTCATGTCTGCCACATCTTCTTTGTCGAGGCCATATTCGTAGCGCTCGTGAAATCGTTCGGCAACCTCGTCGCTCACTGCCTGGGCAACTTTTGCGTCACCCGAGCCAATGCCGATCAATCCGCCAATTACTGCTCCGTACACTCTGTTCTCGTCAGCCGTCAGGTCACTCTCTTCTACCACGGTCATCTTGCCTGTCTTGTCTTTCTGTATAGCCAGTCCGTCAACTATCCGTATAAGCTTGCTGTCGCGTAATTTCTGCAACTCGGCACGTATTTTACCTTTAAAATCGGGTTGGTCAAACGCTACCGCTAACAGCTGTAGTGGTCCAATGTTTTTTAGTTCTGATTCCGCCATAATTCCTCCCCCTATCCAATAATAATGCAGGTCGTAATGCGGTGCGCCCATGTTACCGGCGCCGACTGACCCGTCGAGCCGTTCTGCGTGCTACCCGTCGTGATTGTCCTAGCATGGCTGCCTCCTTTCGTTTACAGCTCTGATTGTAGGTCAGCAACAAATAAGCCCGCAGTGACCAGGGTCACGTGCGGGCTGTTATGGAATTGTGTATGTAGTGCTAAACGGGCTGCACGTCTACGGCTTCTGGAGCCCTGGCGGCCTGAGCTTGGTCACGTATTGCGGCCAGCGCACCGTAAATAGCCGGCTCGCCGAGCTGTATGACAGTTTTAGCGCGATCCATCTCGATCACTCCATTTCGCTCATAAGTGTCGACTTGCCTAATTAGTGCGTGCCGCGTAATCTCATCGGGATAAAGAGCTCTCAGGGTTCCGTCCGGAACTTCTGCGCGGATGCCGTTTTCTTTTTCTGTAGCCATAATGTTACTTCCCTTACAGTAGTGTAAGATATCTTACAGCTTATGCGTATAGTACGTATGTGATATTTGTCACAAACAAAAAAACCAGTTGATCAGACTGGTTTTTTCGCATTTCTTCCTGCAGGAACGAAATTGTTTTTTAAGTGTCTTTCTTTTGGATTAACACTTCTACGTAGCATATTACTGCGCTTGTGTTTTTCTGTCAATGCTTTTCTTGCCGAAGTTATCCACAGATTTGCTGTGTTCACACGCTGTAGAAGATCGCGTCAAAAATCAGGCCAATAGCTTTTGCCACATTCCGGTTGCACGCCAAATAAAACAGGTAAAAACCTACTGCTGCGATTGCCAAGCCGCCCGCAGTCCATGCTCCCCGGGACCAGAGCGCTGGGTTGCCAAATCCGCTCACTATGCCCGCAAAAACCAAAAAGGTGCCGCTCAACATAAGGGCCGCACCAATAAAGCCTAAAAACACTTTGGCGATTCGCAGAAGCAAACGCATATATAAATTTCGCTTGGAGCCGTCTTCGGGATTTGAACCCGAGACCCCTTCCTTACCATGGAAGTGCTCTACCACTGAGCTAAGACGGCAACATGAGACACCCGTAAACGGGTTTCTCATATAGTTTCGCGCGAAAAGGTATTTTCTTTTCGGCTCTGCATATAGTTCTTGCTTTCACTTGAACTATCGCGCCGGCAAAATGGAATACATTTTCCCGGGCTGCTTTTCCCGGTCTGTGGTAGATTAGACTCTTCCTCAGTCTCCGGTGTTTGAAAGGTACTAGCAATATGCCGTATTCGATTTCGACGTGGTGCAGGGAGAGGGATTCGAACCCCCGAAGGCTGAGCCAGATGATTTACAGTCACCCGTGTTTGACCGCTTCACTATCCCTGCACAGGGCATGAGACAAACCCTGAAGGGCTTTTCTCATCGCGCCGGCAAAATGGAATACATTTTGTCGGGCTGCTTTTCCCGGTCCGCGGTTGACCGGTTGTTTTTTGGGCCGTTCCATTTCCTTTTTGCAGGATTCTGAGTCGGCGGCAAATATTTTAATGTGGAGCCGACAGAGGGATTCGAACCCACGACCCGCTGTTTACAAAACAGCCGCTCTAGCCACTGAGCTATGTCGGCGTATCACCCGTTCGGCTACCGCGATAGTGTACCAAAACAGGGGTAATATGACAACCCGTTCCGTTGCTGTGGCCAAAGGAGTTGATTAGGCAGCTAACCTTGACTTTTGCCTAAAATCCCCTTATGCTCAAAGCAATAAGCTAAACACGAAAGCAAAAAGAAAGAATGGCAGCAAACAAAGGTAAAACTGCTGGTTCGGGCAGCCCGGCGAAGAGTCGCGCTACCTCGACTAAAGGCGCAAAGAACACCAAAAACATCAGCAGGTGGAGCAAGGCTTGGTGGCGTAAAAACTATGTTCCGGTTGCATTTGTGCTCATTTTTGCTACCATAGGCGGCTATTTACTGTATAGCACTTTTGCCATCACTTCCGAGATGCAACTTAAGATGACCCTGAGCAGTAAATCGATTGACACCAATCTTTGTCTGGACGACAAAGGTCTTGGCACGGAGAACCACAACCCGATCATCAGTTACGGCTGTAACTCCTCTGATAACGCGCAAAAGTGGACGCTCGTAAGCGTAAACGGCGGCTTCCAGATTAAAAACACACACGCCAACATCTGCGTTGATGATACGGGCGACGGCGTGGGTACCAATTCGAACAACCGAGTATACGTGGTGGCCTGGCAATGTAATGCCGCCGATAAAGCGCAGGTATGGGACTGGTACGGTGGTAGCACGTATGGCCAGATTAAAAATCACTATAACAATGGCTGTATCAATGACACGGGTAGTAGCCGAAGCGCGGGTACGCCATTAATAGTCTATCCGTGCACGGGCACGGGGCCGACCTTCTTTGCAGAGTCGGCAGTAAGCTCACGAAACGGCACATGCACCAAGCTGACTGCTACACAGAGCGCAAATGCGACGAACGCCAAAAATGCCGCACACTGTCTGCTCTCGGGTTATGGCTGGAATAATGCCGCACAGTTTAGCTGTCTAAGCAACGTATATGACCACGAGAGTGGCTGGAGGTACGACGCCGGTAGCATATACGGCTCGTACGGTATTCCGCAGGCCAACCCGGGCACCAAGATGTCGAGTGCCGGCTCTGACTGGCGAACCGATGCGACTACCCAGATAAAGTGGGGGCTTGGCTACATTAAAGGCAAGTACGGCACCCCTTGCAATACGTGGAACTTCTGGCAGCGGAACCATTACTACTAGATCCAGATGACGAGCTTTTGGAGAAGAGGTGCTAATTTGGCGCCTCTTCTCTGTCTGGCAAAACGGCTGCCCAGTATATCGGCGGCCTCTGTCTGCGCGCACCCAGTTCCGTTTCTCAGGGCGGAACCGTAACGCCTAGAGCGCACCACCATGCAGATGAGTTTAAATAACGACTTTGCGCGGGCGCAAAATGCGTTTTGGCCGACCCGCTGGTACAATGAGACGCTTCAGCTTTTCGCCAATCATATCCGCTTCGGCCTGCATGCCGCGCTCTTCGTACGCTTGCTTAAGCAGCGTATAGGTTTCTTTGTTGGGTTCGAGTTCTACGGCGCGCTTTAGTGATTCGAACATCAGCTTTTCGTTGCCGAGTTTTTCGTTGACTTTGGCATACGCGACGTGGCGCGCTGCCAGTGATTCTTCCAGGTTCAGTGCTGCCTCGAATGCGATACCGGCCTTTTCGTAGTTTTCGGTTTCGTAATAAATAAGCCCCAAGTTGTGCAGACTCGAGGGCGTAGCTTCGATGGAACTGGCGATCTCGAAACATTCGATGGCATCGCGGTATTCCTTTTGCTTGGCGTAGAGTATACCGAGGCGGTTGTAAGCGGCGGCGTTCTTCTCATCAATCTTAAGGATGGTGAGCAGCGCTTTTTCGGCGCGCAGAAAACGGTTCTCGCGCATACCTTGATGTGCAATGTCCCAGAGTTTGCCCATGCGGTCGCCAACCTTGCGGGAAATGTCGTTGAACTCGTCTGCGTGCAGTTTGGTGCTTGTAATGGCCAGCGCGCCAAAGGCCGCAACTATCAATAACTCGTACATATTTGTAGCTACCAGTATAGCACGCCTACATAGCGAGCATAAGCTCGGTGAGCACCAGTTTGGTGTTGCCGCTGCGGTCTAGCGCACCCTGGGCAGTGTGTGCGGCCCGTAGAACAGTTTGCCAGCGGTCGAGTGTCGTGCCGCCTTTGCGGGCGGAGGCTTCCAGGCTGACCATGGCGATGGTGGCAAGCGTGTCAACAAAATCGATGGCTGCGTCTTTTTGTTTGCTCAGCGCATCTACCAGCAGCAGCCGTTCGTAGCTCGTGCCGCCCAGCGCTTTTTTGGCCAGATCTACCGGGTTGCCAGACGTGTTTGGCCCTGCTTTGAGCAATCGGGAGGCTTCGGCGATATTGGTGCCGGCGCGCATTAGGGTGGTGGTAACCACCGCTTTTTCGTAGCCGAGCGAGGTAAAATGCTCTGTAAGCACGCTCGGGCCTGGGCCTGGTAGTTGCAAAAGCTGCACGCGCGAACGGATGGTGGGTAGTAGGTTTTGCGGTTTTGAACTGGTAAGCAACAGGACCGAATCGGCCGGCGGTTCTTCGAGTAGTTTCAGAAGCGCGTTTTGTGCCTCCGTGCCCATGGAATCGGCATCTTCTATGACCGCTGCGCGCCGAATGCGTGCAGTGCCAGGCACCTTCAGCCGGAAGAAATGGATGAGGTTGCGGATTTGCTCTATGGTAATCGAGTTCTTCTCTGGTCGCACGATACGGAAATAGGCATGCGATGCGGGCTGTTCGGTCCCAAGTAGCTGCCCGGCGAGCGCGGTTCCGACGTGTGTTTTGCCACTGCCCAGTGGCCCGGCCAGCAGTACAGCGTGGTTCGGGCTGCGCAGGAGCGCATCAAGCTGCGCTTCGCCGGCCGGATGTAGTACTATGCCCGCAATTTTCACCCGGCCAACTCCTTGAACTCGGCGGGGATGGGGGCTGTAAAAACCTTCCGTTCGTGACCTTGCGGAATGGTGATTTCGAGCGATTCTGCGTGCAGGAACAGTCGGTCGGCGGGCTCGCCGCCATACAACGTGTCGCCTACAATCGGGTGGTGAAAATGGCTGAGATGTACGCGCAGCTGGTGGGTCCGGCCGGTTTCCGGCTTTAGCTCAAGCAGGCTATATTTTTCGTTTGCACCTGCGGTTTCATATGCGGTTGTAGCGTGTTTGCCTTGGGCATCAACGCGGAATGTTGCCGGCGCCTTTGGATTACGGCCGATTGGCATGTCGATGATGGCTTCTTCGGGGTTTAGTGTGCCGCGTACGACAGCGGCATATGTTTTTTTAACGTTACGACTGGCGAACTGTTTTTGCAGCCAGCTCAGTGCTTCGGGTGTTTTGGCGCAAATCATGACGCCACTGGTTGCCCGGTCCAACCTGTGTACGATGCCTCCCCGTTCCCCGCCCAGGCCATTCTTTAGCCGGCTGCGCAGCCAGGTGGCCACTGTCGCCTCTGGGTTGAACACGCCCTTGCTGTGGCTGAGTACACCCACGGGCTTACTTATGACCACGCAGTCGTCGTCCTCGTAAATCACGGGCAAATCGATATCGGGAACCTGTTCCAGCTGCGACACGTCGTAGTCTACTGCCACCTCATCGCTCTCGCGCAGTTTGTAGCCGGCCTTCGTCTGCACGGTGCCGTTCACACTTACTTTGCCGTCCTCTATCAGTCGTACGGCAAAGCCTCGGCTGAGGTCAGGAATAAGCTCGACTACCTTTTGATCCAGGCGCTGGGCCCTGCTTAGTTCTATGTTACTCATGGTTTCTCAATTTTATCCCTGTTACTTCAACGGTGTTATTCTTTCCACCCATAGCCTTGTATAGCAAAACCGGGTCAATATGCCGAGCCTCATGCGGCGGCAGCCCGGGGTCGTGGGCGACGTACGCCGAGTTGTCCTTATCGTACACGACGATCATGTGCGCATTGTATCCGGGTGTGCCGTTCAGCGTGTTCAGGTTCAGCTGTACGGTTACCAGTCGACCATCCTCGAGCATTTCATCGATGTCGCGCAGGCCCGGGCTACGCCGTTCGTGGGTGACATGCTTGGTAAACTCGGGTAGTAGCGGACGGATTTCGAGCAGGTTTGTGTGCTGTAGCTGCCATTCGAGCTCTTCTGGTTTTAAAAAGGTCTGTAAATATGTCTCGCCCTCATCCATGTAACGCTGGTAGTCAAAGCCCTCTATCATGCGGATATCGAAGCCGTGGGTTGCAAGATAGGTCCAGACTTGCACGGTCCAGGCTGCCCTACCATGCTTGTATCCGATTATGTCCTCAAGCTCTTTCCAGCTGTATTGTTTGCCGGTGAAGTATTCCAACACCGAACGAATGGAAGCCAGCATGCAGCTGAGGTTGTCCAGGCGGTTCGAGTAAAACGGCATCTGTTTCATCTACGCGCGGAGGCCGATGGCTTTTTGCACGTTGTAGAGCGTGGCGTTGGCAATTTCGTTCATCTGCTTTTCGTCTGCTTCGAGCTTGGCCATCAGCTGCGTCTCGTCGACATTTGCGAGACGGTCTTGGAAGTCTGCAAGGAACGCGCTGACCGCATCGGCCACGGCGGCTTTAAGCGGACCGTATTGCTCCTGGCCGTTGTACTCGGCGTTTACTGCATCTAGCGATTTGCCGGTCGTGAGCGCCAGAATCTGCAGCAGGTTGCGGATGCCGGCTTGCTCCGGGTTGTTTACATCGATTTTGCCAAGGCTGTCGGTGGTGGCGCTTTTGATCTTCTTGGCGGCTTCGGCCGGGCTGTCACCGAGGAAGATGATGCCCTTGCCGGTTTCATCACTCTTGCTCATCTTTTTGGTGGGGTCGGCCAGGTCTTTTATGCGCAGGCCCTGGTCTTTGCCAAAGAAGGCGTGCTGGTCCTTCACCGGTTTTGGCACCACAAACAGTTCATTGAACTGGTTATTAAGCCGTTCGGCGATATCTCGTGCAAATTCCAGATGCTGTGTCTGGTCCTCACCGACAGGTACGTACGATGCGCCGTACAAGAGGATGTCCGCAGCCATCAGCACGGGGTAGTTAAACAAGCCAACACTTACCCGGTCGGCAGAAAGCTTGGCTGACTTATCTTTAAACTGGGTCATGCGGCTCATCTCGCCGAAGCCGGTAAAGTTGTCTAAAATCCACGTGAGCTCGCTGTGGGCGGGCACGTAACTTTGGCGGTAGATGTGGATGTCTGCGTGGTCGAGCGGCAGCCCGGCGGCGGCGTACAATTTCAGATTGTGCATGATCTGCCCGTGCAGTTGGCTGTGGTCGATGGGCGTCGTAAAACTGTGCAGATCGGGCACAAATAAGTTTATTTGAAATTCGTCGGCACGGTTTTTGGCCATGTCTATCATTGGCAGCAGCGCACCAAAGTAGTTGCCGATGTGCAGGTCGTTGTTGGCCCGCAGGCCGGTTAAAATTACTGGTTTATTACTCATATAGTCCAATTATATCCTATAGGTGTTAATTTATGCCGCAACCACCGGCCGAGGGTCTTGCTGCTGCAACATGCTTTTGAGCAGCCGTTGGGCGCTCTCGACGCTTATTGGCGGGTCTACCGGACTGCTTAAATCAGATGTTTCGGTCATGACGCCGACAAATGCGTGTTTCTTTGCCAGCTCGGCTGCTAAACGAAGTGCGCGCTCCTGGCCTTCAACAGATTTGGTGAACGTGCCTTCGGGGTGACAGGCCATTTCCGCCATATGGGCGCAGTCCAGGATGAGTCGTCCGCGTGTGCGCACAATGGCCTTCTCTGCTTCGTTAACCCACGCTTCCGCAGTAGTTGCGTTTTGGCCGCCACGGTAAATGAGTACTGCGGGTGCGACACAGGCCATACCCAGACTCTGTCGAATTTTGTTTATTTTTTCGACCCGGGCGATTGCCTCCTCCAGGTTGCCATCCAAGTCGTTTTTAATGCCAACGGGGAGTGTGGGCTCGCTACCCGCAAGCTCCTCGATGAATGCGTCGCAGCGGGCGGCGTCGAACTGACCCTCTTCGCCGCGGAAGTAGTTCTTTAGCCGCGCGCCAAGCCATACGAAGGACGCGAGCCGGCCGTATCGCTCCACCTGGTATGGAAAAGAAACCTCAAATGCCGAGTTTGCGTAGGTGGCGGAATTGTCGCGGACAGTGCGGTACGCCTGCTCGGCTGCCTCTTCGGGTGTGCCACCCTGTAAACTGCCGGTTTCCAGGCCGTGCCAGTCCTCTATTTTGGTGCGTGGCTTCCAGAAGTTCATGCGCCGGTAGACTTTGAGCAGCTGCTCGGACGCCAGATGCGGAACAGAAAGCTGCTTTAGCTCCTCCAGCGGTGTGCGGTCGGCCAAGCCTGCCAGCTGTGATCTGCCAAAATCCGCCCACTGCTGGCTTTCGTCGGCGATCAGCTTTTCGTCCTCGGTGAGTGCGCATGGTCCGGCAATTACCACGTCGTTGGACGGGTGGTACATGCTGTCTACGAACATTGCCCGGCTCATTTCTATAACAATGTCGTGACCGGGAGTGGTCGGGTATTCCTGCCTTAGATAAGGCGTATCTGGTTGGGGTGGTGCCATAAGGGCCATTATGAAATCCTTGTTACAAACATATTAAAAAACCGCCTTGGTGGCGGTTTCTTCTATATGTTCGAGATTTGCTAGAGCGCACAGAACAGACCGCCACGATTCGTGCCGGTAAACCAATACTGGTTGTTCACTGTCTGTGCTGACATGCGTTCAATAGTACTTGGTTGTTATTAAAATGTCAACAACGCCGTTTATGGGTGCTGTAATACGCCGAAGCCGTCCAGCCCGTCTGCACCTGGTGTGTACGGCTGAGTTTCGACGCGCACGCGGCCACTCTCGTTGCCGCCGACGGTAATCATTCGCCCGTTTTTGACCGCCAGAACGATGTTAGCGTGACCCTCGCCGGCATGATAGACGGCAACATCGCCGGTTTTTGGAACGTAAGGGCCAGCCTCCTGATAGGTGCCATTCGCCTGAAAATATTCCTGCAGCGTATATACACCCGGAATTCGCCAACTGCCGGAGTTGGGGTTGTTGAACGGTGCGCCGGCCTGCATAAAGATCCAGCTGACAAAGTCCGCACACCACGGCTCCTTATTGCCCTGAGAGTATTTCAGTACGTTGGCGTCGTAGCTGACGGGCTTCTTGGCGTACTCCTGTTTTGTGAGCGCGACTATGCGTTTTTGTAGCGGCGTAAGCTCTGCTGTGGCAAGGTTGGGAAACTGCCCGCTGGGTGCAGAAGACAAGTGTGCAACCGCGGTCTGCCCTACAACTCGGACTTCTCGCCGGAACGAATGGAATAAGCTTAGAATCCCAAAAACAAAAATCACCGCCAGCAAAACCGGCAGTGATTTTTTAGTCAGGGTCGTTAGCTTTGCGATGTTCATAGATGGACTATTATATCGCGATACAGCCCGAGGCTTCGGCTTTGCCGAAGCCCGGCGCGATGAGAGAGGATGCTCCCCTCTCGTGCCGCTTTTAACGCTTGGTAAACTGGCGCTGCTTGCGGGCGCCGCGTAGACCGAACTTCTTGCGTTCTTTCTCGCGAGGGTCGCGCGAAAGCAGGTCAGCGCGCTTCAGCGTCGCGCGGTAGTCGCCATTCAGCTCAGTGAGTGCTTTGGCAATGCCGAGGCGGATCGCGTCTACCTGGCCTGCGTGACCGCCGCCACTGACGACGACAGAAACATCGTAATCGCTGAGGGGCAGTTCAAGTGCCGCAAACGGCTTCTGCAGTTCTGCCATGAGCGCCTTGCTGTCAGCAAGGTATTCAGTAGCGGGCTTGCCGTTTACAACCATGTTGCCCTTGCCTTTCTGTACGCGTACGCGTGCAGTGGCACTCTTGCGTCGGCCGAGGGCGTAGAAGTAATTGTGTGCTTTCGTGTCAGCCATTATTTCTTTCCTTTCACTGAAACCGGTTCCGGTTTCTGGGCTGCGTGATTGTGCTCGGCTCCGGCGTAAATTTTGAGCCGCTTTAGGCGATCATCACGTAGCTTGTTTACCGGAAGCATGCCGCGTACGGCCTCGTATACGGCACGCTCGGGATTCTTTGCCATGACCTCTTTCAGGCTGGCTTCGTGCAGGCCGCCCGGGTAGCCGCTGTGGCGGTAGTATTTCTTATCGGTCATTTTCTGGCCGGTTACCTGTAAGTTACCCGCGTTGATAACGACGACGAAATCGCCGGTGTCGATGTGCTGGGTAAATTGCGGTTTGCCTTTGCCGGTCAGCAGGGTTGCGACCAGCGTAGCGGTGCGGCCGAGCGGAGCTTCGGCGGCGTCGATAACGTACCACTTGCGGGTGACGTCAGACGGTTTGGCACTGAATGTCTTCTGATTCATTATTTAGTCTCCTTTGCGGGAGTCTTCTCGGCGTTCTTGGCAGCGGGCTTCTTGGCTGCTTTGGGCTCGGCCTTTGGTTTTGCGGCAGCGGCGCTTTCGGCGACTGGTGCAACTTTAAGGTCGTCTACAAAGCTGACGCGTGCCATTTCGGCGTTGTCGCCGCGACGGGTCGTAGTGCGTACAATGCGGAAGTAGCCGCTGTTGCGACCGCCAAGCTTTGGTGCGATTTCATCGACCAGCTTGTGAGCGGTGCTTATTTGCTGAAGCGCAGCAATGACCTGGCGTCGATTGTGCAGGTCACCCTTCTTGGCCTTGGTAATAAGCCGTTCCACGTAGGGTACAACGGCCTTTGCCTTGGGCAAGGTGGTTTCGATTGACTCGTGAATGATCAGCGATTCGGCCAGGCCTTTTACCAGGGCTTCTCGCTGGTCGCGTTCACGATGGAACTTTGTCCCTTGATATCCATGACGATGCATATTACAGCTCCAACTCTGCGATCTTTTCCTTCACTTCGTCGAGTGCCTTGCTGCCAAAGCCCTTGAGGTCACGCAGTTCAGCGTCACTTAGACTAAACAGATCCTGGACGGTGTGAATGTCGTTGTTGATGAGCGCGTTGGTAGTGCGCGCAGTCAGGTTCAGATCCTCAATAGAGGTGTTGAGCAGGGATGAGTCGTCGCCGGTACCGGCACCCATCATTGCATTCTGAGCGCTTGTTGTCTCGCTTGCTTCGTGTGCGGCCACGCGGGTCTTGCCAGCAAGCGCGGTGTACTGGTTTACCAGAATGGCGGCAGCCTCTTCGAAGGCGTCGCGTGAGGTAATGGTGCCATCGGTGTCAACGGTCAGACTTAGGCGGTCCAGGTCGGTGCTTTGGCCAACGCGGGTCTTTTCGACCTTGTAGCGTACGCGCAGTACCGGGCTGAAAATGGTGTCGAGGGCGATGAAATCGCTCTGTTTCTTGGCAGTGCTTTCTTCGATCGGGCGGTAGCCGCGGCCGGTTTCGACCACGAGGTCCATAACGAAGCTGGCTTTGTCGTCATCGACAGTTGCGATCACCTGGTCGGTATTTACAACTTCAACATCGGCATTGCCCTGAATGTCTTTGCCGGTTACCGCACCTTTACCTTTTTTGGTAATGCGGAGTGTTTGCGGCTCGTCGCCGTAGACGCGGAAGCGCAATAGCTTCAGGTTCAGCATGATGGCGACAATGTCTTCCTTGACGCCCTTCACGGTGGTGAACTCATGCGTTGCACCGTCGATCTTAAAGCTCGTAATGCCAGCACCGGCGATGCTGCTAAGCAGCACGCGGCGCAGGGAGTTGCCAAGCGTCATGCCATAACCACTCTGCAGCGGTTCGATCACGAAAGTACTGCTAGTACTGCTGTGGTCGTCAACGGCTACAAGTCCGGGTGTGTGAATCATTTTTGACATAGTATTCTCGCTCTGTCCTTCCCTATTAGCGTGAGTAGTATTCGACGATTAGTTGCTCATTAATCTCCGGCTCGGCGTCGTCGCGCAGAGGCAGATTGGTTACCGTTACAGCGGTCTTTTTGCGGTCGACTTTCAGCCATGCGGGATAGGTGGACGGAGCTGGGCTGATATCGTCCAGCTTTTTGAAGTATTCGGTACCTTTGCTGTGTTCGCGCAGGGAGATTTCGTCACCGATGCGCAGGCGAATGGATGGAATGTCAACGCGGCGGCCGTTCAGCATGAAGTGACCGTGGGTAACCAGCTGACGTGCGGCGCGGCGGCTTGGAGCAAAACCCGCGCGGTACACTGCGTTGTCCAGGCGTTGTTCCAGGTACTGGAGCAGCTTTGCGCCGGACTGGCCCTGGGTGCGGGAAGCTTCGGCCATAAGGTTGCTGAATTGTTTTTCAAGCAGACCATACAGGCGCTTGACTTTTTGCTTTTCGCGCAGCTGTAGCGCGTACTGGCTGGGCTTGTTGCGCATGCGGGCATTGGCTGCCTGGCCGGGCATGGTTGTGCGCTTGGCGAGAGCCTTGTGGGCTTTCGGGTGCAATGCGTAACCTTCGCGGCGGGATAGTTTGACAATGGAGCGTGTTTCTCGTGCCATGGTTTAAACCCTCCGTGCTTTCTTGGGGCGAACACCGCCGTGCGGTACGCCGGTTACGTCAGTGATGCTTTCGACATTGATGCCAACCGTCTGCATGGCACGGATGGCGGCATCACGGCCAAGGCCGACGCCTTTTACATAAGCTTCGACTTTGCTGAGACCATACATCTGCTTGGCTGCCTGACCGGCTTTTTCGGCCGCAACCTGAGCTGCATACGCGGTGCCTTTTTTGGAACCGCGGAAACCGCAGGCGCCGGCGCTGCTGGCTGCCAGCGCGCCGCCCTGAGCGTCGGTAAGTGTGACGATGGTGTTATTGAACGTAGCCTGTACGTGCAGCTGGCCGGCGGCCACGCTGCGCTTGGCTTTTTTCTTCTTGGTGGTTGTAGATGAATCTGCCATAACTTAATCCTAGGTCTTGCTCGCTACTTTCTTAGCGGTGCCGCCCACCGTTACTTTGCGGCCGCGCCGGGTGCGGGCATTGGTCTTTGTACGCTGACCGCGGGCTGGCAGGTTGGCGCTGTGTCGCAGACCGCGATATGCTTTGATTTCTTTCAGTCGCTTGATGTTAGCGGCGGTAATACGCTGCAACTCGCCTTCAACCGTCAGGTTTTCGTTGATGTATTCCTGGATACGGCTGATTTCGGCATCGGTCAGGTCTTTCGCGCGAACGGTGCGCTCAACCTTGGCGGATGCCAAAATGTCGTCAGCAGTCTTTGGGCCAATGCCGTAGACATACGTCAGGGCGACCCAGATCTGCTTGTCGTTCGGAATGGTAACTCCGGAAATTCGAGCCATATGCTACCCCTGCCTCTGCTTATGCTTCGGCTTAAATTTGTTGATCACATACAAACGACCCTTACGACGTACGATCTTGTCGTCAGGGCTGATTTTTTTGACACTTGCACGCACTTTCATGCGGATCATTGCTCCTATTCTCGCAATAACTCACTGCAATTAAATTGATAATTCGAGGCTCTCAACCCCTGCGGTACGTAATTCGACCCTTAGAAAGATCGTAAGGTGTCAACTCTACGGTCACGCTGTCTCCAGGTACGATACGAATAAAATGCTTCCGCATCTTACCGGCGACATGAGCTATAATTTGATGGCCGTTTTCAAGCTCTACTCGAAACTGAGTCCCCGGAAGGGTCTCGACGATAGTTCCCGTCAGTTCAATTACTTCTTTACTCGCTGCCATAAATATAACAAGAACTAATTATAGCAGTATTTACAGCGTTCTGTAAAGGGGTTCGCCATATTTGAAACAGATGGGGCATGTGCAGCTTATCCACAACTAGTTATGGGCAGACATTCAGTGAGCTTGGTACGGCATTTTGGGATGCCACATCCCCTGGTACGCAGTTCTGGCCCACCCATATCACAGACCACGTACTACCACTTCCTTTTGCCAGCGCCAGTCCTTCGGAGCTGGTGCCGTCGGTGGCGAAATGCCCACTCATTTTTAGGCCTGATTCAACGAAACCCGGGGCGGTTTTGTCGCTGCCTGCGACGAGGGAGCAGGTAGTATCTTGGCGTAGATCGTTGCTGCAGTATGAGAGGATGGCCGCATTTGCCGCGTTTACCTCATCGGGTGTGGGCGGGTTTGCTGGTGCGGTTGATGTTACGCCACCCGACGCATTGGTTGTCTGTGCTACAGGCGCCTGAATTGGCTTGGAATGGGCATGTACCACCAGACCAATGAGCACGGCCAGGGCAATTGGTATCAGAAACCCCACAACCACTAACGGATCGGCGATTTTCTTGGCAATAAACGCAATAAGCGATTGCTTCATGATTCTAGCATAAGCGTGCTGCCGCCCTGGCGCAACCTAGAGCACGCTACTTTTTGGGTTCGGCTGCCTTTTTGCGGCCAGGCAGAAAGCGCAGCCGACGGCCGGTTACGGCACCGCTTTCCTCGCCTGATGCACTGTCGTAGAAAAAGTCTTCACTTTCGTATTGGTCGTAGGTAACCATAAGGGCACGCGATTCAACTGCACGCAGCGTTTCGAGTGATACAGAAACCAGGATCAGTACACTGGTGCCGCCGATGGCAATGTTGGTGTTCAGGAATATCTGCGCTATGATCGGCAGAATTGCCAACAGGCCGAGTGCCAGTGCGCCAAACAGGGTCAGACGGTTTACGGTGCGGCTCAGGTATTTTTCGGTCTGCAGACCGCTCCGAACGCCCTCAATGAATCCACCCTGCTTCTGAAGGTTCTCGGCAATTTCCTTGCTGTTGAATGTCACGCTGGTGTAGAAGAACGTGAAGATGAACACGAGCAGGAAGTATGTAACTGGATAGATATATGGCTGCCAACCGCCGGTGGCGAAGGTTGAGGCGGAGGGGTTTTGGAACCACGTGACCAGATGCGTGCCCAGATGCTTCAGGTTTTCGCTATGGTTCGTAGTAAGCAGCTGGCCAACAAAGCTCGGAACACTTAGGAATGCCACGGCAAAGATGATCGGCACAACGCCAGCGGTGATGAGCTTGACGGGCAGTATGGTAGTAACGCCGCCATAGGCACGGTTCCCCTGCACGCGCTTTGCATAGTTGACGGTTATACGCCTGGCGGCTTCGTTTAGCATTACCACAATCCATGTCACCAGGAGCACGGCCGCAAGAATAATCAGTGCGTACCAAAACGCACTTTCATTGATGGGGAGTGTGTGGCCAAAGAGGCGCCACTTGTCACTCTTGTTATAGATGCTGCCGGCGATACTGCTGACCGTGCCGGGCAAACTACTCACGATGCCGACGGTAATGATCAGTGAAATACCGTTACCAACGGACTGTTCGGTCACGAGTTCTCCAAGCCACATCAACAGCATAGAGCCACCGGTCAGGGCGGCTACCATCAACACCCATTGCCAGATTGAGGTGTGTGCTGTGATGTCGCCGATGCCGCCGATCTGTTGGGCCTGCTGACGCACCAGGTAAATGGCACCAATGCTCTGTATGATAGCGAGCGGGAACGTAAGCATACGTGTGTACTGGTTGATTTTCTTTTGGCCAGACTCACCTTCTTTGTGCAGCGCTTCCAGCTTTGGAATTGCTTTCGTAAGCAGCTGCATAATGATGGACGCGTTAATGTACGGTCCCATGCCGGCGATCATGATTGAGAAGTTGGCGAGTGCACCACCGGAGAGAATGTTAATAAAACTCAGGAGCTGCGGCGTGTTGCTGTTGAACAGGTTCTGCAGGACCTGTTTGAGTGTTTCCGGGTTGCTGAGCGGAATCGGTATGTGCGCCAGGACGCGGTAAATAAGTAGGATGCCGAGTACGGCGAGAATGCGTTTGCGCATGTCCGCCTGACCCAGCGAGCGGCCAATAATCTTCCAGTTCACCTGTTTTCCCTTTTCATAAACCTAAAATCTTATATGAGTATACAGCCGCCACTACAGTTCGCACAAGTAATGCAGTAGGTTTTACAAACATAGCCTGGCACATGCGTTGAAAGCTCTGCGTCGGTGATTTACCATTAAGCCGTATGAGTCTCTTGAAGTTGGCGCTGTTTGCCTTGGCTTGGGTGGTCATTATTTATTTACTGAACTGCTGGATCGTACGACAGTGGAAGCCGGTTGATCCAAAGCTCGCAGTCGTGTACTTTTCGACCGTAGCTGTTATTGGCCTGTTTGGGGAGATATTCCTAGACACCGTGTATAACTTTTTTGCTGGACATCCGCTCTGGTACTACCGGATTCTGCCGATCAAAGGTGGCTACACGTCGTCGTTTGCAATTGTGACCTGGGGTGCGTACGGGCTTCATCTGTACTTATTGCACGATAGCCTGGCGACTAAATGGTCGATTACGCGCACCCGGCACCTGGCGCTTATCATTGCGCTGGAGGGGCTGGTGCTTGAGGCTGCGCTGACGCTCAGCGCGAAATACTTTCTGGGCAGGTATATGTATTACTATTTGCCTGCCGATTTGTGGCACGTTTCCAGCTTCCAGAATATTCCGTTCTATTTCATTTTCGGTCTGGTGGCAGTAAAAACACTCCGTCGATTCCGCAAAGACCCGCTTTTCTTCGCCGGCATGAATGCATTCCTGCTGCTTGTGTTGGTTGCAATGACAAAATAAAGACCTCCGAGGAGGTCTTTATCCGATAAGAAGAACAGATTATTCCTTGGCTTCTTTTTTCTTGCTGGCAGGGCGAGCGATGCGGTCGACGATAGTAACGCTGCCGCCGGCTTTCTGCACAGCCTCAAAAGCAGCTTCGCTGGCACCTTGTACGCTGACATCAACTTTCTTGGTGACTTCGCCGCGGACAATCAGTTTGACGCGGACGTAGGGGCTGCTTACGAGACCCTTGTCGGCGAGTACCTGGTTGTCGACTTTCGTACCCAGGTCATTCAGCTGGCCAGTGTAGATGTTTTCTGGCTTAACCTTAAGACTGCGAAAACCGTGCAACTTTGGCAGGCGCTGCATAAGCGGGTTCTGACCACCTTCGAAGCCCGGCCGCTTGCTGAAGCCGGTGCGAGCGCCCTGACCCTTGGTACCGCGGCCGGCGGTCTTACCCTGACCAGCTGCAATACCGCGGCCAACGCGCTTGCGCGACTGCTTGGCGGGTGATGCGAGTTCGTGGTACTTCATTATTTCTTCTCCTCAGCCTTCTTTGCCACGGGCTTTTTTGCTTCGGCTTTAGGCTTGTCGGCGGCAGCTTTCTTGGCTGCGGTTACCTTCGATGCCGACTTAGTGGTGACCCAGTTCTTGGCAGGTTCCAGTGTTTGCAGAGCGGCGATGGTAGCATAGGCAGTGTTTGCCTTGTTGGTGCTACCAAGCGACTTGCTGAGTACGTTGTGTACACCGGTGACTTCCAGAATGGTGCGAACAACGCCACCGGCAATCAGACCGGTACCGGCACTGGCCGGCTTGATGAGGATGCGTGCGCCACTAACTTTACCTTCGGCGTCGTGCGGCAGGGTGCCCTTGTACAGGTTAATGTGCTGCAGGTGCTTCTTGGCAACTTCGGTTGCTTTGGTAACAGCTGCGGTCACATCGGCACCTTTGGCAATGCCGATGCCGACACGGCCCTTGTGGTCGCCAACAACAACGAGTGCGCGGAAACGGAACCGGCGGCCACCCTTTACAACGCGGGCAACGCGGTCGATATGTACGATACGCTCGTCGAATTCCTTCTTTTCTTCGACAGCTGGGCCGCGGTTACCGTCGCGGCGAGGCGGACGGGGTCCGCGCCCACGCTGCTGTTCCTGTGCGGGAGCTTGTGTTTCGGCCATATTAGAACTCCAATCCTTTCTCGCGCGCAGCATCTGCGAGCGCCTTAATGCGGCCATGGTACATCCGGCCGCCGCGGTCAAAGACCACTGATTTTACCTTTGCATTTTTGGCTTTGGCGGCGATTTCACTGCCAACCCAGGCGGCTTTTTCACTCAGGGTGCCTTTGGCAACCTTGCTGCCGATGGTGGTGGCTGCGGCCAGCGTGCGGTGCTTGGTGTCGTCAATAATCTGGGCACTCACGTGGTGGCCGCTGATGAACACGCTCAGGCGAGGACGCTCCGTTGTGCCACTTACCTTTGCGCGAATGCGGTGTTTGCGAAGCGCGAGGTTCTTGGCCTTAAGTGCGAGGCTGTTCATGCTACTTGTCCTTTCCTGACTTGCCGGACTTGCGTATAATGCGCTCGCCCATGTACTTAATGCCCTTGCCTTTGTAGGGCTCCGGTTTCTTAAGGGCGCGAATTTCGGCCGCGACCTGTCCCACCTGCTGCTTATTGATGCCGCTAATGGTGATCTTGTTCTGCTCTACGGTGGCGGTAATGCCTTGCGGCAGGTGGTAAACCACTTCGTGGCTGAACCCAAGCTGCATTTTCAGGTCAGAGCCGGCCAGCGCGACGCGGAAACCGACGCCGTTGACTTCCAGCTGTTTGCTAAAGCCGGTGCTTACGCCCACGACCATGTTGTTGAGCAACGCGCGCATGAGGCCGTGCTTGGCACGGACTTTTGGCTCGTCGTTTGCGCGGGTGACAATTACCTCGTTGCCCTCTTGCTTAACGGTGATGTCGGGCATCGTGAACTGCGTGAGTGTTCCCTTTGTTCCGGCCACCGTGATGGTGCCCTGGCCTTTGCCGGTAGAATCATTAGATTCGTCGACAGTGATTGTCACGCCTGCGGGTATCCCGATTGGTAGTTTTCCTACTCGACTCATTACTTTATTCCTTCAAATTCCTTAATATACGCTCGCGATCAGCTCACCGCCCAGGCCGGCAGCTTTGGCTTCGGAACCGGTCATCAGGCCTTTGCTGGTGCTGACGATGACGATACCGCGACCGCGTTTGACGGTTGGCATTTCTTTGGCGTTGCTGTAGGTGCGGCGTCCAGGCTTGCTTATGCGCTTGATTTCGGTAATGCGGGCGTTTTCGTCCTCTGGGTTGATGACGATGTGCAGCTGCTTACCAACGCTGAGGTCGGTAACGCTAACGCTTTCCAGGAAACCGTTTGCCTGCAGGCTGCGGGCAACCGCTTCTTTGATTTTGCTGTGCGGCAGGCTGACTTCGTTCTTCTGCACCAGGATGGCGTTGCGGATCCGGGTCAGCATGTCGGCGATTGGGTCTGTGGTAGTAACACTCATATTACCAACTCGCTTTCGTTACACCAGGGATCTCTCCCTTGCTTGCATGTTCGCGGAAACTGATACGGCTGAGGCCGAACTGACGCATGTAGCCGTGTGGCCGGCCGGTTTCGATACAGCGGTTCTTCCAGCGGGTCGGGCTGCTGTTGCGTGGTAGTTTGGCCAAGCCTTCAAAGTCACCGAGTTCTTTCAGCTCGGCACGCTTGGCGGCGTACTTGTTAATCATTTTCTGCCGCTTCGCATCGCGAGCGACGATGGATTTCTTAGCCATGCTATTTGCTCTCTTTCTCGAATGGCATTCCGAATTTCGTTAATAGTGCCTTGCTGTGGTCGCGGTTCATAGCCTTTACCACAAATACGACTTGCAGGCCGTGCGTGGTGGTTGTCTCTTCAAACGTCAGCTCCGGGAAAACCGACTGGTCGGTCATGCCGATGCTGTAGTTGCCCTGCTTGTCAAAGGCCCTCAGGCTTACGCCGTGAAAGTCGCGCAGACGGGGCAGCACGATGTTGATGAGACGGTCCATGAATTCGTACATGCGGGCACCGCGCAGAGTCAGCTTGAGGCCAATCATGTTACCTTCGCGCAGTTTGAAACCAGCGATGGAATTTTTGGCGACCGTTTCGACTGGCGCCTGGCCGGTAATTTTACGCAGTGTGTTCTTGGCGGTGTCGATGGTTTTCTTGTCTTCTTTGGCGCGGCCCAGACCGACGTTAATGACGATCTTTTCCAGTCGTGGAACCTGGTGCACATTCTTGAGTTCCAGCTCTTTCTGCAGCTCGGCTACGTACTTGCCGGTGTACTCGGTTTGCAAACGCGGAACATACTTGGCAGGAGTCTTTGTGGTAGTTGCCATTACTTGATCTCCTTTCCACTTGCCTTGTACACGCGGGTCTTTACGCCTTTGTCGTCAATCTTCATACCGATACGGGTCGGCTTTTTGGTGGTCGGGTCTACGACGGCGACTTTACTGACCCAGATAGGCTTGGTAATGTCGATGATACCGCCCTGTGGGTGGGTCTGGTTTGGCTTGACGTGCTTCTTTACGATGTTGATGCCTTCGACTGTAACCTTGTTTTCGGTAGGGTGCATAGCCAGGATCTTGCCGGTCTTGCCCTTGTACTTGCCGGACAGCACCTGCACGGTGTCACCCTTCTTGAGCTTAATCTTAAATACGGTCATATTAGAGTACCTCCGGTGCGAGGCTGATGATCTTGGCGTAGCCCATGTCGCGCAGTTCGCGCGGTACGGGGCCAAAGATACGGGTTGCGCGCGGCTGCTTGTCATCGTTGATGATGACGGCGGCGTTGTCGTCGAACTTGATGGTGCTGCCGTCTTTACGGGTGATTTCCTTCTGGGTGCGGACGACTACGGCTTTGACTACGCTCTTTTTCTTCACGGTGCCGGTCGGGCTGGCCTGCTTGACGGTCGCGACGATGATGTCGCCGACACCGGCGTAGCGGCGGCGGGTTCCGCCGAGTACGCGGATGCAGAGGATTTCCTTTGCACCGCTGTTGTCACAGACAACTAAACGGCTTTCTTGCTGAATCATTCCTTTGTCTCCTTCTCGGTGATGCCGGGAACTTCAGGTGTTTTTTCGGTGTGGGTAACGCCTGCGCGTTCCACGACTTGCGCGAGCTTGTGGCTCTTGCGCTTACTGATTGGGCGGGTTTCGACGATGGTAACGCGGTCACCCACGTGCGCTTCGTTCTTTTCATCGTGTGCGATGAATTTCTTGCTTACCGTGTACTGTTTGCGGTACAGCGGGTGGCTCTTGCGCTCGCGGACGGTTACGACAATAGTCTTGTCGGCCTTATCACTCGAGACGACGCCGGTAATTGACTTCGCCATTACTTGGCCTCCTTAACTAGTTGTTCACTTAATACGGTCAGCATGCGCGCCAGATCTTTACGCTTGTTGCGGACTGCACGCACGTTCTGGTTGTCGCCCATGTAGATGTGGCGCTTCAGGTCTGCAATTTCGTCACGCAATTTGGTAGTTTCGGCTGCAAGTTCTGCGGTGCTGAGTTTTCGGATATCTGCGATTTTCATGATTATGCCTCCTCCTTCACCAGGAACTTGGTCTTAACAGGCAGCTTGTGGGCTGCCAGGCGCATGGCCTCGCGGGCGGTTTCTTCGCTTACACCCTGCATTTCGAACAGGATGGTGCCGGGTCGGACCTTGGCGACGAAGAATTCAGGGCTGCCCTTGCCGCTGCCCATCTTTACGTCCAGTGGTTTGCGGGTGACGGGCGTGTGCGGAAATATGCGGATCCAGATCTTGCCACCGCGCTTGATGTAACGGGTCATAGCCTGACGGGCTGCCTCGATCTGGCGGCTGGTAATGCGTTCGTGCCCCTGGGCTTGCAGCGCGTACTCGCCGAAAGCGATGTAGTTGCCACTCGTAGCGACGCCGCGGATCTTGCCCTTGCGGACTTTGCGGAATTTAGTGCGCTTCGGAAGTAACATGTTAGTTATCCCCCTTGTAAATCCACACCTTTACGCCCACGATGCCGGCACCCGGGAAAAGGGCGCGGGCTGCGGCATAGTCGACGTTGGCGCGGATGGTGTGTAGTGGTACGCTGCCGGCGACTTCTTTTTCGCGGCGGCTCATTTCAGCGCCGTTCAGCCGGCCGGATACTTCTATGCGGATGCCCTTGGCACCGGCGCGCATGGTAGCTGCGCTGGCGCTTTTGATGGCGCGGCGGAAGCTCATACGGCGTTCAATTTGGTGTGCGATGTTTTCGGCAACCAACTTGGCGTACAGGTCGGGCTTCTTTACTTCTTCGATGTTTACACGGGCGGGTACGCCGTATACTTTCTCGATAGCTGCCTTTAGCTCCTGGGCGCCCTGGCCGCCGCGGCCGATCACCACGCCAGCCTTGGCGGTAGCGATGGTAACGGTCACGAGGTTCGGCGAACGCTCGATATCTACTTTGTTAATAGCGCCGCGGCTGCCAAACTTATCCTGGATAAGTTTGCGAACTTTGAGATCGTCGGCCAGGTACTTGGCGTACTGGTTCTTGCCTACGAACCACTTGCTCCGCCAATCTTTGTTGGCTTGCAGGCGCATGCTGATAGGATTTACCTTCTGGCCCATTACTTCGTCTCCTCTTTCTTCTCTGCAGGCTTTTCTGCCTTGGCTGCCGGCTTTGCCTCCGCTTTGGGCTTCGGTGCCGGGCGCTGTTCGCCTTCTATAATCACGCGGATGTGGCTGCTGCGCTTCTGGTATGGCAGGGCGCGGCCCATGGCTGCCGGGCGGTAACGCTTGATACGCGGCCCATGGTTTACGGTTATTTCCACGATACGCAGACCGTCGGCCTTGTAGTTGTGGTTGTGTGTCGCGTTGGCGGCGGCGCTCTTAATGGTCTTCAGTACCGGTAAGGCGGCACGGCGGGGAGTATGCTCCAGGATGACCAGTGCGTCTGCGACGGTGCGGCCGCGAACCAGGTGGGCAACAGCGCCGACCTTGCGTGGGCTCATCCGGACTCCTTTGGATTCTGCTTTAACTGCCATAATACTTCCTACTTACCTTTCGCCAGTTTGCCGCCATGGCTGCGGAACTTACGGGTCGGGCTGAATTCGCCCAGCTTGTGGCCGACCATGTTTTCGGTAACGAAAACCGGTACGTGCACTTTGCCGTTGTGAACGGCGAACGTCTTGCCGACGAACTCCGGTGCAATGGTGCTGGCGCGAGCCCATGTTTTGATGATGCTGCGGTCTTCCGAACCCAGGGCCGCGACTTTCTTCGCGAGCTTGGGATCGATGAATGGACCTTTCTTAAGTGAACGACTCATACGTTATATCCTCTTAGCCCTTCTTCCGCTTAGAAAGATGGCGGCTTCTTACGATCATGTTGGTAGTGCTCTTGCGGCGGCGGGTCTTGTAGCCCAGGGTTTTCTGACCCCAAGGAGTACGAGGAGCCTTGGCCATGCGGTGACGACCACCGTCACCACCACCGTGCGGGTGATCTACGGCATTCATAACTACACCGCGCACGCTTGGGCGCTTGCCCAGGTGGCGGCTGCGGCCGGCCTTACCGATTTTGACGTTCTGGTGCTGTTCGTTACCGACAACGCCGATGGTGGCCGTGCAGTTCAAGTGCACCAGGCGGACTTCGCCGCTGGGAAGGCGCACCTGCGCGTAGTCGCCTTCTTTAGCCATCAGCTGCGCGCCGTTACCGGCAGAGCGTACCATCTGGGCGCCCTTGCCCGGTTGCAGTTCAATAGCGTGGATGGTGGTACCAACGGGAATGTTGCGGATTGGCAGGCGGTTGCCCATTTCAATAGCTGCTTCTTCGTGGGCGACCAGTTTCTGGCCAACATGCATGTCTTTGGCGGCAAGTACGTAGTGGTATTTGCCGGCTGTGTCCTTCACGCGGGCAATGCGGGCGCTGCGGTTCGGGTCGTATTCGATGTGCTCGATGACGCCTTCGCCTTTGAAATTAAAGTTAACCAAGCGGTAGTGTTTGCGAGCGCCGCCACCCTGGTGACGGGTCGTAATGCGACCCTGGTTGTTGCGGCCGCTACCGCGGCGCTTAACAACAAGCAGCGAGCGGACGGGCTTCTTCGTCGTGATAGCGTCGAAGTCCTGGCTGCTCATACCGCGGCGGCCGGGAGTGGTCGGGTTGTATTGTTTAATAGCCATTATTTCTCTCCTGACTTACGGCTGCGAAGTAGGCCACGGTGGGCGGTCTGGTTCGTAGCCTTAGCGCTTGCCTTCGCGGCTACAGGTGCAGCTTTCTCAGTCTTCTTCT
>Ga0207702_10001272_pt1 | contig 25337 bp, 35 predicted proteins | sample KBSCornC62_FD_184302 | JGI IMG/M metagenome (GOLD analysis project Ga0207702, IMG submission 184302) | Corn rhizosphere microbial communities from Kellogg Biological Station, Michigan, USA - KBS Corn C6-2 (SPAdes) (version 2) | ecosystem: Host-associated > Plants > Roots > Rhizosphere > Soil ...
GGTTGGGTGAGGGGGAAACGCTGGGTGTGCCTCGGCGTTGTCCCGCTCCCGCTCCGCAAGCGGAGCTCGGGGAGAGGGTGAGCGATCGTCACGCGTTGCGCGACATCGGTCGTTGAATGAAACGAGCGCCTATTTCCTCTTCTTCGCCCGCACGTACAGCACCAGGCTGTGGTCCACGATTTCGAAGCCGTGCTTCTCGGCGATCTCGCGTTGAAGGCGTTCGATGTCTTCGCTGACGAATTCGACGACCTTGCCGGTGTCGACGTCGACCATGTGGTCGTGGTGCTTGCCGCGTTCGATCTCGTAAACCGCCTGGCCGCCTTCGAAATTGTGTTTCGCGACCAGGCCGGCGGCCTCGAACTGGGTCAGCACGCGGTACACCGTGGCCAGGCCGATGTCGTCGTGATGGTCGAGCAGTCGGCGATAAATATCCTCGGCGGTCAGATGCTTGCCTTCCGAACTTTCGAGGATTTCGAGGATGCGCATGCGCGGGTGGGTGACCTTCAATCCCACCTTGCGCAAGTCCTGGGTTTCCATGCGAGATCTCCTTGGTCCGGCGCCCGCCCGCGCCGCTGCCGCGCGCCAACCGTGGCTAAATGCGCGTCGCGCGCTAACGCGCAGAAACGCAGCGCTAGTGTATCATCGCCCGCTTTCAGCTCGACGGTACCCTGCATGGCTTCCGCTTCCCGTCTCCTCGCCGGCCTCGTTTTTGCGCTCGCCGCCGCAGGCTGCAATCCGATCTACAAGCTCGATATCCAGCAGGGCAATCTGCTCAGCAAACCGCTGGTGGACTCGCTCAAGCCCGGCATGACCAAGCACCAGGTCACGCTGGTGATGGGTTCGCCGTCCGTGGTCAGCCCGTTCGACCAGAATCGCTGGGACTACGTCTCGACCCTGCGCAAAGGCAACGGCCGCATGGAGTCGAAGGACCTGACGCTCTATTTCGAGAGCGACGCCCTGGTCAAGATCGAAGGCGATTATTTCGCCGAAAATCCGCAGGAACTGATCAAGGAAGCGACCAAGTACAAGCGCCAGTACCCGGACGACAAACGCCCGGACGACGACAAGAAGAAGCGCCAGAGCGGCGGCGATCAGTCGTAAGGTTGTGTTTTGAACGACGAAGCGTGTTGCGCGCTCCGGGCTTGCCGCAGCGACTGTTTTGTCGTCATTCCCGCGAAAGCGGGAATCCCTTTTTTGCGAAAAGCGCCAACGTCAAAATGGATTCCCGCTTTCGCGGGAATGACGGCATTGCGGGAATGACGGCATTGGGGGACGGGATCGCTCGCGACGGCCGGAACGCCTAACCCTCGCTACGGCCTCACCCTCACGACGGCGCAACCCGCGCTACCGCCCCGCCCTTCGCCTGCGCGCCTCTTTCGGATCCGCCAGCAGCGGCCGATATAGCTCGACCCGATCGCCGTCCGCCAAACGCGTATCCGGCGTCACCATACGCCCGAAAATGCCAAGCCCGGCGGGCTCGAATCCGGCCGGCAGCTCGTCCGCGATGCCGCTCGCGGCAAGTGCCTCGGCGACAGTGGAATTTGCTGCAATTTCCACTTTGCGCAGCAGCTGCCGTTCCGGATCGGCGTAGGCGATCTCGACCGCGATCGTCTCAGCCATAGCTCTTTTCCGCCTCACGGCAGAACTCGTCGACCATGCGGTCGGCCAGTCGCTGGAACCCGAGCCGCATCACCGGCGCCATCAGCGTGCCGGCGTAGTCGAAATCGAGCGCCAGCAGCACCTTGGTGCCGTCGCTGCCGAGCGCGCGGAAATCCCACGCGCCGGCGAGACGTCGGAACGGCCCCTCGACCAGCGCCATCGCGATGCGCTGCGGTGGGTCGAGCGTATTGCGCGTGCTAAACTGCTGACGCAAGCCGCCGATGTTCAATTCCAGGCGCGCGGTCAGCGCCGAGGGCTCGCGGCTCAACACCTCGGCCGCACTGCACCAGCTGAAACGGCGCGGATACGCCTCCACGTCGTTGACCAGATCGAACATTTGCGCCGGACTGTAGCGCACGAGCGCGCTGCGTCGAATTTCAATCACGAGCCGATTTCCGCGACAATGCCTGAGACGCCGACGGCTGCGCCGGCGGCAACCCGCAGTTTCCCGAAAGTCACGACACGATGTCCAGCGACAAGAAGAAAAAACAGCCCGGCGACTCGACCATCGCGCTGAACAAGCGTGCGCGGCACGAGTATCACATCGACGAGCGCTACGAGTGCGGCATTTCGCTGCAAGGCTGGGAAGTGAAAAGCCTGCGCGCCGGCCGCATCAACCTGAGCGACGCCTACGCGATCGTGCGCAACGGCGAGATCTTTCTTTTTGGTGCGTCGATTCCGCCACTGCTGTCCGCGTCGACGCACGTCGTGGCCGATGATCGCCGCACGCGCAAACTGCTGCTCAACCGCGCCGAGATCGACAAACTGGTCGGCGCCGTCGAACGCAAGGGCTATACCCTGGTGCCGATGGCGATGTACTGGAAACACAATCGCGTGAAGGTCGAACTGGGCCTGGCCAAGGGCAAACAGGAACACGACAAGCGCGCGAGCGAAAAGGAACGCGATTGGAACCGCGAAAAACAGGCCGCGATGCGCGCCAAGAACAAGCTCGCATGAGACGCCTCGCGCTCACGTTCGTGGCGTTTAGCGCATTGGCCGCATCGGCACACGCCGGCGTGTCGCTGGTCGCAGAAGCGCCCGACGCTGCGTCGTCGTCCGCCGGACCGGCCGCGACTTCGCCTGACGCCGCAACGCAGGGCAAGTCGCTCGCCCAGCCCCTGGACAAACCCTTCGACGATCCGCACAAGGCCGACAACGTCACGATCGACGCCGTGGATGACCCGCGCTGCGATTTCAAGCCGCCCGCACCCGCACTCATCGCCGCGCGCTACGCGGATTACCGCGCCGAGCGCAACCGCGACGACACGAAAGGTTCGCCCGGGGACTTGACGGAAACGGCGACGCTCGGCGATGGCACGCGCGTTCGCGTGCTGTCGTACGGCTGCGTCGATTCGACCGGGCACACCTTCGAATTCACCTACGCCAAGTCGCAGCACGCGGCGAAAGACGTCGCCTACTGGGCGGCCCAGGCGCGCACGACGCTGGACACACTCGCGCTCGCCGACAACGTGTACGGCGCGCAGGAACTCCAGGCATGGCTGGCGCACGCCGCTGCGCTGAAGGTGCAGGATCACAAGATCGTGCAGTGTCACGACAAGACCCAGCCGCCGGACAACAGCTGCAATTGGAATTCCGGCGGCGAGTTTTCGCTTGCGATCGAGGCACGCCGCGACACGATCGTGGTCACCGTCGGCGTCGACTATTCCGGCTGACGCCGCACTGCCCCCAACGAGGCCTGCCCCTCCGCCGGGCACGACCCGGGCGAAACGCGCCATTGAACGCCGCGGTGGCGAACCCATATACTTGGCGCAAGGTGATTTTTCCCGGGGGCGATCGGCTTCGACGGGGATACCGAAATCGCCTGGTGCATGCCGAGGGGGCAGCTTTCCTCGTTAATCCAGCGGCAAAAACTTAGTTGCCAACGACGACAACTACGCTCTGGCCGCTTAAGGCCTAGCCCCGAACTCACTTGTGCTTGTGCTCGTGAATGTAGGGTCATTATCACAAGATCGCTGCTGACTGCCGCGGGTCGGTCATCGGCTAACTCTTAACCAGCTGGTTCTACGGTGCGCCTCGCACGTTGTGTTGCCGTAGGACGAGATCGAACAACGAGCTATGCATGTAGAACCGGGGATGTAGGATCTTCGGACGCGGGTTCGATTCCCGCCGCCTCCACCAGACCCCTAGTGCACACGCTTCCACACAAGTGCACCGCAGTCCCACTAACCCCGCGTAACTGCGGGGTTTTTTATTGATTTTGGCTCCCTTCCTTTCCACGGGATTCCACCCGCAGCCAGCATTTTTTGACGGTACATTTGACGGTATCCGCGCCTCGGACTAGGCTGATACCGTCAAATTTGTATACCGCCGGCGATGCTCACCGAAACCACGATCAAGAACGCGAAGCCCGCTGAGAAGCCCTACAAGCTCGCCGACGGGCGCGGCATGTATCTGCGCGTGATGCCCAACGGCTCGCGCTGGTGGCGCCTCGACTACCGCTTCAACGGCGAGCGCAAAACGCTCGCGCTCGGCGTGCATCCCGACATCTCACTGAAGGCCGCTCGCGAACGGCGAGAGGAAGCACGCGAGCTGATCGCCGCCGGTGTGGATCCGAGCGAGAAGCGCAAAGCGGAGAAGAATGCTCCGGAGAACAGTTTCGAAGCGGTCGCGCGCGAGTGGTTCAACAAGTTCCGCTCGCAGTGGGTCGACAGCCATTCCGACAAGATCATCCGCCGACTCGAGCGCGACGTATTCCCTTGGATCGGCACGCGTGACGTCGGCACCATCAAACCGCCCGAGCTGCTGACCGTCCTACGTCGAGTTGAGGCGCGCGGCGCGATCGAGACGGCGCACCGAGCAATGCAGAACTGCGGGCAAGTCTTCCGCTACGCTATCGCGACCGGCCGCGCCGAGCGTGATCCGTCCGCCGATCTCCGCGGCGCCATCCCGCCGAGCAAAGGCAAGAGTCATGCGGCGATCACGGAGCCAGGCCGCATAGCTGGTCTACTGCGCGCCATCGACGGCTATACCGGCACGCTGGTCACGCGGTGCGCGCTACGTCTGGCGCCGCTTGTTTTTGTGCGCCCTGGCGAACTTCGCAAAGCGGAATGGTCTGAGTTCGACCTCGACACCGCGGAATGGCGAATCCCCGCGAGCCGAATGAAGATGCGCGAGCCTCACATCGTGCCGCTATCGAAACAGGCGGTCGCGATCCTGCGCGAGATTCAGCCCGTGACCGGCGACGGACAATTTGTGTTCCCGAGCGCCCGTTCGGCAAAGCGCCCGATGAGCGACAACGCGATCCTCGCCGCCCTGCGCCGCATGGGGTACGAAAAAGACGAGATGAGCGGCCACGGCTTTCGCGCAATGGCGCGCACGGTGCTCGACGAAGTGCTCGGGCAGCGCGTCGACTGGATTGAGCACCAGCTCGCGCACGCCGTGAAAGATGCCAACGGCCGCGCCTACAACCGCACCGCTCACCTTCCCCAGCGTCACAAGATGATGCAGACCTGGGCGGACTACCTGGACAGATTGCGCGAGGACTCGAAGCCGCGCGCGAATACGAAATCCGGCTAACTGCCGGTGAAACGGCCGGCGGCGTGGTACCAGCACGCCGTCGACCTCACCACAACGTTAGGAGTCAACGTAATGGCTAAGAAAAGTATACCAGCAGCAGCGCAAGGCGCGGAGTCTGCAAATGAAAACGCATCGCTCAATTTGCGGGAAGAGCGCATCCAGGAACTGACCGACCTGATAGCCGCGCGCATGCCGCCACGGAGAATCGTTTTCCATGAAGGCAAGAATGCGGAGCGCTTCGTTGTGCAATGTGGTGATAGGTCGGTCGCACTCATTCCGGCCGATCCGCCAGATGATCGAGCGCATTACGCGCAATTCGCGCAAAACCTCACGCGTGCCGCAGCGGTTCTTTCGCGTGCCGTTCGTCAAGCCGCGGAGCGCGATGAACTGGCGGCGCCTGCGGACGCTCAGGCGCTCGCCGGAATTGAATGCCTGACTGAACTGGCGGCGGAGATAAGCGCTGTCGAAGGGGTGCAGCCGTGATAAGCCGCGAAGAAGTTCTGGACGAAGACCGCCGCAGCATATGTGTCGAATTCGCCGACCGGATGTTGTGGCTGGACCTGCCTAAGCCGATTGACCCCGAACTGCTCGCGCGAGCCAGCAAGCACGAGAGCGAGGATGAGAAGTTGCGCGGGCACGTCCACGCGCTAACGGCGTCGACGTGGGCCCTGACCCGCGCTCTTGCCAAGACCGGCGGAGAACTCCAAGCACACGAAATGCGGCGCGCAATCGAAGGCGTGGAATGCCTGTCGTCCCTGGCTATGGCGCTCGCCGAGAAACTCTGCACGCCTGCGGAGGAACCATGACCCCAGAGCAGAAAGCGAATTTCGACGCCGCGATGGAGGGCCACATCGATTTCATCAACAGCCTCTATCAGCGTGAACGCCGAAAGATCGCGTGCGAATGCGGCGTATCGCTCAGCAAGCTGGCGCTGAAGGAGCAAGACGTACGCCCCAGACTGCGTGCCACGCTGGCAGCAATGGGATTCGCTGCTGCACCACAGGCCGCGCCGGTGCGCCTGCGCCTTGTCTCCGTCGACGGCCAGCGCGTCGCGGATCCGCCGAAGCGAGCGAGAACCAAACGAGCTTGACGAACAGCCACGGCTAGGCCGGCCAGCCGAAAGCGGGATTGCTTCGCCCGTTGCCGTGGTTTTTGGAGGTGGCACATCTATGTCGGAAGAAACTAGAGAGTGGATCGCTCAGTCGAACGAGCGAGCTAAGCGCATGTTCGAGGATACGAAAAACCCGTATTGGATTCTGTATTCACTGTGGCTCACCAAGAATTTTTTCAGCCCTTCTGACTGGGCTGTCAATGCCATAGTGACCGCGGCAGCCGATGCAATCAGCGCCTCTAATGCCGGCGAAGAATTGAGCCTCGACAAAGCCCTGGGACTCAAAACGAAGCGCGGCGGAACTCCTGTCGCGAAGAGCGCTGCAAGAGATGCAAAACTTGGGGCAGCCCTCGAACTCGTCGATATATTGCACTTGTACTTCGACATCTCAAAGGAAGCGGCGTGCGAGTTCATCTATTTCTCGCTCGACATATCGCATTGTTCAGACTTAGATGGCAAAGCAGATATGGATCTCCTTCACTGTGCTTCGAAGCGGGTCGCTGCGGATGAACCAAAATACGCCGAGTTGCCCGAGCGTGAAATTTTGGGGCGTGTTGCCGAGCGTGAAATTTTGGGTCGTGTTTTCGATCTGTACAAGGAACTCTCCGAGCACGAAGACCACATCCAGAAGCGCAGAGCGATATGGTCGACTACGTTCGAACAAACGCTGGGGATTTCGCTGGAAACATTCATCGCGAAGGCCCACAGGGTCAAGCGCAGCACATTGGAACGCCTTAAGGGAGAGCATCCTGAGTTATACGCCCTGCGCCTGCACTTCGCGTTTCTCGACGCGTTCGCACCGGCGCCCGACCGCCTGCCTCCGCCCTACATTTGTGGGGGTCGATGGAGAAAACCCGGGTTTGAAAAACTCTCGGTTCGCGCCGAAATTGCGGATCAGGTCCGATCTCTCGAAGCCATTCGTCGCGATCCTGGGTGGAAGGGTTCTGTGCCGAAATAGCCAATTTCCGTGCAGTGCAACCACTGCATACTCAAAGTGTAATGCCCTCGCCAGCACGTCGCTGGAAACCGAGGGCAACACATGCACACGCAGCGACAACCGGAGCGCCTTCTACCGCTCTCGGAAGTGATCCGCCGCACTAGCAAGAGCCGCAGTGCCATCTACGCCGGCATGCGCGCCAATCCCCCGACCTTCCCCCTGCCCGTCAAAGACGGCGTCTCCTCGCGCTGGGTGGAGTCGGAAGTCGAGGCGTACGTCAGGACGCGCATCGCTGAGCGAGACGCGAAGGCGGCGGCATGAACAGTTCCGCCCCCGTCTACGACCTCAAGGCTCGCCGAGCGGCGCGGCCGGTCGACGCCAGGATGATCGTCGACAACTTAGCCGATGGCGTCGCAGCGCTCGATGCGCAGGTCCGGAGCATGCCGTTCCAGGTGCTCACGGAGGCGCGTATCGATGCGGTCGAGCGAAACCTGCAGCTGCTACGCGGCCTCTGCGGCGAATTGCGCGCATGCGTGTCTAAAGAGGGCACGCCAGCATGAAGCCGATTGCGGAGCGCAAGCGGCCGAAGGCCACGGGCAAGGGCGCCAAGCCCCTGCACCTCGGAATCGAGCACTGGATCATCGACAGCGCTGAATTCAAGGCGCTGAAGGGTTCGCCGATCAAGATGCTGATCGCGCTCGGCCGCCAATACAAAGGCTACAACAACGGCAACCTAAAGCTCTCGCTGGCTCGCAGCCATTGGCGCAGCGATGACACGTCTACCAATGCCATCAAGTTTCTTCTTGAGTCCGGCTGGATTGTGAAGACGAAGCACGGCGGACTCGGGATCGGCAGCGACATGTTTGCGATTACGTGGTGGCCCATCGACGAGTGCAAGGAGCCACACGACTATCCGACGGAGCACGCACCTTCGCACGCATGGATGAAAACGCGTCGCCCACCCCGGAAACCGGAACTAGTAGTTCCGGAAACCGGAACGGCACTCGCGCCAAATTGCTCAAAAAATGAGCAACAAGCTCCGGAAACCGGAACTGAAAACGGCGTTTTTCAGGCCGCCTAGTTCCGAAAACCGGAAACATATATAGATTACCAAGCTGGTGCTCTCATGCTTCCCGCTGTTGATCATCTTGAAGCCCTGCTGGCGGGCGCGCAAAAAACCCGCGGCTGGAACAATCGATTCTTGCCGCCGCAAGTTCTGACACTGCAAGGCGGCTGCCAGCTGATCGTCCTGGTGCCGACCCTATGGCGAGGCCGCTGCCGACCGCGCCCGGCAGGTTGCTGCCATGCCGCGGTGCCTCTGCGCCCTCATCCCAAACGCCGCGCGATGGGGCGCTGACCATATGCGCGTCCGGAAAATGTCACGCTTCGACCGTGACGCAAGCGTGACGGCGCATGCCTCGACGTTTTGCTTAAGCAACCTGCCAAGCAAAACGCTCCGGAAAATTTCGGGAGGCCTCGCGAATCCACGCGTGCCGCACGCGTGGTGCACGCGTCGTGCTGCCAGCATTGCTGCTAGCACACTGCTAGCAGAGCGATTCGCTACCGATTCGCTTAGCGTTTCGCTAGCCGCCGCTCATCCGTTAGTGCGCAATCGCCTTTGGACATCCGTTGTCGGCGTCCTGGTGCTGCACGGGGATGTCGGGATGCTGCGCGCGCCACTCGGCTTTGTGGCGTATCGCGTACTGGCGGGCAAATGCCGGGAACAGAAACAGGCCGACCAGCCCGGCAAACATCACACGTCGGATGATTTTGCGCCACATGCCTCGCTTCGAGCATCAACGCCGGCGCAAAGTTCCGCCGCGCGACTCGGAAGCCATCATGGGGGCCATGTTGGGGGGCAAGATGGTTGTCCCGCGGGACAGGACGGGGACGGTCCGTCGCAACGCTTTCGTGCGCGGCGACGATCGACCAATTCATTTTCCGGGATGGCTCGCCAGCTTTTCTCCTCGAAGCGCCCTCTCGTGATCGCCGAGAATGTCGATGTTGAACCGGACGAGCATTGCCTTGTCGACAATTTCTTTGGGGACACCGGGCATCCATCCCGGAGCCGACGCCAGCAAATCTTTGATCGAATCCCCCAGCGCATCGAGCATGAACTCGTAATCCGCATGCGCATATTGGAGGGTTTCGTTCAGTTCGATCAGATGGCTTTGGTAGTACTGCTTGCGGTACTCAAATCTCGCAATGTCCTTCAACGCCTCCTGGGCGCCACTCACCATAATTTGCAGGGCTTTGACGCTCGCCTGGTCTGCGGCGGTACGAAACTCGTCAATCTGTTCGCGCAGGTATTTCAGGCCGTCGGCCAAATGCTTGCAAGAGACAATGATGGCTGCCCGGGTGCGCGCTTCGGATCTAAGTTCCTGTACCTGCCACAGCCAAAGTGCACCTCCTACTGGTACGGCAATGCCAGCGAACGCACCCAGCAATGTGATGACGGAATCAGGCGGCTTGCCATGCGTTTCTTCTGGGAACGCAAAGAACAAATACGCTACGAGCAACCCGCCGGAAATGAACGCGCAAGCAATCAGGCAAACGTCGCGTCCGTGTGCTTTGACCCAACCGATGATCTTCGTTCGAGACCAGTGGTCTACTTGATAGATCAATGGCCCGATCAGGATTCCGAAAATCAGAATTGGCAGCCATTCGAGCCAACGCATAGCCTAATTCACCCGCATGCTGCCCGGGGCAGTGATCGCTGCCGGGGTGATGGCCTCATTGGTAAGCTCGGCCCTCGCGACCACTTGCGCGAGGTAGCCGAACAAGAGTGCGAGCGAGTTGCGATCAAATGCGAACGCAACGATCCCCGCACCAGTGTGCCTCAGCGAAATGACCATCCGACCATTTTCAACAGAAGCGGTCCAGCCTGGCGTGAGCGAAGCAAATTTGGCGTGCGGCGGTTGAGACGTGTCGTATTCGCCTCGACTCGCTCGCTCCTCGATGGACTTGGAGATCAGATCATCCAAGTCAGCCGTCGACAATTCTTTCAGATTAATTGCCATTCGCGTTACTCCTCGCGGATTCCCCCCCTGGGAGCATCGTAATGGCGCCCAGCGGAAAAATCGACTTTGATCCGGTCGAGCACGCGTTCTCGGGTGCCGATGAGGACGCGTCAGCGGGTCGCGTGATCGCCCGCGCGGAGCTCCACTCCTGGACCGCGCCGCGATCGGCGCCCGTCCGCATGCCGCCCGCGGTGAACACTTGGGCGAGTCCGCCATTCGGCACAGCGGGCGTTCAACAATGGTTGCGAGACAAATACGAAGAAAGCCTCGCTGATCTCGCCGAGATCGAAGAACGCATGCAGACCGTAATCGAGAAGCAGCAGGTAGACGACAGGCGGTCCGCGTTCATGGCACTGCTGGTGCAGGCTCGGGGTGCGTGGCGTCAGCTCGAGCATGTGCGTTCGCTGGTCGAGCAGACCGCCGGCGACACCGTGAAGGATCGCCCAAGTTCACCGTCTTGGCCGGCCTGGCGCGCGGAGGTGTTTCGGAGGATGGAATTGGAGGAGATGCGACGTGCAGCCTGACACCGACACCGCGCTTGGGCGCCTCCAGCGGCTGCGGGACAACTTCGAGGCTGAAGGACACCGCGTCAGCGCGCGCGACGACGTCGACGAAGCTGCCATTGCATGGCTGCTTGGCTGCAAACTGAGCACCTGCGCGAACCGCAGATCCGCAGCAAAGCGACGTGGCGACAACTCACACCCGCCGTCGTACCGCCTTCCCTGCGGGCAGCGGTATGCGCTCAGCGCGCTGCAAGAATGGCTCGATTCGCTGAGCCGCCAGCACGCCGCATAAATTGGTCTCACTCATTCTCACTGGTTCTCACGGTCAGGTTGGAGGCGCGCGGTAGTCTGGAATCGTCCCTAACGATTTTGGATCCGCGCATGTACCCATCTCGCAACCTCAGTCCGCAACTCGGCGAGTTCTATCGCGCCATGGCCGCGAGCACGCGCGCAGCGGCCAGTGTCGCGGCTTCGCCCAACGCAACGAACACCGAGGAATTGCGCTCGCGCCTGAAGGACACGATCCGCAGCGTCGAAACTCTGCAGGCTGCCGTCGAATTTCCGCCAGCGGGCAACATCTCCGCCGGCCACGCGCGGTGATCCCCGCACCCCGCACTCAACCCACCCACACCGCGGCGCGCTTCGCCGCAATGGAGACGCCGAAATGAGTAGCACGATGATGGTCGACGCGAGCGGCAAGCCCCTGCTCGTGAAGGATGCGGCAGGCGCGCTGTGCGCCAAGTACCAAACGAGCAGCATGGGCGGCGTAGGCACCTACCTGCGGCCCGTCGCGAGCGAAGCGGCTGCGGTGGAGATGCTGAAAGCCGAGCGCACGGCGGAGAAATTCGAGACCGAGACCGAGCTTAAGCGGCTGCTCAAGGAAGACCCATCGTTCCGCCGGGGCTCCGCAAATTTCAACGGAGTCACCGAAGCGGAACTGATGGCGCGGTTCTTTCCGGAAGAGGCGCAGGCCGAGGCTCCATTGCCAGCGGCTACGGCACCGATGCCGGCGCCCGCACCAGCGCCGCCGACGCGCACCGCGGCTGAGATCGCACGCGCATCGCTGAGCAGGGAAGAACTCGCCGCATGCGACGCAGCAGCGCGCCAAGCCGTTGAGCGCGTTCATGCGCAGACCGGCTGGGATGCCGTCATCGCACGTCACCGCAGCGAAGCAGAAGCTGCGCGCTCAGGCAAACCGAAAACGGCAGTGCCCGCAGGCTGGGAACATGCCGTCGCGAAACACTCACGCTAAACGCAGAGGAGACAAAACGTGTCCAAGGTTGACGAACTGAAGTTGAAGATCGAAACAGAATCCGCTGCCATCTCGCGCGCCGAGCAACGCAAGACCGAGTTGGCTGAACAACGCGCGCAGGCATTGGAAGACGGCGACGACGCCCGGGTCGACAAGATCGACGCCGAGATCGCCGCCGCAGAAACGGGGATTGTCCGCGCCCGTGAGCGCATCGGCATTCTCGAGCGGCGCGTCATTGAGGCTCAAGACGCCGCCGTCGCTGCGGAACTCGATGCACTGGCAGCGAGCCTGAACGACGATCGCGCCAAAGGCGAGAAGCTGATTCGCGAATACCAGCGCCATGCAACGGCAATCGCTGAAGTGTTGCAGCACCTCGCGGCGATCGACACACGGAACGAACGCGGCAATCTCACGTTGCAGGCCGCTGGTCGTGAGACTGTGCCAGGTCCGAACGCAATCCGCTGCCGCGTCGGGTCGCGCACCATGAAGACCGTGCGCCGGCGTGTCGGGCTCGGCGAACCAGAACACCCGATGCACAACGTGGCGATTCGAGACCCCTTCACCGGTGTCGCACGCCACCCGACAACTCACCAGGAGATTCCCGCATTCGGCGAGTTCGATGTCCCGACGTTGCACGTCGTACCCAGCCACTACCCGGCGCCACTGCACAAGGAAGTACGGTTGCCGCGTGTGGACGCCGATGCACCCGACATCTGGCCGACCGACGTCAAGCCCGCAGACGAGCAAGCGGAGCAATCGGGTTCGCTGCTGAGCCGCGTGCGCTCGATGCTCGGCCGCAAGGCTGCCTGACACGATTCGATGGGGACGTCCTCGATAGCGAGCAGCCGCAGGTCTTGCTCAATAACGGCGGCAGCAGCGGCGCGGTGCACTTCCGTTGGAAGGCGGTAAGGTTTTGTCCCGCACATTAGCCGCGTGACGCTGCCCGGCGCGCTCCGAGGCCTGCTCGGACCAAAGCGCGCCGGTGATTTTTCTCGAATGGCAGCGAGTCGGGTCCTCCCCTCGCAGTTGGGCCGGAGCGGGTCGTCAAGTCCGCAGGCGCCCGCTAGCCATGAAATTTTCCGAGGGGTGTTGTTGTTGTTTCGACGTGTGAGGAAGTGATGGCAAAGGTACTGACGGCAAACAAACGGGAAACCGCGCAGTTCTTCGGGGTCACGACGCAGGCGCTAGACCGCTGGATTGACGCCGGCTGCCCCGTGCTGGACCGCGACACGCACGGCGACGTGGCAAAGCTCGACTTGTCCGACGTGGCGAAGTGGCGCGTGCAGCGGGCGATGGATGCGAAGGACCCGATCAACCTGAGACTCAGCACGGAGGACCTTGAGGCAGAAATCCAGGCCGTGGTCGCGAAGTTCATTTTCCCGCTGCTGGCTGACCGTGCCGTCCGCCGGCGCAAGGTGCTCGCGGAGGAGTTCAGCGTCCCCGAGGTGAAGGTGCGCGATCTGCTCGTGTTCCTGCTCTGTGCGATGCACTACGACCTAGGCGACTTTTTCCAGGCGGACGAGCTGGACGTCGACTACAGCGCCGCTGTCACCGCAGAGATGCGGGCAAGCGGCGACCGTCGCCGTGCAGCGAAGGGGCGGGCGAAGGGAAGCCAAGTGCGAGCGGCCCCGGCCTAGGCATGAGCGCGTCGATTCCAGTTTTTGTTCATCGCGGGTCCTTTTGAGCCGCCAATTTTTGTCTCCGCGGGCGTCAACCCCGCGGATTTCGACAGTTTTTCAACAACTTGGGACTTCAGCCGCAGAGCGGGGGAATCGGCATGGCAGTTGATTTTGAGGGTGACGGCGGTGGCAACGAACCGATCGAACTTGCCCAGGGCCTTTCCTTCAGCGTTTCCCGCCTCGCCGAGGAATTCGGCATGGCCCGCGAGACGGTGTCGAAACGCTTCCGTGAGGCCGGGGTGCCCACCAGCGGCACGCGGAATGGCTATCCCGTTTATGGCCTCCGCGATGCACTCCGAGCGCTCTTCCCGACCCGCTCCGTCGATGGGGTAATCGACCCCAAGACCCTGCCGCCGGTCGAGCGCGTTGCGTGGTTCCAGTCCGAGATCAAACGGCTGGACGTGGAGGCGCGGGCTCGCGAGCTGCTTCCGAGTGCTGAACACGAAGCGGGCATGGCGACCATGGCGGACGACATCGTGCGGTTTCTGGAAAGGCTTCCCGAACGGCTCGATAAGGGGCTGTCGCCCGAACAGGCCGCAGAGATGCGCCGTCGGATCAATGAGGCGCGCGACGGCTTCCTGACGATGCTGGGCCCGGACGGCAACCCGACCCCGACCACTTCGGAGAATCTCTAATGGCCGCCCCAAGAGTGTCCGTGGACCTCGGCAACGTGATCAAACAGGCCGACGGCTTCGAACGCCTCGCCTCGCAACTGCAGGAGCGCGTCACGAAGCGCGCGGTCGTAACGCTCGCACGGCGCCTGGGTCCGCAAACCAATCGCTTGATCTCCGCGGAGCTGAACCTCAGCACGCGCCAGGTCGGCCAGCGCGTCACGGTCACGAACGGCGGCGACTACGTCGAGGTGACCGCCTCGGGCAAGGCGGTGCCGCTGTCCGCATTTGGCGCGAAGTGGGGCGGCCCCAGCAGCGCCGGTGCGACCGCCCAGATCTTTCGCGACTCCGCGCCGCGCACGTTCGTGTCGACGTTCATCCGGGCCGGCGCCGTGCTGGTGCGCAAGTTCGTCGGCTCCAAGCGCGCCGGTCGCCTTCCTGTTCGTCCGCTCGCGGGCCCTGCAATCGCATCGCTGCTGCTCGGCCGCGGTCCCCACCAAATCGAACAACCGCTCGACGATTTCGCCCAGCAAACCCTGGACGCCGAAGTCGCGCGCTTGGTCGCTCTCGAAATCGAAGGAATTTCCTAAATGGCAAAGTCAGACAACACGATCCGCTACAGCGTCGCGGTCGACGGCGACGCCGGGCTGCGCAAGATCGCCGATGGACTGCACGAAATCGCCGCGACCGCGAGCGAATCCGCGCCCAAGGCGAAGGAACTGCTCGATCAGCTGGTGAAACTCTCCGATCAGCAGCAGCTGATCCAGAATTTCGTCCGCGAGAAGGCGGCGCTCTCCGATCTCGGCGATGAAATCAACCGGGCCGGTGCGCGACTCAACGATCTGCAGGCCAAGATCGCGGCCACGGCCACGCCCAGCGCTACCCTGTCGAAGCAATTCGCGTCCGCGCAGGCGAACCTGCAGAACCTGACTGCATCGTATGGCGCTCACGAAGCGGCGCTCGCACGCACGTCCAACGCTCTGCAGGCCGCCGGCGTCGATACCGCGCACCTCGACACAGCGCAACGCGCCGTGCAGGGCTCGATCGCCGCGGTAGCCAACGAGGCGCAGGCGCTGGGCGGTCACCTTGAGAACACGGCGGCGGCGACGGAACACGCCGGCGAGAAAGCGCACGAGGCCGGCGGATTCTTCGGCCAGCTGAAAGAGAACTTCCTGCAAATCGTCGAGGTGCTCGGCGCCGTCGAACTGGCGATGAAGGCCTTCGAGTTCGGCAGCGAGGCGATCAAGGGCGCAGCCGAGGTAGAGGCGTCCCTCTCCCGCACCAAGGCGCTCGCGCAGGGCTCGGCCGAGGCGTTTGGCGAATTCGGGAAGGCTGCCGAGGAAGCAGCCGCCGAGGTGAATGTATCGTCGCAGACCGCGACCGCCGGCCTTGGGGCGTTGGTGTCGCAAGGCCTGTCGGCGGACAAGGCGATTTCCGCCCTGGTGCCGACGCTGCAGGCCGCCAAGATCGCGAACGTCGACGTGAACGCCGCCGCCGCAGCGGTGGCGCAGACGCTGAAGGCGTTCGACGATCCCGCACTGTCGGCTGCAACGATCGTGGATCAGCTGACCGTCGCTAGCCACGGCGCCGCCGGCGGCCTGAGCGCGATGGCGACTGCCGCAGCGCAGCTCGCGCCCGACGCGAAGCAGCTCGGCCTGAACTTCACGCAGACAGTGGGCATCCTGGGGGAATTGTCCGCGCGCGGCGTCGACAGCGAGAAGGCCGTCCGCGGTCTGCGCACCGTGTTCCAGGATCTCGAAAACCCGACGTCGAAACTGCGCGGCGACCTGCTTGCGCTCGGCGACGGGTCGAAGGGCTTCGCCGAGGCCGTCGCGGCGCTGACGCAAAAGACGCCCCAGGCGAAGGACGCGCTCAACGGTCTCTCGGGTGAAGCACGCGCCGTGGTGCTCGCGCTCGGCCAAGCTGGCCCCGATGCGGTCGCGCAGTTCGTGGCGCAGCTGCAGAATGCCGGCGGCGCGGCCTCGCGCACGGCGAAGCTGATCGACGACAACCTCACCGGCGCATACAAGGGCCTGACCCTCGCCGTCGACCGTGCCGCAGAGTCCCTCGCCGAGCCGGTGCTCGAGCCGTTCAAGGAAGAGCTGCAGAAACTGACGAAGCAGGTCGATGAGTTCACGCACACGGCGGACTTCGACGACCTGAAGAAATCGGTCGCGGGGTTCGCACAGGACGCCGTCCATGCGCTGGACGAGCTGATCAAAAACACCGACTGGCACGGCTTCGTCGCCAACGCGAAAGAGGCGATCCAGTCCATCCAGGCGGACTTCAAGACCCTGGCCGACAACGCGTCGACGATTGCGACCGCGCTGGGCAAGGGCGCGGACGTGATCGGGTCCGGATTCCGCGCCACGGCCGGCGCCATCGACGGTCTCAACGCCGCTGGCGCCAAAGCGGGCCAGTGGCTGACCGAGCTGGTGCAGAAGGGCGCCGAATTCGCCGGCGCGAGCAAGCAGTCGACCGACGCGATCGGGAAGCTGTCCGACGGCCTGGGCAAGTTCGCGAGCAGCGAGGCCGACGCGGCTGCGAAGCAGATCGGCAAGATCAAGGACAACCTGGTCGACCTCGCCGGCGGCAGCAAGGAAGCCGCGCAGCAGCTGCCGAGCGTCGCCGGGGCGGTGCGCGATGCCGGCGAAGCATCCGAGCACGCGGCGGCGCAGACGGGCAAGCAAATCGAAGTCGTGCAGAGCTTGGCGCTTGCGCTGCAGCCTTTGCCAGACACCCTGCAATCGGCCGGCACTGCGTCGCAGAACTTCGCCGAGCGGCTCGCGCAAGCTTCAAAGACGGCCGTGGAGTTCAAAGACAAGAGCGGTAACGCGGTCACTGGCGCGGAGGCCGTCAAGACGGCGCTGGAGAAGCTAGGTAGCGTGAGCCAGCAATCGCTACAGGCAGCAGCCGATGGCGCGGCCAAGCTCTTTGCCGCGGTGGAAAAGGGCTCCGCCGACACGGCCGAGGGGTTAGCGGATAGGCGCAATGCGTTCCTTCAGTACGCGCAGGTTGTGCTGGCTGCCTCGGCATCGCTCGACGAAGGCACGAAGGCATCCGTCCGATCGCAACTCGAAGTGAAAGCCGCATCGCTGGGCCTGACCGATTCGCTCAAGATCCTCGAGGCACAGGCAAGCCAGACCGGCAACGCGATCGAGGACGCGGCGAAGCGCGCCTCGGATGCGTGGACGAAACAGATTCACGCGCGCGACGCGGCATCCGCGGCGAGCTTCAACGCTAGCGTACAAGAGAAAATCTCGGCCGAGAACACTGCGGCGGCGACCGACAAGCTCGAAAAATCGTATACGGAGTACGGCGACGCTGCCGACGCCGCGGCACTCGCGACACAGGGCGTCACCGCGAACACCTCACATGCGAACGAAGGTATGGCCGCCCTGGCGACCGGCATTGCGAACGCACGCGGAGAGTTCCAATCCATCTCAGCCGCCGCCGCGCAGTTCTACGACACGGTGCTCAAGGGCCAGTTCGATATCGGGCACTCCGAGGATGGCTCAGGCTTCGACCGGGCCGCGCGCGCAATGAGCGAAGCGCTGCAGCGCACGACCGATCAGATTCAACAGCAGCGCGCTCAGCTCGCGGCGGAGATCGCCGACGTCAACGACCTCGGCACCGCCGGCAACGCAAACTTTGGCGAATTCGGCAAGGACGCAAGTCAGGCGGCGGAGCGTATGCGCCAGCTCGCCGCAGAGATCGAAGGCGGCGCCGTCGACGCCGGCCTTCTCGGGAAGCAGGAACTCGGGCCACTGCAGCAGGCGCTCGAAGCTGCCGCGCAGCGCGCGGATGCGCTGGCCCAGAAGATCAAGGAAGCGAATCAGCAGCTGGAAGACGTCGGGCGGCAGTTGCAGGACGAACTCGACCAAGCGAATGGCAACAACGTCGCGGTCGAGAATCGCCGTTTCCAGGATCAACTGAAGAAACTGAAGGAGCTGGCCGAAGCAGCCAACCAACTGAACTCGGAACAATACCGGCAAGACGTCGCGAACGCTGAAGCGCTGCACCAGAAGAAGCTGAAGGACATCCAAGCCGAACAGCAGGCGCAGAACGGCGGCGGCGGGTCAAGCAACACGAAGACCAGCACCGGCACGCCGGGCCTGGGCGGGGGCGGAGACGGTTCGGGTGGCGGCGGTGGCGGCGGCTTTGGCAACAGTGGCGTCACCATCAACGTTCACGTCGGCACTGTGATCGGCTCCGACTTGCAGAAGGCCGCGGAAGATCTCGCCCGGCCGATGCTGAAAGAGCTGCAGCGTATCCAGTCCAATAGTTCGAAACCGATTCTCGGCCGCTAGACCCGATCCACACCAACTCGGAGCATCAACAATGGATCAACACGCGACAAATCGATTCTGCATCTGCTTCGGCGCAGCGCAGCAGTATCTGGACAACGTGATCAGAAGCGGCAGCGTCAACGGCCTCGCGTTAGCGAGTCTGCAGACGGCTGCCGATGAACTGCAATCTGCCGCTAACGAGTTCGAGCCGAACGTGCGCGACGCGATCACTGCTGTGCGCACGCGGCTCGCGAACAAGGGCACGGATCACAGTCGGATCGCGAACTAAGCGGCGACCGCCGCGACGAGAGTTAGCCTATACCGTGCCGATTCGCAGCGGTCCACTTAACGAATAGTTAGGCCTGAGCGTATAGCCGCAGCCCACAGTTACCGCACTCGCGCGCCGACTGAAACTGGGTGCCACAGCGCGGACATGGAAAGCGAACCACTCGGAATGCGAAGTAGCCCCATATAGCGCACCAGACTGCAAAAGGTGGGGCGAGAAAGAAGATTGCCGGCCCCGCTGAAAATGCGCGCAGCAGCAGTGCGACCAACAGTGGAACAATAAAGCCGGGTACTAAGAGTAGTGTTGCGATGCGATTCCTGCGGCGATAGTCGGCCCATTGCTGGGAATAGCTGTCCATAAGGCCTAACACTTGAGCTAAGCGGCCGCTGGCCGCGAACGTTGCAATCTTACCGCAATCATTCGCTACCACCACTCTGGGCGAAACCAATCTTTGCGCCAACTGATGACCACAGCCGGCAGCAATACAAAAGCGGAACATAATACGACGATCAGCCAAGACGCCCACACAGACGGCAATACTTCCAGTATCGAGCCACCAGGGACCTCTCGATCTGGGATGGAGGCCGCGAGGATGAAAAACGCACTCAAGACGCTGATCATCGAAACAAGAAAGCGGCCCCAGGACACCCGACGAATCAGTCCAACCAGAGCGGCAATGCACAACACGAACCGCCATGGGTCGGCAGGGGCTGAAATCCGCAAAACGATGCACCAAGCAGCATGCAACGCCAGAGCCAGCAAGGCAATCGCAATGCTGCAGTAGACGAACTTCACGAATGGGGGCAAGGGACATCACTCGTGCGGTGTGGCACTCCCATCCTAACCCACGCCACGCCCGACGCGATATCCTATTGTCGCCGGTCGTTCTCCTCAAAGACGACCGGCTAGGCAACGAACGTCCTGCCCCAAAAAGACAGGACGTCCCCTGCTGAAACGGCTGCTGCGCGCGAGCGCCGCATGAAAGGATCCCCGAGCCAGGGAAGGCCAGTTCTCCACTTGCTCCACGGCACGACGCCGTGACTGCGGTGCGGATGCAAATCAGTGGACGCGGCGACCAGCGGAATTGATGTGCAATCGGCTAACAGCTTGGCGGGGCGACCGGGAAGAAAAAGGCGAACTTGTCCTTCAGCAATCCTTCCGGAACGTTCCAGAATCTGTACCTTCCCGGAGTTCCGGAAACGCGAGCTGAGCAAGACGTTGCAGTTCAGTGATCGAGTGGAACAGCAAGGCGCCGGTTGATCCGCCCACTCCGACGTTCCCCGTCTTGATGGCGGCGAAGGCCCTCAGGGCCACATCGACCAACCGCCCGTGCTCGCTCTCAAACGCATCAAGGCGCGCCTGCAAGCTCACCGAGCGATCGTCGATCATGATCTGCCGCGACTGTCCCCAGGATCTCACCGCGTCGGCAATCGCATCGTCGAGGCAACGGTTGAGCGTGCGGAACTCTTCCGTGGATATCCGAGAGTCAACCTCGAGGGCAAGCTCAGTGACGGATTGGCAGACATCGCCGTACTCATGCACCACCTGATCGATAGTAAATCCCTGGCGGAGCAAATCAGCGCCGTGAATAGCAGCGGCACGAGCGATCTCCGAGGAAGAAACAATCTCTTTTGATGCGACGGTATCGGCCGCGGCGAGGCTAAGCTGTTCAGTGCGCAGCATGTTGGCGAGTTGCCGCAGGAACAACGGCACACCGTGATCGATTGCTGGCGGAACCTGGGCGGGCTCAAACCTTCGCGCCACCTTCGCCTTGCAGCGTTTGATCAACTCTTCTCGATTCGCGGTGACAAACTCGTGCAACATCGGCGCAGCGTAGCAGCGGACCTTCCGCTTTACTGTACGGCACCATACATATAGCTGAGACCGCCAACTGGACACAGGTGCATGCCGTCGGCGCTGCGCGCGAATCCACGGAGGAGGCTGCTATGTGCGCCAGCGGACCGACAGCGTCACGCGGCAGCATGTAGGGTTCTGACGCACGGCAAGGATGCGGACGATTCAAGGCGAATCTGCATAACCGATCGGAGTGCGCCAATCTCGTTGGTCCGATCGGACCTGCTTCGGGCTCGCTACATCTGGACATGCAGATGAAGAAGCATTTCGGCTCTCGCTTCGACAAAATCCGACCCTGCGGCAATCCTTGGGATACGCAGAGAGACAAGCGCGATGTCTTTGGTCTGATTCCCGAGCTGGCTACCGGCAGATGCACGTGACTTCGCCGATACAAGGTACAGGCATACTGCCGAGCGAGCCATTATCGGAATTTCTTTTCTGTTATCGCTGCTGTTCTGGCGCGATTGAATGCCGCGTCGTATTGCGCGCACGGGACGGCCGTTACGTCTCGTCTCTGATCGTGTTCGAACCACAGCAGGAAAAAGCCGATCCTCGGTTGGCACTCGCGTTCACGCACCTGCCGATACAGTGGGAAAATGAAAGAAATGTGCTCGCGCGGGACCTAATGGATGAACTGTTCGATCGCGTGCAACCAAAGGACTTATGCCCTTCAATAATTGATCGTGATCTTCTGGATGTGGGGCTCGCTGAATGGATTCGTGCACGGCGTCAGCACGCGTGCGACGCGAGCATCCTGCTTTCGATGCGAGCCTAGTAATGCAATTGCGCAGCGCATCCGAAGATCAGCACGCCTCAATCACCTTGTCTGCGGGAGAAAGTTCCAGTCAGCAAGCTGCATGGGCAAGTCCATCTTCGACGGATCCCCGGCCGTAGGCCATGCTGTGCGTCCCTGCGTCACTCTCAGCAGTGCAGCTTCCGGTCCGTCGTATTCGCCCAGGCAATCGGTAGAAAACCAGACGCCCCAGAGACCACGGTCACTTTGGAATTCGATGCGAAACGTGCCTTGTTCGGCGACGTGCCAATAGAATCCATCGCGACGCTCCATTTTAATTTCCCAACTTTTCTTGTTTTAATTGATCTACGCGCATTAGGTAGGAAACGCAAGCGAAAAACATTTCTACATTCTTCGACTGCTCGCGCTATGCTGCCTAAGCTGGTGGTCCACCTCCACGTGCGCACCACTCGCCTGACATCCGCGCTGCTCTCCCCTTGGGGGCACGCGATGTCCAAAACGCAAATTTCCGCGCGCGAAGCGCCGCTCCAAAGGAATCGAGAGCCAGGGACGGCCGATCCTTTTACGGACCGTCTACGATTGCGTATCAGACGATACAGGCCTCGGCCGGCCATCCCGGTAAAGGTGATCGACGTTCGTGACGGGGAGCTACTCGAATCCGTTTGCGAAGATCAAATTGACTGGCGTCACGGTCATGTTGTCTGCCATGAAAATCGGTCCCCAGTCGCCACCTGTAGGCGGTCCAGAATCATAGTGAACCACGACATTGTCGAAGCCAGCCGGGGCGCTGACGCTCAAGATACCGGTTGGCCAAGTTCCTGGGTTCGGGGCCGTCGTTGTCGCCGAGGCGACAAATCCGCTAGCTCGGTATGCCGTAACACGCATAGTTGCGGAAGAATCACAGGCGTACTCCTCAGGAGCATACATGATGGAGAAGTCGCTCAATGGCACGTTGAACGTTATCAAGAGATCAGCAGCAAATACACTGCTGGGATAGACGGAGTTTCCACTGAAACCTGCTGGTGTGAATCCAAGGACCCCAGCGTTTTGTATCGAGAAACTCTGACCCGTTCCAGCGAAGTGCGCCGAGATTCCGGAGCGAGTCAGGTTAATGGGGAGAGGCGTATGGGCAGGCGCATCGTCAAAGTCGAAAAGAACGCTTTGCGCGATTGTCGGTGCGGAAGCCATAGCAGCCACAAGCACAAGAAACCCTTCAACCGATCGACGGGCTGACACTCGTGAAACGGGCCACTTGCCAAGACGGTACACGGTCAAATCCATCACCTACCTCGATGGATAGGAGTATCCGATTCACCAGCCCAGTGGAGCTTGACCCATATCAAATGCCGCCCAGATTGAAGAATAACGTCGCAGTTCGACGATCCGCGCCAACGATTTTCTGGGCGACTTCGACTTGCCGGTCACGCTGCACGCCCACCACTGCGTCGTCGACGGGCCAGGTTTCGCGCCGTGCCACGTTCCAAGCGAGGAGGAGGCGCGGGAGGTGGTTAGGATGTGGGTGCGCTTGGGTGCAGCTGACAAGCGGACGGCCAGCTCAGCATTGCGGTAGACTAGATCGTCGCCGCGGCCGGCTGGCCGCTTGGCACAACTGCTCTAAGGACCAACCGACTTGAAACCCAGATACGCCGTGATGGTAGCGGCCCTCGGCATCACAGCAATAGCAATTATCGCCGCGTTCGTTGCACGCAAGCACTGGGAAACCGACAACAGCGAGACCCTTAAGGCCGGCTGTGCTATTCCCCCCGATCGCGTCTATGCGGGCTTTAGCATTCCTCTGCGCGACTATCAATTGCCCGCTGAACAGCGTCTCTTGGAGTGTGAGATGGCTAGGACTAGGGACAACATTCAGAGGCGACAGCACGAGTATGAGCAACTCGCCAAGGCGAATCCAGGAGATGACTATGCCCTCCTGGCTAAGGCCCACATCGCATCAGAGCAGCAACACCTCGAACAGCTCAACTTCATGTTGGTGAATGGACCGAAATATCCCGAGGTCCGCAAAGCGCTCAGCGAGTGGAGCGAACGTTGCAGCAATGTGGCCATACAAAAGTATCCCGAGCGTAAGGAGCAGTGCGTTCGGGACGAAGCCGCATTTAAGTATCGGCCTGTCGAACAATGATCGTTGGCTCGGCCCAGGTCCAACTGATCTATGCCGAGGGAAACTTCATCAGCGCCGAGCAGCGCTAGCGAGCTGCCAGCCATGCCCGACCTTCACGGCGAATTTTGCGGCTTCTAGTTCGGCGAAAGCGGACGCGATAATGTTTGGTTCCAGAGCGAGGCCATCCGCCCACTGCGCAAACCGCGCCACGTCATTTGAGTCCACGATGGCAGGTGCGAAATGGCGCATCGCCTCATTGATGAGCTTCGCAGTCGCCGACAGGGCGGCAAACGCAGTTTGGTCGTCTTCCGGCCACATGGTAGTTCTACCCGGTGACGCTCAATCGTGATAGCGCCTCGCGCTTCCCAATCCCGCGCAGCGCCACGATCGCCGCCAGCCGTTCCCGGCGCGGCGTCGCCTTGCCGCCCTCCCAGTTGTATATCGATAGCGGGCTGACTCCGAGCAGCTTCGCCATGTCCGTTTGGGATAGGCCCAGGCGCGCACGGAGCGAGCGCAGGCCGCGGGCCTGGAATCGGGACGAGTCCTTTTCGGCTGTCGACGCCGGCGCGCTGTGAGCGGCCCGTGAGCGCTTCGCAAGCTGAGCGGATGTGCGCTGCAGGTCCGCCAGCTGCCGTTTCAGCTCGGCGATGTGGCGACGGTGCGCGGCCGACGCCTTCTTCAGCGTGGCAACCTCGCTGCGGATCTCGCGCTGGGCGAGGCGAGTGATTTCGGATTTGAGGGTAGAGGCGATGTTGGGCATGCGTTTGGTGGCAATCTTCTCTTAAGAAGGATCATTTAGACTGACGGAGTCGCGGAAGACTTCATCAACGACACTAACGGGTCGTGTATGGCCGATTTCGTATCGCTGCAACGGACGATTCGATCGATGCGTCGAATCAGATACACAACCAACACTGCCACTGCGACATTGAACACCTGTCGAGCTTCATTTCTGTTGAACGACGGGAGCTTTCCGGCATTCACGATCGCGGTTACTGTGGCGATATTCCGGCATCTATCTATGATCGAGTCATTTGCGAACGACAGCCCGTGAAGTTTGTGTGCGAAATCGTTCCTTATCCGTCGGATTGTGTGCAGGTCCGAAGCTTCTTCGGCAGAGATCAACCCGGCCGCTCTCGACACATCGATTCTGACGCTGAATGTTCCGAGCGAGCCCTCCGAACGAAAGAGTCGGCGGCTCTCTTCGATGTCCAGGAGGAATGCCTTCAGTAGCGCCGCGAGTTGCTCGTCAAGCATCGCAGCTCCTAATACAGCTGCGGCTCTATCCGTTTCGCGCTGGAACTCCTGCAAAAACGGATTGAAGTCATCTTTCGCGCTAGACGATGTGAGCGGGGCGTTCACTGTGGCTCGCTGCCCTTGATGGTCGTCGGCATGCCGCGAGTCTCGCAAATTTGGGACACTTTTGGGACAGTGCCCTGCCCTCGCGTCGGTACTTCTGACGGTACCTGTTCGATTCCCCGCGCCGGACTGCTTAAAAAACAACCACTTTCCGCGCAGTTCGGGGGACGCCGCCTCCACCATATTAAGTTGACTTCGATGTCCCGCAACATCACTCAAACCGCGCTTCGGCGCGGTTTTTGTAATGACCCAGTGATTTTCTGCTCAGGTGTTATCTTGATAGGAGAACACCATGAGTACTGTGATGGAAGAAGAGATCAAACGCTGGACAGCACGGCGCAAGTCAGCGCTGGTACTGGAGATCATC
>Ga0207702_10001273_pt1 | contig 25311 bp, 22 predicted proteins | sample KBSCornC62_FD_184302 | JGI IMG/M metagenome (GOLD analysis project Ga0207702, IMG submission 184302) | Corn rhizosphere microbial communities from Kellogg Biological Station, Michigan, USA - KBS Corn C6-2 (SPAdes) (version 2) | ecosystem: Host-associated > Plants > Roots > Rhizosphere > Soil ...
CGCGTCCGGCCAGCACGTCGGCCGGCCGGTCTGGATCGGCATCCTGGTCGCGGTGGCGGGTGCGGGCATGATCACCGGAGCCGACGTGACACTGTCCGCCCGCGCCGTCGCCGGCGACGTGCTGGCTCTGCTCGGCGGCATCCTGGCCGCCGCGTACGTGACCGCCGGCGCGGCCGTCCGGGTCCGGATCAGCACCACCTCGTACACGACCGTCTGCTACTCGGCCTGCGCGCTGCTGCTCGCGCTGGTCTGCGTGCTGGCCGGGCAACCGCTGGCCGGCTATCCCGCCGGCACCTGGGTCAAGCTGGCCGCGCTCACGATCGGCGCCCAGCTGCTCGGCCACTCGCTCATCAACGTCGTTCTGCGCAGCACCAGCCCGACCGTGGTCAGCCTGGCCATCCTCTTCGAGGCCCCGGGCGCGGCGCTCATCGCCGCGGTCTGGCTCGGCCAGCTGCCGCCGGCCTCGGCGCTGCCCGGGATCGCCGTGCTGCTGGTCGGTCTGGCGATCGTGATCCGCGCCGGCGCGCGGGCCGTTCCGGTCGAGTGACCGGTTGAATGTGGGCATGAGAACGCTGCGGTCCCGCCGGTCCGTGCTCGCCGTGCCGGGCAGCTCGCCCAAGATGCTGGCCAAGGCGCAGGGCCTGCCGGTGGACGAGGCCTTCCTCGACCTGGAGGACGCGGTCGCGGCCGATGCCAAGCAGTCCGCGCGGGCCAACGTGGTGGCCGCGCTCAACGACGGCGACTGGTCGGGGAAGACCCGCGCGGTCCGGGTCAACGACCTGTCCACCTCGTGGACCTACCGGGACGTGCTCGAGGTCGTCGAGCGCGCCGGGGCCAACCTCGACTGCGTGATCCTGCCCAAGGTCACCGGACCGTCTCAGGTGGACTGGCTGGACCTCACCCTCACCCAGATCGAGAAGACGATGGGCTACGAGGTCGGCCGGATCGGCATCGAGCCGCAGATCGAGAACGCCGCCGGCCTCATCGCGGTGGACGCGATCGCCGCCGGGCCGCGGGTGGAGGCGGTCGTCTTCGGGCCGGCCGACTTCATGGCCTCGGTCAACATGCGTTCGCTCGTGGTCGGCGAGCAGCCGCCCGGCTACGAGCCGGGCGACGCGTACCACTACCCGCTGATGCGGATCCTACTGGCGGCGCGGGCGGCCGGGGTGCAGGCGATCGACGGGCCGTACCTGCACATCCGCGACCTCGACGGGTTCCGCCGGCAGGCCAGGCGCACCGCCGCACTCGGCTTCGACGGCAAGTGGGTGCTGCATCCCGGACAGGTGGACGCGGCGAACGAGGAGTTCGCACCGGACCAGGCCGACTACGACCACGCCGAGTTGATCCTCGACGCGTACGAGCACGCGACGACCGTGCGGCAGGTCGGCGCGGCGATGCTCGGCGACGAGATGATCGACGAGGCGTCCCGGAAGATGGCCGTCGTGGTCGCGGCGAAGGGCCGCGCGGCCGGGATGAGCCGGACCTCGAGCTTCAGCCCGCCGGGAGGCTAGGGAAAGTCCGGGTCAGCCGATCCCGGGCGGAATCGGCGTGGCGTGGTTCAGCTGCACGAACAGGACGATCAGCAGCACGACCAGCACCAGGTACGCCAGCGTGACCACGGTGCCGACCGCGATCGCGGCCACCGCGGTGCCGGCACCGGGCTCGTTGTCGCGGCGGCTCCGGCGCAACGCGACGATCCCGAGCACGATGCCCACCGGCCCCACGAGCAGCGAGAGAGCCAGCGCGACGGGCGCCAGGGGCACCCTCTGCCGGGGCTCGGTCGCGTAGCGCTGCGGGTCGGTCATCTCCCGATCCTGGCACTCCCGGGCGGCCGGCCTCCACCCGGCGGTCCCGGGCGCGGCCGGAGGTGATCGACCGGCCGACCCTCCACCCGCGACTGTCGCTGATGGACTTATCCCAGGTTCGGCACTGTCGTTCGTGGACAGTCCGCGACCGTCCACCTGCGCCGGACACAGTGGACAGTTGATGTCGATGTGCTGGCGTACCGGCGCGCGGCGTGGGACCGTTGACACGTGGCCACCAACCTGAACTCCACCGCCGCCGCCCTGCTCGGCCTGCTGCACGAGGGTCCGATGACCGGCGGCGAGCTGGTCGCCGCGGCGAAGGAGCGGATGGAGCCGTTCTGGAGCGTGACCCGCAGCCAGGTCTACCGGGAGCTGCCCGGCCTCGCCGAGGCCGGCTACGTGCGGCCCGGCAAGCTCGGCCCGCGCGCGGCCCAGCCCTACACGATCACCGCCGCCGGCAAGCGCGCCTTCCGCACCTGGCTGGCCGAGGATCCCGGCGCCGACCACTCCCGCAACCCGCTGGTGCTGCGGGTGAGCTTCGGCGCCCACCACCAGCCCGGCGCGGTGGCCAAGCTCGTCGCCGAGGCCCGGGGGCGGCACCAGGAAGCCCTGGCCGTCAACCGGTCGCGTGTCACCCAGCTCAAGCGCGACGGCAGCGATGCCTACCAGCTCGCCACCGCCGAGTTCGGCGTCGCCTACGAGCGTGCCCTGCTGCGCTGGCTGGACGCCGTCCCCACCAGCTGAAATGCGAACCAGGCTCCGGCCCGGCCGCGGCGCCGAACGGACCCGCGGCCGGGCCGGCGCCCTGACGACCGCGCGGCAGCGGTCAGCGAGCAGGAAGTAGGCGGCGGCGGCCAGCAAGCAGGAAGTAGTGGGCGTGATGGGGCCCTCCGCCGCCGACCGGGCGGCCATCACCGCACGCAGTGGAGGTGATGGGGTCCTCCGCCCCCGGCGGGGCTCGTTGGAAGAGGTCGGTCGATACTCACCAGTGCAGACGAGCTAACGCCCGGGGGTTACGGGGGCCGCCCCCGGCGGCGGCACAGTACCCTGGATCGTTGTGACCGATGATGTGCCCGGCGAGCTCAGGGAGCTGACCGCAACCCTCACCAGCATCGTGAAGGTGCTGGATCTCGACGCGCTCCGGGTGGAGCTGGCCGAGTTGGAGGAGCAGGCGGCGCAGCCAGACCTCTGGTCGGACCAGGAGCGCGCCACGCAGGTCACCAGCCGGCTGTCGCAGGTGCAGGCCGAGCTGCGCCGCGTCGACGACCTGCGCCGCCGGCTCGAGGACGCCGCCGTCCTGCACGAGCTGGCCGAGGCCGAGGACGACCCCGGCACCCGCGACGAGGTCGGGACCGAGCTCGCCGGCCTGCACAAGGTGATCGGCGAGCTCGAGGTCCGCACCCTGCTCGGCGGTGAGTACGACGCCCGCGACGCGCTGGTCACCGTGCAGGCCGAGGCCGGCGGCGTCGACGCCGCCGACTGGGCCCAGATGCTGCTGCGGATGTACCTGCGCTGGGCCGAGCGCCACGGCTACTCGACGGAGGTCTACGACACCTCCTACGCGGAGGAGGCCGGGATCAAGTCGGCCACCTTCGTGGTCAAGGCGCAGTACGCGTACGGCACGCTGGCCGGCGAGCACGGCACCCACCGGCTGGTGCGGATCTCGCCGTTCGACAACCAGCACCGCCGGCAGACCAGCTTCGCCGGCGTGGACGTCGTCCCGGTGGTCCAGCCGACCGACCACGTCGAGATCGACGACAAGGAGATCCGCGTCGACGTCTACCGGTCCTCCGGCCCGGGCGGCCAGGGCGTGAACACCACCGACTCGGCCGTGCGCATCACCCACCTGCCCACCGGGATCGTGGTCTCCTGCCAGAACGAGCGCTCGCAGATCCAGAACCGGGCCAGCGCTATGGCGGTGCTGCAGGCCAAGCTGCTGGAGCGGCGCCGGCAGGAGGAGCGGGCCGAGATGGACGCGCTGCGCGGCGAGGGCGGCAGCTCGTGGGGCAACCAGATCCGCAGTTACGTGCTGCACCCGTACCAGATGGTCAAGGACCTGCGCACCGAGGTGGAAACCGGGAACACGGCCGCGGTTCTCGACGGCGACATCGACCAGTTCGTCGAGGCCGAGATCCGCTGGAAGCAGGGCCAGGAGACACCCAGCCGGGCGTGAGATCCGGGTAAGGAGCGTGCCATTTTAGGGCCGCACCCTACGCGTGGGTAGACTGCGCGACCGTGATCCGCCTGGACCGAGTAACGAAGCTCTACCCGTCGAGCGCCCGGCCGGCTCTCGACGACGTCAGCCTCAATATCGACAAGGGCGAGTTCGTCTTCCTCATCGGCCCGTCCGGGTCCGGTAAGTCGACCTTCCTGCGGCTGCTGCTGAAGGAGGAAAACCCGACCCGCGGTCGGGTCCAGGTCGCCGGGAAGGACCTCGGCCGGCTGTCGAGATGGAAGGTCCCGGCGCTGCGGCGCACGATCGGCTGCGTCTTCCAGGACTTCCGGCTGCTGGAGAAGAAAACCGTGGCCGAGAACGTCGGCTTCGCGCTCGAGGTCATCGGCAAGCCGGCGCACACGATCCGCAAGGTCGTCCCCGAGGTCCTCGAGCTGGTCGGCCTGGACGGCAAGGCAAACCGGCTGCCGAGTGAGCTGTCCGGCGGCGAGCAGCAGCGGGTGGCGATCGCCCGCGCGTTCGTCAACCGGCCGCTGGTCCTGCTCGCCGACGAGCCGACCGGAAACCTCGACCCCGACACCAGCCAGGACATCATGCTGCTGCTCGAACGAATCAACCGGACCGGGACCACGGTCCTGATGGCCACGCACGACAACAACATCGTCGACTCGATGCGCCGCCGGGTGATCGAGCTCGAGCAGGGCCACCTGGTCCGCGACCAGGCCCGCGGCGTGTACGGGGTGGGTCGCTGACATGCGGCTGAACTTCGTCTTCTCCGAGGTCGCGGCCGGCCTCCGGCGCAACCTGACGATGACCTTCGCGATGGTGATGACCACCGCGATCTCGCTGGCGTTCTTCGGCGCCGGCCTGCTGGTCGCGAACCAGATCACCGACATGAAGGCGCTGTACTTCGACAAGCTCGAGGTCTCCATCTACCTGAAGGACGACGCCACCCCGGCGCAGCGGGAGGCCATCACCAGCCAGCTGGACGGGTCGCCGGAGATCGCCAGCTACGACTACCTGGACAAGAAGGCCGCGTTCGCGCGGTTCAAGAAGCTGTTCAAGGGCAACCCGCAACTGATAGCGCAGGCGACCGAGGACGACCTGCCGGCGACGTACCTGGTCCGGATGAAGGACCCGGAGCGGTACACGATCCTGGCCCAGCAGTTCCCCAACGGGAAGAACGGCGTCGACCAGGTCCAGGGCCAGTCCGCGGTGCTGGACCGGATCTTCTCGCTGTTCAACGGCGTACGGAACGCGGCGATCGCGCTGGCGCTGTTGCAGGCGCTGGCGGCGTTGTTACTGATCTCCAACACGATCCAGGTGGCCGCGTTCAACAGACGGGTGGAGACCGGCATCATGCGGCTGGTCGGCGCCTCCCGCTGGTACACGCAGCTCCCGTTCGTGCTGGAGGCGGCGCTGGCCGGCCTGGCCGGGGCGCTGCTCGCGCTGGCCGGCCTGGTCGCGGCGAAGTTCCTGTTCGTGGACAAGACGCTGGCTGAACCGATCCGGTCCGGCATCGTGCCGCCGATCGACATGAGCTCGATCCTGGCCATCAGCCCGTACGTGGCCGGTGTCGGCGTGATCCTGGCCAGCGTCGCCGCGTACGTCACGCTCCGCCTGTACGTACGGTTGTAGGCATGGCACGGCAGTCCTCCAACCAACCGCCGACCGATCGGAAGGTCATCGCGTCCAACCGCAAGGCCAGGCACGACTACGCCGTCGTCGACACGTACGAGGCGGGCATCGCGCTGATGGGCACCGAGGTCAAGGCCCTGCGGGAGGGCCGCGCCTCGCTGGTGGACGGCTACGCGACGATCGACGACGGCGAGGTGTGGCTGCAGGGCGTGCACATCGCCGAGTACGCGCAGGGCACCTGGACCAACCACGCGCCGCGGCGCAAGCGCAAGCTGCTGCTGCACAAGGCCGAGATCGAGCGGCTGGAGCAGCGGACGAAGGAGAGCGGGCTGACCCTGGTCCCGCTGCAGCTTTACTTCTCCGGCAGCCACGTGAAGGTCGAGCTCGCGCTGGCCCGCGGCAAGCGGTCCTACGACAAGCGGCAGGACCTGGCGAAACGGGACGCTCAGCGGGAGATCTCCCGCGAGATGGGCCGGCGGGTCAAGGGCCGCGGGTGACCCGCTCCCAGCAGCCCGCACGGTTGTGTGCCAGGACGGTCCCGGCGAGGATGCCGCCATGACCACGGCCGAGCCGGGCAACCGCGCCGGAGCCGGTCCCGGCCCACCGGCCCGGGATCACGCGGCCGACCCGCTGCGACTCGAGCGGTTGGTCGAGGCAGGTCCTGCGGTGGCGTACGCGCGGGATCCGCGACCGCCGCATCGGCTCACCTTCGTCAGCGCCAACGTGCAGCGGATCTTCGGCCTCAGCGGCGAGGAGCTGATGGCGGCGCCGACGTCGTACGGCGGCCGGCTGCACCCTGACGACCAGCGCACGGTGGCCGACCACTGGGACCGGCTGTTGCGCGAGGGCGCGTCCGTTTCCGAGTACCGGCTGCGTCGGCCGGGCGGTGGTCTGTACTGGATACGCGATGAGCAGTCCGTCGTCCGGGACGCCGGCGGCCGGGCGGTCGAGATCGTCGGCTCGCTGCTGGACGTCACCGAGCAGAAGCGGACCGAGGAGCGGGCCGAGCGACTGCAGGAGCTCACCGCCGGGCTCGCGGCCGCGCTCACCCCGGAGCACGTGGCGGCCAGCGCGCTGCTGCCGGCGCTGGCAGTGCTCGAGGCCCACGGCGTCGCGCTGCTGCTGCGCGACGAGGACGGCGACGCGCCGGTGCTCAACGTCCGTGGGACCGCCGGCTACCATAGCGACCTGGTCCAGCAGTGGCAGCAGGTGCCGCTGGACTCCGCCACGCCCGCCGGGTACGCCGTGCTGGCCGGCAGGCCGGTGTACATCGCCTCGGCGGCCGAGGCGCGGGAGCGGTTCCCGACAATGTTCCAGATCCCGTCACCGCTCCGCCAGCAGGCCTGGGCGGCGCTGCCGCTGCGGGCCGGCGGCGTCGTGATCGGCGCTCTCGGGGTGAGCTTCGCCGACGAGCACGACTTCCCGGCGTCCGAGCGCCGGTTCCTGGAGACGGTCGCGGACCAGTGCGCGCTGGCGGTGGAGCGGACCCGGCTCTACGGGACCGCGGCGACCGAGCGGGAGCGGCTGGCCGCGGTGCTGTCACGGCTGCCGGCCGGCGTGATCATCGGTGAGGCGCCGAGCGGACGACTGGTGCTCGGCAACGCCGAGGTCGAGCGGATCTTCCGGCATCCGTTCCACGCCTCGACCAACTTCGATCAGTACTCGGCGTACCGCGGCTTCCACCCCGACGGACGGCCGTACCTGCCGCACGAGTGGCCACTGGCCCGGTCGCTGGCCCGGGGCGAGGTGATCACCGGCGAGGAGGTCGACTTCGAGCGCGGTGACGGCACCCGCGGCACGCTGGTCGTCAACTCGGCCCCCATCCACGACCCGGACGGCACGGTCACGGCCGCCGTCTGCACGTTCGTCGACATCAGCGAGCGGGCCGACGCCCGGCGCCGGCTGGACGGGGCGTACGCGGCCGAGCGGCAGGCGCGGGCCGCGGCCGAGGCGGCCAACGAGCGGCTCGGCCGGCTGCAGCAGATCACCGCCGGGCTGGCCGAGGCGCTGACCGTGGAGCAGGTGGCGGCGGTCATGGTGCGCGGCGGGCTGACCGTCGCCGGCTGCCGCTCGGCCTGGATCGGCGTGCTCGACGAGACCGGCGAGGCGCTGCGGGTGCTGGCGGCGTCGTTCCCGGTCGAGCCCGGCGGCCCGGCGGCCCGCATCCCGCTGAGCGCGGCCTCGCCGCGGGCCGAGGTGACCCGTACCGGCCGGGCGGTCTGGCTGTCCTCGGCCGCGGACGCGCTGACCCGCTACTCGGGGCTGAAGGCGATAGGCATCGCCGACGGCGCGCTCGGCGTCGTCCCGCTGGTCTCGCACGGCCGGCCGATCGGCGCGATGATGCTCAGCTTCGCCGATGAGGGCACCTTCGACACGGACGAGCAGGCGCTGATCACGACGCTGGCCGAGCAGTGCGCGCAGGCGCTGGAGCGGGCCCGGCTGCAGGAGCGGTCCCACGACGTGGCGCTGGCGTTGCAGCAGAGCATGCTGCCCAGCGCGCTGCCCGAGGTGGACGGGCTGGAGCTGACCGCCCGCTACCACCCGGCGGTCGAATCGCTCGAGGTCGGCGGCGACTGGTACGACGTGGTCGCGCTGGCGGACGGCCGGGTCGGGCTCGCCGTCGGCGACGTGGTCGGCCGCGGCCTGCGGGCGGCGACCACGATGGGCCAGCTGCGCAGCGCGCTGGCCGCGCTCGCGCTGTCCACCGAGTCACCGGCGCGGATCCTGGACGGGCTGGAGCGGTTCGCCCAGCAGGTCGAGGGCGCCCGGCTGGCCACGGTGGTCTACGGCGTGCTCGACCCGGCCGCAGGCACGTTCCGGTACGCCTGCGCCGGCCACCCGCCGCCGCTGGTCCTGTGCCCCGACGGCAGCACGGAACTGCTCGAGGACGGCCGGTCGCCGCTGCTGTGCGCGCTGCCGCCCGGGATGAGCGGTCCCCGGCCGGAGGGAACGTTCCTGCTGGAGCCCGGCGACCGGCTGCTGCTCTACTCCGACGGCCTGGTCGAGCGGCGCCGGGAGTCCCTGACGGTGGGCCTGCGCCGGCTCGCCGATCTGGCGGTCACCATCGGCGAGGGGCCGAGCTGGCCGGACGAGCTGGTGCGCCGGATGACCGTTGGCGCCGGCGACGACGACGTCGCGCTGCTCGCGGTGGCGTTCGCGCCGACGTTCCGGGTGACGCTGCCGGCCTCGCCGGAGCGGCTGGCCGAGCTGCGCCGGCAGCTGCGCGGCTGGCTGGCCGCGGTCGGCGCGGCCGACGACGCGGCCGACGACGTACTGCTGGCCTGCGGCGAGGCGGCGGCCAACGCGGTCGAGCACGCGTTCCCGGACGGTCCGGGCGAGCTGACCGTGGAGCTGCGGCTGTCCGCGGACCGGGCGCTGAGCATGCGGGTCGAGGACACCGGCCGGTGGCGGCGGGTGCCGGCCCCGGGCGACCGCGGCCGCGGGCTGCCCCTGATGAAAGCCGTGATGGACTCCGTGATGGTCGAGCCGGGGGAAGGCGGGACCGTGGTCACCATGCGACGGAGGTTGGCCAGAGCATGAGCGAGAAGGACCTTGCTCGGGTGGCGCTGGAGCAGCACGGCGAGGCGGTGCTGGCGCGCCTGTCCGGTGAGATCGACCTGTCCAACGCCGGCGCGGTCGAGGAGCAGGTGACCGGCGGCCTCGGCGCCTCGACCGCGGTCGCCGTCGACCTGTCCGGGCTCAGCTACCTGGACAGCGCCGGCCTGGCCCTGCTGTCCCGACTCGCCGGCCGGCTGTCGGAGCTGTCCGGCTCGCTGCGGCTGGTGGTGCCGCCGGACGCGTTCGTCGGCCGGACCCTGTCGATCTCCGGGCTGGCCTTGGCGATCCCGGTGGACGAGACCGTCGAGGCGGCGCTGGCCGCGCTCGCCCGCGGGTGACGGTGCCGGCCGGCGCGGACGGGACGGTGCCGGAGTTCTGGCGGCGACTGGGCCTGCCGGGACTGGTCGACGTGCACGTGCACTTCCTGCCGCCGCGGGTGCTTGCCGCGGTCTGGGCGTTCTTCGAGCGGGCCGAGCAGAACTACGGCCGGCCCTGGCCGATCCACTACCGGGACACCAGCGACGACGAGCGGATCGACCTGCTGCGCGGCTTCGGCGTGCGGGCGTTCCCGGCGCTGGCGTACCCGCACAAGCCCGGGATGGCGAGCTTCCTCAACGACTGGACCCTCGATCTGGCCGCGCGCACCCCGGACTGCGTGCCCTCGGCGACGTTCTTCCCCGAGCCCGAGGCCGGCCGGTACGTCCGGTCCGCGCTCGACCGCGGCGCCCGGATCGCCAAGGCGCACCTCCAGGTCGGCGGCTACGACCCGAACGACCCGCTGCTCGACCCCGTGTGGGGCGCGCTGGCCGAGGCCGGCATGCCGGCGGTCGTGCACTGCGGCAACGGCCCGCGGCGCGGCGCGCATACTGGCGTCGAGCCGATGGAGGCGGTGCTGCGCCGGTTCCCCGGGCTGGTGCTGGTGGTCGCGCACGCCGGGCTGCCGGACTACGTCGCCTTCGCGGCGCTGGCCGACCGGTGGCCGCTGGTGCACCTGGACACCACGATGGTGGGCACCGAGTTCACCGAGCAGATGGCGCCGATGCCGCCCGGCTACCGGTCCCGGCTGGCCGACCTGGCCGACCGGGTGGTGCTCGGCACCGACTTCCCGAACATCCCGTACCCCTACCGCACCCAGTTGGAGGCCCTGGCCGGCCTCGATCTCGGCGACGCCTGGCTGCGCGGGGTCTGCTGGCACAACGGGATCCGGCTGCTCGGGCTCGGGCCGGACGGAAGCGTCAGGGGCGCGGGGTAGCCTGCCGGACATGCGAGGTCTGTCCGCCTTCGTCGCCGCCGCTCTGCTGGCGGTCGTGCCGGCGCTGCCCGCCGCCGCGGCGTCCGCGGAGGACACCAGTGGCGAGCGGATCACGTCGTACGACGTCCAGCTGGCGGTGCAGACCGACGGCTCGATGCGGGTGCAGGAGACGATCGGCTACGACTTCGGCGGCAACCAGCGGCACGGCATCGTGCGCGAGATCGACACCGAGCAGCGCTACGACGACACCCACGACCGTCGCTTCCCGGTCTCCGGCGTCGCCGCCACCTCTCCCGACGCCCCGGCCGACCTGCAGGTCAGCGGCGACGACGCGCGGACCACGGTCCGCATCGGCGACCCGAGCCGGACCGTAACCGGCCGGCACACCTACCAGATCACCTACGCGGTGGCCGCGGTCACCACCCGGCTCGCCGACCACGACGAGCTCTACTGGAACGCGTTCGGCCCGGACTGGCCGGTCCCGGCCCAGACCGTCACCGTCCGGGTCACCGGCGCACCGGTGACCCGGGCCACCTGCTTCATGGGCCGCCCGGGCAGCACCGCCGGCTGCCCGCTGGCCGCCGCCTCGGGGTCGACCGCGAGCTACCGCGGCGGACCGATGGCCAGCGGCGGCGTGCTGACCGTGGTGACCGCGTTCCCGCGCGGCAGCGTGGCCAACGCGGCGCCGATCCTGACCGACCGGACGACCGCGGGCCGGTTCCTCGCCGGCAGCCCGGCGGCCGCGGCGCTGCTCGTTCTGGTCTTCCTGGCCGGCCCGCTGCTCCTCCTGGTCCGGGGCCGGCGGCGCAAGCGTGAACAGGAGGCGCCCGCGCTCGCCTACCGCAGCAAATACCAGCCGACCCCGCCGGCCGGGCTGCGGCCGGTGCTGGCCAACACGCTGCTGTCCGGCTGGTTCAAGACGGTCGACCCGATCGCCGTGCTGCTCGACCTGTCCGCCCGCGGCTACCTGTCGGTCACCCCACTGTCCAGGCGCGACTGGCGGCTGGTCGCCCAGCGCGGCCCGGACGGCTCGCTGCGGCCCGAGGAGCTGGCCGTGCTGCAGGCGGTCTTTCCCGCCGGCCCGGACACCACGCTGGCGAAGGCGGCCCGGGCGCTGACCCGGACCCGGGGCCGGCTGCGCACGCTGGCCCGGCAGGAGGTCGTCGCGCTGGGGTGGTATTCGTCACCGCCCGGTGCCGGTGGCCGGGTCGGCCCGATCCTGCTCGGCGTGCTCATGGCCGTCCTCGCGCTGCCGCTGACGTTCGCGTTCGGCTTCGGGCTGCATGCCGGGCTGGCCGGGCCGGCGCTGTTCGTCGGCGGCATCCTCGTGATCGCCTACGGGGCGAGCAAGCCGGCCCCGCGCACGCCCCAGGGCGAGATCGCCCGGTCCCAGCTGATCGCGTTCAAGCGGACGCTGGCCGGCATCGACCCGACCCAGCTGCCGCCTGACCAGCGCGAGGCTGCCCTGGCCGGCCTGCTGCCGTACGCGGTGGCGCTCGGGCTGGCGCCGCAGCTGGCGTCCGCGTTCTCGGCCGCGGGCGTGGTCGCCGGCGGCCACGCGTACGTGGCGAACCCGATGTGGTGGTCGACGTTCGCCGGCGACGCGACCCGGGCGACCAGCCCGGCCTCGTCGTCCTCGGGCGGCGGGAGCGGTTTCTCCGGCGGTTCGGCCGGTGGCGGTGGCGGCGGCGGGGGCGGCGGCAGCTGGTAGCGGATGATCACCAGTCAACGGGGGTAGCTTGGCCCGAGTGACCGATGATCGACGCTTCGCGGAAGTCTCGCTCCAGGTCAACGGCGAGCTCCGGCCCCTGTCACTCGACACCCGCACCACCCTGCTCGACGGGCTGCGTGAGCACCTGGGCCTGACCGGATCGAAGAAGGGCTGCGACCACGGGCAGTGCGGCGCCTGCACGGTGCTGGTCGACGGCCGCCGCACGCTGAGCTGCCTGGTGCTGGCCGTCACGCTGGACGGGGCCGAGGTAACCACGGTCGAGGGGCTGGCCGGCCCGGACGGGCTGCACCCGGTGCAGCAGGCGTTCCTCGATCGGGACGCGTACCAGTGCGGCTACTGCACGCCGGGACAGGTCTGTTCCGCGGTCGGCGCGCTGGCCGAGTACGCGGCCGGCTGGCCGAGCCTGGTCACCGACGGCGAGCCGGCGCTGACCGACGCCGAGGTGGCCGAGCGGATGAGCGGCAACCTGTGCCGCTGCGGGGCGTACCCGAACATCGTCGCGGCGGTGCAGGACGCGGGAGCCGCCCGGTGAAGCCGTTCGACTACGCCCGGGCGGCGGACCCGGCCGGCGCGGTCGCGCTGGCCGCCCGCCCTGACGCGAAGTACCTGGCCGGCGGCACCAACCTGGTCGACCTGATGAAGCTCGGCGTCGAGACGCCTGACCTGCTCGTCGACGTGACCCGGCTGCTGCCGGCCGGGATCGAGGAGTCCGCGGGCGGCATGCGGATCGGCGCCGGCGCCCGCAACAGCGACGTCGCGGCCGACCCGCTGGTCCGCCGGCGCTACCCGGTGCTGTCGCGGGCCCTGCTGGCCGGCGCCTCGGGCCAGCTGCGCAACGCCGCCACCATCGGTGGCAACCTGCTGCAGCGCACCCGCTGCCGCTACTTCCAGGACGTGACCAAGCCCTGCAACAAGCGCGAGCCCGGCACCGGCTGCCCGGCTTTTGCCGGCGTGCACCGGGACCTCGCCATCCTGGGCACGTCCGAGCACTGCGTGGCCACCCACCCGTCCGACATGGCGGTCGCGCTGGCCGCGCTGGACGCCCAGGTGCACCTGCACGACGCCGCGCCGGTCCCGGTGACCGGCCTGTACGCGCTGCCCGGCGACACCCCGCAGGTGGAGACCGTGCTGCCGCCCGGCACGCTGATCACGGCGGTGTCGCTGCCGCCGCTGGGCTTCCGGTCCAGCTACCGCAAGGTCCGCGACCGGGCCTCGTACGCGTTCGCGGTCGCCTCGATCGCCGCCGCCCTCGACGTGGTCGACGGCACGGTGCGGGACGTGCGGATCGCCTGGGGCGGGGTCGCGCCCAAACCCTGGCGGGCGTACGAGGCCGAGCGGGCGCTGCGCGGCGGCCCGGCCACCGAGGCGGCCTTCCGGGCCGCGGCGGAGGTCGAGCTGGCCGCGGCCCGACCGCTGCCGGACAACGCGTTCAAGGTGCCGCTGGTGCGCAACCTCACCGCGGCCGTGCTCGCCGAGCTGGCGGGGGTGGACCGGTGACCGCGATCGGCACCCGCATCCCGCGTACCGAGGGGCCGGAGAAGGTGACCGGCGCCGCGCGGTACGCGGTCGAGTACCCCGCGGCGGACATGGCGTACGCCTGGCCGGTGCAGGCACCCGTCGCCCGCGGCACAGTGCGCTCGATCGACACCGACGCGGTGCGCGCGATGCCCGGCGTGCTCGCGGTGCTCTGGCACGGCAACGCGCCCCGGCTGGCCGACGTGCCCGACCGCGAGATGCTGGTGCTGCAGAGCGACCAGGTCGCGTACCACGGCCAGTTCGTCGCGGTCGTGGTCGCGGACAGCCTGGAGGCGGCCCGCGAGGCGGCGAACCGCACGCCGGTCGAGATCGACGAGCAGCCGCACGACACCGAGCTTCGGGCCGGCCGGGACGACCTGTTCACACCCGAGCGGGTCAACCCCAACCACGAGCCGGACACGGTGCAGGGCGACGTCGAGGCCGAGCTGGCCGCGAGCGCGGTGACCGTGGACGTCACGTACGAGACGGCGGCCACGCACAACAACCCGATGGAGCCGCACGCGAGCACCGCCCGGTGGGACGCCGACCGGCTCGTCGTGCACGACTCCAACCAGGGCTCCACCGGGGTCGCGCAGACCCTGGCCACCCTCTTCGGGCTGGCGCCGGAGCAGGTGCGGGTGGTCAGCACCCACGTCGGCGGCGGCTTCGGGGCCAAGGGCCTGCCCCGGCCGAACGTCGTGCTCGCCGCGATGGGCGCCAGGGCCGTCGGCCGGCCGGTCCGGCTCGCGCTGGCCCGGCAGCACCAGTTCAGCGTGGGCGGCTACCGTACGCCGACGATCCAGCGGATCCGGCTCGGTGCCGGCGCGGACGGCGTGCTGCGGGCGCTCAGCCACGAGGTGGTCGAGCAGACCGCGACCGTGCGGGAGTTCGCCGAGCAGACCGCGGTCTGCAGCCGGATGATGTACGCGGCCGGGTCCCGGCGGACCGCGCACAAGCTGGCCCGCCTGGACGTGCCGATGCCGTCCTGGATGCGCGCGCCCGGTGAGGCGCCGGGCATGTACGCGCTGGAGTCCGCCCTCGACGAGCTGGCTGCCGCCTGTGGACTCGACCCGATCGAGCTGCGGGTGCGCAACGAGCCCTCGGTCGACCCGGAGAGCGGGCATCCGTTCACCAGCCGCAACCTCGTCGCCTGCCTGCGCGACGGGGCCGACCGGTTCGGCTGGGCCGGCCGCGACCCGCGTCCCGGCGTCCGACGGGACGGGCGCTGGCTGGTCGGCACCGGCGTGGCCGCGGCGACGTACCCGGCCCGCACCCGCCCGGCCTCGGCCGCCGCCCGGATGCTGCGGGACGGCCGGTTCCAGGTCGAGATCAACGCCACCGACATCGGCACCGGCGCCCGTACGGCGCTCGGCCAGGTCGCCGCCGATGCGCTCGGCGTGCCGCCAGACCGCATCGAGATGTGCATCGGCGACTCGACGCTGCCGCCGGCAAGCCTCGCCGGGGGATCGATGGGCACCGCGTCGTGGTCGCTGGCCGTGGACAAGGCCGGCCGCGAGCTCCGGTCCCGGATGGCCGCCGGGGTACCCGAGGGCGGCGTCGACGTGCGGGTGGACACCGAGGACGACGTCGCCGCGCTCGACCGGGAGTGGTCCCGGCACGCGTTCGGGGCCCACTTCGCCGAGGTGCGGGTCGACGCCGACACCGGCGAGGTACGGGTGTCCCGGCTGCTCGGGGTCTACGCGGTCGGCCGGGTGGTCAACCCGATCACGGCCCGGTCCCAGTTCCTCGGCGGGATGACGATGGGGCTTGGCATGGCGCTGACCGAGGAGTCCACAATGGACCATCGGTTCGGCGACTACGTCAACGACGACTTCGCCGGCTACCACGTGCCGGCCTGCGCGGACGTCGGCACCTCGATCGAGGCGTACTGGCTGGCGGAGCGGGACCCGCACGTGAACCCGCTCGGCATCAAGGGCATCGGGGAGATCGGCATCGTCGGGGTGCCGGCCGCGATCGGCAACGCCGTCTGGCATGCCACCGGCGTGCGGGTGCGCGACCTGCCGATCCGGCTGGACAAGGTCCTGTTCCGGTGACCGCGCAGGACCGGACCCAGCCGGGCCCCCCGCCGGACCGGCGCTCGGACGACGCGTACGAGCCTGACCCGCGCCGGTGGCGGGCGCTGAGCGTCGTGCTGGTCGCCGGCTTCATGGTGCTGCTGGACGTGAGCATCGTGAACGTCGCGCTGCCGAGCATCTCCCAGGGGCTCGGCGCGGACGACAGCGACCTGCAGTGGGTGGTCAGCGGCTACGCGCTCGCCTTCGGACTGCTGCTGGTCGCCGGCGGCCGGGTCGGCGACGCCCGCGGTCGGCGGCCGACGCTCATGCTCGGGCTGGCGATCTTCACCCTGGCCAGTGCGGCCTGCGGGTTGGCTCTGAACCCGGTGATGCTGATCGTCGCCCGGCTGGTGCAGGGCATCGGCGGCGGCCTGGTCACGCCGCAGAACGCGGGGCTGATCCAGGACCTGTTCCGGGGCGCCGAACGCGGCCGGGCGTTCGGCCTGTTCGGCGCCGTCGTCGGGGTGAGTACCGCGATCGGCCCGCTGGTCGGCGGGCTGCTCATCCAGGTGGGTGGGGCGCAGGACGGCTGGCGGTGGATCTTCTTCGTCAACCTGCCGGTCGGGATCGTGGCGATGATCCTGGCCGTACGGACCGTGCCGCAGCGGGTGCGGGAGAAGGGCGAGCGCACCGACTACGACCCGGTCGGCGCCGTCATCCTGGGGCTGGCCACACTGCTCGTGCTGCTGCCGTTCGTGGAGAGCCGTAGCTGGTCGGGCGGTCTGAAGTGGACACTGCTGGTGCCGGCGGCGCTGCTCGGCGTGCTGTTCGTGCAGTGGGAGCGGGTGTACCGCCGCCGCGGCCGGCAGCCGATGGTCGACCTCGGCCTGTTCCGCCGCCGGACGTACACGTTCGGGTCGGCGCTCGCGCTTGCCTACTTCGCCGGGTTCACCGGCGTGTTCTTCATCTACGTGCAGTTCCTGCAGGACGGGCTGGGCTACAGCGCGCTGCAGTCCGGCCTGGCCTCGACGCCTTTCGCGCTCGGCTCGGCCGTCTCGGCCGGATTGAGCGGGCGGGTGGTCACCCGGCTCGGCTGGAAGCTCGTCACCGCCGGGCTGGTGCTCGTCATCGTCGGCCTGATCGGCTCCTGGGTCGCGATCGGGCTGGTCGCCTCGGCCGCGGTCGGCTGGGCCGTGGCCGGCCCGTTCCTGGTCGCCGGGGTCGGCAGCGGGCTGGTCATCGCGCCGAACCAGACGCTGGCGCTGTCCGAGGTGCCACCCCGCGAGGGCGGCGCGGCCGGTGGCGTGATCCAGACCGGCCAGCGGATCGGCTCGGCCGCCGGGATCGCCGCGGTCGGCAGCCTCTACTACTCGCGGCTCGCCGATACCCGGGGCGACTTCGCCGCCGCCGTGCGGGACGGGTTCCTCCTCATCATCGTGTTCGTCGCGGTCGCGCTCGCCATCGCGGTCGCCGACCTGGTCGTCGAGCGGGGGAGCCGGTAATTCAGGTGCGCCGGGTCCGTACGTTGAGTGCGTGGAGACGCTGACCCCGACCTGGCGCGCGCTCTCGCTCGCGGACACCGCGGCCGTCACCGCGCTGGTGGCGGCGGCGGAGGAGGTCGACCGCACCGGCGAGCACTACGACGAGTCCGACATCGCCGAGGAGATGGGCGATCCGACGATCGACCTGGCCCGGGACACGCTCGCCGCCGTGGCCCCGGACGGCGCGCTGCTCGGCTACTGCGTGGCCTTCGGGACGCGGGCGGTGCGCGATGTCGACCGGGTCCGGCTGTTCGGCACTGTACGGCCGGACGCCCGCGGCCGCGGCCTCGGCCGGCGGCTGGTCGACTGGGCCGGAGACCGGGCGGCGCAGCTGCACCGCGAGCTGCACCCGGACGTGCCCGGCGAGGCGCTGCTGCAGGTGCCGGACACCGTGCCCACCGCGGCCGCGCTGGCCCGGGCGGCCGGTTACCAGCCCGTGCGCTGGTGGTACGACATGCGCCGCGACCTGAGCGCTCCGCTGCCCGCGGTGCCGCCGGTGCCGGCCGGCCTGGCTCTGGTGCCGCACCGGGCCGAGCGCGACGAGGACCTGCGGCTCGCACACGGCGATGCGTTCGCCGGCCACTGGGGTTCGACTCCGCCGGACCGGCAGCGGTGGGAGCAGTGGTTCACCGGCTCGCGGGCGTTCCGGCCCGACCTGTCCTGGCTGGTGCTCGACGGCGAGCAGATCGCCGGCTACCTGAACTCGTACTACTTCCCGGCCTCGACCGAGGCGACCGGGCGCCGCGAGGGCTACATCGGACAGATCGGCGTGCGGGTCCCGTGGCGGCGGCGCGGCCTGGGCGCGCTGCTGATCGCGGCCGCGCTGTCCGGCTTCCGCGACGCCGGCTTCGACCAGGCGGCGCTCGACGTCGACACCGGCAACACCACGAACGCGCTGGCACTGTACGAGCGGGCCGGCTTCACCGTGTCGCACGGGTCGGTGAGCTGGTCGCGCCCGCTGGGATGAACCGGACGCGCCGAGCCGTTAGAATGGTGGTCCACGACCAAGGGGGTGAAAGGTTTCGACTTCGGACGTCGAGACAGGGGAAGCGGGCCGAGGAAGGCAACGATGATCTCGTAAACCATGCGTTGCAAACCACAAGCGCCAACATCAGTTCGCGCTCCGAGGTCACCCTCGCCGCTTAAGGCGAGCTAGACCTCTGTCAGCCCGGGAGTGCTTCCGGCCCGGTTCCTGGCATCAGCGAGGAAGCTCACCTCGGTGACTGGTCGCGGGTCACCGAGGGACAACTCACAGCGACTGGGCCCGTCACACCGGCTTGCTCGGAGGACCGGTGGGGCCGAGTAGAGGCATAACGAGCTGCGCCCGGAGAAGCCCTGTCAAACCGCCGAAGGACGCGGGTTCGATTCCCGCCACCTCCACGAGTGTCCTGAGTGGCCCCTGCCCGCCGACAGCGCGGGCCAGGGGCCACTCGTCATGCTGGCCGCGGGGGCGACCCCCGCGGACCCCACGTTCCGTTCGGTTCCGGTTCGAGTAGCGGTCCGGAACTTCCACCGGGGCAGGGGTTACCCGAACCGGTCCGCAAGGGACGAGGTGGCGTGCGACGCGTGAACCCTCGGGGTTGGGGCCAGGTGCTCGTGGCCGCCGGCTAGCAGGACGGCGATCTGGCGGCAGAAACCTGCTCAATGAGGGCTGGGTTCTCAATGAATTGTTTCTAACTTCGGTATCGTTTTAGCGGGTCGAGACTTTGGTGGGTCATGGCATCTCCGGGTATTAGACCATGATGCAACCGTGCTATCTTCCGACGATCGACAAGAAAGGCTCGCAAAATGCGAGTCCCGGTCAGTTCATTCCAACCCATCCTGATCGAGGAGATGCTGATGACCGGACGAATGAACGGATGGGCTCGATCACTGGCGCTCGGGGCGGGGGTGTTCGCGGCGCTGCTGGCGGGGCCCATTTCCCCCGTTGTCGCTGCGCCGGCAACTGCCGCGGCCGTGCCTGCGCACGCGGCCATGGCGCCGACGGCCGCCGTGGTGCCGAACCTTCCAGCCACCTCGAATCGCTGCGTGAACGCGACGCACACCGTGCCGTGCTGGGCGCTGACCTTCCACGCCGGCCAGGGCAACCAGGGCTGCCCGAACGGCGTCCCGCTCTTCATCCGTACCGGCGGCAAGGCCTGCATCGGCGGGAACGACCTGGTGCTGATCACCTGCTGGTTCACCGGGACTCCCGTGGTGGGCAATGACAACATCCAGGACCACGTGACCGCGGAGGACGCCGGCAATCGCGGCACCGATGGCCACATCCCGGACTTCTACATCGATCTGAACAACCACAACCCAGGGGACCCGGCGATCCACATCGGACACTGCGCCTGATCAGCTGACGGCGGCGGGGATCGATCCTCGCCGCCCTCTTTCCGTCACCGACCTCGGCGTCTTGTTCTGGCCTGTCGTCGGCGTGGGGTGTTGGTCGCGAGGGTGACTTGCCGCCGGTGCAAATCGGAAATGCTGGGTGCCGTAGTGGAAGACGTCGAGCAGCGTCAGCCGGTCGCGGAAGAACGGGTCCCAGTCGACCGGGAATTGCATGGGCGTCGTCCGTCTTCCGGTCCGCCATGCGGGTCAGTGCGGCCACGGTGCGATCCATTTGCCGGATGCGGGGGGCCAGGAGGCGTCGCGCAGCGCGGTCTCGCCGTGTCGGGCCGGCGGCGCTGGACCACGAGGTGGGAGCTCCTGGCTGGCTGACTTCCGGACCCGGCACTGCCACGATTGTCGCGTGGGCGTCGAGGTCGTGGGGCGCGATGCTGAGCTCAGCTCCGTCTGTGGCTTCCTCAGCCGCGCCGGCGACGGGCCAAGGGCGTTCGTACTCGAGGGCGAGCCCGGAATCGGCAAGTCGACGCTGTGGCTCGCGGCTGTCGCGGCGGCGCGCCGGCTCGACATGATCGTGCTCTCGTCGCGCCCGGCCGAGTCCGAGCGCGGGCTCGCCTACGTCGGGCTCGGAGATCTCTTCGAGCGCGTCCTCGACGACGTGATCGCGGAGCTCTCCCCACCACGCAGGCGGGCGCTGGAGGTCGCGCTCCTGCGTGACGGGGCCGCGGACGGAGCCGCGGACGCGGACGCCGACCCTCGCGCGGTCGCAGTGGCGGTACGCGACGTGCTCGGGCGGCTGAGCGAACGGAAGCCGGTCGTCGTCGCGATCGACGACATCCAGTGGCTCGACGCCTCGTCGGCCAGCGCGCTTGCCTTCGCGCTGCGACGCCTCGAGGGCGCCGTCCGGATGCTCTTCGCCCGCCGTCTGGAGGCCTCCGAGCTCGAACAGGCGGTGGACGCCGAGCGGCTTCGGATCGGACCGCTCGATGTCGGTGGTCTGCACAGGATCCTTCGGGACCGCTTCGGTAGGTCGTTCCCGCGCCAAACGCTGCTGCGCATGCATGAGCAGTCGGGCGGGAACCCGTTCTTCGCGCTGGAACTCGCCCGCGTGCTCGACGAGCACGTCGATCCGCTCGAGCCGCTGCCCGTTCCGGCGACGTTGGAGGAGCTCGTCCGCACCCGTCTCGACGGCCTGCCCGTGGCGACGCGCCACGCGCTCGCGTTCGTGGCGGCGTTGGGAACGCCGTCGGAGTCGTTGCTGGAACGCATCGGCGCCGCGCCGGGTGCGCTCGGCCCCGCGATTGCAGCGCAGGTGGTGGAGCGCGAGGGCGGCGGGATTCGGTTCACGCACCCGTTGCTCTCCTCGGTGCTCTACAACGACCTCGGGCCGCAACGCCGAGCCGTGCACGGACGCATCGCCGCATTCGTGCAGGATCCGGTGCTGCGCGCCCGCAATCTCGCGCTCGCGACGGACGTGCCTGACCTGGCTGTTGCCGCCGCGCTGGACGATGCGGCGGCGATCGCCGCGGGTCGCGGCGCCTCGGCGAGCGCGGCCGAGCTGGCTGAGTCGGCACTGCGGCTGACGCCGCCGGACGAGGTCGGTGAGCGCCACCGGCGGGCGCTGGCCGCCGCTCGCGCCCACCATGCCTGCGGGGAATGGACGCGCGCGCGGACGATTGCGAGCGAGCTGCTCGAAGACAGCGGGCTCGGCGCAGTGCGAGTCGACGTGCTCCTCCTCCTCGCCGAGGTCGAGGGCCTCGACCACGCCGTCGCGCTGCTCGAGGAAGCGTTCCAGGAGGCGGCGGGGCGCCCGGACATGCAGTCGGCCATCCAGTGCCGGCTGGCATGGTCAACTCGCTTCGGGAAGGGATTCGACCGCGCCCTCGAGCACGCGCGGGCGTCCCTCGATCTGGCCGATCAGGTCGACGACGACGCGCTGCGCGTGAGGGCGCTCGAAATGATGACGTTTCTCGGCTCGGTGGTCGGGGATCCGGAGGCGGGAGCGTATGCGGAGCGGGCGGGCCGGATCGCGGCTGCGACCGGAGACGAGCGGCTCGTCCGCAGAGCGCGGTTCGTACTCGTGGAAAGCATGAAGACCGGCAAGCCGGATGCGGCACGGGTGCTGCTCGAGCGCGAGTACGAGGAGTCCCGCGAGCGCGACGACCTGTCGGCCGCCCGGGCGCTGGAAGGCCTCGCCTGGGTCGAGCTGTGGGCCGGCCACTGGGACCGCGCCGCCGAGCAGGCCGAACGCGCGTACGACCTGATGACCCAGTACGGGCTCGAAGTCCCGTGGGCCCATCTGCCGATCGCGGTCGTCGCCGCGCACCGTGGCCAGCTCGCCCGAGCACGGGAACACTCGGAGCGGGCCTTGCGGCTCGGTGAGGAGCAGTTCGGCCGGCACACGCCTGTGCACCTCGGCACACTCGGCTTCGTCGCAGCGCAGAGCGGCGATCTGCAGGCGGCGGTGCGATGGTTCGCCATGGCCGAGGCGGCGACGACCGGGCTCGGCTGGCGCAATGCGGGCCGCCGCTGGTGGGTCGGCGACCAGATCGAGGCGCTGCTCGCGCTCGATCGCATCGACGACGCCGTGCGAGCCCTCGACGCCTGGGAGAACGAGCGACGGGAGGACGACGACCGGGCGCTCGCGCACATGACCCGCTGCAGGGGTCTTGTCGCCGCCGCGCGCGGCGACGTCACCGGGGCCGCCGCGCTCCTGGAGAACGCGGTCGCGCGGCACGAGCAGGCGGCCGACTCCTTCGGGCGCGCCCGCGCGCTGCTCGCGCTCGGCATCGTCCGTCGGCGCCAGCGGCGCAAGCGCGCCGCCCGCGAAGCGATGGCGGCCGCGCTCGAAGGCTTCGAACAGCTCGGGGCGGCGACATGGATCGAGCGGACTCACGCCGAGCTCGGGCGGCTCGGCGGGCGTGTGCGCGAGGAAGGTCTGACGGCCGCCGAGCGCCGGGTGGCGGTCCTTGTCGCCGAGGGGCGTACGAACAGGGAAGTCGCCGCGGCTCTCTTCCTCGGCGAGCGAACGGTCGAAACGCACCTCTCGCACGCGTACGCGAAACTCGGCGTGCGGTCCCGGGCGGAGCTCGCGCGAACCTTTCGGCCGGACGGGCAAAGTTCAGGGGAACTCACGATTCCACGCTGAGCCCGGCTGCCTAGCGTCGGTCGGGTGCCGAGCTGCCTCGTCGAGGCGTCGCTCGGCGGCGGCCCAGCGAAGTGAGCGTCGCGCCTGAGCGGCGAGTGCGCTGGGGCGCCGCGGCACTTCGTGTCATCGAGGCGATCGCGTCGGGGAGGAATCGTGAGATCGAGACTCGCTCTTGTCGTCGTTCTGCTGGGGGCGGTCGCGTCGGTGGGCGCCGGGCGCGATGCCGGGGCAACGCCGCCACCGACGACGGCGCCGACGACGCAGTGCGCGCCGGCGGCGAGCTATCCCGCCGCGAGGACAGCGGTCGCGTTCTGGAGCACCGAGGCCCGATGCGCGATCGTCCCGGCCGGGCCGGGCGCGATCTTCGGTTCGGAGAACTTCGGCACCAAGTTCCCGGGAGAAGCCGCCGTCCTGATGGGCATCGTCCACGCCGCCATCTACGACGCTGCGGTGGCGATCAAGGGTGGGTACCAGCCGTATGCAGCCACGCCGCCCACCGCAGCGGCCCGTACCTCGACGGAGGCGGCGATCGCGACCGCGGCGTACGACACGCTCACCGGCCTGCAGCCACAGCTCGGCGCAAACCAGACGATCCTCGACGGCGACCACGCCGCCTACATGGCGGCCATCCCGGACGGAACCTCGAAGTCCGGCGGGATCGCGGTCGGGGCGACGGTCGCGCGAGCGGTGCTGGCGCTGCGCGCGAACGACGGCCGCGGGTGCAGCACGACGCTCGCGGACCTCGGCCTACCTGTCCTGGCGGCCGGTGTCTGGCAACCCGCGCCCGGGCCGGTGCTCGGCCTGTGTCTGCCGGGGATGCGCCCGCTCGCGCTGAGGACCGCCTCGCAGTTCCGACCCGCCGGCCCCGACGCGTTGACGAGCGAGGCGTACGCCGCGGACGTCAACCAGGTCGAGGACCTTGGCCGTATCGACAGCACGAGCAGGACACCGGAGCAGACCAGCCAGGCGCTGTTCTGGACCGACCATGACATCCGCCAGTGGAACGACGGCATGCTCCGCCTCGCCACCGCTCGCGGCCTCGACCTCCTCCAGACCGCTCGCATGCTGGCGATGGCGCACGTCGCCGGCGGCGACGCGATGATCGCCTGCTTCGACGCCAAGTACCACTACTGGTTCTGGCGGCCGTACCAGGCAATCCCGCTGGCGGACTCGGACGGCAACCCCGCAACGGTGGCCGATCCCGGCTGGAAGCCGCTCGGAACGACGCCCAACTTCCCCGAGTACCCGTCCGCGCATGCGTGCCACAGCACCGCGGTCGCCATGGCCCTCGGCGCGTTCTTCGGCACCGACCAGGTCCGTTTGACGCTCGACAGCCGCGCGCCCGGCGTGACCGAGAGGACGCGCACGTACCGGCGGCTGCACGACGTGGTCAAGGACGTCGACCGGGCACGCGTCCTCGTCGGCTTCCACTTCCTCAGCTCCGACCTGCAGGGCTCGGCCCTCGGCCGCGCGGTCGGCCGCTACGTCGCCCGGCACTACTTCCGGCCGGTCGGCTGAGGCAGGAGCCGGCGCCCCCCGGATCTGCGCAGACGCGGTCCGGGGGCGCCCGGCGATCGTGGGGCTCAGTGGGCTAGTGGCCGAAGGGACTGCCGGTTTCGAGAAGGGTCTTGAGGTCGTTGAGGACCCAGGTGTGGCCGCCGCCGGCGCCCTGGTCCTCCCAGCTGCCGCCGACGATCGAGGCCAGGACCGGCGCGCCGTCGAGCTCGTGGGTGAGGGTCAGGGAGCACACCCCGTTGGGGAGCTCCTTGATCTCGTGGGTGACCCGGGTGGCCGGCTCGGACGCCGTCTGCTCGTCCATCAGCATCCGGAACGTGGTGACCAGCCTGTGCGGCGGGTCCGCCTCCAGCACCTCGCCCTCGATGATCACCTCCGGCAGGATGTTGCCGCGTGCCTCCGCGCCGGCCCTGAACTCCTCCGTCGGCCGCACCCGGTACGCCCCGCCGGGGCGCAGGTCGTATTCCACCAGCCCGGTGTAGCCGTAGCGCCGGGTCCATTCCGGCTGGGTGATCGCGTCCCATATCGCCTGGGCGGACGCGCGGATGTAGACCCGGTGCACCTGGACGACCCGGGACTGGGTGCTGCTGGTCATGACGGCTCCTCGAGTTGTTTCTTGAGGTCGGCGAGCGCGGACACCTGGCGCTCGGTGTACTTGTCGATCCACCGGTCGTGGATCAGCCGGATCGGCACCGGGTTGAGGAAATGGCGCTTCTCCCGGCCGGACCGGTGGGTCACCACGAGTCCGGCGTCCTCCAGCACCCTGAGGTGCTTCATGACGCCGAACCGCGTCATCTCCAGATCGGACTCCAGCTCGGTCAGCGTGCGGCCGTCGCGCTCGAAGAGCCGGTCGAGCAGGAACCGGCGGGTCGGGTCCGCGAGCGCCTTGAACACGCGGTCGTCCTCGTCGGTCATGACCCGAAAATAGGTGACCGGATGGTCACATGTCAACCGAACGGCCCGGGCCGGCATCCAACCTTTCGCCAGCCGCCGACGGACCGACCGCGGAACGGGGACCAAGACCCTGGACACGGCCGGGGCCCGGGCGGACCGTCATCACTGCCGGACCCGCTTCGGTCCGGTGCACC
>Ga0207702_10001278_pt1 | contig 25258 bp, 23 predicted proteins | sample KBSCornC62_FD_184302 | JGI IMG/M metagenome (GOLD analysis project Ga0207702, IMG submission 184302) | Corn rhizosphere microbial communities from Kellogg Biological Station, Michigan, USA - KBS Corn C6-2 (SPAdes) (version 2) | ecosystem: Host-associated > Plants > Roots > Rhizosphere > Soil ...
GAAGTGGACGTTCACGTCGCGGTTCGCACGGGACCGGAGGCGGTGACCGGCTCGACCCGGCTCAAGGCCGGTACGGCGCAGAAACTGGCGCTCAACGCGTTGTCCACAGCGACGATGGTCCGCTGTGGACGGACCTGGTCCAACCTCATGGTCGGCGCCGTTGCGACGAACTCGAAGCTGCGCGGCCGGATCACCGCGGCCCTGGTCGCCGCGACCGGGGAGGACCCGGACAGGTGCGCCGATGCGGTCGAGAACGCCGACGGCGACGGCAGAGTGGCGCTTCTCACCATCCTCTGTGGAGTGTCGGCGCCGGTTGCAGCGCGTGCACTGGCTAACACCAGCGGTCACGTACGGGAGGCATTGACCCTGCTCAACGCGGCAAACGATGCTCCGAACGGGTGATCTCTAGGCGGCGAAGCCTGACCGACGGTCAGGGCGCCTTGACTCCGTCCGTACAGGCCGTAGTCTTCACGCGGCTTACCGGCCGTCTGTCACCCAGTCGGGGGTGGCACCGGGAAGTCACCGCCTAATCACGGCTCCGGCGACGGTGTCGTGAGCCGGGGAACCACCTCTTCCCTGGGGTGAATCGGCAGCCTCCGTGCCACGGACGGCCCTGCCGTAGGGCGACTTCCACGCCCGAACCCGTCAGCTAACCCGGTCGGCGGAACTGGAAGACAAGGAGTGCCGCCTCGGTGGCAATACCGAGACCCACTTCCCCCCTGTTCCGATCGTTGTCCGTAGCCGGTGCGGCCGCCCTCATTGTCGGGCTGTCCGCCACCAGCGGCCAGGCGGTCCCCGGTGCCCCCTCCCCCTCGGCACCGACGACCTCCGCACAGGCGATGGCACAGCTGAGGGCGTTCAACGAGCAGTTCGAGAAGGTCACGGAGCAGTACAACGACGCTCGGATCCTGCTCACGAAACGCACGGCCCAGGCGAAGACCGCTTCGGCGAAGGCGACGGCCGCAGCCAAGACGGTCTCGGCGTTCCGGGGTCGGATCAAGCAGCTGGTCGCCTCGGAGACCCGCTCGGACCCGTTCGGGACGTTCGGGGCGATGCTGTCCAGCGATTCGCCCGCCGACTTCGTGTCCCAGGCGAGCATCATCGACGTCGTCTCGAGCCGCCGTGCCGCGGTTCTGGCCGAGGCGAGCAAGGCGAGCGCGGCGGCCACCAAGGCTGCCAAGGACGCCAAGGCGGCCCAGGCCGCGGCGGCGAAGCTCACCCATGACCTGTCGGCCAAGCGCACCCAGCTGGCCAAGCAGGCGGCGCAGAGCAAGGCGATGTTCGACCGGCTGTCCGCTTCCGAGCGGCAGGCGTTCGTCGACTCGCAGGCGGCACCGGTCGACCGGGCGTCGCGGAACGAGACCCGCGCAGTCCCCTCAGCGGGCGCTCCGACCGTCAACGTCCCGGCAAGTGGAGGCGCGGCAACCGCGGTGGCGGCGGCCAAGTCGAAGCTCGGCAGCCCGTACGTCTGGGCTGCCGCCGGACCGTCCACATTCGACTGTTCCGGGCTGACGATGTGGGCCTGGGCGCAGGCGGGTGTCTCGCTGCCGCACTCCTCCTCGATGCAGTACAGCTCCGGCTCGAAGGTGTCGGTGTCCTCGCTGCAGCCGGGAGACCTGGTCTTCTACGGAAGCCCGATCCACCACGTCGCCCTGTACGTCGGTGGTGGACAGGTCATCCACGCTCCCCAGACCGGTGACGTGGTGCGATACGCAAGCGTCGACATGATGCCGATCGTCGGGGCGGTGCGTCCCTAAGCGGCACCATGACCGTCCTCAATGGACGGTCGGCTCCAGCGAGGGTCCGGCAGCGGTGCGCCGGACCCTCGCGGCATGCCGGAACCCGGGTTCGGCCGAGGGTCGACTGGGTAATCCGATCGGCATGACCGAGCCGGAGGACCTCGATCTGCAGCCGATCACCGAGGCGATGACCGCACCCGCCGCCGCCCGCGCCGCGGAGGAGGCCCTGCGCCAGGCCGCGCACGCGAGCTGGGACGGCGTCGCGACCGCTGCCGACGTCTACGCCGTCTTCGGCGCCGTGGGCTACTCGCTCGAGCTCATCCCGCAGTTGCTCGACCAGCTCACCGCCTGGTTGGAGAAGCACCAGGACCGGCTGGACGTCTCCGAGGCGGACACCACCGCGGCCGCGCGGATCGCCGAGGTCCGCGCCGAGGTGACCGCCGCGGGGGAGACCGTCGATGCCGGCCGGGCCGGCGTCGCCCGCGCCCAGGCCGCGCTCGCCCCGCTCTTCGGCCCGCTCGAGTCCCGCGGCTAGCGGTGTTCCGCTGCGGGAACGACTACCCGCCCACGACCAGGGCTCGACCCTCCGCTTCCGCTGACCCCGGGTCTTGCGTGAGATGTCCCGGCCGCCCGTGAGAGACTGAATCGCCCGGCCAGCCCGGGTCCGCCCTCGTAGCTCAGGGGATAGAGCACCGCTCTCCTAAAGCGGGTGTCGCAGGTTCGAATCCTGCCGGGGGCACAACGCGTATAGGGGCTGAGCAGCAAGAACGCGCTCGTCGCCCTTGCTCGGCCGATCGCCCTCTCCTCGGCGTGGCGCCACTCGTGGTGCGAAGTGGGATACGCCTGGACAGCGGACCAACTCCGGCTCGTCGCGGCCGAGCTCAACGACCGGCCCGTCGGTGCCTCGACGACCTCACGCCCAGCCAGGCCATGCGACGATCAAGCCGATACCGATTCAACGAGCCTGTTCACAACGATCACTAGAGACTGCCCCGCTCCAGCGGCCGGTTGCACCACTCGGTCATCTCCTCGACGACCTTGTCGGTGATCCGGGAGATGGTGTCCTTGGACACCCTGGCCCCGTAGACCTCGGCGAAGTGCGCCGCGATCTCCCCGGTCGTCAGGCCCCGAGCGGTCAGCGACAGCACCAGCTGGTCGATGCCGTCCAGCCGGCGCTGCCGCTTGCGCACGATCACCGGCTCGAACGAACCGTCCCAGTCCCGGGCACCTCGATCTCCACCGGACCCACCTCAGTCAGCACCGTCTTCGCCCGGACCCCGTTGCGGGAGTTGCCGCCATTCCGGCCGGCCGCATCGTGCTTGTCGTAGCCCAGGTGCTCAGCGATCTCCGCCTCGAGCGCGGTCTCCAACACCGTCTTGGTCAACCCGGTCAACAGCCCACCTGGGCCGACCAACTCGACCCCCTCAGCACGCGCACGAGCGACGAGATCCTGGGCGAGTTGCGTATCGATCTGCTCCGGCACGGGCGAAATCGTCTCGGTCACGACTGGACCGAGCCGAAGCCAACATGGTCTTCCAACTCGTCTCCCGCCGCTACGAACGCGGCAGCATGATCATCGCCAGCAACAAGAGCTTCACAGAATTGGGCCAAGTGCTCGGAGACGACGTCCTGGCCACCGCAATCCTCGACCGGCTCCTGCACCACTGCGATGTCCTATCGATCAACGGCCCAGGGCACGTCGCCGGACGGACGCGAAGTACATCGCAACCGCAAACCACGTATACAATCGGTCTTTGAACTACACGCTCTCAACCGCGACGACCCCAAGGATGTGGCAGTCGTGGTATCCCAACCCGGCGCCCGCCTTATCAGCATCTCGAGGTAAACGAGGCGGCACGGGTTGAGGTCATGCTGCTCGCGGGATCAAGGGTGCGGTCGGCGCTCGAGAACTACAACGCGATGTTGCAAATCCTGTGGCGGGAAGTGGCGTCCGGCACCGGCCTGGCTAGCATGCCGGACAGCACGACCGCCTATCACGCCCTTATCGACGCCATACAGGAAGAGATCACCGAACCTCAAATCGTGACATTTGCTCATGCCGCGAGCTGTGCGGCTCAAACAGACGCCCGCAGGACACGTCGTCGCCCTATCCAACGCGGAGCCATTCGCAGGACTCCCCGGCGGCGTCCGCGACCTGCTCGGTGACCCGAGCGACGAACGCTTCCGGATTCTCTGGGTCTCCATCGGCAAGGACCTGCCACCCGACGTCCTCGCTGGCGAGCGCGACATACACATCGCCGCAACGCAGGCGGAAGTCTCCTCAACCCTCGACCGGCCGACATTCGTCACCGGTCGGCGTCAGCACCTCCGCTACCCGGCTACGCGGGAACGCCGGCTAGTCATGACGCGCCTGCGTCCTTATCAGGTACTCCTTCACGTGCCGATGATGCCTCATCCCCAGCGAGTGTGGCTGCCGCGTATTCGTCCGTAAGCTCGTCGATCTCGGCCAGAACCTCTTGTCGGCGACGTCGAAGGGCTCGGAGTCGAGGCGAATCCGGACCTCCAAAGAGAAATCTCAGCAGCTGGCGTTCCCGCTCCATCCCCTGCGCCCACACCTGCGAGATAAAGGATCCGAAGCCAAAGAGCGCACCCACGACAAGGGCAACACCAAGGCTCTCGACGGAGCTGCCGACGAAGATCAGGACCGCACCAACGGCTGCGACGACCAGATGAAACAGAGTAAACATCAACGCAAACGACTGACTTCCTATCCGGCCTCTGAGCCGAACGGGTCCTGCCTGGAGGTGCCAGTCCGGCGGTCCCACAAGAGCCCACATCTCATCAGTCGTCGTACGTAGTTCAGCCTCAAGCTGCTTGAGCCTGCGGACGGTCGCGTCCTCGTCATCGCTCACGATCCGAGACCATAGGGTCTGTCAGGAGACTTTGGTGGATTGGTCTGGAGCCGGCAGGTCCGGGCGCGACGGCGTGCTGTCGTGTCTGGAGAAGATGAGCTCCGACGATGCCGACGTAAACAACCACTAGTTGTCGTGACCTGACACGTTGTTGTCAGGCGGCGAGCCGGCTGATGGGTGGTCGGCCATTGCGACGCACGATGCCGACCGCATCAGTACGGGCCACCGGCCAATGCCGCGCTTTCGCAAGATCCACAGTTGCGTGAACGACGCGTGCAAGCGCGGTGCGTTGGGAAGTGGCTCGGGACCAATCCCGTCGAGGAGATCGACCCGCGGCGTCCACGACTCCACCCCGACCCCCGGATCCCGTACGCGCGGCCGAACGCGTCGAGGAACCCCGCCGGCCGACGCGACCCGCCCAGTCACCCCGACGACGTCCATCGCGCCGAATCGCACACCGCGCCCCCGTGCGGTCATCGCCCGGCTCGATTCGCGGAACGCCGGAACACGTGGCGGATCCGGGGTGCGGCCTGGACTGGAGATCCGCTGACGGTGATCCAGAGGCGCTGGCGGAGGAGGCGGTCCTGGATCGCCGCTGGTTCACCCCAGCGAGAGCCGTGGCTCTACCGGCCGGACCTTGCCCAGCTGCGCGGCATCCCCGCCCGCCCTGGTCGTCACCGGCGGGTCTCATCCCCATGGACGCCGCCGCCGGGGCCACGCTGGCGGCGGCGCGCTGGAGATCGACCCGGTCGTCCTGCCGCTCGGCCGGCACAACGTCACGCTGGCCCCTGACGCGCTCAACCCGTTGCTCGAACGACTCTGGTCGACGGCCGAAGCGGGACGCTGACCTCCTCCCGGTGCGGCGGGACCGGTAGCGTGGAGCGCCGGCCCGTCGAGGTCGACAGGGCCGCCGGCGGGGTACGGTTTGACCGTTTCGATGAGTCGGGGACACGGCCGGGTGCGACGGACGCACGCAGACTCGAGCTGAAGTTGGGGGACTCGACGTGGCTGCCAGGGAGGCGTCAACGGTTCCGAGACCGGACAACAACGGCTCCCGCGGACGCATGCGCGCGTACGAGCAGATCCGGCAGGCGATCGTCGAGGGCCGTTACCGGGCGGGGCAGCGTCTGGTCGAGAAGAACCTGGGCGAGGAGTTCCAGGTGTCCCGCACGCCGGTCCGGGAGGCGCTGCGGGCGCTCGAGTCCGAAGGGCTCGTGGTCAGCCTGCCGAACAAGGGGGCGGTCGTCCGCTCGCTGTCGGCGCAGGATGTCTACGACATCTACGACCTCCGCGTGCGGCTCGAATCGCTCGCGGCGGAACGGGCGGCGCGGGATCCGCGGCCGGAGCAGTTGTCGGTGCTGGAGCAGGCCAACGAGGACTTCGCCGCGCTGCTGCCGTCCTTTGCCGTCGACGACCTCCAATTCGTACGGGAGATCGAGGCGGTCAACCGGCGGTTCCATCAGGGTTTCATCGACATGGCGAACAGCTGGCGCCTCAACCAGTTACTTGAGCGCACGGTCCACGCGGTCCTCGTCTTCCAGAACTTCCAGTGGTACGAGCGCGACGAACTCGCGCGGTCGCTGCTGTTCCATCAGCTCATCGCCCAGGCCATCGCCCGCCGGGAGGGGGGCCGCGCCGGCAACCTGGTCGCCGAACACATCCTGCTCGGGCGCGACATCCTGGTCGAGCGCCGCCGCGCGTCGATGGGCCAGCCCGACATCCCGGCCCCACCGGACGACGAGCCCGACCCGACCACCACCTGATCAACGCCCGGCTGCCCGGTCGCACCTCCCGTAACGGCGGGATCCCCGGCGGCGCGTGCGAGGCAAGAATGCCGAGTTGCATACAATCGCTGTCCAAAGCCGCCACGAGGCGCTACTGTCGACGCGTCGAGCGATCGCGTTCGACTCCCCGGCAGCAGGGACTTCCCATGATCGAAATCTGTGACGTCGGGCCTCGCGACGGTCTGCAGAACGAGGCCGTGACGCTGTCGGTCGAGCAGCGACTCGAGCTCGTCTCGCGACTCGTCGGGGCCGGCCTCCCGGCCATCGAGGTGGCCAGCATGGCCAACCCGAAACGGGTGCCGCAGATGGCCGGGGCCGAGGAGATCCTGGCCGGGCTGCCGCGCGCGTCGCCGACCCGGTTCAGCACGCTGGTGCTCAACCAGCGCGGCTACGAGCGGCTGACCTCGGTCGCCGTCGATGAGGTGCACCTCGTGTTCGCGTGCACGGAGTCACTGAACCGGCGCAACGCGAACGCCTCCGTCGAGCAGTCGTTCGCGGTGATGGCCGGCCTGGTCGACGAGTGCCGCCGGGACGGGCGTCGCGTCACCGTCACGCTCGGCGTGGCGTTCGGCTGCCCGTACGAGGGCGAGGTCAATGCGGAGGTGCCGCTCTCCCTGGCCAGTCGGATGGCCGAGCGCGGTGTCGACGCGCTGATCTTCGCGGACACGATCGGGGTGGCGGTACCCCGTCAGATCAAGGAGGTCATCGGGCCGGCCGCCGGCTTCGGCGTGCCGCTCGGGCTACACCTACACAACACCCGCAGCACCGGCTACGCCAACGTGATGGCCGCCCTGGAGCTGGGCGTCGAGATGTTCGACGCGTCGGTCGGCGGGGCTGGCGGATGCCCTTTCGCTCCCAAGGCGTCCGGCAACATCGCCACCGAGGACCTGGTCTACCTCCTGCATCGCGAGGGCCTGCCGACCGGCGTCGATCTCGACGCGGTCATCGACACTGGCAACTGGCTCGAGACCGCACTCGGCCGCCGCCTCGACGGCATGCTGCACCGGTCCGGCGGGTTTCCGGCCCCGCAGCCCGCCGCAGCGATGGGCTGATCGACCTCCCGGCACCGCCGGGATCGTACCGACCACCACGGCTCGGAGCTTAGTGCCTCCGCGTGTTCACCCGCCCATCATTGTATGCAATCAATGCATGCTGGAAGGACTCAACCCGTGGACCGTGACGACGTCGTGACCCTCCAGCCGACCGGCAGCTCCGGGGGAGGCGCCCTTGAAGGTATCCGGGTCATCGAACTCGGGCAGTTGCTCGCCGGCCCGTTCGCGGGGCACCTGCTCGCGGACATGGGCGCGGAGGTCATCAAGGTGGAGCCGCCGGGCCGAGGCGACCCGATGCGGGAGTGGGGTCACGACCGGTACAAGGGTCGTGCGCTGTTCTGGCCGTCCCTGGCCCGCAACAAGATGAGCGTCTCGCTGAACCTGCGCTCCGAAGCGGGTCAGCAGCTGCTGAAGGAGCTCGTCGCCGATGCCGACGTGCTGATCGAGAACTTCCGGCCCGGGACCCTGGAGAAGTGGGGCATCGGCCCGGACGCCCTGCTGGAGCGCAATCCCCGGCTCGTCATCGCCAGGGTGTCGGGCTACGGGCAGACCGGGCCGTACTCGGACCGGGTGGGCTTCGCCAGCGCGGGGGAGGCGGTCGGCGGGCTGCGGCATCTGAACGGCTTCCCCGGCGAACCCCCGCCGCGTACCGGGATTTCGCTCGGTGACTCGCTGGCCGGCATGTTCGCGTTGCAGGGGATCTTGGCCGCGCTGGTCTGGCGGCAGGGCCCGGGGGAATGCCGCGGGCAGGTCATCGACGCGTCCATCACGGAGTCGTGCTTCGCGTTGCTCGAGGGTGCGATCACCGAGTACAACGCGCTCGGGGTGATCCGGGGGCCGAGCGGGACGGGGTTGCGCAACGTCGCCCCGTCGAACCTCTACCCCTCGATCGAGGGCAGGTGGATCGTGATCGCGGCGAACGGCGACCCGATCTTCGCGCGGCTGTGCCAGGCCATCGGCCAGCCGGAGCTGGCCACCGATCCCCGGTTCGTCAGCCACACGGCCCGCGGCGAGCATGCGGAGGAGCTCGACCGGTTGATCACGGAGTGGACGGTGCTGCGGGAGGCCGAGACGATCGAGGCGATCCTCAACGAGGCCGGAGTCGTCGTCAGCCGGGTCTACGACGTCGCCGACATCAGCCGGGACCCGCAGTTCCTGGCCCGCGACATGCTGCTGCACGTCGAGGATCCCGAGCTCGGCGACATCGTGGTGCCCGGCTTCGTCCCCAAGCTGAGCGTCACCCCCGGGACCATGAAGTGGACCGGACCCGCCATCGTCGGCGCCCACAACCGGTACGTCTACTGCGAGCTGCTCGGTCATGATGCCGAGGACCTCGAGTCCTGGCAGCAGCGCGGCATCATCTAGCGATCCGTTGGTATGCAATCTGTCACAGGCGTGCTCCATTCACCTCGCTTCCAGCTGTCCAGCCGGTGCCTTGAATGGCACCCTCACCTGCGCAAATGCGACGCCCGGAACCTGCCAGGGCGCGCAACGGGTCATACGACCGGAACGAGGATTCTCGGAATAGTATGCAATCGGCCGCGTGCTTGGTATGTTCCTCGGCACTTGCCAATCAGCATCTCGCGGTCGGCATCGTCCTTCGCACCGGCGGTCAGCGGGTGCACCGGCGCCCTGGACAGGAGCAGCCATGAGCCAGTCTTTCGAGAAGCGGAGCATCACCGCGGACGGCGCCCAGGCGGTCATCGCGGCCGGCGTCGCCAAGGCGACCGAGCGCGGTGGGGCCTTTGTGATCGTGGTAGTCGACGAGAGCGGCGTCGTCAAGGCATCGCTACGGATGGACGGTGCGCCCCTGCTCAGCGTTCAGGTCGCGACCGACAAGGCCTACACCGCCGCCGGCTTCGGCCTGTCGACCGACGCTTGGTACGACTTCGTCGACGGGGACGCGCCGCTACGGCTGGGCGCTCCCACCGGCATCGACCGGCTGGTGGTCTTCGGCGGCGGGTTCCCGCTGAAGGACGGCGACCAGATCGTCGGCGCCGTCGGGGTCAGCGGCGGCCACTGGTCGGACGACATGGAGATCGCGAAGGCCGGCGTGGAGGCATTCGGCGACTGAGATCCGCAGCCGGTACCGAGACGCCAGCGACAACGCCGAGGATTGAAGGTCAACACATGTGGAAGAACAATCTCGTCATCGACGCGGTCGGTCACACGTACGACTTCAGCGTCGACAACCGCCGCCCGGCCGTGCCGGTCGAGGGCTACGACGGCTTCATCGCCTGGCTCTACGGGTACGGGCACGCGCCGCTGGAGTCGACCAGGAACGGGTACATGCTGTCCCTCGACGAGTTTCGCGGGGGGTGGACGACCGAGGAACTCCTGACGATGTTCTTCGTCGAGAGCGACGTCGACATGGTCGCCATGCACGCGGTGAACTTCTTCGATCTCTTCGAGCGCGGCGCCAACCCGTGGCCGCAGTGCGTCGCGGTGAAGGAAGCCGCGCCCGAGCGGGTTCTCCTTTATCCCGCCGTCGACCCGCTGTCGAACCGCGGTGCCGAGATGGAGAAGATGGCGGAGCGGGCCGCGGCCGGCATCGACGGGTTCAAGTTCTACCCGGTCAACGGCCTCACCGACTATCACGGTGCCGCGCTCGGCTATTCGTTCGCCGACGAGAAGATCTTCCCGTTCTTCGAGCACGCGCGCAGCCTCGGGGTGAAGCACATCGCGGTGCACAAGGCGCTGCCGACCGCGCCGGGTCCGCACCACCAGGACCGGCCGGACGACGTCTCCGCGGCCGCGGCCGCGTTCCCGGACATGACGTTCGAGGTCGTCCACTCCGGCTGGGCCTTCCTGGAGGACTGCGCCTTCCAGCTGCAGATGAACCCGAACATCTACGCCAACCTCGAGACCACCGCGAACACGGCCGGCCGGATGCCCCGACGGTTCCTGAAGTCCGTCGGGCTGCTGCTCGCCGCCGCGCCGAAGCAGGTTGTGTTCGGCACCGGCGCCCCGCTCGGTCACCCGCAGCCGATCATCGAGGCGATCTCGGAGATCCAGATGCCGGAGGACCTGCTCGAGGAGGGGCTGCCGGAGCTCACCGATGAGCTCAAGGCGGACCTGTTCGGCGGGAACTTCGCCCGGATGCTCGGGCTCGACGTGGAGAAGCTGAAGAAGGCCTTCGCCGAGGACGAGTTCGCCACCCGGCGGGCCGCCTGGCGCGAGAGCGGCGAGAAGCCGTGGGCGCTCAAGCGCGCGCGGATCGCCGGGGCGGCCTGAGCCATGCCGACCGTCAGCGTGATCCGCGTGAAAGAGGCGCTCCAGGAGGTGCTGGACCCGTGCAGCGTCGGCCGGGGCGTCCCGGCCGGGCTGGTGGACATGGGGATGGTCAAGGCGGTGGAGGTCGGCTCCACACCCGACGGCCACGCGGTCGTGGCGGTCGAGCTGCGGATCACCTCCCCGGCGTGCACCTTCCAGCCGTACTTCGAGCGTGAGGTGCGCGAGCGCCTCGGCGGGCTGCCCGGGGTCGGCGAGGTACGGATCGCCTGGGACAGGGAATTCGACTGGTCCGACGACGACATGAGTCCGGCGCTCAAGCAGCGACTGCGGGAGAAGCGGCAGCGGTTGCTGACGCTGGCCCATCCGGCGCAGCGCGCCGGCTGAACGAGCCGACGAGCCGAAGGGAGCACACGGATGGAGCGCGACGGCGGCGACCGCCGTGCCACCCCCGGCTCGACCGGGTGGACGACGGCGGACCTCTTCGACGAGCACGGCGATCGCGTCGAGGTCTGCGAGACGACGTTCCTGCGGTTCGGCACCCGCCGTACGTTCGGCGGCCGGTGCGAGACGGTGCTGACCCACGGCCACCGCTCGGTGCTGGACGTGCTGCGGCAGGACGGCGACGGCCGGGTCCTCGTGGTCGACACCGGCGGCGACACCAGGGTCGGCGTGCTGGGCGACCGGCTCGCCCGCATCGGCAGCGACAACGGGTGGGCCGGCGTCGTCGTCAACGGGGCCATCCGCGACAGCGAGGTCATCGACAAGCTCGACTTCGGTGTGTTCGCGGTGGCCGTCACCGCTCGCCGTCGGGTCGACGCCGAGCCGGGTGGCCGGGGCGTCGACGTGGAGTTCGGCAACGCCCGTTTCCGTAGTGGCGGCTGGGTCTACGCCGACGCCAACTCGGTGCTGTCCAGCGCGGAGAAGCTCGTCTGACGGCGGTCGCCGCCACCGACCGATCTCAACAAGCTGCAGGAGAAGGGGAAGACACCATGGCCGGAAGGCTCCAGGGAAAGGTCGCATTCGTCACCGGGGCGGCCCGCGGCCAGGGCAGGTCCCACGCGGTGCGGATGGCCGAAGAGGGCGCCGACATCATCGCCGTCGACATCTGCGAGGACATCGAGAGCGTCACCGCCTACGACCTCGCGACCGAGGCCGACCTCGCCGAGACCGTCAAGCTGGTGGAGGCGCTCGACCGGCGGATCGTGGCCGAGAAGGCCGACGTCCGCGACATCGAGGCGCTGACCGCGGCGGTGGAGCGAGGCGTCGCTCAGCTCGGCCGGCTCGACATCATCGTCGCGAACGCGGGGATTTTCTCCCACGCCCCCGAGTCGCACAACTACGGCGAGCAGGCCTGGGCGGACGTCCTCGACGTGAACCTGACCGGCGTCTGGCACAGTGTCAAGGCGGCGATGCCGCACGTGCTGGCGGCCGGGCCGGGGGGATCGGTCATCCTGATCAGCTCGCTCGCCGGCACCAAGGGCCTGGCCAGCCTGGCCAGCTACACGGCGGCCAAGCACGGCGTGGTCGGGCTGATGAAGGTGCTGGCCAACGAGTACGGGCAGCACGGCATCCGCGTCAACACGATCAATCCCAACGCGATCGGGACGACGATGGTGCAGAACGAGACGCTGTATCGGATCTTCCGGCCCGAGCTCGAGTCGCCGACGCTCGAGGACGCCCTGCCGGCCTTCGCCGGCATGAACCCGTTCAAGATCCCGTTCATCGACCCGGTGCACGTCTCGAACGCGGTGGTGTTCCTGGCCTCCGACGAGTCGCTGTACGTCTCCGGCGCCCAGCTCCCGGTCGACGCGGCCGCCGCGATCGCGTGAGTCCCGGATGACGACGCGCGAGCCGGTGGGGGACAGGTGACGTCCACAGTGGACAGCGGGCCGGCGGCAGCGGCGGCCGGCGCGCCGGGACTGTCGCCGCAGCCGCTGCTGGAGTTGCGGTCGATGACCTCTGGCTACGGCGATCTCGCGGCGATCCGTGACGTGTCGCTGACGGTGCACGTCGGCGAGATCGTCGCCCTGTTCGGGCCGAACGGCGCGGGCAAGTCCACGACGATGTCCGCGGCCGTCGGGGTGCTGCCGCTCATCAGCGGCGAGGTGCTGTGGCTCGGCGGGCGTCGTCCGAAGAACCTGTGCGCCCTGGCTCGCAACGGGCTCGCGTTCGTCCCCGAGGGCCGTTCGGTGATCTCGGGCCTGACCGTCCAGGACAACCTGCGACTGGGCGCGGGCGGCGTGGACGGCGCCGTCGCGTACTTCCCGGAGCTGGAGCGGCTGCTCTCGCGGCCCGCCGGCCTGCTCTCCGGTGGCGAGCAGCAGATGCTCAGCCTGGGCCGAGCGCTCGCCACCCAGCCGAAGGCGCTGCTGGCCGACGAGGTCTCCCTCGGCCTGGCGCCCATCATCGTCGACCGACTGTTCAGTGCCATCCGTCAGGCGAGCGCGGACAGCCGCATGGGGGTGCTGCTCGTCGAGCAGCAGCCCCGTCGCGCCCTGGCCGTCGCGGACCGCTGGTACCTGCTGCAGAACGGCCAGCTGGCCGGGGACGGACCGGCCAGCGACACGACCCTGCTGGACGAAAGCTACCTGCCGTCAGCCTCGGCGAGCTCGCCGGCGCGCACCAACACATCGGAGAGAGAGTCGCCATGAAAACCAGGACATCGGGCGCGGTCCGACGTCGACGTACGCCGGCCGCGCTGGCAGTGATGACGTCGGCCGCGCTCGTTCTCGCGGCGTGCGGTTCCGACGACGGGGACAGCTCCGGCTCGGGCTCCGGATCCGGGTCCGGCTCGGAGATCAGCATCGGCTCGACCGTGTCGCTGACCTCTCCCGCCGCGAGCTTCCCCGAGGTGAAGCAGGCGCAGGAAGCGGCGGTCGCGGGCATCAACGCGGCCGGCGGCGTCAACGGCAAGCAGCTGAAGCTGACCGTCTGCGACGGCAAGTTCGAGGTCAACGCGGAGCTGGGCTGCTTCCGTACGCTGCTGCGGGACAAGGTCTCCGCGATCGTCGGTCCGGTCCTCATCGCCGGCACCGGTGTCTCGGAGTACAAGGCCGCCGAGCAGGCGAAGACCGCGGTCATCGGGTCGCCGGCCTACCAGCCGGGCGAGCTGGTGAGCTCGGCCTCCTTCCCGCTGGGACCCTCGGTCGTCGGTACCACCTACGGTGCGGTCTACGACCTGCTCGACCATGGTGCGAAGAAGATCTCTCTGTTCGGTGACGCCAACAACCCGGCCGCCAACTCGATCGTCCAGCTCGCCAAGCAGGCCCTGGCCGAGGTCAACATCACGCCGGTCAACGTCGTCGTCGGCGACACCAGCACGGACCCGACGCTGAACACCGCTGCCGCCAAGGCGGTCAGCGGCGGGACCGACGGGATCGTCATCACCGGCGCCCCGCCGTCGATGGCGAAGTCGGTGCCGGCCCTGAAGGCGCAGGGTTACAAGGGTCTGATCGCCACGATCGACGGCGCGCTGCCCGGTCCGGTCGTCGGGGCGATCGCGTCGTCCGCCAACGGCATGCTGGTGGCCTCGCAGACGTCCTTCCCCGAGCAGTCCCCGGCCTCGGACAAGTTCCTGGCCGACATGAAGAAGTACGCGCCGGACGCGCCGCTCAGCTTCTTCTCGATCCAGGCGTGGTCGTCGGTCCAGCTGTTCGCGGCCGTGGCGACGCAGGCGAAGGCGAGCTCGAACGAGGAGGTCCTGGCGGCGTTCGAGAACCTCTCCGACCCGGTCGACATCGGCACCATCGCGCCGTACAAGGTCAAGGGCGTCACGTCGCCGATCACCGGCGGGTTCGAGCCGGCGCCGCGCATGTTCAACCAGAAGGTCCAGCTCGGAACCATGCAGAACGGCAAGTTCGTCGCGAGCGGCGGCTTCGTCGACCCGTTCACGTCGCTGAAGACCGTCGGCTAGACCGCCCGTTTCGCATTTGTTGCAGCCCCAGGAGGCCGATTAGTGATCAACTTCTTGCAGTTCGGCCTTCTGGGGCTCGCGACCGGCGCGATCTTCGCCCTGATCGCGCAGGGCGCCGTCCTCGTCTACCGCGGGTCGGGGCTGCTCAACCTGGCTCAGGGCGCGTTCGCGATGGTCGGCGCGTACGCGTACTACTCGCTCAACACCCAGGTCGGGATCCCGGTCGCCCCAAGCGTGATCCTGGCCGTGCTGATCTGTGCCGCCGGCGGCTGGCTGATGCATCTGCTGGTGCTCCGGCCGATGCGCCAGTCGTCGTCGCTGACCCGCGTGGTGGCGACCCTGGGCATCGTCGTCGTGCTCCAGTCCGCCGCCTTCCTGATCTACGGCCAGTACGCGAAGACCGTGCTGCCGGTCATCCCGCGGCACACGATCTTCCTGCTGTCGAACAACCGGCTGCCGATCGGCACCGACGCGCTGGCGATCATCGGGATCGCGATCGTGTTGACGGTCGTGCTCACGTACGTCTACCGCTACACCCGCGTCGGGCGGCTGACGTCCGCGGTGGCCGAGAACGACCTCGTCGCCAGCAGCCTCGGGCACTCGCCGGACACGGTGGCCGCGCTGAACTGGGGGCTGGGTTCGGCCCTGGCCGGGCTGGCCGGCATCCTCATCGCACCGGCGATCGGGCTCGAGCCCACCGGTCTCGTCCTGCTCGTCATCCCGGCGCTGTCCGCGGCGCTGGTCGGCGGGTTCAAGTCGTTCCCGGTGACGCTGATCGCCGCGCTGCTGCTGGGCGTCGCCGAGTCGGAGATCACCGGCTACGTCTCCACGCCGGGGTACCAGAACGCCGCGCCGTTCCTGGTCGTGATCCTCATCCTGGTGATCCGGGGAGAAGGCCTGCCGCTGCGCAGTTTCGTCCTCGACCGGCTGCCGCGGGTGGGCACCGGGCGGGTCCACGCGATCCCGGTGCTCGTCGCGTACGCGCTGATCCTGTTCTGGGTCTTCAGCTCCGGGCCGGAGTGGACGCAGGCCATTGTCTACACGGTGTCGCTGGGCGTGGTGTGCCTGTCGGTGGTCGTCATCACCGGCTACGCCGGGCAGCTGTCGCTCGGGCAGTTCGCGATCGCCGGTCTGGCCGCGCTGATGGGCGCCCGGCTCGCCTCGCACCTGCCGTTCCCGCTGATGCTGCTGGTGACGGTGGTCATCACCGCGGCGATCGGCGGCATCCTCGGCCTGCCGGCGTTGCGGACCCGCGGCGCGACGCTCGCGATCGTGACGCTCGGTCTCGGCAGCGCGATCGTCTCGCTCTTCCTGCTCAACAGCGACTACACCGGCGGCCCCGGGGGCATCACGCCGCCGATCCCGAGCCTGTTCGGGTGGAGCATCGACCCGTTCTTCGAGTTCCACCGGTACGGCCTGTTCGTCGTCACCGCCGCGTTCCTGGTCAGCCTCGGGGTGGCCAACCTGCGCCGCGGCGTCATCGGGCGGCGGTTGCTGGCCACCCGGTCGAACGAGCGGGGCGCGGCCGCGCTCGGCATCAACGTCGCCGGCGCCAAGCTGTACGCGTTCACGCTCGGGTCGGGTATCGCGGCGTTCGGCGGGCTGCTGCTGGCGTTCTCCCAGCCGACGCTGACATTCTCGAACTTCACCGTGTTCAGCTCGATCTACCTCGTCGCGGTCACCGTGACCGCCGGCCTCGGCTTCGTCGTAGGCGCGCCGTTCGGCTCGCTGCTGATCGCCGGCGGCGTCGTCAGCCAGCTGTTCAACGGGTGGTCGAGCATCAACCTGTACCTGCCGCTGATCGGCGGCATCGCGGTCATCATCACGCTGCTGTCCGCGCCGGACGGTCAGGTCGCCCTGTTCGCCAAGGGCCTGGCGCCGCTGGCCAACCGCTACGCCGCGCTCTCCCGCTCGGTCACCGCCCGGCTGCCGTGGACGACCCCGGACACGCTGGCGAACGACGTCGACGACCACCTGTCGCGACGCGACCGGCCGAGCTCGGTGCTGGCCGTACGGGATCTGACCGTACGGTTCGGCGGGGTAGTCGCGGTCGACGGGGTGTCCATCGAGGTGCGGCCCGGCGAGATCCACGGGCTGATCGGGCCGAACGGGTCGGGCAAGACGACGCTGATCGACGCGATCACCGGCTTCGTCCGGTCCGAGGGCGAGCTCACCCTCGGCGACAAGAGCCTCGTCGGGCGGCCGGCCCGGCTGCGCGCCAAGGCCGGGCTGTCGCGCTCGTTCCAGTCCCTGGAGCTGTTCGACGACCTCACCGTCGAGTCGAACCTCGCCGTCGCCGCCGAGACGCCGCGGGCCTGGCGCTACGTCACCGACCTGTTCCGTCCGGGCCGGATCCGGCTCAGCGAGGACGCGCTCAACGCGATGCGCCAGTTCCAACTCGAGAACTGCCGGCACAGCCTGCCCGAGGAGGTGTCGTTCGGTCAGCGCAAGGCGGTCGCGATCGCCCGGGCCGTCGCCGGCCAGCCGGACATCCTGCTGCTGGACGAGCCGGCCGCCGGGCTGGGTGACGGCGAGGCGGCCGAGCTCGCCGACCTGGTCATCCGGGTCGCCCACGAGTGGGGGATCGGGGTGCTGCTCGTCGAGCACAAGGTGGATCTGGTGCTGGCCATCAGCGACCGGCTCACCGTGCTGCGAGAGGGCAAGGTGCTGACCACAGGCGAGCCGAACACCGTGCTCAACGATCCGCGGGTCATCGAGGCCTACCTCGGCCCCGGATCCGAGCCGACCGCGCCGGCCAAACCGCTGGTCGGGGGTCGGACCGAGTGACGGTGCCCTTCCCGCACCTGGCCTTCCCGCTCACCATCGGCCTACTGCGGCTGGCGACGCCGCGTCATGTAGCTGGCCACGACGAATAGCGCGGACTGGCGCTGCGTTCGTGGACGAGGCCCAGGACATCGACTGCCAGTCGCCGGTGAATAAGGCGGCGGTGGCGTCCGGCTTCGATGTGCAGGTCATCGCTCCGCATGTCGGTAGCCACGACGCAGAAGAGACGAGGCTCATGCAGGGAGCCGCGTGGAGCCACTCGTGGGGCGAACTGGTGCCAAGAGAGCCGTGTGGAGCCGGTCAATCACGCCGGAGCCCCTGAGAAACCGCTGGTCAGCGCGTATGAGAGCGAAGAAGAGGTCTCTCCTAAAGCGGGTTTCGCAGATCGAATCCTGCCGGGGTTACAACACTGTTACCTCCGCAGGTATGACGTCGAGCGGGAGCCACCGGTTCCGTGGGAGCGTCAACATGACCGAAACGTCCGGTATGTGTTCGCTACGCTCCGTCCGCCAGCGGCTGCGGCGGGGGCGATGGTCTACTACTGCTACTACTACATTCAGACTGCAGCGGCGGCTCCCCTCGCTGTAGAGGTGTGGTAGCGCCAGTTGGTTGTTCAGCGAGGTCTCGTTCCCGGTGTACCCGGCTGGGTGATGTCGTGCAGAAGGTGCGACGGTCGATGGCGAGAGTGCTCAAGATTGTCCCACGATGGTCGATGAGCTTGGGGGATCTGGTAGTGACCGAGAACAGGACGAGTTTGGCGGCGGGTCAGGAGTTGGTCGCGGCGCTTCGTGGGGGGTGGACGCCGACGCCGCAGCCCTCGCCGTTTCATGTGCGGCCGGGGGAGGCCTGCTACAGCTCGCATCGAGCGCGGGTGTCGCAGATGCTTGAGGGCGACGGGTCGTACGTGAAGAAGTCGACGTTCGGGATCGGGCTCGTGCCGTTCGCGATGATGGCCAGCAACGCGGTCGGCAACAGCGTCCGCAAGCACCGGGCGGCGCGTGAGGCGGAGGCGCGGTTCCGGCCTATCGACGCCGGCGCGCTGTACCTCACCAACAAGCGGCTCGCCATCCAGGGCCAGCAGTGGCACGACATCTGGTACGACGACATGCGCATGTCGTACGCGAGCGAGCAGGCGATCATCCTCGAGCTCGCAGGTGGACCGCCCGTGCAGCTCGAGACTTGGCCCGCGTACTGGGTGTTTGCCATGCTGCGCTTCGTCGCGCACGGCGAGATCGTCGAGCTCTAGTCTCGCGACGGCGCGATCCGCAGCGTGTGCACCTGGCTACCGACGACCGCCACGAGCAGGTCCGGCGCGGGCGTGCACAGGCCCCAGACCTGCCCGGGCAGCGGGATCTCGAACACGACGGCGCCGTCCGCCGGCCGCACCAGGAGGACCCGGTGGCCCGCCGACACTGCCACGAGGCGGCGGCCGCCGGCGACCAGCGTCGTCCCCCGGGGGTACAGGCGACCGGCGAGCGGGAGCGCGACGTCGTCGCCTGGGACCCGCCAGAGTCGTACGCCGGTGTCGGCCACGAAGGCGACGGCCACCCGACCGTCGTCCCACCCGGCCGCGAGCACGGTCGTCCCAGCGTGCCACGCCCGCCGCGCCCCCAGCGTCCGGGTCGCCACTAGCGCCCCGGTCCGCACGTCGTGGACGGAAAGCGCACGGCGGTCGCCCCTGGTGGTGGCGACGACCACAAGGGGCGCCCCGTCGACCGCCGCGACCGGCTCGGCGCCGGCTGAGTCCGTCAGCACGGACAGGGACCGCCCCGCGAAGTCGAGCACGTCGACCGGGGCGTCACCGCCGCCGACCGCAAGCAGCGGCGGACCCGTGTCGGGCCGTACGACGACGGTCGCCGGGCGCTGACCGTGGCGCGGCGTGCGCACTGTGGCGGGCTCCTGCCCGCGCAGGTTCCACAGGTGCAGGCCCTCGTCGTCGTGCGCTGTCACGGCGAGGCGCTCCGACCCCCCGAGCGTCACGACATCCTCGACACGCGGCTCCCGGGTGATGCCTCCCATGTCCGCCCGGACCATCCGGTGCGGGTACGACCTGAGCTCCCGTCCGCTCAGCGCGTCCAGCAGCACGTAGCCGTCGGATGTCTCGCACAGCAGCTCGCCCTCGCCCGGGCCGCCCGCGGGGATCACCCGCCAGTGGTGCGGTTCCGGCCCCGAACCCCCGAACATGCGGTAGTCCGGGTCGTGCCACAGCCGGACGCACCCGTCGCGTGACGTGGTTACCAGCCGGACCGGACGGTGTTCGTCACCGGGCAGCCGCGCCGCGGCGGTCACGTCGTCACTGTGTCCCCGGAACACGAGCTCCACGTCCGGGGGCAGCCCGACGGTCCACCGCACCGCCGCCGAGCCGTCCGCGGTCACCACCGAGGACCCGAACGGGACGACCCACTCGGCCGGATCGTCCATTGCCCGTCGGCTGAGCCCGAGCAGACGTCCGTCGACCGGGCGGCGCAGCTCCAGTCTCCCGTCGATGCGGACGCCGGCCAGGACCGGAGGCGACGCCGCTGGCACCGCCGCGGCCGCCCACGGTTCGTCGGGCTCGACGGTGCCGAGCGACTGCGGCCGGTCAGCATGCCAGAACTCGAGCTCCCCGGTACCCGTCGACGTGCACAGGACATCGCGGCCGTTCGCCGTGAAGCCGACTGCGAGGTGCGGGTTGTCGCCCACAGGGACCGTGCCGAGCACGCGGCCCGTGGCCGGCGCGTGCAGCGTTACGGGTCCCCTGCCGGTCGTGGCCAGCGCGAACCGACCGTTGGAGCGCACGATCGACAGACCGATGACGACACCTGTGTCTACCGTCCACAGCGGACGGCGGGCGTCGACGTCCCAGGCCTCCAGGACCTGGTTGCGGTAGGCGACCGCGAGGACCGGGGCACGGCCATCGACAGGCGCCACGGCGAGCGCCGCTACCTCCTTGCCCCGGACGCTGCGCAGCGGCGCGGGCGTCCCCGACGTGGTGGGGTCGATCAGCATGACGCCGTCCCGGGCGCCCGCGGCGACCAGCCAACGCCCGTTGCCGAGGACGACCGCGAGCGACTCCGGCCCGTCCAGACCGGCGCAAAGCAGCCGGCCGGGATCCGTAGACGCGCCCGTCCGCCACAGCAGCCGGCACTGTGTCGGGCCGGCGGCGAGGGACGGGCGGATCCCCTGCCGCCGGCCCTGTTCCGCGGACGCGAGCACGAAGCGGCGGATACCGGGAGGCGCGTCGAGCAGGAGCGCTCCGGCCTCGCGGTAGAGGCCGAGCAGGGACACGTCCGCCACCACGGCCCGATCCACGACGGGCAGGGTCGTCCGCGGGTCCACGTACGGGAGCGCCTCGGCGTCCAGCACATCCTCGAGGAGGTTGCCCTCCTCGGCGTGCTCGGCGAGGTGCCGGCGTACATACGCACCGGCCTCCTGCCAACGCCCCGGAGCCGGTGCCAGCGCCGCGCAGACACGGCGGGCGACCTCGACTGGGTCGTACGGGGTCGCGGCCCGGAAGAACTCGACGAACCCGCGGTGCCGCAGCCGATGCAACTGCTCACCGTCCACGTGGGACGTCGTCACGTACGCACCGGCGTCGGCCACGACCCGGTCGAAGCCGGCGGCGCCCGGCTCCCCCGGGTCCAGCGCGGCGGCGACCGCCGCCCACGCGTCCCGCGGCATACCCGCGCCGTGCGCCCAGGACAGCGCGGCCAGCGCGGCGCGCGCGGCCGAGGCGCGTCCGGTGCCGAGCCGCGCGAGATCCGACGTGATCGCGCCGTCCAGCCGACGCGAGAGCAGCGCCTCCAGCGCGGGTTCGTCCGGCGCCACGATGTCTGCCCCGCGCGCCAGCGCGCGACCCGCGGTCTCCGCGAGCAGAAAGCTGCCGCGGCTGCGCTCGGCGACCTGCCGGGCGACCGCGCGGGCAAGCTCCGGCTCCCGCTCGTACGGAGAGCCGCGGCCGGACCGCAGCAGCGTCTCGACCAGCCGCCCGATGTCCGCCGCGGCCCGATCGTCGGCGTCGAGGTCGACGTCCACCGCGGTCGCGGACCGCAGCGGCGTCAGGTCGCCGCCCGTCTGCCAGCCCCGCACCGCGATCACGAGCCGGACTGCGGTCACTCGGGCGAGCGGCAGTACGAGCCGGGTCAGCAGCCCGGCGGCGTCGGCCGGATCGGCCTCGTCGAGCGCGTCGAGGAGTACGGCGGCCGGTCGCGCGAGCAGCCTGGCGGCCTCCACGAGCCGCTCCGGCGAGGCGCGCTCCGGCGCCGGCGGAAGTCGGAGCCGGTCGGCGAGCTCGGCCGCGACCGCCTCTACGCTCCCCGTGCGGCCGAGGTCTACGAGCGCGACGTCGCCGCCCGCGCCGGTCAGCTCGTGGGCGAGCACGGCGAGCAGCGACGACTTACCGCTGCCCATCGCGCCGGTCAGCTGCAGCAGGCCCTGGTCGGTGCTGGCGATCCAGGCGTGCAGGACGTCCAGGATCGAGTCGCGGCGTACGGCTAGGGCGCCGTCGACCACGACATCGCGCCCGGCGGCGTCGTGGCGCGGGTTCGGCACGAACGGGGTGCCGGCGTCGATGCCAGTGGCGAGGACCCGCTGCATACCCGGCTCCCTGGCCAGCCACCGGTCGGCGGCATCGGCTAGTGCCTGCGGCGGCACCGTCTCCTGCTGCGCGGGCCAGGGCACGCCGGGCGGACCGAGGCGCAGCGCCTTAGCGAGCGCCTCCGCGAACCGCATCGGCACCGCCGGGTCGTCCCCGTACGACGTGCTCACCAGCGCGATGCCGGCCGCCGCGCGGCCGGAGTTTGGACGCAAGCGGCGGCCGGTCGCCACCGCCTCGGCGATCTGGCGGGCGACCGTGCCCGAGCCGCAGCAGTCGAGGATCACTAGGATCTGGGCCGGTCCCTCGAGACCACTGAGGATCTCGGCCAGCTGCTCCGCACCGAGCCCGGGCCGCCGATCGTCCGGTGTGGACTCGCTCGTCACGAGCCAGCCGCGGTCGCCGGACATGACGCCGTGCCCGGTCCAGTAGACGACGAGCCGCCGGCTCGACGCCCCGCGCCGCAGGTACGCCTCGACGTCGCCGGCCGTGCATCTGCCGGCGAGCGGCTCCTCGGCGACGAAGCCCGCGTCGGCGAACGCCTCTCGGACGATCCGGACCTCCTCGCTGACGTGCGGCAGCGGCGGCAAGTCCGCGTCGTAGGCGCCGACCCCGACGGACAGCAGGAGGTCGCCGACGGTCAGCACCGCTCCACGAACTCGAGCCGGGTGACGTCCGCGGCAGGCACGTCGCGGACGCTCCCGCCGACCTCAAGCAGCAGCCGGCCGTCTCGCCAGGCGACCAGCTCGCCGCACATCGGCCCACCCGGAACCTCGACGAGCACCGCGTGCCCGCTCGGTGGCTCCTCCGCCGGCCCGAGCCACGTTACCCAGGCCCCGGCCACGACCAGCACGACCCCGGCCAGCGACAGCACTGCCGCCCGGGCGAGCAGCCGCCCGGCACGGTCGACGGTGTCGCGCGACCACACCCGCAGCGCCTTACCCGTGGTCGGCACGGACCGCCGGGGGAGCAGGCCGTACGCCGCCGCGCCGGCGCAGAACGTGGCCGAGACGAACGCGGCCAGGCCGAGCGTGAGCGCCGCCGCGGTCGCTAGCCGCCACGGGGGCTCGAGCTCCCGGAGGTCCTCGCGGCCCACCACGAACCCCACCGCGGCCACCAGCGCAGTGAGCCCACCGAGCAGGTTGCGCCAGTTCTCGGCCTGCTTGCGGGCCGCGGCGGCCTGCTCGAACGGCAGGTCGGCCGCCAGCTGCGACCAGCGTTCCTCCTCCACGCTCGGGGGGATGTCCACTTCGGACGGGCGGGTCCCGGCCCGATCGCCGGTCATGTGCGGATCCGCCACTTCGCGCCGCATCCCTGGTGCCGGCTGGCCGGGTCCCGGTGCGCGTGCGGGTAGTCGCAGTCGCACCACACGATCTCGCCGAGGACGTCGCCCGGCGCCGGGTCGGCCGCGGTCCCCTTCGTGCCGGGCAGCGTCAGCTCGAAGTCGCGGACCGTCGGCGCCTTACACCGCGGGCACCACGACGTGACTCGGACGAGGCCGTCGCGCGTGTCGATCTCTGCCGGTCGTATAAGCGGCAGGAACCGGTCTTGCCACGCGCACGTCTCGTGCTCTTCCCCCACGAATGCGACAGCCTAGCCGCGCGGCGCGCGGGAGGGACGGGATCGACCGAACAGGTCCGCTCGGCCCGCGGCGGTGGGATTCTCCGCCGATGGCGACGTCCGCACGTGAGCTGCGCCAGCAGGCGTACGACACCTTCGAGCGGTACGGACCGGGCGGCGACCCCGGGCTGCTGCGCGCCGCCGCCGAGCTATTCACGGCGGCGTCGGCGGCGACGCCGGCGGGCGACCCGCAGCGTGGCGTCGACCTCGACCACGTCTGCATCGTGCTGCGGGTGTACTTCGACGTCACCAAGGAGCTGTGGGCCGCCGAGCAAGCGGCCGGCGCCGGCCGGTCCGCGCTCGGCCTCGCGATTGACCGGGAGCGGGCCGCCGCGGCGGCTACCCATCTCGGCATCGCCCTCTACGCCCGGCATCAGGTCACCGACGAGCGGGAGCCGCTGCGGGAGGCCGTGCACGTGCTACGCCGGGCGGTGGCCGAATGCCCGTTCGGCGCCGACCTGCGTCCGGCGGCGATGCACCACCTCGCGGTCGCGCTCGGCATGGCGTACCGCGACAGCGAGAACCTCGCACTGCTGGCCGAGGCCGCCGACGTCGGCCGCTCGGCATGTCTGCTGCAGGGAGGGCTCGTCCTGGAGACCGCTGGCGGGCTGGTCCGCGATCTCGGGGTGCTGGCGTACCGGACGGGCGACGTCCGCCTGGACGAGGAGGCGGTGTCCTGGGGCCGATGGGCGCTGACGCTGGCCGCCCGGCAGGGACCGCACGAGGAGGCGGCCGCGATGCTCGGGCTGGCGAACGCGCTGCAGTCCTTGGCCCTGCTTGGCGGCGACCTGGCGCACCTTCGCGAGGCGATCCGGCTCGGGCAGCTCGCCGCCGGCGTCGAGCCGGATCCGGTGCTGGCGCACCTCGACGCCATCGTCGCCGAGGGGTTCGTCACCATGCTCGAGCGGGAGACCCGACGTCCGTCGGCGAGCGGACCGACTACCGCGGAAGATGGCTCCTCGCGCGCGTGAAGGTCGGCGGCAGTGGTGACCGGGTCAGTCGCGGTTGCGGCGGTTCACGGCCAGCCAGACGGCGTAGAGCAGGGTGCCGAGCAGAGCGGTGAACTCGGCCACCCAGGCGCTGTCGTCCCGCACCTCGCGCCATACCTCGGCGCCGAGGATCGCACGGGTCTCCACCTCGAAGGTGACACAGACGATGAACACCAGCGTGAACGACGCCGCGTGCTGGTTAAAGCACCAGCCAGAGTCGGGCTCGGCGGGCTTGACCTCGGCCGGGGCCGGAACGACGGCCGGGTCGGTGGCCCCGGGAACTGGGCGCAGGTCTGGGCGTCGGCCTCGGGTCGGGGTGAGTGGCGCCCAGTCGCCGGCCGCCATCTGGTCGGCGACGCTGACCCCCCTTTGGCTGTTGATCGTCTCGACGGCGCTGACCCAGTCGGACCGGGGCTGGTTCAGCGCGTTGATCATGGTCACGGCCGACACGATGGTCGGCGTAGAGGGCCTCGGACAGCTGGCCGAACCCGTTGTCGCGGGCGTAGGCGGCGACGATCGGCCGCATTACCTCGAGCATGGCTCGTGTGTAGGCGATGGCGGCGGGCTGGGCCTTGCTGTGGAAGGACCGGACGAGGTCGGCGACGGCTTGGCCGTGGCGGCCGTGCGCGGCCAGGGCGGCCTGCACGCCGGTGGCGGTTTCGGCCCAGCTGCCGAGGGCGGACCTGCTAGGGGCGTA
>Ga0207702_10001292_pt1 | contig 25052 bp, 11 predicted proteins | sample KBSCornC62_FD_184302 | JGI IMG/M metagenome (GOLD analysis project Ga0207702, IMG submission 184302) | Corn rhizosphere microbial communities from Kellogg Biological Station, Michigan, USA - KBS Corn C6-2 (SPAdes) (version 2) | ecosystem: Host-associated > Plants > Roots > Rhizosphere > Soil ...
GCCTTGCTCGAAAATGGAATACTTGATCCGACCATAAGCGCAGGAGGTTTCCACAAAATCCTGCGTCGCCGGGTCGGCGAAATGAATTTCGTGGGCGAGCGACTCGATTTTCTTCCAGTCGGCGACGGCTTCCGCCTTCTCCGCAAGTGCGACGGCAATCAGGTTCGTGGTGTTGAACGCGCGCAAATCCGGCGCGGCCATGAAATCATCCCGCGCCCACCATAAATCCACAGGCTTGATGAGGCTGCATTGCCCACGCAAAACAGCGGCGGCGGAAAGCAGGTTGAGTTCGCGAAATTTTTTCAAGTCGTCGCCGCTCAAATGAAGTTGTTGCGTGGCGAAGTTGTTGAAGAGTTCATCCTCGGTGCGATTTGGATTTTCCGCGAACGTGCAGATGACATAAGCATTCAGCGCGCACCATAGTTCGTTCGTGATGTAAGGCCCTTCCCATCCGCCGCCGCGCGACCAGGTCCACACGCCGGCAAAATTTGTGTGGCTCACAATATCGTGCAGGCCACGCTTCACCGCGTCTTCCTCCCAGCCATTGATGACGCCGTCGCCGATGTAAAAAGGATGTGCGCCCTTGCCGTAAGCCTCGCGTTGGCATTGCACTTCGACGATCTGGCGATGCTTGCCGATTCCGAGCGTGGGATTGAATGGTGTCATCCGCAGAAAATCACCGGCCTGAGGTTTGATGGAAAAAATCAGGTTCGTGTGCGGCGCAATCGCGTCGGCGACCTGCAAATAGTATTCCGGGTTAACGTGGAAATTATTCCCAAAATCCCAGGTGCGGTAGAAAACCGTTTTACCTCGCTTTACGCAGGCTTCGTCGCGCAACAATTTCAGCAACGCGACGTGGCTTTGAGGGCCGTGGATGATGGCGGTCGCGCCCTGCATTTTGCTTTCGTCCTCCCGTCCCGTCGTGGTGTGATACGGGCTGTCCTGCAAATAGATTTCGCCGGTGCGGACGACGATGCCGTCCAAATCGGGGCAGCGGTCAAACAGTTCGTCCAATTGGGCGCGGAGAATTTTTTGCGTCAGTGGGCGTTCCACGTCAACCCGTCCGTCCCGGTCGCAAATCTCGTCCTTGAATTTCGCGACGAGCGCCTTCGGCAGGACGATGAACTGAAACCACGCATACGCCTTGAGGCCGGCGACGTGGGCGAGCCGCGCCTGCCTTTCCAGATTCTGTGCGTGATTTTCAATCCATATCCGCGCCTCGCTGTCTGCCGGCAAAATCCCCGGCGCAATCGCGTCAAACGTCTGGCACGAGTCCGCGCCGTCCTCGATGACCTGGCCGGTGTAGCCCCAATCCGCGAGCTTGCGCGGGTCGCGGAAGGCGGATGGCTGGGGCGGCTCGCCCGGATTGTCGAAGACCATGTCCAGCACGAAGCGTGCGGGAGCATTTGTTTCCACCGCGCCCGCGCCGGTCGCCGGCAGCAGGCCTGCCAGCAGCAGGAGTAAAATGATTCGTCCAATTTTCATGCTTTCAACACTGCGAGGCAGTGTATCAAAGGTCGGTTTGCATGGCATTTTTTCCTTGGGAAAATCGCGCGCCGGCGGGCGTGGATCATGGCACGCGCGCACGGTAAAATCCGGCGGGATTGGTGGCGGCGATGCCTACCGCCTGCATCACGCCGTTCGTGCCGATGATGGTGGCGACGGTTTGCCAGACAACGGGCGGCATTAGTGACGCGGCTTTTTCGACGATGTAACTTTCACCAGGCTCGCCAGGAAAATTGAAGCTGGCCGCTCCGGCATTCACGGTGAAACCAGACATCAACGGCGCGGGCACGGGCTTGGGCGAAACGGTAATCAAGTCCACGGACGCGGCCAGGATATTCGTGGCGTTGCCGATGCGAGCGTTAAAGATGAGTGTGTTGGGGATGGCGAAGCCGTTGTCCCGGAAACCGAGGTTGGTCGTGGTCACGCTCGTCGTGCCGTCGGAAATTGTCGTGTCATACGTCAGCGACACCGGATGCAGCGCGATGGTGAAGGCGTAGGTTTTTCCCGCCGCGATGGACATGCCACTGTCCACCCAGTTGGCCGCGTTGTAACTGCCGGCGTTTTTTCCGCCGTCATACAACGCCCATTTTTTTGCGGGCATCGTGCCGCCGGGCGTCGCCCCGTAGGCACGGATGATGAAGGAACTGCCGCTGCTTGATCCGCCCGCCGAGGACGGGCCGTCGGTGACGGTGAGATAATCGTTGATCGAAGTGAAGCCGGTAAGCGAATCCACGCGCATGAGACAGCGAATGGTTTCGTCGTTCGTCGTCGCCAACCGGCCGGCGTAACTGCGACGCAGGTAAGAATCGCCGGTGGAAGTTTGCGTGAAGGCCAGATAATTTCCGCCGCCATTCACGGGCGACGCGCTGGTGATCACGGGCGCGGTGATTCCGCCGTAAGCCCAGACATCACTCCAGCCGTTTTGTCCGGCAGTGCCGGGGAAACTGCTGTCAAAAGTTTCGATGATGCCCTTGAGTCCGACGCTGGCGGCGACATTGCGAAAGGGCGGCAAGGCCACGGTGGGATCAGTGCCGACGGTGGTGCGCAAACTCGGCTCGACGTAATAAGTGGCGATGCTGTTGGAATATTGCTGCGCCAATCCGGCGTAGTTCGTCCAGCACGAATCGTATTCGGCGAGCCAGAATTTGATTTGCGCCGGATCGCCCGCAATCGTGAGCGCCTGCAAATTGATTACGGAGCGAAACATCCGGTAAAGCGTCTGGCCGTAGCGCGTGGAGGAGCGTAGCGTTTCTTGGTCGAGCGCATTGGTGGGCGTCAGGCCGTCGGCCAGCGCAATCATCTGTCCCCACATCGTCACGGCGCCGTCCTGATCGTTGAGCAGTGATTGCAATTTCCCGGCGTTGGACGGCACGGGCGGGAAGCGGAAGTATTGGTCACGCGTCCACCACGCATCGAGATAATTGCTCGTGCTGCGGTCGCCGCGCAAAACCGCTTGCGCCGAGAGCAGGGCGAGTTGACGGAAATTAGCTATCTGGTTTGCGGGCAACCCCAGTTGATTCGTGGCGAAGCGGCTGAAAACAGCTTCCTCGGCCTGCGCCGGATTAAGCGTCCATTGCGCCATGACCCAGGTGTTCAACTCGGCCCAAAGTTCATCCTTGATGTAAGGTCCTTCCCAGCCCCCACCGCGCGACCACGTCCAGATGCCATTGAACAGCGGCGACTGATTGTAAGCGTCGCGTATGGAGCGAATCACATTGGTCGGCATAGCCGCGAGATGCTCCTCAAAACCTTCAATCACACCGTTGGCGACGTAATTTGGATAAGCCGCCTTACCTTCGTATTCACGGGCGCATTGCACCTCGACGATGAACTTATGTCGGCCAAGCCCGATCACTTTGCTGAACGGATCACCCCGATGAAAATCGCCCTCGCAATGCTTGATGGACCAGATGAGGTTCGTGTGTGGTGTGACCGCAGAACTGACCGTGAGAAAAGTGTTTGTGTCGGTGTCAAAACTATTCCAAGTGCGGAAGATGACGCGCTTGTTGAGGTTCGAGCAAACTTCATCGCGCAATAGATTCATCAGCGGGATGATCGTCGAATTCGCGGATGTGGGGCTGTTGATCGCGCCGGTGTGATATGGCGCATCCTGCAAATAAGTTTCCCCGATGCGCACCACGATGCCGTCTAGTTCGGGGAACTGCGTAAAAATCTTGTCCATCAGGATGCGTAGGAAATACTGCGTGTTGGTGTTGTTTACGTTGCCCAGCGTGCCGCTCATGCCGTAGATGTTGACGAGACTGGTCGGCAGCAAAACCAAATCGCTCATGCAATAAACATCCAACCCTTGCGCCTTGGCCGCGCCGTAAAGACTATGCAGGTTCGTCGCCTTGGCGTCCACCCACGCGCGGCCCGGCGAGCCGACCGGAAAAATATTCGTGTTCACGTCGTCCCAGTTCACGGCGAGCGTGGCGGAATCGAAGAGATAAAACACCTTGCCTTTGAAGCCGTAACTTTTGACCACTGCCGGGTCGGCGAACATGGTGGGCATCTTCGCTTCGCCCGGATTGTAGCTGACCATATCGAGGAGGAAGGGCAGAGCGTTGGTCGTTTGCGCCGGACTGGCGGCTCCGCCGGCGGACAGCAAAATTGCCGCTGTCAGAAGGTTCTTGAAAAATAAGCGTCGGTGCAGCCTCATATAAAAAATCAGAATTCGAGGTTTGCGCCGCCAGTGACCAGGGCGGTTTCGCCTGTGGGTGAAAAAATATTCATGCGTTGCGAGTCGCGCACTGGAATAATGCCATCAATAATTCACCGCGCTGAGCGTGTTTAACTTGGCCGGCGTGAACGACGGGTCGAAGTCTGAGGAGTCCTGATAGAAAAACGCGTTGCGCGTGCCATCCAGCAGCCAAGTTGTTAAAAAAAACATTTGCTCATACTTATACCACTGCACCGAGCCGTCGCAGAAAACCTGATTGCCACCGGAAGGTTTCTTGGAATTTTTCCGGTGCGGTGGAATGGTGCCGTTGGGATCTGCGCTGGCATCAACGGAACCCCACGCACCATTGACTTTAAGAATGGTGTCCGCACCGAGCGTCCACAACGGTTTCGCATTACCGAGTTTCACCGGACTGCGTGAAGGCGTGCCGCCGGAGAACATCGGATTATACCAAGTCGTGCAACCGCCAAAATATTGGTAACCGATGAGCCATTGCGGAAACGATGGCTGATAGATCGGCAGCTCCGGGCGATTGGGACAAGTCCACACGGACGGGCTGTTAGTGTTCACCTTTAAGATGCTGTTGACTGCGTCCACCTGCAGCGGGTTGACACAGATCTGCACCACGCCGCCCGCATGAGTGGCGTCGGCGCGGGCCGGCAGGACGAAATCGTTGTTGTCACCCGCATAGATGGTTTCGGCGAGGCCGTGCTGCCGCAAATTGTTCATGCACTGCGCGCGTTTGGCGCGTTCCTTGGCACTGGCCAGCGCGGGCAGAAGCATGGCGGCAATGATGGCAATGATGGCGATGACAACGAGCAATTCAATAAGAGTGAAAGCCGCTTTGCGACCGGCACGGTTTGTTTGGCTACAGATCATGTGCTGATTCAAAAATAAAGTGTTTAAGCAAGAAGACGCGTCACCGCCAACCCAAGCGGCGACGCGCTGCCCCATCCGACATCAGGGAGAGACGAGGCGGAAGAACACGGACTCGTTGGCAGTGTTAATCGGGATAACAACTTGGTTGGTCGCAGATGAGCCTGACACGGCGATCCAATTGGTGCCGAGGCCGGTGCTTAACGAATTCGTCTGCGCCTGCAACGTCCAGCCTGTGTGATCCGCCGGCCATGTGAGAGTCAACGTGCCACTGCTGACCGTTGCGGTGATGTTCGTCGGATTAGTCGCCACGCCAGTGACTACGGCGATGGTGCCGTCCACGGCGAGTTTGTTGGTCCATGCCAGACCTGTTCCCGGCGCGGGTGTGATCGTCAGTGCGCCACCATTGAGCAATGGCTGGCTGAACAGTTGGAAACTATTTCCAACCGCCAGTGGCTGACCGAGGTTCAAGTTCGTGACGATGACCGATCCCGTGCCGGCGTTGGTCAACACGCCGCTGACAACAACGGTGTCATTCGATTGAGCGAGTGCCTTGTTCACCTCGATGAACACGTTGCCGGAAAGGGTGAGGTTGTTGTTCACCGTGAGCGTGCCGATCGAAGCGCCGGGCGATAACGCGCCGCCGGCGTTAATGACCACCGGGCGATCAATCTCGCCTATGCCGCCGAGCGTGCCGTTGGTCGCCACCGTTACCGTGGTGCCGCCCGAGTCGAGCGAGCCGTTCACGAGCAGCGTGCCGCCGTTGACCGCCGTCGGTCCAAAGTAGGTGCTGACACCGGACAAAATCAATTTCCCCGCGCCGTCCTTGGAAAAAATCTTGGCGCCGCCGCTTATGATGCTGCCGGCGAATTCCAGCGAGTTGGAGAGCACGGTGATGTTCTTGTCGAAGAACGTTCCCATGTTGGCGCTGCCGGTGCCGAGGTTCAGGCTTTGCGAGCCAACGAACGTGAAATTGCCGCTCAACAGAATTGCATTGTTGTTGGCGTTGGAAATCACCGTCGGCGCAGTGCAATCGAAACTGCCACCGTTGTTGTTGGCGATGTTAATCGTTCCGGTGCCGAACGCGGTGGAACTGTTCACGCACAATCCAGCGCTGGTATTGAGAATCACAAAGCCGCCGTCGAACGCATTGTTGCCGGTCAGCACCAAAGTATTGGTTGTGGATTTGGTGGCCGAGACGCCAGAGCCTGCGAGATTGGCGGAAATGGTTCCAGATTGAAGGTCGTAGCTTGTGCCGGTCAATGTGCCGTTGGCCAACGATCCACTGATGACCGAAACTGCACCGACCGACTGGCTGGTGCCGCCGAAATCAAGCGCGCCAGCATTAGTGAGGCTGGAGGATCCGCCGCCCAGCGTGCCGCTGCCGCTGATGGTCAGCGAACCGTTGCTGATGACCGTCGGTCCGCTGTAATTGTTTGCCGCCGAGAGCGTGAGGTTGCTGCTACCGATTTTAATGAAACCAAATCCGGCATCGCTTACCGCACCCGACAACACAACATTACCGGCGGCAGTGTTGATGGGGATCAAACCACTGCCATTCAAGTTAACCGGCGCGGAAACCGTTTGCGTGTTCGCGGAGTTGTTCGTCATGCCGCCGGTCAGCGTCAACGTGCTGCCGTTACCCGTGCCGACATTGAAGCTGGCAGAGCCATTATTAAACGTCACGCCGCCGACACTATAGCCGGTTTCCAAATTCGGTGAGGTGCGCGTGGAACCGGCAAAATAAATATAGTCGCCCGCAAGCGGAGAAAAAACATTCGTCCAGTTAGCCGTTGTGCCCCAGTTGTTGTCCGCACCCGCACCATTCCAAGTCTCCTGCGCCAATGAAACTGTAAATGGTATTCCGAACGTGCCTTGCAACGCGCTCGCATCGGTCGCGGTGACGCTCAATACCGTGCTCCCCAAGCTGCTGTTGTTGGCGACGGTGAAGCTGTTCGTCCACACATTGTTGTTCGACAGCACGAGGCTGGTGCCGGGTGAACCGCCTACAAAACTCAAATCAATCGTCACCGTGGAGATGGCGGAACCGGGTGCGAGACTGCCGGGCGTGACAACGGCCGTGACCGTGAATTTCTGGCCGCGCAAGACACCGTTCGGGCTGGCGCTGGCGGTGACGGTCGGCGGCACGCTCGTATTGAAGTGCAACAGCACCTGCGAACCGGAGGTCACGATGGAAAAGTTGGCGGCGTTGGCCGGGGTGGTGCCCACCCAGACCGGTGCGCTCGCAAAACTGCCGCTGATGCTCCCGGCGGTGACGATGACGTAATCCGCAGTCGTGTCGAGATTCGCCGCGCCGCTCAAAGCCGTCAAGCTGATCGTGCCGCCAGCGGTCAGCGTGCCGCTGATGGACGCCAGATCATTGCCACTCCCAGAACTGGTGCTGACATCAAGCACCAAGTTCGTGCCGCTGCTCATCACCAGATTGTTGTTGAAAGTAAGCGTGCCGGCGACACCGCTGCCCGCCGGTGAAATTTTCGAGGAGCTGGCCACCGTGACATTGCCGTTCACATTGCCCGCGCCCTGCAAGGTCTGGCCGTTCGCCAGGGTGAATCCGCCAGTCACGGCGGAGACGTTTAAGATCGCACCGGCGGCGACGCTGATGTTGGTGCTGCTGGCAATCGAGGCCGTCGCGCCGAGCGCAAGTGTGCCGGCACTGATAGTCGTGTTGGCGGTGTAGGCATTTGCCGAGCTGTTGATGGTGAGGATGGAGGTCGTGCTGTTTTCAACCACACCAGTGATATTTGCGCCGATGGGTCCACTAATGACCACGTCGCCAAGTGTGCTCGCGTTGGTGATCGCGCCGACGGGGTTTATCGAAGAACCGGAAAGAGTGGCGGTATTGTTTGCGTTCACGCCGGTGTTGCTAAATGTAATGCCACCTGTCCCGCTGATGGGACCGCTGAAGGTTATCGTCCGCGCGGCGGTGCCTGAAATGTCACGAATGATGATATTGTTGGTCAGGCTGATGGCTCCGCTGAAGGTGCTGTTGCCACTGCCACCATTGTAGGTAAGGAAACGATTTCCTGAACCGGAAGCCACCGCAATCGGATTGGCAGCCGTGATACTGCTGCCCAAATCCAATTGTGCATCCTGACCGGTGGCATTGTCACCCAAGATTACCGGGATGGTGTTATTACCAAGCCCGGCGTTGTTGCCAATAAGAATCGCGCCCTGTTTGATTTGCACACCGCCGGTGAACGTATTGACGCCATTGAGCTGCCAGATGCCGGAATCCTGCTTGACGATTCCAAGCGTGTTTCCCGTTCCATTTCCAATAATACCGCTAAGGAGACCTTTGGCGCCCAGTGTGCCGTTGGTGCCGCCGAGGGTGAGGGTGAGGGTGCCGATACTTGCCGCACCTGAAATAGCGGCGCTGCCTTGAAATTCTAAAGGGTTTGCTGTTGGGGCGGCATTGCCACCATTGTTCAAGAAGGTATAACCGCCCTCCAAAGTGATTGGCGAATTGATGAAGGTCTGGATGTTGGCGAGCGCGGAACTGGCCAGTTCAATCTTGCCGCCGGAGGAGAGTAGCAGCGAGCCACCGGTGAGTTGCAGCGTGAAGGTGGCGGTGGAATTCGTGAACAAAATGTTTTTGATATTCCGTCCCGTATCCACCGTCACCACGCGACTAGCGGTCAGAGCCGTGGTGTAAAAAGTGGCGGTGTCCGCGCTGGCGGTGCCGGAAGTCGCGCCGGGTGCGGCATTCGGATCCCAATTGGCACCGGTCGCCCAAGTGCTGGCGGCATTGTTGGTCCAAGTGGCATCGGCGGCCTGAACTGCGGGAAGCATGAAAAGCGACGCGGCCAGCGCACTCACAACCAATTTCAAACCCGGGTAGAAAATCCGGCCAGGCGAGAATGATTTTGATCCAAGCCCGGCCAGCGGCCAGGTCGGACGCGCGGCGGGGCAATTTTTTTTATCAGTGACGGGGCAATGCGGGGTTGATGGATTCATGATTAGTTGGATTGAGGTTTAAGGAAAACAGGACAGCTAGATTGCAATGGAATGACAGTGCGACTTCCGGGCAAAATGGTCGGTGACGACGACAAAGAGGCTTTCATACCCACCATGCGTATTTTTGTCCGCAACTCCGCCATTTATTTTTCGGACTCCGGGGGAATGTAGAAAAGTTGCGGCGGAGAAGCAGTTATTCCAGTGACGGGGGCGAGGCCGATACGGGAATCAATGGCGGCGGGGCGACGCCTTCCACTGTTTCCACCGCCTCGTTCAACAGCAGGAGTGATTCAACCCAGGCGTGCCACGACCCCGCCGGATCAGTTTTGGTAGGCAGGCCCTTGGACAACCCGTCAGGGAATCTCGATCCCAGCAGCGTCCGCGCATCCGCGAGCGCCTGTTCGGCCTCGTTGGTTTGGCCGAGTTTCTGATAAGCCAGTGCCAGCATGGCGTCGCAACCTATGATGCGCGACGACTCGGTCTTGGAAATCGCCATGCACTTCCGGCTCCAGGCGATGGCATTGGTGAAATTTCCACTGCGATACTCGAACCGGGCCAGGGCAAAAGCCCGCCACGCCATCCAATGAATGTCCGGGATGGACTTTGGTGCGGCGTTATTGAAGGAGGTCTCGGCAACATTCACCAGCGGTGTCAGCGACTGGATGGTTCCCGCATCCATTGGCAGAAGGGTGCTGGCCTTGATCACATGCTCCGCCGCCACCGGGTTGCTGCTCTGGGAAAAACGGGCTATCAACGAACGTGTGAAACGCCGGTAATCGTCAGTGTCGCCGATCAAAACCAAAACGGGGCCAACCTTGATCAGTTCTTCCGTGGCGGCATCGGTCATGTCTGTCTTATCAATTTCATTGGCTTTCACCAGCGTCAACATCCGGTTAGCCGCCGCTTGCCAATGCCCCTGGCTGATGTGCCAGTCCGCCAAATTCCGAAACAAGCCCGCCGCCTCCAGAGAAGGTCGCATGACCGGCAAATCAATTTTATCCACCAAATCGTCCGCCTCCGCGAATTTGTTGCGGCTTATTAGAATCGCGGCTTGATTGATTTTCACCTGCGTCTCGGCCTCGCGGCGCAGCATCGCCTCGTTTTCGCGCGCTTGGTCGGCAATTACACGCAATCGGGCCTCCCCCTGCCGTGACTCCTTTTCCCGCACAAAAAACCACATGGCTGTTCCCAATCCAGCCACCAGTGCCAAAGTCGCCACGGCCCCGGCGGCAAAAACAACCTTGTTTCGGAGCACCAGTTTTTGAAAACGGTAAAGCCGGCTGGGTGGTCGCGCGAGAACAGGTTCATTTTCCAGATACCGGCGGACGTCTAATGCCAGACCATTGGCGGTTTCATAACGGCGGCGGCGGTCTTTCTCCAGCGCCTTCATCACGACCCAGTTCAAATCCCGCCGCAGTTGCGAAACAAGCGTTTTGGGGTCGGTATGTCGTCGTTTGGCGACTGTCGCAAAATCGTCGTCGGGCAACGTGACCAGCAATGTCGAAGGGAGTTTTGGTTCTATTTCGCGCAACGTCCGCCGCATGGCGTCGAGGCCGGAATTCAGCAGCATCTGCTGGTCGAACGGAGGCCGGCCCGCCAGCAGTTCATACAGCACCACGCCGAGACTGTAGATATCCGTCCGCGTGTCCACATCCAGCCCGCTCATCTCCGCCTGCTCCGGGCTCATGTAGGCCGGCGTGCCGAGAAACTGGTTGAAGCCGGTGCTCATCGTGCTGCCGGTCAACCGTCCCGCAATCGCTTTGGCAATGCCAAAATCTATCACCTTCGGCGACGGCACACCGCCATCCAAGGTCACTAAAATATTCGATGGCTTGATGTCCCGGTGAATGATGCCCTTCTGATGTGCATGTTGAACGGCATGGCAGACCGCGATGAATAATTTCAGGCGTGCCGGCACATCCAGCCCGTTCTCGTCGCAATAGGTGGTCAGCTTGATGCCGCGCACCAGTTCCATCGCGAAATAAGGCCGACCGGAGGCCGTCGCGCCCGCGTCCAAAACGCGCGCGATGTTGGGATGATCCATGAGCGCCAGCGCCTGTTGCTCAGCCTTGAATCGGGCGATGACGGCCTTGGTGTTCATGCCAAGCTTGATGATCTTGAGCGCCACCAACCGTCGCAACGGCTCCTGTTGCTCCGCCATGTATACCACGCCGCAACCGCCCTCGCCGATTTTTTGAAGCAACTTGTAAGGCCCGACCGGCGTTTGGATGTTTTCATCCTCTGATGCGGCTTCGGCAGTTCCAGCCAATGAACCCGCAATCTCGGTCATTAGAGTTATGGCCGGTGTGCCGTAGCGGAACAGTTCTTCCCCGCCTGATTGTAAGCGTAGCAACTCTTGGACTTTGAAACGGATGGCGGCGTCCCCGGCGCACGCCTGCTCCACATAGGCCTGGCGTTCGCCCGGGTCTTGCACGTTCAAGGCGTGGTGAAAAATCTCCTCCGCCCGTTCTGTCGCTGCATCCATCATTTGCTTACCATGCGATTTAATTCCACGATGTCCGCCAAAAATCAGCCTTCGTTCTGCACGCTGACATAACGGAACAGCCAGGCCTTGGCGCAGACCCAATGGCGGTCCACTGTCCGCTCGCCGACGCCCAGCGTCTCCGCCACCTCCTTGTTCGTCAGTCCGCCAAAATATCTCAACAGGACAATCCTCGCCCGTTCTGGATGCTCCACTTCCAACCGCGCCAGCGCCTCATTGATCAGCAGCATCAGGTCGTCCGGCGTGGCCTGGGCCAATTCCAGTTCGTCAATTTGAAGCCGCTGCTTTCCCCCGCCGTGCCGCACACTGGATTTGCGCCGCGCACTCTCAATCAGGATGCGGCGCATCGCCTCCGAAGCCGCCCCAAAAAAGTGGGCGCGATTTTCCCACATGGACGAGCCGTTCTCCGCCAGCCGCAACCAAGCTTCATGCACCAACGCCGTCGGCTGCAAGGTGCGGCCCCCGGCCTCCCCCGCCATGCGGACTGCTGCCAGCCGCCGCAGTTCTTGATAAACCAACGGCAGTAGTTCTTCGGAAGCCTTTTTGTCGCCTCGTCCAGCAGCCTGAAGCATCAGGGTTAGGTCGCTCATATATGCATGCGTTGAATCTAAATCCAAAAGCAATTACGTGGCGAGCCTTCATCCGCCGCCGCGCCAAAAAAATGCGCTCGGTTCTGCCACGAGCGCTCGCCCACCCCGACCAATTGCAACCAAGCCTCATGCACCAGCGCCGTGGGCTGGAGCGTCTGCCCCGCCGCTTCACTGGCCATGCGTCCCGCCGCCATTCGGCGCAGTTCTGCGTAAACACGCTCAAATAGTGCTTCTTGCGCTTTGTCATCTCGGCGACTGGTAGCTTGAAGCAATAGCGTGACGTCGTTCATGGGTGCTTCATTTTATATCAAAAACCACTTTCGCGAACCATCACTTTCACGCCGCGCCCAGCCAAATTATCGTCCCGGGTTTGCTTGCGAAAGCACGGCGGCAAACCCGCCCGCAGCCGCAAGCTTCACCGGCAAAACCGTCGCCGCCTCCACCGGCTGATTGGATTCGACGACCTCTGAAGGCTCACCGTCAATGCGGTCCGCATAACTCCGCAAAGTCCATTTGCCCTTGCCCAGAAAATTCAGGGACAGCGTCAGCGTCGCAGCAGCGTCGCCATTCATGGCGACGAGATACCAGCGGTTGCCCGAGCGCCGCGCGATCCCGATGGATTTACCGACTTCCCCAGAGAGCACCACCGATTCATCCCACACCGTGGGCAGGGCGCGGAGAAATTCCACGCCCGGCTGGCCGCGATAATTCTTCGGACTGTCGCACAACACAGTGAGCGGGCTGGGATAAATCACTGTCATCGCGAGTTGCCGCGCCCGCGTGCCCATGACCTCCGCCGGAACGGTGGCTTTGAAATCTTTTGGTGCGCGATTCAGAAAACCGCCGGGCGTAAAGTCCATCGGGCCAAGCAAGGCGCGCGTGAAAGGCAGCGTGACCGCGTGCAACGGCGTGCATCGGTTGCCGCCAAGCTTGTTGTATTCATTGCCGAGCACGCCTTCCTGTGTGATGAAATTCGGATAGGTGCGCGCGAGTCCGGTCGGCTTGTAGGTGCCATGAAAATCAATCAGCAAATGATGTTTCGCCGCCGCCGCCAAAACTTTTTCGCACCACTGAACGGTCTCCTGCGACTGGCTGTTGAGAAAATCAATCTTCACCCCGGCAAATCCCTGGCCGGCAAGATACGCGAGCGCCTTCTCCACGCCAAACGTCTCGATGTCGAGCGAGTGCGCCCAGATCAGCAAGCGAACGTTCTTCGCTTTCGCATATTGGATCAGCTCGGGGACATTGACCTCGGGAACCGCCTTGGTGAAATCGCCTTTGACCACGTTGGGTTGCGAATGGAGCGATTTGTTATAGCTCGTCATTCCTTCATACCAATACCAGTCCATCAACTGGTAGGGCCAACCCATCTCGGCGGCGAAATCAATGTATTCCTTGTGAGACGACGTGGTGCCGCGCGCGTCAACAGCCCGATGTTTGGGGTTTGAATCGTAAGGGTTGACTCCCGTCCACCAAGCGTCCCAAGCGCACGCGCCGGGCTTGATCCACGAAACATCCTTGATCCGGCTGGGCGTCGCGAGCGTCGCGACCAAATCCGAGCCAACCAGTTCCGCCGCAGTGCGGCCAATCATCAACACGCGCCACGGACTGACGCGCGGCGCGGAGGACACCACCAATCCGTTCCCATCCGCGCGCCGTTCGAGCACCGCTTTCACCGCCGAATCACCCGTGCCGACGAGCGACATTCCCGCCCAATCCAGCACGTCAGATTCCGCCACCGCGACGTATCCGGCCGGCGTTTCCACCAGCAACGGCAGCACGCTTTGAAACGCTCTTCCCTCCCTGCTCCGCGCCGGGATCGCGCTTAACTTGCGCGCAGGATATTGGTTCTCCGCGGATTCAGATTCCTCGCCCGCCCAGCAATTGAAGTCGCCCGCGAAATGAAACTCGGTGAGTTCATTGGTCAGAACAAAATGCCCCAGCCCGGACGACTTCGGCAGATCGTAACGGAACGCCACGCCGTCGTCATAGGCGCGCACGATGAAGCCGAATGACCGGTCTTGATCCTTCAGGGTCAATTGCAATTCCTGCCACCGGTCACGGACGACACGACGCTGGCCAAAGTGGTTCTGCCACGAATTATCGCGGTGATCATTCCTAGTCTTCGTCACGATGGCCGTCGGTCCGAACCTCGTGCCATCCTGAAATTCCAGTCCCAGCCGCGACTCGGTCACCACCGGCTTCCCGTCCACCTCCACGCGGTAGCGCAAGCCATTGGTGTCCGTAACGACCACGGCCAGCTTGCCGTCCGGTGACGTGAGGCGCGCTTCAGTCGCCCCGGCTACAAAGCCGGAAAGCGTCAGGAGCAACGACGAAAAAATGAGCGCAACCGATTTGATCCGCAGTGTTCCAACCCGGATGATTTGATGTGTGTGTCTGGCCATAAAATGATTCTATTCACCGCCTCTTCGCGGGAAAGCAATTGGTTGACTTGCGGGAAAACATTCGTCGCGACTTGCATACCGCTGCGGTTGCGCAGATGAACAACCGTCCGCGACGACTCGATTTTCAAACGCGGGCGGGAGCGGGGCTGTTTGAACGTCATCTGCCTTCAAACAGGTTGCCAGATCGGCGCTGGCAAAAAACTTTTCCGCTTCGGCGTAAATGACCAGAACCTCTTCCATGCGGGTGCGCAGGTTTGAATTGCCTGCGCAGGCTTGGTCCAGAAACGCACCACGCTTCGCGGGATCAGCCAGCGTGACCGCTTCGTATAGCAAATCCATCTCCTTTTCGTTGAGGTCAGACAGGGTTTTCATTTCATACGCTTTCTTTGCCCCCGGTTTCACAAATAAAATCGAAAGCTGTTCATTGTTTCAAAAATACGCGGTAAAACATGGATTGATTCGTCGGCGCAACGATCAGCGGCGATGCCGAGGAGGACGCGCGCGACCAAGGGCCGGCAAGATTCGTGGCCTGCAACAAAGTTCCCTGCGGCCAGGTCAGGTTCACGTTCGCGCCGGATTTTTGCATCCCCACGTTCACCTGCGACAGTTGGTTGCCGTTGGCGAAGAGCGACTGAATTTGTGACAACGTGAGCGCGTAGTTGAACACCGCCACTTCATCGAGAATGCCGTTGAAGGCGCGGACGGATGAATTGTAAGTATCCGTGCCGATTGTGCCTGGGCTGCTGAAGGATTGGTTCACATGCGTGAAGTTGTTCGTGGCCACCTGCAGGCCGGCGCTGTTGGCGAGATAAAGGATTGCCCGTGACGGCTCGATTGCGAGCGCGACAAATGACCATTGATTCGCGGCCGGAGTCAGGTCGGAACTCCAGCTCCAAGTGCCTTGCTCATTATTCCAGGTATAGCCAATCATGCCCGTGTTGGAACTAAACGAGCCGCCGTAGTTGATTCCCGCCACCGTGCCGCCACTGCGATAAAAGCACACACCCGCGTAATCCGCCGTGGTGCCGACCGGATAAATCCACGCGGTGAGGGTCGCGGTGTTCGTGTTCAGGTTCAGCGCGGGAATGTTGATCCAGGAATTCGCCGTGCCATTCACAAATTGAGCCGCTGTATTCGTCATTTCAAAACCAAGGAAACCCGGCGGGCGCGGTCCGGCAGCACCCAGCACCGCCGTGCCGGCATTCGTGCCGTTGCAACTTCCGATGGCGTCATACAGTAACGCGCCATTTGTCTCGTTTAACCGCCACCAAACATACGGATTCGCACCGAGCATCGTAGTTTGATACGCCATGCTCGTCGTGGCATAGCTTGGCTTGGCGCTGGCTTCGGTGGAAGCCGAAGTTTCACCACCGAACACGGGATTGATCGCCGTGACGGTGTAGAAATAGGTTGTGCCGTTGATGACATTCGTGTCGGCAAACGCGGTCGAAGCCAAACCGGCCGCATACGGCGTGGCGGATTCGCCGCCGCTGCTTGTGCCGCGATAGAGGTTGAATGACGTGCTGCCTGCCGCCGCCGTCCACGAAAGATTCACCACGCTGTCGCCCGCAACCGCGACGAAGCCCGTCGGCGTGCCGCGTGACACGACAATTTTGTCAAAGTTCGGCGCGAGGTTGGTTGGATTGCTGAAGGCGAGCGCATTCTCGCCGGCATTGAGCGATTGATATGTTTTAACGACCAAAGGCGATGTGTCACTGCCGGTCGTCGGGAAGGAAATGTTCGTAGCCACGCCGCCGTTCACGCTCAATTGCGCCGTGCGCGCTGCTACACCGGCGTAATAGATGTCCACTTCATAAAGTCCGTTCGATGGCGCGGTGACTTTATTGAATTGAAGCGCGTTGGCCGCGCCGTTGCCGACGCCGGTGACATAAGCCGTCGCCGAAAAAGCAGCAGCGTGCGGAACGTAATACGCACTGCCGGAACAAGTGTTGTAACCTGACTCGGCTTCGTAAGTGCGCGGACGATTCCAGTCAAATGTGCCGGTGATCTTCAGCAGCATCGAGCCGTGCGCAGGAATGTTCGTTGCGGAGTAACTGCCGGCGAAGCTTCCCAAATTCGAGTGCGCCCACAAATCGCGGACGCTGGCCGCCGAACCGGCAACCAGTCCAAGGTCTGTCCAGTTGACCGTGAGATTGGCCGTCGAGCTGGAGCGATTCAGCAGCAGCACGGCGAACTGTCCGGAGACAAAACCGCCGAGCGGTTTGGCATAAACATTGTTTGCCACTTGTGTGCCGACTGCGCCGAGCGAATCTTGATCCACGGCGATGGCTTCGGTATTGGTCATCGTGGCGAGCGTCGCGGCGCTCAACGGCGGCGGGTAATTTCCGCCAGTCATTCGCACATCCGTGCCGATCATCAGCGGCGCGCCGAGGATGCACCACATGTTGAAATGTGTGCGGCCTTCGAGATCGCTGATGCCGTTCATGCCGGTGCAAAACATATCGGGATCGTTCCAGCGTCCCGGTGCTTGCGCGAACCAGTCCGCCTGCGCCACGTCAAACTCGCGCAAGATGTCGCTCCAAGCGACCGAGCCGCCGGAATAGTCGAGGCTGATGTCCTGGCTGACACGATACGCGTTGGCAATGCGCGTGCCGAATTTCACCGCGTCGGTTTGCGGACATGAAAGGCTGACGACGATGGGGCGATTCGAGGCATTGTTCGCGATGGCGAAAGCGGCGGCGTAAAAATCGCCGGGGCCGTGGTCATCAATTTTCACGAAGTCCCAGCCCCACGCGGCGAATTGATTCGCATCCTGCTGATAATTCGCAAAGCTGCCGATCTGCGAATTAGTGATCGCGTAACCGAGTGTGCCGATGTCCGTGTAGCCGCCCATCAACAAACCTTTGGAATGAACGTAATCCGAAACGTATTTCATGCCGTGTGGCCAGTAGGTGGAATTGACGATAAGATTGCCATTTGCGTCGCGACTGCCGCGTCCGGGCGTGGCGATCCAAGTGCAATCAATGACGACATATTTGTAACCGGCGGCGACAAGGCCGTTCGCCACAAGCGCGTCGGCGGTGGCTAGGATGAGACTTTCCGACGGGCCGGGCTTGCCGTTGACCACGAACCAGGAATTCCAGCCCATCGGTGGTGTCAGTGCATTGCCGGCGTTGTTGATTTGCGGCATCGGCCACGTTGTCTGCCAGACGGTTTCATTCGCCAAATCGGACGGCGCGCCGATTTGCGGGCCGGCCTCGATGAGCACATTGTTGAACGTGGCGATGTTCGTCAGCGCATTGTTGTGCGCGGTGACGCAAAGTCCGGCGAGCGCGTTGGTGTTCAGCGAAATCGCTTGCGACGAACCGACTTTTGTCCAACTCGTGCCGCTGGTGCTGTAGCTGGCGGTGACGACATTGTTAGAACGCGCGAGCCGCACCCAGGCTGGCGCGGTGATACTGCCGACTCCTGCCGAGGTGGTCGCCGCCCCGGCGTTCAAACGATAGCGAAAGCTGATGCCGTTGCCGGGCGTGATTGAGATGCAAGCCTCGGCCGCACCGGCACTCGCATCACCACGAAGCATCACGCCCGCCTGCGCCCACGGATCGGAGCCGGATTCCGCCGTGACCTGCGCCATGATCATGCCGTCGCCGTTCAAACTATTCGTGCAGAAATAAAACTGGTCGGCGTTGTTCCAGATGTCCGCCCCGCCGCCCTGCAGCGTCCAATAACCATTCGTATAACTGCCAAAACCTGTGTAGGCGGGCGAACCGATGTTGGCATTGCCCCAGCCAAGGGGCAACGCGGCAAATGCCGGGCAACAGAGCAGCAAGGGCAGCGCGAGAAAAATGGCGAACAAAAACTTCACAGATTTTTCGACAAAAACGCCGGCCTGCATAAATAGATTGCAGGCCGGCGTGTGCTAAAGGGCAATTATCATTGCTGAATCAACCGGTAGAACTTGGCGGAACTGTTCGCCGGGGCCGCGACTTTGAACTGGCCGCTGACGGCGGATTGCGCGTTGGTGACATTCACCCACACGGCCGGAGCTAAGTTGGTGGCGACTTGAACCTTGTAGCCAAGACTGTCCACCGGCCAGTTCAACACGGCATTAGCGCCGGAAGAAACAATGTTCAAACTGGGCACTGGATTCGAGGTGATGCCAAGGTCGCTCACGGTGGCGGTGGTCGTTGCGCTGGCGGTGTGCGCGCAAACGGCAACGCCAAGATAGACATTGGTTGGGAAATTGCCACTCGACCCGTTCGCGGCAACGTTTTGGATAAAATTCCAGTCCGTGCCGTTAGTGCTCCAGTAGGTGTTGAAGGAATTGTCCACGCGCTGCAACCGAATCCAGTTGTTCGTGCCAAAGGCGGGATTTGGAATGCCGCCGGAGAAAAATTGGACATTAGTTTCGTTGTCTATGCCGCCGTTGCGACGATACATGACTTGGATCAAACCATTGCCACTGTTGTTGCCGTTGGCTACACAAGCGCTGACGAAGGAAGCCGTGACGTTGTCGCTGGTCATATTGTTCGCGTCGCGAGCCATCAGGAAGACGCGCGTCGAATCGCCACCAGAAGCGTCGGGAACAGATTGAACGCGCAGACGATAATCAAATGTGCCAATGAACTGTGTTGGATAATAAACATAGGCGAAGTTGTCCGAGCCTTGCCATACATCCGAGCCGCCGCCGGCGCCGTAAATGACGTCGCCGTCAAACGTGGCCGATGCAGTTTGGTTCGTGGCATCACCGAAGGCCATGACCTGCAAGTTGCCCACCGCCGCCGAGCCGAGGGCGTTGGTCATGGCATTGCCAATGGTGTCCTTGACGCCGGTGATGGTGACGTTGGCGTAGCCACTGACAGGCGCGCTCAAGTAGAGCGTGACTGATTTTCCATCCGCGCCGACAACAACATTCGTGACGGTCGAGCCAGCAACTGAATAATTGGCAAGATTGGTCGCCGTCGTGGCGTTGAGACTTTCGTTGAATTGAATCCAAACTGCGTTGCCGTCGTAACTGATGACGCGGTTTAGGAACGGCGCGTTGGTGTCGCTGGAAACAGCGATCACGGAGTTGGAACTCAATACGCTGCTGATGTCGTTATAGACGAGCACAGTGTAGGTGGCGGCATTGCCGAGGCTGACGGATGGAATCGTGAGCGCGGAATTCGTTGCGCCGGAAATCGCAGTGCCATTGGTGCGCCATTGATAATAAAGCGGAATGCCGTTCGCTGTGACCGTGAGGCTTTGCGAGGAGCCTTGCAGCCACGTTGCGCTGGCGGTGGGTTGCGTGGTGATGCTGACGGCCTGATGCGGTGTCGGGCCAAAGTCGCTCACATTGGCGGTGGTGACGGCACTGGCGCTGTGGGCGCAAACGGCGATGCCGAGATCGAGCACGCTGTTGGTGAAGGAATTGTCGCCCGTCGCCGAACCATCTTTTTGCGTGTCCAGCACCCAGTTGACATTATTGCTGCTGTAATAGGTGCGGAAGATGTTGCCCTGACGTTGCAGGCGCACCCAGGAATTTGTGCCGTAGGCCGGAGTGGTATAACCGTCGTCGGTGGTGGTTCCTCCGGTCGTTGCACGATACTTGTGCTGGAACATATTGCCATAATCCCAACTCATCGCGACTTCGTGCGCGCCACCAGAACCAATGTCGAGCTGATCACGCGCCATAATGCCAGCAGAGGTGTAGATGCCGCCGCCGCCGTCGGTGAGCGACTGGACGTTCAGGCAATAATCGAAATCATTCGTCACCGTGAGGTAGGCGTAATCAAAAGTATCCGACGTGCCCCAGATGTCTGAACCACCCGCAACGATATTCGCCAGGAAGCCGGTGTAAGTTGCCGAGACCGATTGGAAAGTGGAAAAGTCCGCGAACTGCAAGTTGAGAACGCTGTTGGTGGCCTTGCTGTTGTTCGTTATGGTGTTGGCGGCTAAATCTTTCACGTTGTTCACCGTCACGACGAACTGGCCGGAGATGGCGGAGTTCAAAGTGAGCGCCACGGTTTTGCCATCACTCAATAGGTTTGCGCCGGAAACAGTTCCGCCCGTGACAGCGTAATTGGCCGTATTGGCAGAGCTGGTGGGATCAAGCAACTCGCTGAAACGGACACCGACGCTGATGCCATCATAACTGTTCACACCGCTGATGGTCGGCGGATTGGTGTCGTTGGAAACCGACACGACGGTATTGGAACTAATGACGCTGTTGCCATTGTTATAGACACGCACCGAGTAGGTGCCGGCATCAGAAAACTGGGCAGCCGTGACACTGTAAGTCGCGTTGGTTGCGTCTGAAATGTTCACGCCGTTGGTTCGCCATTGATAGTATATTGGTGCGCCGTTAGCGGTGACGGTTAAGCTGTTCGCCGTGCTCTGCCGCCAAACGGCCGAGGCTGGTGGCTGGGTGATGATGCTGACTGGAACATCTGCGTTAGATACGACTTGAAAACCGGCGATCCCGCCATAGGCAGGAATTTTCCAAGTGATAGTTTGATTAGGTCCGGTGAGATTGGTAAACACGGCGTAACTGGCCGATGGATTCGAGCCGTTGGTGCTCGTGGTCTGAATCATCGAGGCGTTACTTCCGCTGCGAGCGGCGGATCCAAGCGTCTTAAAGTCATAGCGCGAGGTCGCTACCGACACCATGCCGGTGCGATTGGCCGTGTCGGAAGAAAGATAAACATAGATGGAATAACTGTTATAAGGGATGCCGCCGATGGCAATCGTCTGCTGGTTGTTGGCGTTCAGGAAGCCGTTCAACAGACGTTTGTTTTGGGTGCCATCCGCATCCTGTCCCGGATCGTTGAACGCGATGGGATAGCTGCCGGTCGTGCTGGGGTTGAATCCCAACGTGGTCGTTGCGCCCGTGCTGTCAATCAGATTGGTTTCGGAGGCGGCGGAAGGAAAACCTTGTAGATACGAGTCATTCCAATATGGAACCGAAGCCACACCGGCGAACTGGCTCGCGCCGGAAATGGTTCCGTAATAATCGTAGTTCCAACTGATGGCGGTTTGCGCGTGACTGGTTTGTGTCAGCGCAAGCATCCCCACGGCGACAACTGTTGATGTGATGGTTTTTAACAATTTCATTTTGTTTATTGGTGTAGGGTTGTGAGGAAAATTAACATGCGAAATTCGGACAACATTCAGTTTTAATTCGGGCCTTGCCCATTGTTGTCTGGGCTACACCAGAGGCGATTAGGGATAGAAACATTTCTCCATGACACGCCCGTGGTGTTCGGCGGCTTGATGAAGCCGCCAGCAATGTTGGTGAAGGTGATGACACTCATCCGTTCGGTGCTGCCACCGAAACAACCAATCGTCGCGCCCTTGCCGTGACGCGATGAAACGCCCTCGTCCGGATTATTGGCTAAGTCGTTGAAATAATATGGGGCGCCACTGGCATCCAGGATCGTTTCGTCCGGCTCCCATTCCAGAATCGCATCAGCTTTGAATTGGGTCAGCTTGAACGTCCGGTTATTCGGATTGGTGTATCGGTTTACAACCGTGTTCCAGACGTAGCTCGTGATGTAAATTTGTCGTTTGAAATACGTCGGGTTGAGCTGATTGTCAGCCGGACACATCAGGGTTTTCTGATCTTTGAGGTAAGAACCAAGCTGGCCGTTTTTGAAAGAATCAACCTGCTGCGGATAGCGCGCGTCGTATCCGGCTTGCGTGCCCGAACCGCCCAACGGAATGTTCGCTGCCGCCGCCCAATTTGCGACGGTCAACGGATAGCCCGGCTGCGGCAAAAAATCACTACTGTCATTTGCATACATATTCACGGCGAGCATGATTTGCTTTTGGTTGCTTAAATCTGCCGCCATTTGCGCGCGGTTTTTGGCGCTGGCCAGCGCCGGCAGGAGCATCGCCGCCAAAATCGCGATGATGGCTATGACAACCAGCAGTTCGATTAAGGTGAAGCCGCGTGTCTCCCGGTTTTTTCTGGAAAAATCCGCTTCCAATCTTTTTTGAAATAAAAGTGACATGAAATTTTCGATTGGCTTTGTCTTGTGCCGACTACAGCCGGCTTTGGTTATTGTTAATAACGACATTTCAACTCAATCCAACCCAGCACACGACACAACGCCGATGCTTGCGCGATGACTGGATGGGCTTCTGTTGAGTAGTGGCGACCTTCCGACTTAAAAGAGGAAAAATATTTTGAAGTATTTTTGCGTGTGAAATAATTCCCATGTTGACTATCCTCGGCATTCGCTTTTAGCTGGCTTGGTGACCCCGGCCAACTGACTTTTCAAAACATGTCCAGCAACGCCAGCGACGAGATAACTAGAATCCTTCAAGAAGTGGATCAAGGAAATGGCGGCGCGTCCACCGCACTGCTTCCTTTGGTTTATGAAGAACTGCGCCGGTTGGCGGCGGCGCGCATGGCGCAGGAAGCCGCTGGCCAAACCTTGCAGGCCACGGCGCTGGTGCATGAAGCGTGGCTGCGATTGTTTGAGGGCAAAAATCAAAACTGGCAAAGTCGCGGCCATTTCTTCGGCGCGGCGGCAGAGGCGATGCGACGAATTCTCATAGAACGCGCGCGACGAAAATTGCGTCTCAAACATGGCGGTGGCTTGATTGCCATCAACATCGAAGATATTGACATCGCTGAAACACAACCAGACGAGCAAATTCTGCTCATTGATGAAGCGTTGGAGCGCCTGCGCATTCGTAATCCAGAGTGGGCGCGCATCGTTACGCTGAAATTTTACGGCGGTCTGACCGACAAGGAAGTCGCCGAGACGCTCCAAGTTACTGACCGCACCGTGCGCAACAAATGGCGTTTCGCGCGCGCCTGGTTGCTGGAAGACGTCCGGGAACAAACCCGTTCGTGAGAATAATCATACTGGGGACGCTTCCGCTTTTCCGCCGCAACGACGCATGAATTATTGACCGACCGCAGACCATGTCTGATTTCACCGACAAAGAAGAATCGCTGTTCACGGAGGCGCTGGAAATTTCCCAGCCCACCGAGCGCGAGGCTTTTTTGAACCGGGCCTGCGCGAGTGATCCCGCGTTGCTTGGCCGCGTCAAACGCCTGCTCGCTACGGACGCGCAGAGCGAGCGCGTCTTCGCCGGGTGCATTTCCAGCGCCCGCGATTTGCAGGATGAGTCAGCACCGCAAGCGGCCAATCCGGAGTTGGAAGAAAAGTCCGGCCAGGAACTGTCTGATGAAGAGCGCCGGCACGCGCGCATCGCCCGTTACAAGCTGCTGCAGCGTCTTGGCGAGGGTGGTTGCGGCATTGTTTACATGGCTGAACAGGAGGAGCCAGTGCGCCGTCGCGTTGCAGTGAAAGTCATCAAGCTGGGTATGGACACTAAAAACGTCATTGCCCGCTTCGAAGCCGAACGTCAAGCGCTGGCGATGATGGAACATCCAAACATTGCCAAAGTTCTCGACGCGGGCACAACGGAAACAGGCCGCCCCTATTTCGTTATGGAACTGGTGCGCGGCACTCGCATTACTGAATTTTGCGACCAGCGCCAGATGGACATCCGGCAGCGGCTCGACCTGTTCATTCAAATTTGCCACGCCATTCAGCACGCTCACCAAAAGGGGGTCATCCATCGCGACATCAAGCCTTCCAACATTCTCGTCACCTTGCACGATGGTTTGCCAGTGCCGAAGGTGATTGATTTCGGCATAGCCAAGGCGATTGAAGGCCGCCTGACTGAAAAGACGGTGTTCACCGCCTACGATCAATTCGTCGGCACACCCGCTTACATGAGTCCTGAACAGGCGGAGTTGAGCGGACTGGACATTGACACGCGCAGCGACGTTTACAGTCTCGGCGTGTTGCTCTACGAATTGCTGACCGGACGGACGCCGTTCGATTCCAAGGAGCTCATCCAATCCGGCTTGGACAATATGCGCCGCACCTTGCGTGAGGAAGATCCGCACCGCCCGTCCACACGATTAAACACGCTTTATGGCGAGGATCTTACCGCCACGGCGACGCATCGTCAGGTCGAGCCAGCGAAACTCAAGTCGCTGCTGCACGGCGATCTCGACTGGATTGTGATGAAGGCGCTGGAAAAAGATCGGATGCGCCGTTACGCCACAGCCAATGGACTGGCCGCCGACATCGAACGTTACTTGAACAACGACCCGGTTTACGCCCGCCCGCCCAGTCGGATTTATCGCTTTCAAAAACTCGTCCGGCGCAATCAAGGCGTGTTCACCGGCATTGCTGCCGTCGCACTCGCCCTGATGATGGGGCTGGGTGCGGCGACATTTTTTTACCTGCGCGAAAAAGATTTGCGTCACGAGGCCGAGACGCGCGAAAAAATCGCGCAAGCCGCGCTGCTCATCAGCCAAGGCAAATTTGCCGAGGCCGACGAACTTGCCGGGCAAATTGAATTTAATAAACCGGGTTTGGAAAATTCAGTGGTGCTGCGCTCGCTTGGAGAATGGAACGTCTTGAACCACGAATGGTCAAAGGCCGCCAAACGTCTGGCCGCGCTCCAACGGGTCAACGAGCGTGACGATGCTGGCACGACCTCGCTGGACTTTCTCCGTTACACCGCAGTCCTGCTGGAGTTGG
>Ga0207702_10001298_pt1 | contig 25025 bp, 18 predicted proteins | sample KBSCornC62_FD_184302 | JGI IMG/M metagenome (GOLD analysis project Ga0207702, IMG submission 184302) | Corn rhizosphere microbial communities from Kellogg Biological Station, Michigan, USA - KBS Corn C6-2 (SPAdes) (version 2) | ecosystem: Host-associated > Plants > Roots > Rhizosphere > Soil ...
CACAGTTCCTCGGCGCGCGCGCTCAGCACCAGATCGGCCGCCGCGATCAGCTCGTCGCCGGCGTACACCAGCGGCAAACGCGCGCGTTGCCATGGCGGCAGGCCGCATTCCTGCAGCAGCAGGCGCAGCTCGCGCGAATGCGCGGCCCCGGCCGGTTTGAGGCGCTCGCCGCCGCGGCGGAACGCAAGCGTCAGGTGCAGCGGCGCCGTCGGCGCGGCCTGATCGAACGCCAGACGTCCGCCGCCCGGCAACGCGAACGGCGCGCTGTCCCAGGCCGCGCGCCAGTTCGCGTCCGGCGCGGGTCGTGCGCGCAGCGCGTGGATCGACTCGCGGTAGCGGCGCACCTCGGTGCCGGCCCAGGCGACGCACGGATTGCGGTCCGCCGCCGCGTGCGCCAGCTGGCGCTCCAGTTCGCGAACGTGGAAATGCGCCGGTTCGTCGCGCCCGAGCGCGCGCAGCCAGGCGCGCAGGACCGGATCGCGCAGCGCCGCCGGCAGCGCCAGCCAGCCGCGCCAGTGGAGCGTGGCCGGATCGAGTCCCTGCAATGCCGCTAGCGCCTTGGCCGCTTCGCTTTCGATGAAATCGGCCGCTGCGCGCGCCCAGGTCGCGCTGTGCGCCAGTGCGGCAGGTGCGTCCGGCCATTGCGTGGCCAGTCGCGGCAGGATTTCGGCGCGCAGGAAATTGCGCCGCAGCGCGGGATCGGCGTTGCTCGGGTCGTCGATCCAGGTCAGCGCGTGGGCCGCGGCGTAAGCGCTCAGGGCGGCGCGCGGGACGTCCAGCAGCGGACGCCACAGCGTACCCGCCCCGCAGGCGCGCGCCGCACGCATGCCGCCGAGTCCTTCCGGACCGGCGCCGCGCAGCAGCTTGAGCAGGATGGTTTCGGCCTGGTCGTCGCGGTGCTGGGCCAGCACGAGCGTCTCGCCGGCGCCGAGTTCCTGCGCCAGCGCACCGTAGCGCGCCTGCCGCGCCGCGTCCTCCAGGCCGCGCCCGTCGCGCGCGACGTGCGCGGCCAGCACGCGACAATCGAGATCCAGCGCGCGCGCGGACGCCACGCAATGCGTCGCCCAGGCGCCGCTGGCGGGCTGCAGTCCGTGGTCCACGTGCAGCGCGCGCAGCCCGCGCGCGCGCGCAGCGGGCAGGCCGGCGAGGGCGTGCAGTAGAACGGTGGAGTCGAGTCCGCCGCTGAACGCGACGGCGAGCGCACCGGGTGGCCGTTCGGCCAGCTCGGCGGCGAGGCGGTGCGGCAAGTCCGCGGGCGTCATCGCCGCGCCGCGGCGGCTCACGCCGCCTTGAACGCTCCGTACTTGCGCAGGCGGCGGTAGCGCTGTTCGACCAGGGTCGCGGTGTCGAGTCGCTGCAGATCGTCCAGCTGGTTCAGCAGCACGGCTTTCAGGCGCACCGCCATCGCATGCGGGTCGCGGTGCGCCCCGCCGAGCGGCTCGCGCACGACCTTGTCGATCAGCCCGCATTCGAGCAGGCGCGGCGCGGTGAGACCGAGCGCATCGGCGGCGTCCTTGGCCTTTTCCGCGCTTTTCCACAGGATCGACGCGCAGCCCTCGGGCGAGATCACGGAATACGTCGAATACTGCAGCATCACCGTGCGGTCGCCGGCGCCGATAGCGAGCGCGCCGCCGGAGCCGCCTTCGCCGATCACGGTGCACACGATCGGCACGCCGATCTCGGCCATTTCAAGCAGATTGCGCGCGATCGCTTCGGACTGGCCGCGTTCTTCCGCGCCGACGCCGGGGTAGGCGCCCGGCGTGTCGATGAAGGTCAGGATCGGCAATTTGAAGCGCTCGGCCATCTGCATCAGGCGCAGCGCCTTGCGGTAGCCTTCCGGCCGCGGCATGCCGAAATTGCGTTTGATCTTGGACTTGGTGTCGCGGCCTTTCTGGTGCCCGATCACCATGACCGAGCGGCCGTCGATGCGCGCCAGACCGCCGACGATCGCCGCATCGTCGGCGTACGTGCGGTCGCCGGCGAGTTCGTGGAATTCCTCGCAGATGACCTGCAGGTAGTCGAGCGTGTACGGCCGCGACGGATGCCGCGCCAGTTGCGCGATCTGCCACGGCGTCAGGTTTTTGAAGATCTCCGCCGTCTTGTGCTTGAGCTTGTCCTTGAGCTTGTCGACTTCCTCGTCGATGTTGAACGCCTGGGTATGGCTGGCATGACGCAGCTCCTGGATCTTGCCTTCCAGCTCAGCGATCGGTTGCTCGAAATCGAGGAAATTCGGGTTCATTCGGCGAAGTTGTGGAGCAAAGGAGGGGAGTATAGCAGCCAGGCAGGGATGCCCATTAAATAACGAGGAGGAGGCGGGATGCCGACTGGCGCCGGCTCCGGGGACGGATGCTGACAGCGGCCCTAGCGCCACCCTCACCCGAAGCCGCTGGCGCGGCTTCGACCTCTCCCGCCAGCGGGAGAGGTGTAACGCGCGACATCTCCCGCCATCGCGAGAGGTATAGCGCGCGAGGTCTCTCACCGGAGGGAGAGGTGTAACGCACGACATCTCTCGCCGGCGGAAGAGGTGAGTTGGGGCGACATCCCCCGCCGGCAGGGAAGGTCAATCTCAGCCCATCTCCGCCGCGCGCTGTCGCCCCGAGCCATTGCCTGCCTCCGCCGGTGGCGGGCCGAAGATGAACTCAGCGCCGGCCACGCCATGGAGAGCCTCCACTGCCTGGCGCAACGCTGGACTCGCACGCAGCCGCCAGGCCGCGCCGGCTTCGAGCTCGCCCTGGGCGATGTCGTTGCGCAGGGTGAAGCGCAGCACGGTGCCGCCGCCGCGGTGCGCGGCCAGGGCATGCTGCAGGCGCGCGGAAAAATCCGCCGGCAGCGGGCGTTCCAGGCGCACGCGCAGTACCCGCGCCATGCGTTCGCACACGGTGCCGATGCTGCTGATGCGCTGGGTCCGTACCTGGTACCCGCCGGAGAATTCGTCGATCGACAAGCCGCCTTCGACCACCACGATGGCGTCGCGCGTCAGCAGTTCGCGGTACTGCATCCAGGTTTCGGCGTACAGCACGGCTTCGAAGCGGCCGGAGAAATCCTCGATCTGAACGAATGCGCGCGACTCGCCCTGCTTGCGCACGCCGACCACGCTGCCGATCAGGGTGAACTGCGGCATGTCGTTGAAGCGCACGCGGCGTACTTCGCCCGGCGCGCCGCCGCCCCGCGGGGCGGGCGGTGTGTAGTGCTCGGGAATCGCGCCGATGGCGCACGTGGCGACTTTCGCGATGAGGTCTTTCCAGACGTTGGTCGGATGCCCCGACAGGTAATGGCCGAGCGTGTCGCGTTCGCCGGCCAGGCGCTGTTCCATCGGCCAGTCGTCGACTTCCGGCAGTTTGAGCACCGGCGCTGCGGCGGGGCTGGACGCGCCGAACATGTCGTTCTGGCCCGATAGCACGTCGCGCGCCTGCTGTTCCGCGGCGCGCACGCATTCCGGCAGCTGCGCCGCGAGCGTGGCGCGATTTTTCGCCAGCGCGTCCATCGCGCCGGACAGGATCAGCGCATCCAGCACGCGCTTGTTCGCCTTCTGCAGGTCGATGCGGCGGCAGAATTCGGCCAGGTCGCGGTAGGCGCCGTAGCGCGCACGGGCGTCGACGAGGTTTTCGACGGCGCCACGGCCGACGCCTTTGACCGCACCCAGGCCGTAGCGGATCGTCTTCGCGTCGGTCGCCTCGAACATGTAGTTGGAGGCGTTGATGTCGGGCGGCAGCACGGTCAGGCCGAGCGCGCGCGCTTCGCCGAGGAAGTTGACGACCTTGTCGGTGTTGTCCATGTCCGAGGACAGCACCGCGGCCATGAATTCGGCCGGGTAATGCGTTTTCAGCCAGGCCGTCTGGTAGGACACCAACGCATAGGCGGCGGCGTGCGACTTGTTGAAGCCGTAGCCGGCGAACTTCTCCATCAAGTCGAAGATGGCGTCCGCCTTGCGCTCGTCGACGCCGTCCTTGGCCGCGCCTTCGCGGAACGTGACGCGCTGTTTCGCCATTTCGGCGGGGTTCTTCTTGCCCATCGCGCGGCGCAGCAGGTCGGCGCCGCCGAGCGTGTAGCCGCCGACGATCTGCGCCATCTGCATGACCTGTTCCTGGTAGACCATGATGCCGTAGGTCTCTTTCAGGACGGGCTCGACGCGCGGGTCGGGATATTCGACCGCCTCGCGTCCGTGTTTGCGCGCGCAATAGCTCGGGATCAGCTCCATCGGACCCGGGCGATACAGCGACACGAGCGCGATGATGTCCTCGAAACAGTCCGGCCTGGCGTCCTTGAGCATGCCCTGCATGCCGCGGCTTTCGAGCTGGAACACGGCGACTGTCTGCGCCTGGCGCAACAATTTGTATACCGCCGGGTCGTTCAGCGGCAGCGCGGCGATGTCGAGCGGCGCTTCGCCCGCTTGCGTACGCCGAGCATTGATCGCCTTGACCGCCCAGTCGATGATCGTCAGCGTGCGCAGGCCGAGGAAGTCGAACTTGACCAGGCCGACCGCTTCGACGTCGTCCTTGTCGAATTGCGTGACCACGCCGTCGCCGCCGGACGATTCGGCGTAGAGCGGGGCGAAGTCCGTCAGCGCGCTCGGCGCGATCACGACGCCGCCCGCGTGCTTGCCGGCGTTGCGCGTCAGGTCTTCGAGCTTGAGCGCGAGATCGACCAGGTCGCGCACTTCGTCGTCGGATTCGTACAGTTCCCTGAATTCGGCCACGATGCGGCCGGAATCCTCGCGCGCCTTCTTGCTGCGCCCCAACGCGTCTTCCAAGGACAAAGGATCCGTCGGCCGCAGCGGAATGAGCTTGGCGATCTTGTCGACCTGGGTGTAGCCCATGCCGAGCACGCGGCCGGCATCGCGCAGCACGGCCTTGGCCGCCATCGTGCCGTAGGTGATGATCTGGCTGACCTTGTCGCGGCCGTACTTGCGCGCGACGTAGTCGATCACCTCGTCGCGCCGGTCCATGCAGAAGTCGACGTCGAAGTCGGGCATGGACACGCGTTCGGGATTGAGGAAGCGCTCGAACAGCAGGCCGTAGCGCAGCGGATCCAGGTCGGTGATGCCCAGGCACCAGGCCACCACCGAGCCCGCGCCCGAACCGCGGCCCGGACCGACCGGGATGCCGTTGGACTTGGCCCAGTTGATGAAGTCCGCGACGATCACGAAGTAACCGGGGAAGCCCATCTTCACGATCACGTCAAGCTCGCGATCCAGGCGCTCCACGTAGGCGGCGCGATCGAAGCCCGGTGCCGGCGGGTGCTGCGCGAGACGGCGCTCCAGGCCCGCGTGCGCGAGCTCGCGGATGTGCACGTCGATCGTGCGTTCGGGCGGCAGCGGGTACGCCGGCAGGTAGTATTTGCCGAACGTCATCTCGAGATTGCAGCGTTTCGCGATCTCGACGCTGTTCGCCAGCGCCTCGGGCAGATCGGCGAACAACAGCGCCATCTCGGCTTCGGATTTCAGGTATTGCTGTGCGGTGAATTCGCGCGGCCGCTTCGGATCGTTCAGCTGGCGGCCCTGCTGGATGCAGACGCGCGCCTCGTGCGCCTCGAAATCCTCGCGCTCGAGGAAGCGCACGTCGTTGCTCGCCACCACCGGACAATCCGCGCGTGCCGCGACGTGCAGCGCGGCTTCGAGATAGTGCGCCTCGTCCGCACGCTGCGTGCGCGTGAGCTCGAAATACCAGCGGTCGTCGAAATGCCGCAACCACTCGCGCGTGCGCAGCGCGGCCGCGTCCGTCTTGTCCGCCGCGATCAGCTGGCCGACATCGCTGCCGTGCCCGGCGAGCGCGATCAAGCCCTGGCTGCAGCCGGCGAACCAGACCGGATCGACCAAGGCGAAATCGCCATGTCGGCCTTCCAGGTAGCTGCGCGAGATCAGGCGCGCGAGATTCAGGTACCCCGCGCGGCTCTGGCACAACAGGGTCAGCCGCGTCGGTCGCTGCGGCTCCGCGGCGTTTGCGATCCACAAATCCGCGCCGGCGATCGGCTTGATCCCCAACGCCTCCGCGGCGCGGTAGAACTTGACCAGCGCGAACAGGTTGCTCTGGTCCGTCAGCGCCAATGCCGGAAGCTTCAACTGCACTGCCCGGCTGATCAGATTCGGCCGCGGCGCCTTGGCCGGATCGCCGTAGTCGGGCTTGTCCGGCAGGCGGATGGTCGAATCCGTCAGCGAGTAATCGCTATGGACGTGGAGATGGACGAAAGTGGGCATTCGCGAGCGGAGCGGTGAGCGCGAGGCAGGTTAGCCCCCCCGGGAAGCCGTGACAAGGACTTGACTTCGAAGGGCCAAGAACTGGATTCCTGCCTGGGCGGGAATGACGGACTGCGGTGGTGCGCCGAGGCGAACGGCGCTCTGTTCGCGCTTGTCCTAGCCTCGGACCGAGTCGCGCGCATCCTGCGCGGGTTCCGTCCGCCATCCTGCGGACGGGTCACTTCTCTTTGCGTGCACAAAGAGAAGTAACCAAGAGAAAGTGCACCCCGGATCCGCGCCCTCCGGGCATCCTGCCCTCCGGGTCCGCGAGCGGGCTACGGAGGTTTTCCGAGCGTACATCCGTGTACGCCGGAAAACGCGCGCGCATCGTGCGCGCGCCCGCTTCGCGGCTTGGTCCTACGCCCACTCGCCGCGACTCAGGGGCCCCGGGGTGGAGCGGCGCACAGTCCATGTGCGCAGAAGCCAAAGCAGAGCAGAGCGCGCTTTTGCCTCGTGTACTTCCTCAGTCCGTCATCACGCATGGGCGGGAATCCAGTGCCTAGCGGTACTCGTCATTCCAGCTTGACCAGCTCTGCTGCTGTGGGGCGTTCGCAAGAACGACGAGCGGGACGCTAGATCAGCGCCAATTGCCGCACCGGCGCAAAACTCGGCCGATGCAGCGCGCACGGCCCGAGGCGTTCGAGCGCTTCCAGATGCTCCGGCGTGGCATAGCCCTTGTGCTTGGCAAACCCGTACCCGGGATGCAGCGCATCGAGCGCGATCATGATGCGGTCGCGCGCGACCTTGGCCAGGATCGACGCGGCGCTGATCGCAGGTTCAAGCGCGTCGCCGTCGACAAGTGCGTGCGCGTCGCAGCACAGTTCGCGCGGCAGGGCGTTGCCGTCGACCAAGGCCAGCGCCGGCGCCGGCGCGAGCGCGGCGAGTGCGCGCGCCATGCCGGACATCGTCGCGTGGTAAATGTTGAGGCGTTCGATCTCGTCGATGCTCACCTCGATCACGCTGAACGCGAGCGCGCGTTCGCGGATGCGTTCGGCCAGCACTTCGCGGCGCTCGGCGCTGAGCACTTTCGAGTCCGCCAGGCCGTTGATGCGGCGCGCCGGATTCAGGATCACGGCGGCGACCAGCAGCGGTCCGGCGAGCGGACCGCGGCCGGCTTCGTCGACGCCGGCGGTCAGCAGCGGACGCAGCGCGCGCGGCGGCGGTTTGCGCGAGCGGCGCGGCGCTGCGGCGGGTGCGGCAGCCGGCGCCGCGTCGGCGCCCGGCAGCGGCAGCTCGAGCACATCGAGCGTGTCACTCATGCAGCGCTCCGATGCCGCGGAAGATGTAGTCGTGATAGGAATCCACCAGCGGCTTGTTCGGGCAATCGGTGTAGGCGCCGTCGCAGCGTTCGCGCAGGAGCGCGTTGGCCTGGTAGAACGGGTCTTTCTTCACGCCGGCGACGTCCAGTATCAGCGATCCGGCGAGGCTGATGTCGAGCGTCGGGTACGCGTACGTGCGCGCCGGCTGGTAGTTTGTCTTGAGCATGTAGTACGTGACGAAATTGAGATCCTGCGCGCCGGTCACCGGCGCTTTCGGGATCTGCCGGATCGCGCCGTCGAACGAGGGCTGGTGGTCGCCGAAGTGGAACAGCAGCGCCGGACGGTCGCCGTCGAGCAGCTTTTTTTCCAGGTGCGCCACCGCCGCGTCCGACCCGGCCAGACGATACAGGTAATTGCCGAGGTTGAGGTTAAGCCATTCGTCCAGGTCCTGCGGCTTGAACAGGCCCGGGAACAGGGGTTTGTTGTACGGCGCCGGCAGTTCCTTCAGCGGCGTCATGTGCGGGCCGTGCTGGCGCAAGGTCAGGATCATGACGAACAGCGGCTGGTTGCCGATGGCCTTTTTTTCCTTGTCGTAGACCTGGTCGAACACCTGCATCACGTCGTTGTCGCTCGACTCCCACGACAGGCCGTAATCCTGGCCGTCGTAGAACGCGTCGTAGCCGTAGAAGCGGTATGCGTTGCGCGCGTTGATGAAGTTGCCCGACATCGGATATACCGCGATCACGCGATAGCCGGCCGCGTGCAGCACTTTCGGCAGCGAATGGCTGATGCGTGGCGCCAGGTTGTACGGCGCGTACAGGCCGGCATCGCCGAAACTGGTGTGGGCCATGCCGGACATCAGCGCGAATTCGCTGGTCCAGGTGCCGCCGCCCCACACGTGCACCACGAGCGGCCCGTGCGCGCGCGTGCGGCCGTCGGCCTGGAACATCTTCTTCTTGCACAACGCGAGATTGCAGATCGCCAATTGCGACGGGTCGAACGTGCTTTCTTCCAGCACCGCGACGATGTCGGGGTGCGTTTGCGGCACAGTCACGTTCTTGTTCCGGCCGCAGGCGCGGGGCGAGGGGCAGGGCGGCGGGTTGTCGCTGTCGGGCTGGGTCCAGGGCAGGGTCACGCTGGCGGCGTCCGCCTGCGGCGGCGGGATCTGGATTTGCGTCTGGTAGAACGAGGTGAAGAAGTTCGTCAGGTAGCTGCGATCGTTCATCGCCTGCCACATGCCTTTCTCGAACACGCTGCCGAACGGACCGGCGGGCGAGTCGATCGCGAGCAGCAACGCACAGCACACCGCCGCGCCGAGCCACTGCAGCGCCCGGCGCGGCACGCGCGCCATGCCGGCGAACAGGCGCGGGCGATCGAGCTTCCAGGCGACGAACATGAGTCCCGGGATCAGGATCGCGCCGCCGACCAGCGCGATCATGATGCTCGGATAGCGCGTGGCGACCTCGAGCAGGTCGCGATTGAGGAAGTAATAAAGATCCGGCGCAAGCAGCGGCGTGGTCAGGTAATGGAACTTGAGCACGCTCGCGATCTGCAGCCCGCCCATCACGATGGTGGGCGCGATCACGGCGAAGGCGAAGCGGCGCGTGGCGAACGCGAGCAGCGCGATCGCGCACAGCAGCAGCGCGCCGGTGAACAGCCGTTCGGACGGGCTCGCCTGGTCGAGCGGACCGAAATAGAGCAGGGCGCCGAACGCGACCAGGCCGAGCGCGGTGATGACGCGCGTGCGGCGCGGCGCCGGCACGGAATTGGGTGCGCTCATTCGGCCAGTGGGGACCTGCATCGTAGGCATTGCGGCCGCGTCATGGTGGGCCGTCGCGCGAGCGACGTCAATGCGCGCTGCGGCGCGCGGCGACGAGCTGCGCGACCGCCGCGGCAGCGTCCTGCGCCGGGTCCCCGCGCAGCGCGTCGTGCAGGCGCGCGAATTCGGCGTCGAGCGCGGGCGGCAGGGTGCGCGTTTCGAGGTACGGCTGCAGGACGGCGGCGAGCGCCTGCGGCGTGCAGTCGTGCTGCATCAGCTCCGGCACCAGGCGCTTGCCGGCGAGAATGTTCGGCAGCGAATACACGTCGGTGCGCAGCAGGTGCAACGCGCGCACGATCGCGTAGGTCACCGGCGCGATGCGATATGCGACCGCCATCGGGCGGCGCGCGAGCATGGCTTCGAGCGCCGCTGTGCCGGACGCGAGCAGGACGGCATCCGCGGCGCGCATGGCGAGGTGCGCCTTGCCGTCCAGCACGCGCAGCGCCTCGCGGCCGACGAACGCACCGGCCGCGATCTCGGCGAACGCGGCGCGGCAGCGCGCGTCGGCCATCGGCGCGAGCACGATCAGGTTCGGGATGCGCTGGCGCAGCAGCGCTGCGGCATCGAGGAAATCGCGGCCGAGGCGGCGGATCTCGCCGAGCCGGCTGCCCGGCAGCAGCGCGAGCACCGGCGCCTGCGCGGGCAGGTCGAGCGCGGTGCGTGCGCCTTCGCGGTCGGGCAGCGCGTCGAACGTGCGCGCCAGCGGATGGCCGACGAATCGCGCGTCGACGCCGTGGCGCGCGTAGATCGGCGGTTCCATCGGGAACAAACACAGCACGCGGTCCGCGCTGCGGCCGATTTTCGCTGCGCGCTTCTCGCGCCACGCCCAGACCGACGGGCTGACGTAATGCACGGTGGCGATGCCTGCCGCCTTGAGGCGCTTTTCCAGGCCTAGGTTGAAATCGGGCGCGTCGATGCCGATGAACGCGTCCGGCGTGAGCGCCAGCGTGCGCTGCAGCACGTCGGCACGCACGGCCAGCAACTCGGGCAGGTGTTTCAGCACCTCGACCAGGCCCATCACGCTGAGCTTGTGCGCCGGGTGCCACTGCGTCTGACCGGCCGCGGCCATGCGTGGACCGCCGATGCCGGCAAATTCGGCCTGGGGGAAACGCGCACGCAGGCCGGCGATCAGGTCGGCGCCGAGCAGGTCGCCGGAGGCTTCTCCGGCGACCAGCACGAACATGGGATTCGACGTTCGGGATTCGGGATTCGGAGCGCCGGAAACCGCAACAGGGGACGCGCCCGGCGGCGAGGAGACGCCGGCCGCCGTGTCGTTGGTGGTTTCGTCGGCCATCACGCGATCCGAAGCCCTCGTGCCGATGCCGAAAACGCGCGCTCAGCGCACCAGCGCGCGCTGCGATCCCGCGATGAACTGCAGCATGCGCTGCACGTCCGGCGCGTCCGCGGCGGCGCGCGTGAGTTCCTCGCGCGCGCGTTCCAGCGGCATGCCCGACATGTACAGCGTGCGGTAGGCGCGCTTGATTGCGGCAATGCGGTCGGCGGAGAAACCGCGCCGTTTCAGCCCTTCGGCGTTGATGCCGCGCGGGCGGCCGTATTCGGCGGCGACCATCACGAACGGCGGCACGTCGCCGTTGATCAGGCAGCCCATGCCGACGAACGCGTGCTCGCCGACGCGGCAGAACTGGTGCACGCCGGCGAAACCCGACAGGATCGCGTAGTCGCCGACTTCGACGTGCCCGGCGAGCGTGGCGTTGTTGGAAAAAATCGTGTGGTTGCCGACGATGCAATCGTGCGCGATGTGCGCGTAGGCCATGATCCAGTTGTCGTCGCCAATGCGCGTCGCGCCGCCGCCGTCGCGGGTGCCGCGGTTGAGCGTGACGAATTCGCGGATCGTGTTGCGGTCGCCGATCACGAGTTCGCTGTGCTCGCCGTCGAACTTCTTGTCCTGCGGATCGGCGCCGATCGAGGAGAACTGGAAAATGCGGTTGTCGCGCCCGATACGCGTCGGGCCCTGGATCACCACGTGCGGACCGATCGTCGTGCCGGCACCGATCTCGACGCCGGCGCCGATCACGCAGAACGCGCCGACGCTGACGTCGGGTGCGAGTTTCGCCGTCGCGTCGATCTGGGCGCTGGGGTGGAGCGTCATGCGTCGCTCTTCTCGGCGCAGAGCAGTTCCGCTTCGGCGACCTGCTTGCCGTTGACCAGCGCCTTGCACTGGAACAGGCCCATCTTGCGCAGCATGCGCTTGAGTTCGACCTCGAGGATCAGCTGGTCGCCGGGGACCACGAGCTGGCTGAACTTTGCGTTGTCCACCTTGACCAGGTAGTACATCGGCTGCGACGCCTTCTGCGCCTGCGCCGACAGGAAGACGAGCAGGCCCGAGGCCTGCGCCAGCGCCTCGATGATCAGCACGCCCGGCATGACCGGATGGCCGGGAAAATGGCCCTGGAAGAACGGCTCGTTGATGCTCACGTTCTTCAGCGCGGTCAGCTTCTTGTCCGGCGTGTAGTCGAGCACGCGGTCGACCAGCAGGAACGGATAGCGATGCGGCAGCATCGCCTGGATGCGTTCCACGTCGACGATCTGGCCGCCGGCGGGCGGCGTCGGAGTTGTGCTCATGACTTGCGTTCCTTGTCGATGGTCTGTACGCGCCGTGCGAGTTCGTCCAGGTGCTTGAAGCGCGCTGCGTTGCGCCGCCATTCGCGGCTCGGCTGCAGCGGCACGCCGGACGAATACTCCCCTGCGGCGTGGATCGAATGGGTGACCAGGGCGCGTGCGGTGACGGTCACGCGGTCGGCCACGCTCAAGTGTCCCAGTATGCCAGCCCCGCCGCCGATCAGGCAGTAGCGGCCGATGCGCGCGCTGCCGGCGACGGCGGCGCAGCCGGCCATCGCGGTATGCGCGCCGATGTGCACGTTGTGCGCGATTTGAATCTGGTTGTCCAGCCGCACGTCCTCTTCCAGCATCGTGTCGCCGAGCGCGCCGCGGTCGATCGTGGTGTTCGCGCCGATCTCGCAGTCGTCGCCGATGCGCACGCCGCCGAGTTGCGGCACCTTGATCCAGCCGCCGTGATCGGACACGCTGCGGTCGAACGCGAGGCCGAAGCCGTCCGCGCCGAGCACGGCGCCGGGATGGATCAGCACGCGCTGGCCGAGCGTCACGTCACGCACCAGGGTCACGCGCGCGACCAGGTGCGATTGCGCGCCGACCGTGCAGCGTGCGCCGATCACGCAGTGCGGGCCGAGCACGGCGCCGGCTTCGACGACGGCGTCGGCTTCGACCGTGCACAGCGGGCCGATGCTGGCGCCGGGATCGATGCGTGCGCCGGCCGCGACGACCGCGCTCGGGTGCACGCCGGGTGCGGCGGCCGGCGTGCGTTCGAACAGCGCGGCGATCTTGGCGAACGCGACGTAGGGGTCGCGTGCGATCAGGCAGTCGCCGTGCCAGGCGCCGGCGTCGTCCGCGCGCAGCACGACCGCGCCCGCCGCGCAGTCGGCGAGTTGGCTGCGGTACTGCGGGTTGGCCAGGAACGACAGCTGGCTCGCGCCGGCGGCGGCGAGCGTGCCGACGCCGTCGATGCGGCGCTGCGCGTCGCCGCGCAGCTCGAGTCCGAAACGCTCCGCAAGCGCGCCGAGCGTGTGCGCCGCGGGCGCACTCACGGCGTGCCGCCCGGAGCGGCAGACACGTGACGCAGGCGCTCCAGCACCGCATCGGTGATGTCGGTGCGCGCGCTGGCGTAGATCACCGGGTCGGGCACGATCAGGTCGTAGCCCTGCGCCCGGGCGTATTCGATCACGATCTCGTTCATTTGCGCCCAGATGCGGTCGCGCTCGGCGGTGGCGCGCGTGTTCAGTTCGTTGCGCAGGTCTTCGCGCGTGCGCTTGATCGAGCGGTCGAGGGTATCGATCTCGCGCTTCAAGTTGTCCGCATCCGCGCGCGCCATGATCGAGGCTTCGCGGTCGTATTTCGCACGCTGGTCGGCGAGTTTTTTCTCGTCGGCTTTCAGTGCGGCGTCGCGGGGCGCGAATTCGCGCTCGAGGCGCTGGCGGCTTTCGATCATCTGCGGTGCGCTGTCGAGCAGGCGCTTGAGGTTGATGTAGCCGATCTTGCTCGCGCCCGCAGCGGGAGCGGACGCGGCCGGCGTCTGCGCCGCGAGCGGCGCAGACAAGAGCGCGAGCGCGAACAGCAGCGCGCCGAAGCCCTGTCGTCCGCCTGCGCTTGCGTTCACGCGTCCTGCCTCGTCACCGGTTGCATGCAAAGCCGTCGCAGCACGGCGGCGACGGCGTTTCCGCATCTTACCCGCTCTTCAGAACGTTTGGCCGAAATTGAACTGCAGCGTCTCGGCGATATCGCCGGGCTTCTTCACGATCGGACGGCCGACGTTGATCACGATCGGGCCGACCGGCGCCTGCCAGTGCAGCGAAATACCGGTCGACACGCGCATGTCGCTGAGCGAGAAACCGTTGTTGTCGAACACGTTGCTCGAATTCAACAGCGTGAGCGAGTTGTTGTTCTTGTTGTACACGTTGCCGGCATCGACGTACCACGACAGGCGCGTCGCGGTGTCGTCCTTGACGAACGGCGTCGGGAAGATGAGCTCGGCCGAGGCCACCGTTTTCAAGTTTCCGCCGAGCGGCTGGCGGCAGAAGCTCGCCTGCGTCACGCTTTGGCAATTCGGCGTCAGCGTATACGGCCCGAGCGTGTTGTCGCGGAAGCTGCGCACGTCGGAGACGCCGCCGGCGTAGAAGTTCTGGAAGAACGGCAGGCCGTCGACCTTGAGCGGCGCACCGGTGTTCGGGTTGATGCCGTTGGCCGAACGGTACGTGTTGCCGTAGCCGAGCGTGGCCGAACCTTCGAACGTGATCGAGTTCGTGATCGGCAGGTATTGCGCGTAGCGGTAGATCAGCTTGTAGTACTCGACGGTCGAGCCGGGCAGGGCCAGTTCGGCCGAGAACTGCTGCAGCGAGCCGTGCGTCGGGTTGAAGTACTTGTTGCGCGTGTCGTGCGCCCACGAGGCCGTGATCGACCATTCGTGGAACGTGTTGTGGTTCAGCGCCTTGATGTAGTCGACGATCGGCTGCGGCGAATAATAGGCGGTGTAGAACTGCTCGTTGCCGTTCGCGTCCAGGATCGGATTGCCGTTCGCATCCGAGACCAGTGCCGGGAAGCCCGTCACGATCTTGGTTTTGGTCGCGCCGAGCTGCAGGTTGACCGTGTCGGATTCGCTGATCGGCACGCCGAGGTACGTCGAGAACGCCGCCGTGTCGCTCAGGTAATTGGCCAGGTTCGCCTGCTGCTGGTCGAGCTTCGAGTACGACAGGTCATAGCCCAAGCCGATGCCGTCCGAGGTCAGGTACGGCTGGTAGTACGACACCTCATATTTCTGCAGGAAGTCGGACTTCGACGCCGAGAACGACGCACGGTCGCCGGTGCCGAGGAAGTTGTTCTGGCTGACCGAGGCGCTCAGCACGATGCCGTACACCTGCGAGTAGCCGAGGCCGAACGTGAACGCGCCGGACGAGGTCTCCTCGACCTTGACGTTGATGTCGACCTGGTCGTCCGTGCCCGGCACCTTCGGCGTGTCGATCTCGACCGACTTGAAGAAGCCCAGGCGCTGCAGGCGCACCTTGGAGCGGTCGATCGCCGCCTGCGAGTACCACGCGCCTTCGAGCTGGCGCATTTCGCGGCGCAGCACTTCGTCCTGGGTCGAATGATTGCCCTTGAACGCGATGTGGCGCACGTACACGCGCTTGCCCGGGTTGACGAAGAAATTGATGCCGACCGTACGCGCGGAGCGGTCGATGTTCGGGATCGGCGTGACCTGCGCGAACGCGTAGCCGATGTTGGCCAGCACCGCGGTCATCGCCTGCGCGGATTGCTCCAGTTTCTTGCGCGAGAATTCCTCGCCCGGCTTGGTCTTGATCAGCCGGGTCATGTCGGCTTCGTCGATGATCAGGTTGCCGGACAGCTTGACGTCCGCGATCTTGTAGATCTCGCCCTCGGTGACGTTCGCGGTCAGGTACATCGCGCGCTTGTCCGGGCTGATGCTGACTTCGGTCGAGTCGATGCTGAAGTCGGCGTAGCCGCGGTCGAGGTAATACGAATTCAGTTTTTCCAGGTCGCCGGAGAGCTTTTCGCGCGAGTACTGGTCGTCCTTCGAATACCAGGAGGTCCAGTTCGTCGTGTCGGATTCGAAATCGCTGCGGATGTCGTTCTCGGTGAACGCCTTGTTGCCGACGACGTTGATCTGCTTGATCTTCGACACCTTGCCTTCGGCGATCACGATCGCAAGCTCGATGCGGTTGCGGTCGAGTTCGATCACCTTCGGCTTGATCGTGACGTTGTATTTGCCGCGGTTGTAGTACTGCCGCGTCAATTCCTGCGTCACGCGGTCGAGCGAGAGTCGGTCGAACGGCTCGCCTTCGGCCAGGCCGATGTCCTTCAGGCCCTTGAGCAGGTCTTCCTCTTTCAGGTCCTTGTTGCCCTTGAGCGAGATCTTCGAGATCGCCGGGCGTTCCTTCACGGTGATCACCAGGATGTCGCTCTGGCGCGAGACCTGGACGTCGGTGAAGAAGCCGGTCTTGTACAGCGCGCGGATCGCCTGCTGCACGCGTTCGCTGGTGATGCGATCGCCTTTTTCGACCGGCAGGTAGGTGAACACGGTACCGGCGGAAATGCGCTGCAGGCCGTCGATGCGGATGTCCGAGGCGACGAACGGATCGAGCGCGATGGCGTTGGCGGAGAGGCAGGCGAGCAGGAGCAGGGCGGCAATACGCTTCATCGTTACTTCCAAGTTTGATTATTGTGTTTTAGCTGCAACCCGGACGTCCTGCCGCGGGTTGTGCACAGGTCGCGCGGCCTTGCGGCCGCGGCGCGCCTGTCGCGGCAGACAGGGCATGTCTTCCGCCGGCAGCGCGTCCTGCGCAGCCGTTGCATGTCGTCTCGTTCGCGCCGTCGCCGGCGCGGCTTGTCGTCACCCTCAGCCGGCGAACCGCGCGGCGATGTCGTTGTAGAACGCCACGCCCATCAGCGTCATCAAGAGCGCCAGGCCGGCGTACTGGCCCGCGATCAGCGCACGTTCGCTGAGCGGCTTCCCTTTGATCAACTCGATAAGGTAATACACGATGTGGCCGCCGTCCAAGATCGGGATCGGCAGCAGGTTCAGGATACCGAGCGTGAGGGAGATCGTCGCGAGGAACGCGAGGAACACCGCGAGGCCTTGCGCGGCCGAAATGTTCGCCACTTCGGCGATCGTGATCGCCGAATGCAGGTTCTTGACCGAGATCTGCCGGGTAAGCATCTTGCCGACGAAATCCAGCGTCTGCGAACCCATGGCCCAGGTTTCGTGCAACGCCGCGGGAATTGCGTCGAGTGGGCCGTATTGTTCGATCGCGGTGCGCGGATCGCGGCCGGCGATACCGACGATCCACCGCCCGTCATCCGGGCTGCGTTTCGGCGTCACGATCAGGCTACGCATCGCGCCGGCCCGCTCGACCCTTAGCCGCATGCTCGGCGTCTTATCCGCTTCGGCGCGGAGTGTCGAATAAGCGTCGGTCAAGCTCGCGAAACTACGTTCTCCGAGGACACGGCGAAGCGCGCTGTGCACCGTGGCGCGGTTCGTGACGGCGTCCTGGATCGCTGGAGCGACATCGTTCCAGTTGCCGATCGTTTTCTCGTTGACACCGACGATGCGATCGTTGACCTCGACGCCGGCTGTTTTGGCAGGTCCGGGCGTGACCTCACCCACCAGCGCTTCGTTCGGCTTCGCCACGAGACCGAGCGAATCGAATACCCTTTCGTCGGGCACGTCGCTCCCGATGGCGTGGAATGTCAGCGTCCGCTGCTGCGCATGGCCTTGCGGGTCGATCACGTCGACCACGGCGTCCCGCCGTTGGATCGCGTCAAATGCGATCGCTTCGATCGCAGGCGACCTCGATTTCACCGCCTTGCCATCCACTGCCACGATGGTGTCGCCCTCGACGAAGCCCGCCTCAGCAGACATGCCCTGGGGCGCGCCGATGACAGCGGGAAGGTCGGGCTTGCCGAGCACGAACATCGCCCACAGCGCCACGGCCGTGAATACGATGTTGAATACGGGCCCCGCTGCGGCAATCGCGATGCGCTGCCAGGCCGGTGCGGCCATGAACTCGCCGGGCTGGCCGGCGACGTAATCCGGGTCGTCCGCTTCGCGTGCGTCGAGGAATTTGACGTAGCCGCCGAGCGGGATGGCGGCGATCTGGTAGACCACGCCGTCGCGGCCGGTGCGCGACCACAGCGCGCGGCCGAAGCCGACGGAGAACTTGAGCACGCGCACGCCGCAGCGGCGCGCCACCCAGAAATGACCGAGCTCGTGCCACGTGACCAGCAGGCCGATCGTGACCACGAACCAGAAGACGGAACCGAACAACTGCGACATCGACCGACCCTACGCCGAACAACGAATCGCGCTGCCGGCGTGGGGACGCCGCCGCCGCTGGCGCGTCCCGCGCCCGGGTGTGGCGCGAAACCGGCAGTATAAGCGTTACGGCGTCGGCAAGCCCCTATTCGCAGCTAGCAAAACGCGCGCTGCATGATACGTTGCGCCCGCTGCCGGGCGGTTAAGTCCGCGTAAATCAAGGACTCCAGGTTTGTCTGCGGTTCAGCGGGCTGAGCGGCCAGCGTCTGTTCGATGACTTCGGCGATGCCCAGGAACGGCAGCGTGCCCTCGAGGAACGCGGCCACGGCGACCTCGTTGGCTGCGTTGAGCACGGTCGGCGCGGTACCCCCCGCGCGCAGCGCCTGGTAGGCGAGGTCGAGACAGCGGAAGGTCGCGCGGTCCGGCGCGGCGAATTCGAGCCGGCCGATCTGCGCCAGGTCCAGCGGCGCCACGCCGGCCTCGATCCGCTCCGGCCAGGCCAGCGCGTGCGCCAGCGCGGTGCGCATGTCCGGGTTGCCGAGCTGCGCCAGGACAGATCCGTCGGCGTATTCGACCAGCGAATGCACGATGCTTTGCGGATGCAGCACGACCTCGATCCGGTCCGGGGCGGCGCCGAACAGCCAGTGCGCCTCGATGACCTCAAGCCCCTTGTTCATCAAGGTGGCCGAATCGACCGAGATCTTGCGGCCCATGACCCAGTTCGGATGCGCCACGGCCTGGTCCGGCGTGATCGCGCCGAGGTCTTCCCGGCGCTTGCCGCGGAACGGTCCGCCCGACGCCGTCAGCAGGATGCGCCGCACACCGCTGGCGTCCAGTTCGGCACGCGGGCGCGGCAGGCACTGGAAGATCGCGTTGTGCTCGGAGTCGATCGGGATCAGGTCACCGCCGCCGGCGAGCAAGGCATCGTGCAGCAGCGCCCCGGCCATGACCACGGCTTCCTTGTTCGCGAGCAGCAGGCGCTTGCCCGCGCTGGCGGCCGCCAGCGTGGATTCCAGGCCCGCGGCGCCGACGATCGCGGCCACGACCGTATCGCACAGGCTGCCGGCGGCGGCTTCGCGCAGCGCGTCCGGGCCGGCGGCGGCGCGCGTGGACACGCCGGCGGCCGCCAGTCCGCGGCGCAGGGCGGCCTCGCAGTCCGGGTCGGCGACGATCGCGAGATCGGGCCGGAAGCGGCGGCACAGTTCCACCAGTTCGTCGACCTTGCGGTGCGCGGCCAGCACGCTGGCGCGGAATCGCTGCGGGTGACGCGAGATGACGTCCAGCGTGCTGCCACCGATGGACCCGGTGGCGCCGAAAACAGCGACATTTTTCATAACCCGAGCAGGTGTTTGCCGAGCGCAAACACTGGCAGCGCCGCGAACACGCCGTCGAGCCGGTCGTACGCGCCGCCGTGTCCGGGGAACAAGCTGCCGGAGTCCTTCACGTTGCAGTGGCGCTTGATCAGGCTTTCGAACAGGTCGCCGATCACCGAGAAGCACACCGCGATCAGCGCGAGCGCGACGAGCCCGACCAGGCCGGCGCCGCGCACGCCGAGCCACCAGCCGCCGATCAGCGCGACCACGCCGGATCCGACCAGCGCGCCGTACACGCCGGCAAGCGTCTTGCCGGGACTGATCGCGGGCGCGAGCTTGGTGGTGCCCCAGCGCCGTCCGGCGAGGTAGGCAAACGTATCCGCCGCCCAGACCAGCATCAGTGCATACAGCGCCCAGGTGTGCGGCGACGGTTGCGAGCGGTGCAGGGCCATCATCGCGGTCCACGCCGGCAGCACGGACAACGCACCGGCGGCGAGTTTCAATGCGACGTGTTCGCGGGTGGGCGCCGCGCCGAACGAGAAGCGGGTCAGCCAGAGCAGCGCCAGCACCCACCACAGGCTGCCTGCCGCGATCACGGCCCAGCCGATCGGATCGTCCGCCAGCCACCACAGGCCGAGCATCGCCAGCGCGCACAGCGCGATCAGTAGGGCGCGCAGCGGGCGCGATCGCATGCCGGACATGCGCGTCCATTCCCAGCACGCGAGCAGGCACAGCGCGGCGATCACGACGCCGAAGACGGCGCTCGGCGCAAGCAGGATCAGCGCGATCGCGGCCGGCGTCAGGATCAGGGCGGTGATGACGCGTTGCTTCACGAGTTCGTTCCTGCAGGGGAGGGCGCGGCCACGACCTGGGCGCTGGTCAATCCAAAACGGCGTTCGCGCCCGGCGAAATCCGCCAGCGCGCGGCCGAGCGCGTCGGCGTCGAAATCGGGCCAGAGCACGTCGCTGAAAAACAGCTCGCTGTAGGCCAGCTGCCAGAGCAGGAAGTTGCTCACGCGGCGTTCGCCGCCGGTGCGAATGAAAAGATCGACCGGCGGCAGGTCGGCCAGACAGAAATAGCCCGCAAGCCGCTGTTCGTCGATCGCCTCCGGCGCGAATTCACCGCGCTGTACCGCCTGCGCCGCCGCGCGCGCGGCCTGCGCGATGTCCCAGCGGCCGCCGTAGTTGACCGCGATGTTCAGCGCCAGCTTCGCGTTCGCCGCGGTCTTCGCCATCGCCGCCTGCATGCGGTCGCGCAGCACCGGCGCGAATGCACCGAGTTCGCCGATGAAGCGGATGCGCACACCGTGGCCGTGCAGTTCCGCGACCTCGCGTTCGAGCGCTTTCAGGAACAGCTCCATCAGTGCGCTGACTTCGGTCGGCGGACGGCGCCAGTTCTCGCTCGAAAACGCAAAAAGGGTGAGCGCGCCGATGCCGCGGCGCAGGCACGCTTCGATCGTCGCACGCACGGCCTTCTGGCCGGCACGGTGGCCGAACGTGCGCGGCCGGCGCCGCCGCTGCGCCCAGCGGCCGTTGCCGTCCATCACGATGGCAATGTGCTTCGGCAGTCCCGCCGCCGAAAGGTGGGATTCCCGATCGTCGGGCGATGACGGTGCGACTGGACTCAGGCTTCCCTCCACGCGTGCGGCCGGGTTACAGCGACATCAGTTCGTCTTCTTTCGCCTTGGTGACGACGTCGACGTCCTTGACGAATTTATCGGTCAGCTTCTGCACGTCTTCTTCCGCCCGCCGCTCTTCGTCTTCGGTAATCTTCTTGTCCTTGAGCAGTTCCTTGACGTGCTGCATCGCATCGCGGCGGATGTTGCGGATCGCGACCTTGGTATTTTCGCCCTCGTGCGCGACGTGCTTGGCCAGTTCCTTGCGCCGCTCGGCGGTGAGCGCCGGCAGGTTCAGGCGGATCACGGTACCGGCGGTGGTCGGCGTCAGGCCGAGGTCGGAGGCGAGGATCGCCTTTTCCACCGCCTGGACCATGCTTTTTTCCCACGGCGTGATCGTGAGCGAGCGCGAGTCCGCGACGGCGATGTTCGCGACCTGGCTGAGCGGCACGTCCGAGCCGTAGTAGCTCACCTTGAGGGTTTCAACCAGGGCGGTGCTGGCGCGGCCGGTGCGCAGGCGCGTGAGTTCGTGCCTGAGCGCCTCCACGCTTTTGGTCATGCGTTGCTGGGCGTCCTGTTTGATGGTGGCGAGCATTGGCAACTCCGCGGCAGTGCAAAAGAATTCCGCGAAAGTATAACAGCCGAGGCGGGTACGCCTTCAACGCCGAAGGCGCGCCGCGGCAAACCGCTATCGACGCGGTTGCTTGCGGCGGCAGAAGCGATAGGTGCGCTGTGCTCAAGGACCTGCCAGCGCACCGGAGGCCCGGCCGATGCGCCGCTGCAGCGCGTCAGGCCACCAACGTACCGATGGTCTCGCCGCGCATGATGCGCATGAGATCGCCTTCCTTGCCCATGTCGAAGATGCGCAGGGGAATGCGGTTGTCGCGGCAGAGCGCGATCGCGGTGGTATCCATCACCGCCAGCTTGCGTTCGATCACCTGGTCGTAGGTGAGCTTTTCGAAGCGCTGCGCGGTGGCGTCTTTTTTCGGGTCCGCGCTGTACACGCCGTCGACCTTGGTCGCCTTGAGCAGCAGGTCGGCGCCGATCTCGATCGCGCGCAGCGCGGCGGCGGAATCCGTCGTGAAAAACGGGTTTCCGGTGCCGGCGGCGAAAATCGTGATGCGGCCTTTTTCCAGGTGCCGGATCGCGCGGCGGCGGATGAAATCCTCGCACACCTCGTTGATCTTGATCGCGCTCATCACGCGCGCACGGCCGCCGAGTTTCTCGAGCGCATCCTGCAGGGCGAGCGAATTCATCACCGTCGCCAGCATGCCCATGTGATCGCCGGTGACGCGGTCCATCCCGGCGCGGGCCAGGCCTTCGCCGCGGAAGATATTGCCGCCACCGATCACGATCGCGACCTGGATGCCGCCGCGCTGCACCTCCAACGCCTCGCGCGCCAGCCGCGTCAGCACTTTCGGATCGATGCCGTAGTCGGCCTCGCCCATCAGGGCTTCGCCGCTCAGTTTGAGGAGGATGCGTTTGTATTTGGGTTCGGGCATGCGCGCGGGTGCTCAGGGGGCCGGGCAAAACAGCCGTATTGTACCCGGCGGACCGGGCGCGTGTCCGGCCAATGTTCGGGCAACAAAAAAGCCGCGATCGCTCGCGGCTTTTTTGCGTCTCGTTTTACGGGCGACTTACTTGGCCAGACCCGCCTGCTTCATCACTTCCGCGGCGTAGTCCTCGACCACTTTCTCGATGCCTTCGCCCACGACCATGCGCTTGAAGCCGACCACGTCGGCGCCGGCGGCCTTGGCCGCGGCTTCGACCGTCTGGTCGGTGTTGAGCACGTACGGCTGGCCGTATAGCGTGTTCTCGTTGACGATCTTGGCGATCTTGCCGCCGATGATCTTCTCCAGAATCTGAGCCGGCTTGGCCTTGTCCTTTTCGGACATCTTGGCGAGCTCGATTTCCTTTTCCTTTTCCACGAACGCGGCCGGCACGTCCGCCGCCTTGTTGTGCGGCGGGTTCATCGCGGCCACGTGCATGGCGACGCCGCGCGCGAAGTCCGCGCTGCCGCCCTTGGTCTCGACCAGCACGCCGATGCGACCGCCGTGCAGGTACGCGGCGACGGTATTGCTGCTGTCGATGCGCACCAGGCGCCGAACCTGCACGTTCTCGCCGACCTTGGCGATGACGGCGGCACGCGCTTCCTCGACCGTCTCGCCGCCCGGCAGCTTGGTCGATTTGAGCGCTTCGGCGTCGGCCGCGCCGGACGCGAGCGCGGCTTGCGCCACTGCGTCGACGAACGCGGTGAAGTTGTTGTCCTTGGCGACGAAGTCGGTCTCGGAGTTGACCTCGACCAGCACGGCATGACCGCCGTTCTGCGCCACGCCGATACGGCCTTCCGCGGCGACGCGGCTGGCCTTCTTGTCGGCCTTGGCCAGGCCCTGCTTGCGCAGCCACTCGATCGCGGAATCCAGATTGCCCTGATTTTCGGTCAGCGCTTTCTTGCACTCCATCATGCCGGCGCCGGAACGCTCGCGCAGTTCCTTGACCATGCTCGCGGTGATTTCCATGGGTGTTCCTCGTAAATCGGGGCTTCAAAAGAAGCCAATAGGGGAGTCGAGTTTCGGGAGTCGCCAAAGGCGAGGTTCGGGCAGGGCGATGACGTGCGTGTTACCTCACGCCGCTCGCGCCGGTCCCGAACCCGCGAATGCCGGATCCCGGCTCGTTATTGCTTGTCTTCGCGACGGCCGGCGCCCGGACCCGGACGGCGTTCGCCGCGCGGCGCGGGCTTCTTCGCGCCCGGCTTCGGACCGCGCGGCGGCTGCTTGCGACGGTCGTCGCGCTCGCGCGCTTCTTTCGCCACCGGATTGCCTTCGGCGTCGAGTTCGACGAATTCGTCCTTGGCCGAGGCGGCGATGTGCGGCGCGGCGGCCTTGCCTTCGAGCACGGCGTCGGCGGCGGCGCGGGTGTACAGCTGCACCGCGCGGATCGCGTCGTCGTTGCCCGGGATCGCGTAGTCGACCAGCGACGGATCGTAGTTCGTGTCGACCACGGCGACGACCGGGATGCCGAGCTTCTTCGCTTCCAGCACCGCGATGTTTTCATGGCCGATGTCGACCACGAACAGCGCGTCCGGCAGGCTGTTCATGTTCTTGATGCCGCCGAGCGATTTTTCGAGTTTTTCCTTCTCGCGGCTGAGCGACAGCACTTCGTGCTTGACCAGCTTCTCGAAGCGGCCGTCGGTGCCCATCGCTTCCAGTTCCTTCAGGCGCGCGATCGACTGCTTCACCGTGCGGAAGTTGGTCAGCATGCCGCCGAGCCAGCGCTGGCTGATGTAGGGCATGCCGCAGCGGGTCGCTTCTTCCTTGATCGCGTCGCGCGCCGAGCGCTTCGTGCCGACGAACAGGATCGAGCCGCGCTTCTGCGCCAGACCGGACAGGAAGTTCATCGCGTCCGTGAACAGCGGCAGGGTTTTTTCGAGGTTGATGATGTGGATCTTGCCGCGCGCGCCGAAGATGTACGGCGCCATGCGGGGATTCCAGTAACGGGTCTGATGGCCGAAGTGGACGCCCGCTTCGAGCATCTGGCGCATGGTGACTTGAGGCATGGTGAAACTCCAAATAGGGGCGACACCGCTGCCTTGGTTTTAGCGGTGAGCCCGGGGTTGAGACCTCCACGTCCCCAGCGTTGGCGACCTCGCGTGACGACGGCGTGGCGTCGACCGGAAGCACCCCGACAACGGTATCGAGACGTGTGCGGATTTGTTCCCCACGACGGGGAACCGCGGAATTGTAACCGAAGCGCGAAAGCCGATCAATTCGCCACAGCTGTCGTGGGGAACAAATCCCCCAATACCGACCTCGCGCGCAGCGCGAGACGTACACCCCTCTCCCGCTGGCGGGAGAGGCCTGGGTGAGGGTGGGGTTTCCGGTTGCCAAGGCCTACCTGAGGCAGCCTGACACGCCACCCTCACCCGAAGCCGCTGCCGCGGCTTCGACCTCTCCCGCCGGCGGGAGAGGTGAGAGCGCAGGCTTCGGCCTCTCCCGCCGGCGGGAGAGGTGAGAGCGCAGGCTTCGGCCTCTCCCGCCAGCGCAAGAGGTGGGCGCATCAGCTTTGACCTCTCCCGCAAGGCGAGAGAGATGCGCTCGCCGTCTGGCGAGGTGGTGAAATAAAGCCTCCAAGCCCCCACGTCCGTTACACTATTCCGCTCGTCGACCGAATCGCTCGCCCATGGCCGTCACCGTCAAAACTCCCGAACAGATCGAAAAAATGCGCGTCGCCGGGCGCCTCGCCGCGGAAGTGTTGGAAATGATCGTGCCGCACGTGAAGCCGGGCGTGAGCACGGAAGAGCTCGATCGCCTCTGCTACGAATACATCGTGCAGAAGCAGAAGGCGGTCCCGGCCAACGTCGGGTACAAGGGCTTTCCGAAAACCATCTGCACCTCGGTCAACAACGTGATCTGCCACGGCATCCCGAAC
>Ga0207702_10001301_pt1 | contig 24995 bp, 26 predicted proteins | sample KBSCornC62_FD_184302 | JGI IMG/M metagenome (GOLD analysis project Ga0207702, IMG submission 184302) | Corn rhizosphere microbial communities from Kellogg Biological Station, Michigan, USA - KBS Corn C6-2 (SPAdes) (version 2) | ecosystem: Host-associated > Plants > Roots > Rhizosphere > Soil ...
CGCACCGCGACCCTCTCGGTCAAGCCGCTCGAGTTCGTGGAGGCGGCCCGCGCGCTGGGCGGGAGCAGCGGGCGCCTCATCGGGCGCCACCTCCTACCCAACGTGCTGCCCCCGCTCCTGGTCTACACCAGCACCCTGGTCGGCATGATGATCGTGGCCTCGGCCGGGCTCAGCTTCCTGGGCCTGGGCGTGCAGCCGCCCACCCCCGACTGGGGCGTCATGGTGGGCAACGGCCGGCTCGTGCTCTACCGCGCCGCGCACGTGGCGACCATTCCCGGCATCGTCATCGTCGTCACCGCGCTCGCGTTCAACTTCGTCGGAGACGGTCTGCGCGAGGCCCTCGACCCTCGCGCACGCCGGTAGGCCCCCGCGTCGAGCCAAGGAGAAGAGCCATGGATCCCGAGAAGATCGACCTCATGCTGCGCATGCTGCCCGACGGGGTGAGCCGCCGGGACTTCCTCCGCACCGCGGCCGCCGGGGCCGCGGGGGCCGCGGGCGCGCTCGCGGTGCCCAAGCGGGCGCGGGCCCAGACCCCGAAGAAGGGCGGCACGCTCGTCTACGGCATGGAGGGCCCGTCGGACATCCTGGATCCGCAGGCCACCGGCTGCTGGCTCACCTACCGGGTGACCTTCCAGATGTTCGAGGGGCTGCTCGCGGAGGACTTGACCAAGTCCAACGTGGCGATCCCCCCCGTGATCCCCCGGCTCGCGGAGTCCTACACCACCGCGAAGGACGGCCTCTCGCGCACCTTCAAGCTTCGCAAGGGCGTGAAGTTCCACGACGGCACCCCGTTCAACGCGGCGGCCGCGGTCTTCTCCTGGGAGCGCATGTACAAGAAGGACGCCCCGCACTTCTACGCGCGCGCCAACAGCTACACCTCCTACGTGGTCGAGTACATCACGGGGGCGGAGGCGGTAGACGAGTACACCCTCAAGCTGACGTTCAGCAAGCCGTATGCCGAATGGGAGCGGATGACGCTGCAGAGCTGGGGCGAGCCGATGATGGTGAGCCCCGCGCAGGTCAAGAAGACCGGCAACGAGAAGTTCGCCGACGCTCCGGTTGGCACCGGGCCCTTCAAGTTCGTGGAGAACGTGCCCGGCGACCGCATCGTGCTGGAGCGCTTCAAGGAGTACTGGGGGCCGCAGGCCAACGTGGACAAGCTGGTCTTCCGCCGCCTCGACGACCCCGCGGCGCGGGTGGCCGCCCTGCGCACCGGCGAGGTGGACTTCATCCTCGCGCCGCCCCCGGACGAGGTGGAGGCGCTGCGGAAGGACAAGTTCCAGGTGATGCAGTCCAACGCGCCCCACATCTGGTACTGGCACCTGAACATGAAGGACGACAAGTTCAAGGACGTGCGGGTGCGCAAGGCGCTCCAGATGGCGGTGGACAAGGAGAAGATGTGCAAGGAGCTGCTGCGCGGCACCGCCAAGCCGGCGTGGAGCATGATCTCGCCCGCCACCGCGGCCTACGACGCCAGCTACAAGCCCTACTCCTACAACCCGGACAAGGCCAAGGCCCTGCTCAAGGAGGCCGGTCTCGGCAACGGCTTCGAGACCACCTTCTGGACCTCGACCTCGGGGTCCGGCCAGATGATCCCGGTGCCGATGGCGGAGTGGATCCAGCGCGACCTCGCCAAGGTCGGCATCAAGGTGAAGCTCGAGACCTTCGACTGGATCACCTACCTCTCCAAGATGTTCCAGGGGCTGCGCCCGGGCCACGGGGCCTACCAGCTCTCGTGGGGCATGACCAGCAACTTCTGGATCGACATCGTGGCCCGCTCCACGCGCCAGCCCGACAAGGGCGTGAACGTGGGCTGGTACGCGAACCCCAGGGTGGACGGCCTGCTCGACAGCGCGCGGGCCGAGCTCGACGACAAGAAGCGCGCCGCGATCTACAAGCAGATCGACCGGATCATCATGGAGGAGGACGCCGCGTTCTTCCCCATCTGCAACGACCTGAACCTGGTGGTCCTGAGCCCGAAGGTGAAGGGCTTCGTGAACCCGCCCGAGGAGTGGTTCCAGCTCTGGACCCCCTGGGTCGAGGCCTAGGCCGGCGGTCTCGGGAGACTGACGCCGCTAGGGAGCAGCCGCGTAGCGGACGGAGTGGGCGGCGTGGACCTGCCAGTTCTCGCCGTACCGGGCGGCGAGCGCGGGAGCGTGGATGACCAGGAGATTCTCGACGTTCTCGCGCTCCGCCGCGACGGTGTAGCCGAAGCTGCCGGTCAGGACCACTTCGGTGTCGATCACCATCACGTTGCTGCCGGTGGTGTGCATGCGGTCGATGAGCACGCCGACCCCCTCCCGGGCGAGGGTGTCGGCCGACGACGGCCGGCCCTTGCCGTGCCGGCGATCGAGGATGATCTCCACCTTGACCCCGCGATGCTCCGCGTCGGTCAGCGCCTTGGTGATCTGGGGCGAGCTCAGCGTCTCGGCCTGGATTAGGACGGTGTGGCGGGCGCGCACGAGGGCCTCCACCACCGCCTGGGCCGCGCCGCCGCCGGGTGAGAAGTAGGCCGCCCAGGGCCGGGACTGCTCGGGCTCGACCACGCGGGGCGCCTGGGCCTGGGCCACCGTCCCACTCACGACCAGGGATAGAGCCAGCGCGGTCGCCAGACCCTTCATGAGGCGATCATCGCACGAGTGTCCCGACCGCACTATCCCGGGCATTTTTTACCGGCTCACGCTATGTTTAAGGTGCCATGGGCTCATCGATGTCCAGACGAGGCTTCCTCGTCGCCGGCCTCGGAGCGGCCACCGCGAGCGTGCTGGCCGCTCGACGGGCCGCGGCGGGGCTGGCGCCGGCCCGCTACCTGGTCGTCAATGCCGACGACCTCGGCCTGTCGGCCGAGATCGACCAGGGCATCTTCGAGACCCACGACACCGGCATCGTGACCAGCGCCAGCCTGCTGGTCGACGGGCCCGACGCCGAGGCCGCCATCGAGCAGGCGCGCAAGCGGCCCAAGCTGGGACTGGGTATCCACGTCTCGTTCGACAACCGCGGGAAGCTCTTCACCGACATGCAGGATCTCCCCGCCGTCCAGCAGCAGATCGACCGCCAGCTCGCCGCCTTCGTCCGGATGGTGGGCAGCCCACCCGACCACATCGACTCGCACCACCACCTGCACCGGCTCTTCAACGTCGCGCGCCTCTTCCTGGCCGCGGGACGTCGCTACAACGTGCCGGTGCGCGGCTTCTCCGACGTGGTGTTCGTGGGTCGCTTCTGGGGCCAGCCCGAGTTCGGCAAGACCGACATGTCGAAGATCAGCGTGGAGGTGATGGTGTCCATGCTGCGGGCGCTCAAGCCGGGCGTCACCGAGGTTTCCTGCCATCCCGGCCACGTCGAGACGCGCCCCGACGCCATCTACAACCGCGAGCGCGAGGTCGAGCTCGCGACGCTCACCGACGAGCGGGTGAAGAACACGGTCACCGAGGAAGGCATCCGGCTCATCAACTACCGCGACTACGCGCGGATGAGCCGGGAGGCGCGCTGAGGGAGCCCCGCCCTCAGATGCGCCCTCAGATACGCCCTCAGATACGAATGAAGATCCGGCGCCGGTAGAGCACGCTCAGCAGCCCGAGCCAGACCACCACGTAGGTGACCGCGTAGGCCAGCGAGGCGTTCGACGGCGAGAGCCACGACGCGTAGAGCGTGTCGTAGAGATAGGTCTTCAGCACCACCTCTTGCCCGTCCGGCGCTCGCGTGAAGGTGATCCAGTCGAGCACGATCCCGCACAGCGTCGACAGCCAGTAGGCGGTGATCGCGTTGGTCCCGAAGACCAGGAACGGGGTGGTCCAGCCTCGGAGCCCCTTGATGTCGACCAGCCAGAAGATGGCGGCCAGCAGCAGGCACGCGATCCCGGCCGACAGCAGCACGTAGGAGCTGGTCCACAGGCTCTTGTTGATGGGGAAGACGCGGCTCCAGATCCAACCCGCCGCCAGCGTCGTGGCCCCCGCGTAGAAGAGGCCGAAGGCCTTGGCCCCGACGCCGCGTCCCGAGCGCACCCAGTGGCCGACGAGCACGCCGCAGATCACCGAGCCGACTGCCCCCAGCGTGCTCAGCAGGCCCTCCGGGTCCCACGTCCGCGTCTCCTGCCAGACGTGATTCACCCCGAGGAGCCGGAAGTCGAGCCAGTTCGAGAGGTTCTTCTCGGGCTCGAGCACCCCGCGGCCGACGCCGGGCACCGGCACCAGGGTCAGGAGCGTCCAGTAGCCAATCAGGAGACAGACCAGGGTCAGCGCCTGGCCGCGCACGCCGGTGAGCAGCACCACGACCGCGGTGATCAGGTAGGCGATCGCGATGCGCTGCAGCACGCCCGGGATGCGCAGATGCGGCAGGTCGTAGTGCGGAAACCCCTGCAGCGCGAGGCCGAGGGCGAAGATGATCCCCGCGCGCACGAGGGCCTTGCGGAAGAGCATCGTCCGGCTCTCACCCGCGTCCGCCAGCCGGCCCAGCGAGAGCGCGGTGGCCACGCCCACGATGAAGAGGAAGAACGGGAAGACCAGGTCGGTGGGCGTCCAGCCGTTCCAGGCCGCGTGCTCGAGCGGCGGGTAGACGTGGCTCCACGTGCCGGGATTGTTGACCAGCAGCATGGCCGCGATGGTGAGCCCGCGGAAGACGTCCAGCGACTGCAGGCGGGGAGGAGGGACGGGGTCCGGCGGGCGGGACGGCAGCGGCCCCACACGCTCGGCCACCACCTGCGCGGGAGGCTCCGGCACGGTCACCCGAATGGCCATTTCCCGCATCCTAGCACCGGCGGGAAGCCCCGAATGGTCGTGGTATGGTACCCGCGCCTGGCCAAAGGAGGCCCGTCCATGGAACGCGGGGCGACGCGCGCGGTGACGTCGTGAAGCTGTCCGTCGAGTTCCCCAGCGTGTCCTATCGCGAGGGCCCGGCCGCGGTCGCGGACCTGGCCCGCGCGATCGAGCGGATCGGCTACGATCACATCGACATCTTCGACCACGTGGTGATGGGCGTGCCGATCGAGGGACGAGCGCGCGGCCCCTACAATCCCCAGATGCCGATCCTGGAGGCGCTCATGGCGCTCTCCTACATGGCCGCGGTCACCACTCGCGTCACCCTCGGCACCGAGGTGCTGGTGCTGCCCCAGCGCCAGCCGGCCCTTGTGGCCAAGCAGGTCAGCACGCTCGACACGCTCTCCGGCGGGCGCGTGCGCCTGGGCGTGGGGGTGGGCTGGCAGGAGTCGGAGTACGAGGCGCTCGGCGAGCCGTTCGGGACGCGCGGGCCGCGGATGGACGAGGCGATCCGTCTCATGCGGGCCTACTGGAGCGACGCGGAGGTCACGGTGCCGAGCCCGCACTACCCCACCGTGTCGATGGCGATGGAGCCCAAGCCCCCCCAGGGCGCGCGCCTGCCGATCTGGATCGGCGGTCTCTCGGAGGCCGCGTTCCGCCGCGTGGGACGCCTGGGCGACGGCTGGCTTGCGAGCCGGGTGACCGATCCGGTTAGCGCGCGGGTAGCCATCGACGCCATCCACCGACACGCGGAGGCCGCGGGACGCGACCCGCAGGCCATCGGGCTGCAGAGCATGGTGGCGCCGCCGCCGCGCGACGCGGCGGGCAAGACCTTCTACGCCGACCACGCCCAGGTGGTGGCCCGCGTGGCGGCGCTCAAGGCGATGGGCTTCGGCTGGGTCGCGCTCAACGCCACCGCGATCTTCCAGGCCGGCGCGCGCTCGGTCGCGGCGATGACCGAAGAGCTGCACCGCCTGCACGACCGGATTCGCGCCGAGGTGGGCTGAGCCGCTTGACCGTGCCCCCGCAGGCGCTGGCGCTCAGCAGCGCCCTGTGCACCGCGAGCGCCACCCTCCTCATCCAGCGCGGGCTCCAGCGCTCCAACTTCTACGCGGGCGCCTGGATCAACGTGGTGGTGGGCGCGGTGGCCGCGTGGTCCGCCACCCTGCTGCTGGTCCCCTGGCACGCCTACACGTGGCGCTCGGTGCCCTACTTCGTGTTCTCCGGCGTGGTGGGCACCGCGGGCGGCCGGCTCTTCCGGGTGCTGGCCATCCAGAAGGTGGGCGCGCCCGTGGCCGCCGCGGTCAACAACCTGGCCCCCCTGGTCGCCACCGGGCTCGCGATCCTGCTGCTGGGCGAGCACGTGACGGTGCCGATCCTGGGCGGCACGCTGGTGATCGTGTTCGGCACCATCATGCTCTCGCTGAGCGGCCGCTACGTGGGCTTCCGGGTGCTCGACCTCGCCTACCCGTTCATCGCCGCGTCCTGCTTCGGCACCGTCGCGATCGTGCGCAAGCTCGGCCTCAGCAGCGCGGGGCCGCTCTTCGACGCCGCGGTCAACGTCACCGCCGCGCTGATCGCCTCCACCACGTTCCTGCTCGCCTCCGGGAACCTGGGCTCGCTGCGCGTCGATCGGCGGAGCGTGGGTTGGTTCGTGGGCGGCGGCGTCGCGGAGAACAGCGGCGTGTTCCTGGTCCTGCTCGCGCTGGGCGGCGGCGACGTGAGCGTGGTGATCCCGCTCGCGGGCACCGCCCCGCTCTTCGTGCTGCTCATCACCTACTTCCTGCCCGGACAGGCCTCCCGGCTCAACTGGCGCCTGGTGCTGGGCTCGGTGCTGATCGTCCTCGGCGTGATGGTGCTCACCCGCTGACCGAGTCTGTTGGCGACGTGACAGCGATTGTCATGGACGCCGGGCCGCCCGCGCGAAGGTCTTCGCAAGTAGGCGTCATATCGGACGATCAGATAGGCACCCCCATTGCATCGACGCAAGGGGTCGGCGCTATCCATGCTAACAATCTGGCGCACGCGATCTTCTCACCAGGCCGGCTTCTCCCTTGCCGAGCTGATCATGGTCATCGCGGTGATCGGCATCCTGGCGGTCATGGCGGTGCCGGCCTACCTCAGGTACCACCAGGCGGCCATCCTGAAGTCCGGTGCCCAGCAGGTCGTGACGATGATCAATCAGGCCCGCGAACTGGCGATCAAGCAGAACGACAGCGTCTGCGTCAAGCTGTCCACTTCGACCCAGATGGTCTATGCGCTCGGTACCTGCGGGGGCAGCGCGTGGGTCGGCGCCGGCACGGACGCGGCCGGCAACATGATTCTACCCACCGGCACCACGATGACCGCCAGCGCGAATCCCATCTTCAACTACGTAGGATCCGCCCTACCGGCGGCCACCTACACCCTCACCAATACGCAGACCGGCGCGACTCTCACCGTGGCCGTGGCGGCCTCCGGCCGGGTCACGATTCAGCCGTGACAGGAGCGACCCCGATGCGACGAGTCCTTTTTGATCAACGCGGCATGACGCTGGCCGAGGTACTGGTCGCGCTGCCGATCATCACGATCGGCCTGCTGGCGCTGCTCTCGGCCATTCCGCTCTCCACCTACGCGACCCAGGATGGGCGCCAGACCTCGACGGCGACCTTTCTCGCGAACCAGCGGCTCGAGCAGGTCCGGAATGCGCAGTGGACGGCTACGTGTCACGTCGACCCTGGCACGCTCGCGGTAGGTCCGGGAGCCGACGTGATCGACCAAGTCGGCGTCTCGGCATCATCCACCGTGGCTCCCAAGGACCCGAGCAACGCCGTGACCTTTGCCGACGAGAGTCCGATGGCGGCTCCCTATGCCGCCTACTCCCGCCAGGTGCGCATCACGGACTCGGTGGCGGCGGCTCCGACCTGCACTTCGGCCGGAGTCATGAGTGGCAGCGGGATCCGGCGGGTCACGGTGAGCGTGACCTACACGCCGCTCAGCGCCACCGGGACGAATGCCGTCGCTGGGACGCGGGCCGTCAGCGTCACCATGCAGGTCGCACAGAAATGAGCGCGCGCACCGTGCTCCGCGATCAACGCGGGTTCACGCTGAGCGAGCTGCTGGTGGTGGCGGCCGTGCTCGGCCTGATCCTCGCTGGGGTCGTACTGGTCCAGCAGCGGGGACAGGAGGCCTATCTTTTCGGGTCGCACCGAGTCGAGGTGCAGCAGAACAACCGGGCGGCCCTCGAGCTCATGGTCAAAGAGCTTCGATCGGCCCAGTCCGTCACCGCCATCCCGAGCGCCACGGATCTGACATTCCGCGATCAGAACGGCACGACCATCCAGTATCAGATCTCTGGTACGACCCTGAATCGCATCAGCGGGGGTACGACCATCCCCCTGATCGGTGGTGTTCAGACGCTGACCATGACGTACTACTCTGATTGGAACGGGGCGACCAATACGGGCACCACGACGGCCACGGCCGCGAGCGTGCGGCTGATCCGGCTCCAGTTGGTGACCGGCACCGAGGACCAGGTGGCCTCGAGCTCACCCAGCAATCAGCGCGCAACCATGGAGTCCGTTGTCCGGCTGAGAAACATCCTGTAGTGACAAGGAGGCGCGTGTGCGCACCCGTCACATGATCGTTGGACTGCTAACTGATGAGCGAGGCATCGCGCTACCGATGGCGCTGCTCGCACTCCTGATTCTTTCGACACTCGTGATCGCGTTCGCCCTGCTGGCCTCGTCCGAGCCACTGATCAGCACCAACCAGAAGATGGTGGCTCAGGCGCGGTCGGTGGCTGAGTCTGGCCTGGAACGCGCGATCTGGGCACTCAACAATCCCACCGATCCCGACGGAATCCCCGACCCCTTCCCGGCAACAGCTCCCGCCCCGTACGACGGCAGCACCAGCATACCTATCCTCGACAGCACCGGAACGCAGATCGGCTTGGCGTTCGTGACGGTCACCGCCGGAGGCGCAGCGAACGAGCGGAACATCGTCTCGGTCGGCTGGGTTCCGACGAACACCTCAACCGCCAAGGCGAAACAGAAGATCCAGGCGACGGTATCGAAGTTCCTCTTCCGGGCGACACCCCCGCCGGCGGCCCTGACCGTCGCGGGCGAGATCAATGCCGGCGGTAACGTGAACATCAACTCCCGTACCGATCTCAGCTGCGGCAACAAGGACGGCACGTGGAGCGCTGGCAATACCGACACCGGGGGCTCGGCGACGATCTACGGGGCCGACGCTGGCGCGAACTGGAACATTGCCAACCAGTCGCTCAACGGCATGGGCAGCCTGGTGACCGACCAGCGAGTCAACGTTCCCAATTCCGCCTTCGATCCCTACATCCTGAAGAACGCAGACCTGAACACCCTCAAGGCGTGGGCCAAGAAGAACGGCACCTACTTCTCGGGCGCCTCGGTCCAGGGCTTGAACTTCAACTCTGGCAACAAACTGCCGAACGGCATTATCTTCATCGACACCGTCTCCGGCAACAACATCGACTACAACGCCGACGGGACCGCCTGCACGGGATGCACTCCGACGTCGGACTTTGCCGACGTCTCGATCCACGGCGGTTTCGCGGCGGACCCCAGCGGCGTCTTCAGTGGCATGATCGTCGTGGCGGGCGGGCTGGCCATCGATGGCAACGTGACGATGCATGGACTGGTCTATACGGTCAACGATCTGACCTACGTGGGCACCGGCAACGGGGAGATCGACGGCGCCGTGTTCAGCCAGAACGTCCGTGACGTCTCGTCCACGACGATTGACACGAACACGGGCGGCAACGCGCAGATCAACTACAACTGCAACTATGCCTCGAATCCGGGAGGACAGATGCCCCAAGGCTTCACCGTCGCGCCGGGCACCTACAAGGAGGTTTCGGGCTAGTATGAGCCGAGCGAGGATTCACGCGCTGCTCGTCCCTCTGATCCTCCTGGTCGCGTGCCAGTCTCCATCGCCGCCGACCCGCTCCACATCGTCTGAAACCCCGGCGGATCTGGCGGCCCGGGCTCTCGCCGCCGGTCGCTACGCCGAGGCGGCGCAACTCTACCGCGAGGCCTTGGACGAGGCTCCCGGCAAGATGCAGCTTCACTACGGACTCGCGGTCGTTAGCTCCTTTCTGGACCTCCGTGACGAGGCGATCCGAGAGTTCCGATGGGTCTTGCAGTACGGATCGCCGGGCGCCCCGGAGGTCGAGGCGTCCCGAGCATGGCTGGCACGGGCCGGAGCCCTGCCAGTGGCCTACGACGCGACGAACCCGAGCCGCCCCGAGAAGGAGCGTGCACCGGGCAATGCGAGCCTCGAAGGGCGAGCCGTGTTCGCGGAGGACGGGAAGCCGCCTTTGCCGATGCAGCGGATGCAGCTCTTCTTGGTGGGACAGCCGAACAGTCCCACGAAGCTGGAGCGCTACAATCTGCGCACCGACGAGCAGGGCAACTTCAAGTTCCCGGATGTCGTCCCGGGGCCTTACAAGCTCACCAACCGGGTCGCCGGGCGGCCCACCTGGCGCCTTCGCGTTGACCTCAAGGGCAGTGAAGTCAAGGTCCTCGAGCTCACCCCGGCCAACGGCGTCGATTCACAGGACGACTTCCCCGAGTCGTAGCTTCTCGACTAATGACTCTCGTGAAATAGAGTGATGGGAATCATGGGCTACGATGCCATGTTGACATATGGCCACCACACGGGGAACTCAGCGGGACTTCGCAGCGCTGGAAGCGCGGCGGATGGAGGCCGCGCGGCTGTTCGCCCGGAAGGTGTCGCAGAACGAGGTGGCCCGCCAGGTGGGAGTGAGCGTGACCGCGGCGCATCGGTGGTTTCATGCGTGGCGGGCCCAGGGGCGACGGGGCCTAAAGGCCGCGGGGCGCGCGGGCCGCAAGCCGCGGCTGGACCGCGCCGCGCTGGCCAAGGTCGAGCGGGCGCTGCTGCAGGGAGCGCCGGCGCATGGCTTTGCCACGGATCTTTGGACCCTGCCGCGGGTGGCGACGCTCATAGCGCGGCAGACCGGGGTGCAGTTCCATCCGGGGCACGTCTGGTATCTGCTCCGGGCGTTGAACTGGTCGGTGCAGCGTCCCGTGCGCCAGGCCCAGGAACGCGACGAGGCAGCGATCGCGCAGTGGAAGCGTACGCGGTGGGTGCAGGTAAAAAAAACGCCCGGCGGCGCCGCGCCTGGCTCGTCTTCGAGGATGAAAGCGGCCTCTCGCACCACCCGGTCGTCCGCCGAACGTGGGCGCCGCGCGGCCAGCCGCCGATCCTGACCCATGTCGGCAGCAACTGGAAGCGTCGGTCGATCGCCGCCGCGCTGGCGTTTCGGTGGGATGGTCACCGGAGCCGCGTTTACTTCCAGACCCGCCCCGGCACCTACACCGACGAGCGCTTGATCACGTTCTTGCGCGCACTCAAGCGCCACTTCCGCCGCCGGCGGGTCATCCTGCTCTGGGACGGGTTGGCCGCGCACAAGAGCCGCCGGATGCGGGCGTACCTGGCCCGGCAACGGCCCTGGCTTCAGGTCGAACGCTTGCCGGCCTATGCGCCCGAGCTCAACCCGGTCGAGCAGATCTGGGGCAACGTCAAAGGGCGCGATCTCGCCAACCTGTGTCCAACCGAGGTTCTGGCGCTGCGCCGGCCGGTGCAGTGCGGCTTCGCGCGCGTTCGCCACGATCCCGACTTGGCCTTCAGCTTCCTTCGACATACGGGGCTGAGCGTCTAACGTGACTATTACAGTATTACACGAGAGTCATTAGATACCGCCGACGGCTAGAAGTACTCGAGGCTCCCGGGCTCGGCGAGCATCTTGAGCCGGAGCCCGGCCATGAACACGAGATACGGATGGGCCCCCCGGGCGACCAGGGCGTCCCGGTCCATGCGACGGAGATCCGTGCGCTCCCCCTCCGACAGTCGCATCTCCGCCACCGCCGCGTCCGAGTCGGCGAGGTAGCGCTCCGCGAACGCGCGGTCCGACTTGATCGCGTAGAGGCAGTGATTGAGCGCGTAGGCGCTCGATGGCGGGAAGCGGTAGTGCGCCTCCTCCAGGGCCCCGTGGCTCACGCGGGATCTCCCACCGGCCACTCCACCACCGCGTTGCCGTGGTGCCACGAGGGCTCGTAGCAGTAGACGTCCGCCCGCGCGTCGCCCACCGCGCCCAGCAGGGTGATCCACGTGCGCAGCTCGATGTTGCCGCGCTTGTCGAGCTCCTCGCCGGTCACGCGGGCCAGCTCCCGCCCGCGGCCCTCGGCGAGCGCCTCCAGCAGCCCGCGGTCGTACTCGAACTCCGGCGACGCGTAGCGGTCGGTGCCCGGGAAGTGCGACATGCCGCCGGAGGCGATGAGGGCGACTCGCTCCGGGCGCGCGCGCAGGATCTCCCCGAGGGCCTGGCCCCAGGCGTGGCAGCGGGCAGGGGTGGGCTGGGGCGGGAGGTACACGTTGACGTGCAGCGGCACGATCGGACGCGCCGGCTCCGGCATCACGAAGTGCAGGGGCACGTAGAACGCGTAGTCGAGCTTGGCGTCCTGGGTGTAGAGCAGGTCGAACCCCCGCTCGATGCCCTGCTCCACGATGGCGCGCGCGAGGGGCTCGTGGATGTCGAGCCGGTAGCGGTAGGGGCCGAAGGTGCCCGCGCACTCGCGCCCCACGTACACCGCCAGGGCGGGGACCGCGTCGAGGAAGAAGGCCTCCACGTGATCGCCCGCGATCACCGCCAGCACGTCGGGGCGCAGGGCCTCGAGCCGCTCCTTGACTCGCCGCATCGCGGCGTGCACGCGCAGCACGAGCGCGCGGTCCTCGGTCTCGGGGCGGATGAGCAGCTGGGGGGTATGGGCCACCGCGAAGGCGCCGACGAGCATGGCACGGTCACCCTAGCACAGGAGGGCCTCGACTTGGGGTCGGCCCGAAGCGTATGCTTGGTGGCCGCAGCGCGCACCCACACCCAGAGACATCCAGCCCAGAACTCAGGAGGTCGCCGGAATGGCCGCAAGCAAGAAGTTCAAGGTCGTCGTCCAGAAGCCTTCGGGCGGGAGCAGCTTCGATCTCGCCGACGGCGCCTACAAGATCGAGCGCGAGGCCCTCGACGTCATCGGCGCCGAGATCGTGGAGGTCCCGGCCAAGACCGAGGAGGAGTTCATCGCCGCGGCCCAGGATGCCGACGCGGTCATCGCCCGCAACCGGCGTATCACCGCCAATATCATCAAGGGCTTGAAGAATTGCAAGGTCATCGGGCTCGGCAGCGTGGGGGCGGACACCGTCGACGTGGACGCGGCCACCGAGGCCGGCATCGTGGTCACCAACGTGCCGGACGTGTTCATCGACGAGGTGGCCGACCACACCATGGCCATGTTCCTGGCCGCGCACCGTCGGCTGCGGCTGATGCACCAGCTCACCGTGGACAGCAAGTGGACGGAGGGGCGGCCCTACTTCTCGAACATCCCGCGACTCTACGGCCAGACCATGGCCCTGATCTCCTTCGGCAACGTGGCCAAGGCGGTGGCGCGGCGCTGCCACGCCTTCGGGCTGCGGGTGATCGCCTACGATCCGTTCCTGGCCGAGCTCGAGATGACCGCGGTGGGGGTGGAGCCGGTGACGAGCCTGATCGAGCTCTGCCAGCGCGCCGACTTCCTGTCCATGCACGCCCCGCTCAACTCGGAGACGCGCCACATGATGGGCGAGCGCGAGTTCCGGGCCATGAAGAAGAGCGCGATCTTCATCAACAACGGGCGCGGCCCGACGGTGGACGAGGCGGCCCTGATCGAGGCCCTGCGCCAGGGCTGGATCGCGGGCGCCGCGCTCGACGTGTTCGAGGTGGAGCCGGTCGATCCCAACAACGCGCTCCTGCACATGGACAACGTGCTGGTGAGCCCGCACATCGCCTCCGCGACCGCTCGAATGGCGCCCGAAACTCGCCGCCGACTTGGCCGCGAGCTCGCCACCGTCCTGCAGGGCAAGTGGCCGCGCTCCGCCGTCAACCCCGGCGTCCTGCCGAAGACCTCCCTGATCCGCTGGCAGCCCTACCCGATGGGCCGCGGCCCCAACCGCTAGGGCTGGGGTCAGGTCTTACATTCCGACATTTTCACTCCCGTGGCACTGACTAGGCCGAGCGGAAATGTCGGAATGTAAGACCTGACCCCGTCAGAGGCGCGACCAGCAATTCTGCAGGGTGACGAGAGCGGCGGGGGAGAGGGGGCCCTTGTTGACCGCGATGGCCGCGAACTCGAGCTGGGCGAGGTCGGAGCAGCCGATCAGCACGGTAGAGAGCGCGGGCCCGGTGATGGCGAAGCGCAGCGCTGCCTCCACCACGCTGCCCGCGTGGCCCTGGGCCACCAGGGGCTCGAGGACGCCCGCCCGGCTCGCGTCGGTGGCATAGTCCGGGCCCGAGGCGATCGGGGCCACCGTCGGGATCGCGGTCGGGTGGCGCGCGATCTGGCCGCTGAGCGCGCCGCCGGCCAGCACCCGGATCCCGATGGTGCCCACCCGCTGCTCCTGCGCCAGCGTGAGCAACCGGTCGTAGTCCTGCGCGGGAAAGCCCACCGGCACCGCGTAGGCCCCGGTGGGGTTCAGCAGGTTGAAGACCGCCTGGGCGGTGTCGACCGCCCCGCTGGCGATCGCACGATGGAGCGCGCCGGTCTCGCCGGAGGCGGTGACCCCGAAGAAGCGCACCTTGCCCTGCTCCTGCAGCCGCCGCACCGCCGGCACCACCGCCTCCAGCACCCGCGCGACCCCGAGCGGGCGCTCCTCGCCCACGCGCCCGATCAGGTTGTGCAGGTGCAGCAGATCCACCCGCTCGAGCCCGAGCCGCGCGAGGCTCGTCTCGACCGAGCGGCTCACCGCGCCGGCCACGTCGGCCAGGTCCGCGGCCTGGAGCCGCCACTTCGTCCCCACGATCGCCCGCGGCTTCAGCGCGCGCAGCACCTGGCCCAGGTTCTTCTCCGACTCGCCCGAGCCGTAGGCGGGCGCGGTGTCGAGGTAGTTGATCCCCAGCTCGAGCGCGTGCGCCACCCCGCGCTCGCGGTCCGCGGGCGCGCCGCGCACCATGAGCCCGCCCACGTCGCCACAGCCGAACCCCAGCGCCGACACCTCGAGACCCGTCCGTCCCAGCACGCGGTATTCCATGGCCGACTCTTATACCACTTCCGCGATGCCACTTCCCGGACGGGTGGCCCGCTCCCTTGCTCCCGCCGCGGCCCTTCGGTACTCTCCTACCGCATGCGCCACGTCCGCCTCGGCCGCACCGGCCTCACCGTCTCGCGCCTCTGTCTCGGCACCATGACCTTCGGCCTGCAGTGCGACGAGGCGACGTCCCGCGCGATCCTCGATCGCGCCGCGGCGGGCGGCATCACGTTCCTCGACGCCGCCGACGTCTACCCGGTGGGCGGCGGCTTCCAGACCGCGGGTCGCACCGAGGAGATCGTGGGGCGCTGGCTCGAGGGCCGCCGCCACGAGTTCATCGTGGCCACCAAGTGCGGCGGGGCGATGAGCGAGCGGCCGTGGGACCGCGGGACTTCTCGAAAGCACGTGCTCGATGCCATCGACGCCTCCCTCCGGCGGCTGCGCACCGACTACGTCGATCTCTACCAGCTCCACCATCCCGACCCGGAGACGCCGATCGACGAGTCGCTCCGCGCACTGGACGACGTGGTGCGGGCCGGCAAGGCCCGCTACGTGGGCTGCTCGAACTTTCCCGCCTACCAGCTGGCCCGCGCCCTCGGCCGGAGCGAGCTGCTGGGGGTGGGCCGCTTCGACACGGTCCAGCCGCGCTACAACTTGCTCTTCCGCCAGATCGAGCGCGACCTGCTTCCGCTCTGCCGCGAGGAGGCCCTCGCGGTGATCCCGTACAACCCGCTCGCGGGCGGGCTCCTGTCCGGCAAGCACCGCCGTGAGACGGGGCCCACGCCCGGCACCCGCTTCACGCTCGGCAACGCGGCGGGCCGCTACCAGGATCGCTACTGGCACGAGCGCGAGTTCGCCACCGTGGAGGCGCTGCGGCCGCTCGCGGCCGAGGCCGGGCTGTCTCCTACGCAGCTGGCCCTGGCCTGGACGCTGGCCGAGCCCGCGATCACCGCGCCGATCGTGGGGGCGAGCCGTCCGGAGCAGCTCGATGACGCCATCGCCGCGGTGGAGAAGCCGCTCGACGCCGCGCTCAAGGCCCGGCTCGACGAGCTCACCGTCGAGTACCGCTGGGGCGACGACCCCCGCTGAGCAGGATCCGCCCGGAGGCCCCCGCATGCCCACCACCATGAACCGCCAGATCGTGCTGAAGCGCCGACCGGTCGGGCTGCCCCGGCCCGACGATTTCGAGCTGGTCGAGTCGTCCGCGCCCGCGCCGGGCGACGGCGAGGTGCTGGTCCGCACCATCTACCTCTCGCTCGATCCCTACATGCGCGGGCGCATCAGCGGCGCGCGCTCGTACGCGCAATCGGTCGAGCCGGGGCAGGTGATCGTGGGCGGGACGGTGGGCCAGGTGGTCGAGTCGCGCTTCGCGGGCCTCGCGCCCGGGGCGTTCGTGCAGGGGCAGGCCGGCTGGCAGTCGCACGCGGTGGCCAAGGGCGCGAGCCTGCGCCCCCTCGATCCCGCGCAGGCCCCGATCTCCACCGCGCTCGGCGTGCTGGGGATGCCGGGTCTCACCGCGTACGTGGGCCTGCTCGACATCGCCCGGCCGAAGTCGGGCGAGACGGTGGTGGTGTCGGCCGCTTCGGGGGCGGTCGGCTCCGCGGTGGGGCAGATCGCCAGGATCAAGGGCGCGCGGGTGGTCGGCATCGCGGGGGCCCGCGACAAGTGCGAGTACGTGGTCCGCGAGCTCGGGTTCGACCAGTGCGTGAGCCACCGCGCGGCGGACCTGGCCGGCGACCTCGCCGCGGCGTGCCCGCAGGGCATCGACGTCTACTTCGAGAACGTCGGCGGCGTGGTCCTCGAGGCGGTGATGCCGCTCCTGAACCAGGGCGCGCGCATCCCGCTCTGCGGGTTGATCTCGGAGTACAACGCGACCACCTCGACGCCGGGGCCGAACCTGCGCCCGCTGCTCTTCAACCGCGTCCTGCTGCAGGGCTTCATCGTCTCGGATCACCTGGCCCGCATGGGCGACTTCGTGCGGGACTGCGGGGGCTGGCTGCGCGAGGGGCAGCTCAAGTACCGTGAGGACATCGTCGAGGGCCTGGAGCGGGCGCCGGAGGCCTTCATCGGGCTGCTGCAGGGCCAGAACTTCGGCAAGCTGCTGGTGCGGGTGGGGGAGGATCCGACCCGATGAGCCGGCCCGGGTGCGCGGCCGCCGCGGCGCTCCTCGGGCGCGCGGTCGCGCTCGGCCTGCTCCTGCTGGGCCTCGGGCCGGCGGCGGCCTCGGCCCAGGTCTTCATCGCCTCCAAGCCGCACCCCGACTTCTGGATCGCGCCCCTGCTCATCACCGCGAACGTGGAGCCGAAGGACGTCTCCGGGCATCCGGGCGCGCTCATGCTGCAGGTGTCGTTCAGCATCGCGCCGCCGCCGGCCCGAGATCCCGCCGAGATCGCCCAGGACATCTTCCTGCTGTGGCCCGGTCAGCTGGTCGGCACCGACGGGGCCGACGGGGCGGACCCCGCGCTGAAGCACCAGGTGGAGAGTGCGGGCTTCAAGGTGCTCGTGCACGGGCACGTCGCGTTCTCCGCCCGCAGCCGCGCCTCGATGGGCACCGGGGCGGGCGCGGCGGGCCGGCGCGACCTGGGCCAGGCGCCGTTCGTCACGTTCGCGCGCCCCGAGGGGCTGGCCCGCGGGGCCAAGCCGGTGTCGTTCATCCGGATCCCGTGGAAGCCGGAGATGGCGAGCCTCGACTGGGTCCCCCGCCTGGAGCTGGCCGCGAAGGGTCAGATCACCGATCGCCGCGTGAGCTGGCTCGAGGAGGCGTTCTGGGGCCGCCGCAACATCATCACCCTGAGCTTCGGCGACGTGGGCTACTCGTCGCTGTACCCGTTCTACTTCGGCAACCGCGACCGGGTCATCCCGCTCGCGCCCGACTTCTCGCGCCTCGCGGTCAACTTCGCGCAGGCCAACCACCTGAAGATCGACGAGCTGGTGCCGATGACCGCGAGCCGGCGGATGAGCGAGACCCGCGAGAACACCGAGACGTTCTCGATCCCGCTGCTGGCCGCCGACGGCATCGTGCCGCAGGTGCTGAAGATCCAGTTCGTCTACTTCCGCGGCCGCCTGCCGTGGCGGCCCATTTTGTTGTCCGCGCTACTCCTGGGCCTGGGCAATCTCACCGGGCCCATCGTGGGCAACCTGCTCCGCCGGGCCGCGCGCACGCTGCGCGAGCGCGTGCACGTGGGGCGGGGCGAGGCCTCCCGGAAGGCCACCGGCCAGGTCCCGTCGGCCGAGGCGCTCGCCCGCATCCGCACCGGCGAGGCGACCTACGACGACGTGGTGCGGATGGTCGGCAGCGAGCCGGAGGAGGAGCAGCGCCTGCCCACCGGCGAGATCCGGGCCGTGATCTACCGCGGCCAGCGCCTGGTGCCGCACCACGGGCGTCGCTTCGGCTGGTTCTCCACCGTCAGCCACTGGGACGTGGAGCAGCAGGAGGTGCAGATCGACTTCGAGGGGGAGCGGGTGCGCGACATCCAGGCGCGCATCCGTCGCACCCGGGCGCAGGCCGCGGGCGCCTGAGCGCGCGGGCCGGGCGCCCGCGCCGCCCGCGTCAGTGGGCGCGGATCCAGGCCGCGATCGTGGAGACGACCTTCGGCTCGATCCCGAGGTAGCCGTGCGGGGCCTTGGCCTCGCAGGGAGCGGAGATCGCGGGGCTCCCACCCTCGAAGGTCAGGAGCTCCTTGGCCGGCGCGTTCTTGAGGGCCTTCACGATCGCCTCGCCGCCGGAGGGGGGCGAGGCCTGGCAGGTGTCGTCCTTGTGGTTCACGACCAGCACCGGCACCCGGATGTCCTCGAGCCCGGCGTGCATCACGGTCTCGTAGCTCGCCTTGGAGGTGCCGGTCACCGAGGAGGTGAGCACGATGCCGTCGGGCCCGCCGTCGCCGATGCGCGCCGCCGCGTTGGCCGCGGAGAGCGTGCCCATGCTGGTGCCCACCAGCCAGACCGGAGCGCGGGCCACGTCGCGCACCGCCGCGATGGCCTGCTTCACGTCCGCGGCGTGCTCCTTGGTGGTGCGGAAGTTCCACAGCCCGCGCGGATGATCGGACGGCGTGTCGAGGATGGCGACCAGGAAGCCCTCCTGCACCCACCGCCCGCGGGTGCGGACCAGGAAGTTGCCCTGCAGCTGCCTCAGGCCCGACGGGGTCAGGGCCAGGTTGCCGTCGCCGCCCGCGAAGATGATCACGCTCGCCACCGGAGGGCCGTCCGGCCGCAGGAGGAGGAAGGACTCGGTGACGTCCTGGCGCGTCGGAACAGTGCGGACGTCCTCGCCGAGCGATGCGGCGGAGGCCGGGAGGGCGAAGGTCAAGAGCAGCGCGAGCCCCAGCGCGGCGCGCCGGCGGGGCGTCATCCGGGAGGCTTCCATCTCCGGTCGATCATACGGCGCGGCCGGTTGCAGTGGCAAGACATCGCGGCTCCGGTGTAGAGTCCCCCATCATGAGGAGTCTCTACGACGAGGTGTACGCGCGCGCGGAGCGGGACCCCGAGGGCTTCTGGGCCGCGGCGGCGGAGGACGTCTACTGGGAGCGACGCTGGGACCGCGTGCTCGACGCGCGCCGGCCGCCCTACTATCGCTGGTTCGCGGGCGGGAGGCTCAACACCTGCTACAACGCGCTCGACGGGCACATCGACCGCGGGCGCGGCAAGCAGCTCGCGCTGATCCACGACTCGCCGGTGACCCGGTCGGTGCGCGCCTTCACCTACTTCGAGCTGCGCGACCGGGTGGCGCGCTTCGCGGGCACCCTGCGGCGGCAGGGGGTGGAGAAGGGCGATCGCGTGATCATCTACATGCCGATGGTGCCGGAGGCGGTGATCGCGATGCTGGCGTGCGCGCGCCTGGGGGCCATCCATTCGGTGGTGTTCGGAGGGTTCGCGCCCAAGGAGCTCGCCACCCGCATCGACGACGCCCGGCCCACCGTGATGCTCTCCGCCTCCTGCGGCGTCGAGGGCAGCCGCGTGATTCCCTACAAGCCGCTGCTCGACCAGGCCATCGCCATGGCCTCGCACCAGCCGCGACGCTGCGTGATCCTGCAGCGTCCCATGGAGACCGCGTCCATGGTGCCCGGGCGAGACGTCGACTGGCGCGAGGCGGAGGCGGGGGGCGAGCCGGTCGAGTGCGTGCCGGTGGCGGCGACCGATCCGCTCTACATCCTCTACACCTCGGGTACCACCGGCATCCCCAAGGGCGTGGTGCGAGACAACGGCGGGCACGCGGTGGCGCTCAAGTGGAGCATGGGCGCCGTCTACGGGATGGGCGCGGGCGAGGTGTTCTGGGCCGCGTCCGACATCGGCTGGGTGGTGGGGCACTCCTACATCGTCTACGCCCCGCTGCTCAAGGGCTGCACCACGATCCTCTACGAGGGCAAGCCGGTCGGCACGCCGGATCCGGGCGCGTTCTGGCGTGTCTCGGCGCAGCACGGGGTGAACGCGCTCTTCACCGCGCCGACCGCGTTCCGGGCCATCAAGAAGGAGGACCCGCACGGCGAGCACCTGGCCCGTCACGATCTCTCGCGCTTTCGCACCCTGTTCCTGGCCGGCGAGCGGTGCGATCCGGACACGCTCATCTGGGCGCGCGAGCGGCTGCAGGTGCCGGTGGTGGACCACTGGTGGCAGACCGAGACCGGCTGGCCGATGGCGGCGAACTGCGTGGGACTCGGCATGCTGCCGGTGAAGCCGGGGTCGCCGACCAAGGTCGTGCCGGGCTACGACATCCGCGTGCTGGGCGAGGACAACCGCGAGCTGCCCGCGGGCCAGATCGGCTCGATCGCGGTCAAGCTGCCGATGCCGCCCGGCAGCCTGCCCACCCTCTGGAACAACGACGCGGGCTACGAGCGCTCGTACCTCACGCGGCATCCCGGCTTCTACCTCACCGGGGACGCGGGCTACAAGGACGAGGACGACTACATCTACATCATGAGTCGCGTGGACGACATCATCAACGTGGCCGGGCACCGGCTCTCCACCGGAGCCATGGAGGAGGTGCTCGCCTCGCACCCGGACGTCGCGGAATGCGCGGTGATGGGGGTGGCCGACGAGATCAAGGGCGAGGTGCCGGTGGGCCTCGTGGTCACCAAGGCCGGCGTCTCGCGCACGGAGGCGGATCTCTGCCGGGAGCTGGTGGAGCTGGTGCGGGAGAAGATCGGGCCGGTGGCCGCTTTCAAGACGGTCGCGGTGGTGAAGCGTCTCCCCAAGACCCGCTCGGGCAAGATCCTCCGCGGCACCATGAAGAAGATCGCCGACGGGGTCGAGGCCGGTGTGCCCGCCACCATCGAAGATCCCGCGGTCCTCGGCGAGATCGGCGAATCCCTGAAGGCCCTCGGCTACCCCAAGTAGGCGGGGTCAGGTCTTACGTTCCGACATTGTCGGAACGTAGGGCCTGACCCCGAGCCGGCAGCGCCTTGCGCAGGAAGAGATGCGCGTGGCCGACCGGCCAGTCCTCCGCTCGCGCGTAGATCTCGTAGCCCTGCTTGGCATAGAAGCCGGGCGCCTGGAAGCTGAACGTATCCAGGAACACGTGGCGGCAGCCCCGCTCGACGGCCCGACGCTCCGCGGCCTCGAGCAGTCGCTGGCCGTGACCCTGTCCCCGCAAGGCCTGGGCCACCCAGAGGATGCGCACGTAGAGCACGCCACCCCAGATGCCGCCCAGGAGCCCGCCGAGCACTTCCCGGCCCCCGTCGCGGAGGAAGAAGTTGACGGGGGAGAACTCGGTCAGCCCGGTCACCCCGACGTTGTAGGTGTCGAGATGGTCGATGACCGCCTGCTTGAGGCTCTCCGACGCGTGGGGATCGGACTCGATGCGGATCTCGCTCATGACGACCTCCTCCGGGCCGGATCGGCCGGCGCAGGCTAGCACGGGGGCGGGGGGCCGGCAATCACGGGGGTTCGGGACTCGCGGGGCCGCGCCCGATTCGGGTAAGATGCCTCGGTGACGACCTCCGCCCGTGACGCCGACGTCGTGGTCATCGGGGCCGGGCCCGGCGGGACCACCGCCACCACCTTCCTGGCGAAGCAGGGCCTGCGCGTAGCCCTGGTCGAGCGCGAGGCCTTCCCTCGCTTCAAGGTCGGGGAGTCTCTCATCCCGACCTGCATGGACATCTGCAAGCGAATGGGCGTGCTCGACCGGGTGCTGGCCCACGGCTTCCAGGTCAAGTACGGGGCGACCTTCCACGACCAGGAGCTGGGTCTCGAGACCACGTTCGACTTCCGTCCGGGGCGACCGTGGCCCTCGTTCACCCTCGACGTGCACCGGGCCGAGTTCGACCAGATCCTGCTCGAGCACGCGGCGAGCCAGCCCGGGGTGACGGTGCACCAGCCGGCCACGGTGGAGAAGGTGGTCTTCGACGGCGAGGGCGTGACCGCCCGGCTCTCCGACCACGCGGGGGAGCGCGAGCTGCGCGCTTCCTTCCTGGTCGACGCGAGCGGCCGCGACGCGTTCCTGGCCGCGCGCCAGGGCCAGCGCAAGCCGCGCCCCGGTCTCGGCAAGGTCGCGATCTTCGCGTACTTCCGCGGAGCGCGCCGGTTCCCGGGCCGGTCCGAGGGCAACGTGCGCCTGTACATCTTCCCGGAGGGCTGGTTCTGGTACATCCCGCTCGCGCGGGACGAGACCAGCGTGGGGTGTGTCCTGCACCAGCGAGTGGTCAAGGCCCGGCGCGGCAGTCTGCAGGAGCTCTTCGACGAGATGGTGCAGCGCTGCGAGCGGATCGCGGAGAACCTCGCCGGGGCGGAGCGGGTCACCGAGCTCTACACCACCTCGAACTTCGCCTACACCATCGAGCCGATCACCGGCGACCGGTTCCTCTGCGTGGGCGACGCGGTGTCCTTCGTGGACCCGATCTTCTCGCCCGGGGTCTTCCTGGCCATGCAGACCGGCGAGATGGCCGCCGGTGCGGTCACGCGCGCGTTCCGCCGCGGACGCTTCGAGGCCCGCCGCTTTCGTGGCTACGAGCGGGCGGTGCGCCGCGGCACCAAGCCCTTCGAGCGCTTCATCGAGTCGTACTACGACCGGGCTTTTCTCGACGTATTCATGCGGCCCAAGAATGTCCTCGGGACCATCGCCGCGGTGACCGGAGTGCTGGCGGGCGCCTCGTTCGGGCTGCTGCCGAAGCATCTCTACGCCTCGCTCTGGTTCTTCCACCAGGTGGTGCGGCTCCGGCGCTGGCAGAACCTCCGCCGCGGCGTGGTGCTCGAGTCGCGGCTCGACTGGTAGGGCGGCGTCTCCGCTCCGGCGTGCCCGCCGCCCGGCCCGATCGCGTCACCGGGTTCACCCCGCGCGAGCTGCGCGCCCTGCGCGGGCTGGGCGACCCCGCGGGCATCCAGCGCGCGCTCGACGCGATGCCCTACCACCTGGCCGGCACCGCGTGGTCGCCGCGGCGGGTGCTGCGCGAGCGCACCGCGCACTGCCTGGAGGGCGCGATCTTCGCGGCGGCGGCGCTGCGGGTGCTCGGCTTCCCGCCGCTCCTGCTCGACCTGGAGGCGGTGCAGGACACCGATCACGTGATCGCGGTGTTCCGGGTGCGCGGACACTGGGGCGCGATCGCCAAGTCGAACTTTTCCGGCCTGCGCTACCGCGAGCCGGTGCACCGGAGCCTGCGGGAGCTGGTCATGAGCTACTTCGACGGCTACATCAACCTGCGCGGGGAGCGGACCCTCCGCGCCTTCTCGCGGCCGGTGAACCTGGCTCGCTTCGACCGCACCCGTCCGGGCTGGGCGGTGGCGGACGGCGATCTCTGGTGGATTCCCGAGCACCTGCTCGAGATTCGCCACACGCGCTTGCTGAGCCCCGCGATGATCCGCGCCCTCTCACGGGTGGACCGGCGCGCGCTGGCCGCCGGCCTGGTGGGCTATCGTGAGCCGTGAGGCGCCGATGCCTCCGGGACCGATGACCGTGGAGGATCACCTCGACGGCAGCCGCGTCGAGTACTTCCCCCTGCCGTGCACAGAGCCGGCCCTGCTCGCCCTGCTGCGCGAGGTGTTCGAGGAGCACTGGGCCGAGGTGATCTTCGGCCCCTGCATCGAGGGCGCGGTGTTCGAGGGCCGCTTCGGGGCGCGGCCGCGCGTGAGCCTGCTCGACGGCTACGTGACCGTGCAGCTGCAGGGCAGCGAGTCGTGGCACTTCCATCTCTGCATCGGGCCCCACCGGGGCTCTCCCGGCCTGCTCACGCCCCCCGCGCTGGCGGAGTGGCGCCGCTGTCGGCGCGCCGCGTTCTTCCAGAACCGCGATCGCGCCGGCCGGCCGAGCGCGTGGGGCTTCCGCCTCTGGAACGGGCGCGACGAGCAGATGCTCACCGTGTTCCTGCCCAATCCGTGGATCGACCCGCGCGAGGGGCGCTACGTCGACACGCCCGACTGGGCGCGTCTGCGCCTCTGGATGGACCTGCGCGCCCGCCACGCGGGCGTTCCCGCCGAGCCGCCCCCCGCCGACGCGACTCCTCCGCGCACCCACTGAAATGGCGTAGAATCGCCGGCATGAACGGGGTCCACGACCTGGGGGGCATGCAGGGCTTCGGGCCGGTCGAGCGCGAGGAGAACGAGCCCGTCTTCCACGCCGCGTGGGAGGCGGCGGTGGTCGCGATCCAGCAGGCGGGCGGCACCCGCGGCCTGTTCAACATCGACGAGTTCCGCCACGGCATCGAGCGCATGGCCCCCGCGCACTACCTCGGGGCGACCTACTACGAGAAGTGGCTCGACGGCATCACCCGCGTGCTGCTGGAGAAGGGCGTGGTGGGCGCGGCGGAGCTGGCCGAGCGCCTCGCCTTCTTCGCCGAGCGGCCCGACGCGCCGGCGAGCGCGCCCCTGACCGCGCCGCTGCCCCCCCGCGCGCCGGCCAACCCGAAGTGGGCCCAGGATGTCATCCGCGCCGGCGGGCCGCAGCGCTTCGCGGCCGGCGACCCCGTCCTCACCCGCGACGTGCATCCGCGCGGGCACACCCGCCTGCCGCGCTACGCGCGCGGCAAGCGCGGGGTGATCCACCGCTGCCACGGCGTGCACGTCTTTCCCGACACCCACGCCCACGGCGAGGGCGAGCAGCCGCAACCGCTCTACAGCGTGCGCTTCGACGCCCGCGAGCTGTGGGGCGAGTCGGCGGAGGGAAACCACGCGGTGCACATCGATCTGTGGGAGAGCTATCTCCTCCCCGGGAGCTGATCGCCCAATGGGCAA
>Ga0207702_10001302_pt1 | contig 24991 bp, 25 predicted proteins | sample KBSCornC62_FD_184302 | JGI IMG/M metagenome (GOLD analysis project Ga0207702, IMG submission 184302) | Corn rhizosphere microbial communities from Kellogg Biological Station, Michigan, USA - KBS Corn C6-2 (SPAdes) (version 2) | ecosystem: Host-associated > Plants > Roots > Rhizosphere > Soil ...
CGTGGACGCGTCGGCAACGCCAGAAATCTTTGGATCAGCGCCTGCGTCCGATCCGACTCCGGATCGCTTCGCAAAGGAGCGCCCGTTCCTCCCGCGCGCCCGTTGACGATCGAGAGCTGCCGGGGAGCCATGCCTATGCAGCCTGCAGCTGCGGCGACATCGAACGCAGTACACGTTCCTCGATGCCGAACCGACGACGCATCAGACTGAGCGAGTCCGGATGAACGACAATCTCCAGGGCCTGGAGGTCCTGCCCCATGCACAAGGCCGGAAGGCCGAGCGGACGAACGTCCCAACCGACAGACAAGAGCGCTGGCACGCGGTGGGCTTCGGTGACGAGCGAATAGCTCTTGATGCCGTTCAACCCCGCAAATTCGAGCAATGCGAGCGCGAGCATCCTGTGAACCCTGACGACAGCCGTCCCGCTCGTTGCGGCCGGCGGCGCGACAAGTCTCGAGATTTCCCAGCATTCCTCTGACACGGGCACCCCGTCGGCGCATAGCGAGGGAAAGAGCGATCCAAGAACGTGCGGCCGGGTCGAGGGCAGCACTCGTACGGACCCCTGATGACGGCCACTGCCGGGCGCGCGCGCGATCAAATAGACGGCATAGTCATTGTCGAACTCGTCCACCTCCAGCCAGCTTTCGCGCGACGGGAGTTCCCAGCCGAGCCGGTCAACGAAAACGCGCTTTCGATCATGGTGCATCTCGAGCAGCGCATTGGCGAACGCGAACCGGTTCTCGGGCAGGACGACGTCGATCATCGCATGATCATGCCCATTTCGGGGCCGTTTATTGAGCCCCGTAATTACAGGGGTATGGCCGTGGTTGCGCAATTCTATGCTGAGCGCGATTCACTTTAGGACAGTTCCGACATGACAGCGCAGGTCCCCGCTTCAGTCTTGCACGTTGAAAAACCGCGGCGGGAGCTTCACCGCTTTCCGGCAGTCGCACGCCGCCAGCTGGCAAGCATTCCGGGAAAGGCGGGCATCCCGCTGCTCGGCGTGCTGCCGGAGGCGGTCACCGATCCGTTGCGTTTCACAAGAAAGATGTATGAGACCTACGGGCGGGTGCATCGCTTCTATGCGTGCGGCAACTGGAACGTGCAGCTTGTCGGGCCCGAGGCGAACGAGTTCGTACTGTTCGACCGGGAGGGAAATTTTTCGGCCTACGGCGGGTGGAAGCCGGTTTTCGGGCGTCATTTCGACGGCGGTCTCCTGCTTCGTGACGGTGGCGACCACAAATGGCACCGCAAGCTTGTCGCGACGGCGTTCAAGCAGGAGCAGCTGCAGCATTATCTGCGGACATTTGCGGCAAACATCGAGCGCCTTGGCCAGGCGGTGTCAGGCTCGACCGCCGATGCCTATGAATTCGCGCAGACGCTGACCTTCGCCAATGGCTATTCAGCCTTCCTCGGCCTCGATTCCAAGGCCGCGACCCGCTCGGACCTCCTCGCATTCCGCTATCTCATGCGATCGGCGACAGCTGTCATTCCGCTGCCCTTTCCAGGCAATGCGCAGTGGCGGGCCGATTGGGCGAAACGCCATGTGCGCAAGCTGCTCGGCCCGGTCATCGCAAGCGATCCCGGCGGCAGCCGCACCGATCTTGCGGCAGTTCTCGTGCGGATGAAAAAAGAAGGCTTGCTCGATGAACAGGAGGTCATTGCTCACCTGACCTTCACCATCGCCGCGTCGTTTGACGCTTTGTCCTCAGCCACGGTGTCGACCCTTTATTATCTTGCAAGCAACCCCGAGTGGCAGGAGCGGGTCCGCGAAGAACTCTGTTCCAAGCTTCGCTCGGCCGCCGACATCGACCTCAACGAGCTGCAGCAATGCGAACAAAGCGAATGGGCCGTCAAGGAAGCGCTTCGCCTGAACGCGGCTGCTCCGGTCCTGTGGCGACGAGCCGTGCGGGACACGAGCTTCGAAGGGCATGATATACCCGCGGGCACGGTGACCGGAGTCAATCCGATGCTCACCCACCTGCTGCCAGAGATCTGGAACGAACCCGGCCGCTACGATCCCGGCCGCTTTTCACCGGAACAGGCGAGGATGCGGCATCGCTTTGCATTCGTGCCGTTCGGCGGAGGCGCCCATGGGTGCCTCGGCGCCAACTTCGCCTCCCTGCAGGTGCGCGCCTTGCTTCGTTACCTGCTCGAGCGCCACGAGCTGGTCCTCGCGAGTGAGCACGCGCCCCGCTGGTATCATTGGCCCAATTGCCGGCCCTTGGGCGGCCTGCCGATTCGATTCGCGCCGCGTTAGTCGATCACCTCGGCAAAGCAGATTTCGCTCCTGAACAAGGCGCGCACGATGAGCTGGGTGCGCGTTGCCACCGAATAGCGCCGCTTCGCCGCCTCGATATGCTCGTTCACCGTCGTCGGGCGGATGTTCAGCAGCTGCGCGATGACCGAGTCGCTTTTTCCCCGGGCCGCGAACAGCAGGCAGTCGCGCTGGCGTTCCGTCAGCGGCGCCGGCACCACATAATTCTCGCTCGGCTCTTTGTTGGTTCGGAGCAACCGCCTCGCCGCCTCGAAGGCGAAGCATCCGAGCGCCTGCGCCGCCGGCAAGCTGTCCTCCGGCAGCGCTGATTGGCGGGCGACCGCAAAATGGCACGATCCGAACGTCTCCCCGGGGACGTGGTTGGGAACGGTGAAGCCCTCCGCAAGGCCAAAGCGGACCGCGCGCTCCATATAGGCGCGTTGCGCTTGGGTGAGCGGCACAATCTCCTCGATCCTGCTCCACAGAAAGCCGCTCGAAGCACGTTCCGCGGCTTTCAGCACCGGCTCCTGAAAGGTTTCATTTTCACGCAGCAGCGCGAGCCACTGCACCGGATAATTCGACAGGCGAATCTTGTCGCGCGAGGGATGTCCAAAGCGGATGTGGTGGACGATGGCGAAATAATCGAACCCGAGCTCTCTTGAGGAAAGGTCGATCAACTGGCGAAGCCCGGCCATCGAATGTGCGGATTTCGAAGCCGCGACGAACTCCTGCACAATGTCAAACTTTGGATGAGGTCGCAGCAAACCCGGGTTCGCCTCAATTGACACATCTCATCTCCGGCGGTCGGCGGCGCCGGGTCGAGATAACGGCTTTGAACAAGTGCCGCAATCTGCGCCAGAATGCATGACAAGAGTGACTCGTCAGCCCCATTTTGTTTCCGCCAAGGCCGGCTTTGCCGCTCGGCTTCAACCGCCTTCGTGCTCGCCGGCGCAGGCGCAAGGCCGGCGCGCCTCCGATCAGGCGCGGCAGCTGTGAACGAACGGCGCAGGCTCTCGACAATGATCGGGCTTGAGCTGCCAACCTTTGCAAAGTCGATCTCGCCGGTTTTCATGAGCTCATAAATGCGCGAGCGGCTGAGACCCGTCAGACGCACCGCCTCGGGGATCTTGACCCTGATCGGCTCGGCGACGCGCTGCTCGGTGGATTTCGGCACCATGTTCAGGCCTTCCGTTTGCGCGCGAAAGCGCGATCGTTCCCAAGGAAGCTCGCGAGTATCGCCGGGATGAGCTCGTGGACGGGCTCAGGTTCACCGTAGGTCTCGCGGTACATCTCGGCATAGTCGCTCAGCGCGTGATGCAGTTCTGGCGACATGCAACGGCCAAAGTCGAACGGGTGGGCTTCCATGGCCTCAGGCACACCCATGGATCGAGGCCGGCGATAGCGAGCGTGCCACTTGCCGTCATCGCGGAGGCACTCGGGCACGCTGACGTCCGCGACGCCGTGCGCACCGGGCCTTGGCAAATTAGGTGTGTTCCTCGGACCCGCGTTTCGGCTGCTGGAGTCGGCTGAATAGGGCCGCCGATCCGCCCACGTGACATTTGAAGGTCACGATCGCGCGCCGGCCTTCCTTCGCGGATTTGAGGCACTGCTGAGTTTTCCAGGACTTGGCCGTGGCACGGGTCCGGCGCTCCAGGCAGCCGTGCGCAGTCCATCTTGCCATTGATTGTTGGAAACTGAATATGAACGGCTGGAGGCTAGGGAGGCAGTCGGCGCCCAGCTGGCGTACAAATCCCGTCGGAGCCGCGATTAGCGTAAGGTTGGTGGTCACGACCGTTTTTCGGATCGCAGCCATAGCGATCAGTCTCGGTGCAGCAGCCGATAGCGCCGCGGTCGCGGCCGAGCGGAACACTCACCCGCAGATCGTCGTGCTCAGCGCTCATTGGAGCCCGGCCTCTCCTTTCCGGATCCGGGCAAAAGGTCTGCCAAGATCATCATTGGCAACGCTGGTGCTCGAGACCCACGATGCGAATGGCAATTTGTGGCGATCGCGTGGAGTGTGGCGCGCCGGCCAGGAGGGGTCGATCGATCCAGCCGCGAGCGCACCGATCGAAGGGACCTACAGCACGAAGGATCCCGACGGACTGATATGGTCGATGAGGCAGGAGACGGGGACGCCCGCGCTCTACAAGCCTCCGGAAGGCGACCGCATCCCATTCAATCTCAGCGTAACGGTGAATGGCAGCGCCGTCGCGACCAGGACCATCTGGCGATATCGAGCCCCCAATGGAGTGAGCCGAAAGTTGCTCACGGGACCGGTGGTTGGGACGGTCTTCGAACCCGCCGACGGCCGGAAACATGCAGCCGTCCTGCTCATCGGCGGCTCGGGCGGCGGGCATCCATTGGATGACGAGGCCGCCGCTCTGGCGGGCAGCGGCTACGTCACCTTGAGCATGGCCTATTACAACGCGCCCGGGCTTCCCGACAATCTTGTCCAGATCCCGGTCGAAACGGCACTTGATGCCGTCAACTGGCTGAGGTCCCTGCCGTCCGTGGACGCGCGACGGATCGCGGTGATCGGTCATTCTCGCGGCAGCGAGCTTGCCCAGCTTGTTGCCGCAAACGATCCTGACGTCTCCGCGGTCGTGCTTCTCGCGGGGAGCCCGGTGGGCTGGCCGGGCCTCGACCCGAACCATCTTGGAAGCGACGGTCCGGCGTGGACCCTGGGCGGGTCTCCGGTGCCGGTGCTCGCGTCGGGCAAGTGTCACGGGGACGCCTTCCGCGCAAAAAGGCCGCCAATCGCCGGATTTCAGTGCGCCCTGGCAGACGAGGAACGGGCGAATGCGGCGATGCTGCCCATCGACAGAATTCATGGACCAATGCTGTGGCTTTCGGGGGATGATGATCAGGTCTGGCCGTCAAACGATCTCGCTAAGCGGGCGATGGCCTGGCGCTCGAAGCGCGGAACGCGAGCCGATCAGTGGGTCCATTTCCCAGATGCCGGCCATTGGTTCTTCGTCGACGATGGGCCGCTCGATCACCTGACAACACTAACGCTGCCGGGCAGAACCGTGGCGTTCGGCGGAACCCTCGAGGGCGACGCGGCGGCCGCCCCGCGCACGTGGGCAGTGGTCCGGAAATTCCTTCATCAGGCGTTCGAAACTGGCAATGCCCATTGACGTGACACCGCGAAACGCTTCCCCGTACCGCAGAGCTCGTCGTACAGCGGCGCCATGACGATCAGCTTCTATGACGCGGCCCAGGTGGAGAAGCTGCTCGATTACCCCGGCTGCATCGAGGCGATGCGCCGCGCTATGATCGCACTGTCGAGCGGCGAGCGGCCGCAGCCGCTGAGGGAGATCTTCACGGTCGGCGACGGCGCCATGTTCGGGACGATGCCGGGCGAGCTTGCGGCGCTCTCGACCTTCGGCGCCAAGCTGGTCAGCGTCTTTCCCGATCCAAAGCGGCCCGGCCGGACTCGGCACCAGGGCGTTGTGGTCGCTTATGACGGGAAAACCGGCGCCGTCAGCTGCATTGCCGATGCCGAGCCGATTACGAAGGTTCGCACCGCCTGCGCGACGGCCGCCGCGACTGATGCGCTGGCACGCGCGGATTGCGGGATCCTCGCCGTCTTCGGCACTGGCCTCCAGGCGGAGTCTCACCTGCGTGCTGTGCCGTTGATCCGACCGTTTGGCGAGATCCTGCTCTGGGGACAATCGACGGAACGCACAGGCGAGCTCGCCGAACGGATGAGCAGGGAGCTGGGTCAGCCAATCACTCCCGTCACCGACCGCCGGGATGCCGCAAGCCGGGCAGACGTGATCTGCACCGTCACCTCTTCCGCCGAGCCCGTCCTCCTTGGCGAATGGGTCGAGCCAGGTACGCACATCAATCTGGTCGGGTCGAGCTACCTGGGTCCGGTTGAAGTCGACTCGGCGCTCGTCGCCAAGGCCCGCTACTTCGCCGATTATCGCCCCGGCGTCCTCGCCCAGGCCGCCGAACTCGCGGCGGCGCGCGAGGCAGGCCTTGTCGACGACACCCATCTCGTCGGCGAGATCGGTGAGGTCTTCGCAGGCCGCATTCCGGGCCGCCAAAATGATCAGCAGATCACCATCTACAAATCGCTCGGCCATGTCGTTCAGGACCTTGCCGCGGCGGCCTATCTCCACGGGCGCACAAATTAGGTCCCGCAGACCTAATGCCTGCCGGCCTTTGCTCCGACGGAGGACAAGCGCTGTCCGGTGCTGGCCATTGGTTCGACAATAGCTTATTGGACCTGCCTGCTCGGTGGCCCTTTTCCTGAGGGAACGGCGATGCCACGCGAGCCACTCGAATCTTCGATCGTCGAGCGCCTGTCGGTACGCTTTCTTGCGCTTGCCTTGGTCGCCTTCCTTGCTGCCGGCTGCACGCCCTCGCGCTTCACCAGTCCGTTTCTGGTCGCCATACCCCAAGCCAGCGCATTGGCGGGCAGCAGCGCCTCGGTGACCGCGACGTGCCGGCCAGGAGAGGTCAGAGTCGGCGGCGGATTCTTCGTCAGTCCCGACAACCGCAACAAGGGGTTGGTGGTGCGCGGAACCTATCCGGTCGATCCCAACGGATGGACGCTCGAAGTTGAAAATACGTCGACGGTCAACAGCGACAATTCGACGATCATGGCCGTTGCTTATTGCGCCCAAAGGTCCGATCTCGCGCTCGCTGCATCGGTCAAGGTTGTCGGCCTCCCGGTTGCCCTCGGCTCCAACACTCCCAAGACCTTCATCGATGCGCCCTGCCTCACTCCGTCGGTTCTAACGGGCGGCGGATATCGGGTGGACGGCCCGCTCGACTACAATGACGCGACCTTCAATGCCGGAATTCAGGAATCGGCCCCCGACCTCTCTTCGTGGCACGTCGAAGCCGGGCAGTGGCTCCATGCCGCTTCGACACGGCTGGTCCAGTCCTTCGCGGTGTGCACGACCGGCCTTCCGATGCCCTCTCCAGTCACCGGCTCGACGACGCCGGTGCCCGGCGTGCTGACATCAACCGACGCGATCTGCGGTCCGGCTCAATATGCGACCGCCGGCGGCTTCCGGCTGAACGGGCCGGCACATGGAAACCCCGACGGAAGCTCCACCGCATTCACCGGCCGCGCCTTTCAGTCCGTCGCCGTCGAAGAGTTCGTCAAGTGGCGTGTTGACACCAATACCGTCGCCGCTTCGAGCAGAGGCGGCATCCCGCCGGTCATGGCCGTTGCGCTGTGCGCTTCGATCCCGTGATGCGCGCAATTAAGACAGGAATGAGGGGAGGCCAGGATGGGCGCTGTCGCTGAAGTCTTTCGCTGGAATTCGATCGCGCCCGACGCGACCGTGGGTGTGTTCATTCATCCCTATCAGGCGAATGAGTTCGTCGCCTTTTCGATCAATGTCGCGTTGGCCGCAAACGAGCCCTCTGGCGCCTACAGCCGGATTGCCGCGCAGCAATCGGAGGGCCTCACCCAGATTCATGTCGATGGCCTGGCGCGCACCATCTGGGTCGAGAATCAAACCGTTGGGCCGCAGCCCTATATCAGCGTCGGGCTGATGCGCTTCCGGCAAAGCGTCTGATCGCCTGGAGGAACGCACAATGACCGACGTCGACGCATTCATCTGGTTCGATGCCGAGGGCAGGATCTGCGCCGTGGGCCATGTCGCCGAGGGCTCGGCGGAATCGATCGAGCCGCTCGCCAGGGAAGGCCATCAGATCCATCGCGCTCGCCTTCCCCGTGAGCGGCTGAGGACGCTCCACCTCACCCACAGGATCGATCGCGCGCGGCTCGAGCTCGTGGAGCAGGGACCGTCGGCTGCTTGATGGACCGGCGTGGGCTCAGCCATCGCAAATTTCGCCGGCGGCCACGCACGAGCGCCGGGCGTCGATGAAGCGGCGAAGGCTGTCGACCAGGATCAGGGTCGAACTGCCGACTTTGGCATAGTCGATGTCCCCGCTCCGCATGAGCTCATAGATCCGTGAGCGGCTGAGGCCCGTCAGACGGACCGCCTCGGGGATCTTCACGCTGATCGGCTCCGCTGGAGCGATCTTGCCGGCGCTCACGACGACGATCCTTTCCGCCGCCGCTGCACGAAGGCGCGGTCGCTTTCGAGGAAGCTCGCCACCATCGCCGGAATGAGCTCCTGCACCGCCTCGGCCTGCCCGTAGCTCTCGCGGTACAGTTCGGCATAGGCGCCGAGCGCCTGGTTGAGGTCCGGCGAGATGAGAATCGTGATCCTGACCGGCGTTCGGTCCGGAAGCCTGGCCAGTTTCAAATCGGCCATCATCCCCTCCATGGCTGAAGGACCAGGTCCCTGTTGACGAGCGCCCGCACCAGCCAGCCGGGGCGAACGGTGATCGTCGGCTGCACGTCCAGATTGCGGCTGGTGATTTGGTCGCCGGCATGGGCCGCATTCTGCTGGGTCGACTCGCGGATCGCGCGCACGAGGTCGCTCTCCGATCTGCCGAGGCTGAGCTGGGTTCCGACGCCGAGCAGGGTGGACAAGGCGATTCCCTTGAGCAGCTGCCAGCTGTGGGAGTCGAGGCCGTCCCGGACGCCGGAATATCCCGCCGCATCGGTTGCGGGCATATTGTCGAGATCGACCCACGACCCATCCGGAAACACAATCCGGGTCCAGACCACGAGGGCGCGCCGCTGGCCGTAAGCGACGACGCTGTCGTAGCGGCCGAGGAGGCGGGCGCCCCGGGGGACGAGCACGGTGCGCCCGGTGGCGCTGTCGCGCACATTTTCGGTCACCTGAGCGAGCACCATTCCGGGAAGATCGGAATTGAGCCCGGTGATCAGGCTCGCGGGGATGACCGTCCCGGCGCTGAGCATCCACGGCGAAGCCGCTGGCTGCAGCGCATGCAGATTGAGGTCCCCGTCCGCCGGTCGCGCGAAGTCGAGCTTGTGCTGCTGGTTTGCCGGGACTGGCGCTGCCGTGATTGCGGTCCCCACCCCTGCATCCGCCGCCGACTGAGACACGCTGGCCTGTTCCGCCCGGGCGGCGCCCTGCGCGAGCTGGACGAGCACGGGCGATGCCCTGGCGGCGGTCCTGGCCGCTGCGGCGCGCTCGCGCGCGGCGTCCGCCACGGACCGCGGGGGCTGCATCTCAAGGCTCGGCTGATGCTGGAGGATCGGGCGGCCGAGGTCGCCCGGAAGCGGCGGCCCCAGGCGCGGCACCTCGCCATAGCTTTTCGGCACGTCGGCGAGCGCATCGGCGCTTGCGCCGCGGCCCGGGTCCTCGCTGTCGGCCGCGTCGGCCGCCTTGCGGAAGCTCGGCGGCTCGAGCGCCACCCACGACAAAGTGACCAGCGCCGCGGCGATGGCGCCGGTGATGCCGACGAGGAGGCCGCGCCGGAACCGAACGGCCGGGCGAGGACGGCCGCGGAGCACGAGCGCCTTGGGATCCTCCTTCGGCGCCGGAGCGGGGACGGCCGGATCGAGCGCTTCGGTCATGACCCGCTCCTGGGCCGGGTGGCGTCGTGCACGATCCGCACGACCTGCTGGTGTTTCTCGCCGAGCCGCAGCTCCGCGGCGCCGAATAGCCGGTCGACCACATAATAACGCCCGCGCAACCGATAATTGACGAGTTCCGCGCGCCCATCCTCGCCACGGACGAACAAGGGCGGCGCCTCGCCCTTCGGCGGGAACTCGATGAACACCTGCCGCCCGTCGTCGAACGCGCGCAGCGGGCGCCAGGGCGGATTGTCGCCTTCGATCCGGTAGTTGAAGTCGAGCGCCTCGACCGTCACGTCCGCCGCAACATCGGGTTCCGGCGCGGAGGGCGCTGGCGCCTTCAGCGCAAGCAGGGCCTCGGCGGGGTAGGTCCAGGAGATGCTCGCCATCGCGGCGTGCACATGGCTCTCGAGCTGGACATGATAGACTCGGCGGTCCGTCGCGATCACCAGATTGGTGCTGAGCCCGGCCGCCGACGGCTTGACCAGGACATGCGTGCGCCGGCCCAAACCGGCGCCGCTGGTCGTGTCGCCGATCACCCAGCGCGCGGTGTCGCCCGCCGCGACCGACACGAGGACCTCGCCGGCCTCGAGCGCAATGTCGCTGACCTGGCCTGGCGCCGTGTAGAGCTTGTAGAGGCTGCCCTCGACCCAGGGATAGACCTGGACCGCGCCGACATAGAAGTCGCGGGCGGGCTCGAGCATCGCGCTCGCTCGCGCCTCCTCGACGCGCGCCAGCGGCGATGTCGAACCCGACGGATGTGCCCGCGACAAACGAAGCTTGGACGCAAGACCTGTAGCGGCAAACGTCGGCGGCACTCGCGCCTGCGCGGAGTCATCGGCGAGCAGGCGGGCTGCGAGAAAAGCGGCGTTCGGCGGAGCCGCCGCAACGCCGGCGCCGCCGGCGCTGAGGCTGACCATGGAGGCGAAGGCCAGGAATGCTGGACGGGTCATAGGCTGTTCCTCGTTGCAGGACTGGAGGGGAGGTTCCCGGCAAGGGCAGGATCAAGCGGGGAGCCGAGTGGCAGGTTGGGCTGCGGTTGGGAGCGCGGGCCCCGCGGCTCGGGTGCGCTCGCGTCGAGCTCGCGGCTCCAGTCGATCGCATCGACATAGAGACCCAGCGGATTCCTGCGCAATGTATCGGCATTGGCGGGCGGGCGAGTCACGACCGACAGGATCGCGGTCCAGTGGGTCGTGCCGGCAAGGCTGCCGCGATCATATTCGGTCTCCGTCCATTTGACCTGAAAGGACCGGTCGGATGCGCGGACGATGCTCGTCACCTGGACGGAGACGGTCCGGGTGCCGACGGAGCCGAACGGGTTCGCCGCACGCGCATAATCGTTGAGGAAGCGCGCGGCGCGCCCGGTCGCGAAGTCATAGGCCGACAGCCATTTGTCGCGCATCAGCACGGGGTCGAGCGAGATCGAGCGGACGTCGGTGATGAACCGCCCAAGGAACCAGGCGATCTGCGGGTCGGTCGGATGATAATCTCTGTCGGCGGGCGCTATCGCGCGGGGCTCGCCGAGCCGGTCGACGGCAACCACATAAGGGACGACACGGCTCTGCATCGACTGCCACAGCAGCCCGCCCGAGAGCGCCGTCGAGAGCGCCAGCCCACCCAACGCGATCAGCCGCCAGTTCCTGGCCTGGACCCGGGCCGAGCCGATGCGCTCGTCCCACAGCTGCGCCGCTTTCTGATAGGGAGTGACCGGCCCGGGCGTGCGCCCGTAGCGCTGGACCGCGCGCCTGAACTTCATCTCATTCCTCCTTTTCGCCGATGTCCGGATTGGCGGCCGCGCCGCCACGCTCACCTTCGCGGATCGCCTGAAGCGCGGCCTGGCGATGGTGGCGGCTGGCCTGCTCGGAGCGCAGGCGCCGAGCCCAGTCCGGCGTCCCGCCGGCCCCCTCGGCGGGTTCCGCAGCAACGGCGCCAGTGCGGTTGGCCCTCGCACCGGCGAACAGGGCCGCGCGCTGGCCGCGCTCGGCGGCGGCGGCAATTCCGCCGGCATTCGCCATGCGCTGGCGCAGCGCCGCCCCGCCGGCGCCGGCGATGCCGCCGAGGCCCGCACCGACGCCCGCATTGCCCGACGTTTCCTGTCCGAGGCGGTAGGCGGTCGAGGCGGCGGCGCCCATCGAGGTTCCGGCGCGCACCGCGCCAAGCGCGCCCCCGCCGAGCGCGCGCCCACCGCCGGCAAGCGCGCCGCCGCCCAGCGCGAGAGTGCCGACAGCCCCTGCGACAGTGCCGACCGCAGCGCCGGCGCCGAGCTGGGGGGCACCGGCGACGAGTCCCGAGGCGATGCCCGGTCCGAAAATGCCAAGGCCGAAGAGGGCGAGGCTTGCAAGCACCAGGCTCATCGCACCCGTGAGGTCCGGCTGTTGGCCGCTGGCGGCGGCTTTGAACTCGGAAAAGAAGCCCGAGCCGATACCGACGATGACGGCGAGCACCATCAGCTTGATGCCCGACGAGACGACATTGCCGAGCACCCGCTCGGCAAGGAAGCCGGTGCGGTTCCACAAGGCGAAGGGCACGAGCACGAAGCCGGCAAGGGTCGTCAGCTTGAACTCGATGACGGTGATGAACAGCTGGATCGCAAGCAGGAAGAAAGCGAGGATGACGAACAGCCAGGCGATCATCAGCACCGCGATCGTCAGGAAATTCTCGAAGAAGGCGACCGGGCCCATCAGCTGACTGACCTGGTCGAGCAGAGGCTTGGCGGCGTCGAATCCCGTCGAGGCGATGAAGCCTGGGCGAAGCAGGTCGTCGGGCTGCAGACGGCCGCCGCCGGCGGTCACGCCGAGGCCGGCGAACGACTTGAAGATGATGTCGGCGAGCGTCGAGAAATTGCCGATGATGAAGGCGAACGCCCCGACGTAGAGGATCTTCTTGAGAAACCGCCCGAGGACGTCGTCCTCGCCCATCGCCCAGAACAGACCGGCAAGCGTGATGTCGATCCCGACCAGGGTGGCGGTCAGGAATCGCACGTCGCCACCGAGCAGGCCGAAGCCGCTGTCGATATACTGGATGAAGGCCGCCATGAAGCGGTCGATGACATTGAGGTTGCCCATGAAAGCGGCCGGTCCGATCCTTTGCTCAAGAGGGTGCCGCGGGGCATTCCCAGGGGGCATGGAAGCCCCGCGGCGGGCGCTAAGCGGCTGCGTGCGGCCGCCCCGCGCCCGTGGACGTCAGTTGCGCGGCGCGCCCGTTCCCCCGAGGAACCGGCGGGTCAGTGCGCGCCCGTCCTCCTCGGCCTGCGCGCGCCGCGCCCGCTCGATCGCCGCTTCGCGGAACTCCGCGGCCATCAGGTTCTGGAGCTGGAGCTGCTGCTTGACGCTGAGCGCGAGGAGCTGGTTGGCGGCCTGACCGACCTCAAGAGCGCCCTCGGCACCCTGGCTGGTCGCCGCAAGCTCGTTCAGGACTCCGGCGTCCTCCTTCACATTCTCGGCGACCTGCGCCTGGACGGCCATCGATTGGCGATAGGCCTCGGTCGCCGCATCCAGCCGGGCGCGGGCGTCTGCGACGCGCTGGTTTCCGGTCAGGGCCTGTTGCAGCGCACCCGGAAAGAGCTGCTGCACCTGGCTGTTCAGGCCCTGGATCTTGAACTGGATGCCCTGCGCCTGGCTCATCAGCCGGTCGATCCGGTCCATCGCCGAGCTGATCTGCTGGAGCTGCGGGAAGGAGATGGTCTTCAGGTTCTTCGCCATGTTCTGAAGCATCGACGCTTCATTCTGAAGCGACTTCAGCTGATTGTTGATCTGATCGAGCGCGCGCGCCGCCTGGAGCAAATTCTGCGCGTAATTAGTCGTGTCGAACACGGGCAGCTGCGCCGCTGCCGGGGCAAGGGGCAGTGCGGCCGTGCCGCCAAGCACGAGCGCCGCCGCCGCTGCAAAACCCATCGCGCGATGAAGGCTTTTCATGGTCATTCTCCTTCTGGGGGTGGAGCCGGGAATTGGTCGATCAGGGCGGCGGCCCAGCCGAGGCCACGTGCGTCGAGGAAGCGGCCGAGGAAATTGCCGCCACCTTGTTCGATGATGCGGTCGATCAGCTGCTGCGAGGCGGGGTCCGACGAGCCGCAGAGGGCGAGCGCGATGCGGCCGATCGCAAGGTCGAACAGCCGGTTGCCGCGCGCCGACTGGAGATAATAATCGCGCTTGGGCGTCGCCCGCGCGATGAGCTCGATCTGCCGGGCATTGAGCCCGAAGCCCTCATAGGCCGCGCGCGCCTGCGGCTCGATCGCATGGTCGTTGGGAAGGAAGATCCGCTGCGGGCAGCTTTCGATGATCGCCGGCGCGATGCTGCTTTGCGCAATGTCGGCCAGCGACTGGGTCGCGAACACCACCGCCACATTCTTCTTGCGCAGCAGCTTCAGCCATTCGCGGATGCGCTGGGCGAACAATCGATTGTCGAGGAACAGCCAGGCTTCGTCGAGCAGCAGCAGGGTCGGGGCGCCGTCGAACCTCTGCTCGAGGCGGTGGAACAGATACGAAAGGACCGGCGCCGCCGCGCTGGGCCGCGCCATCAGGGTCTCGGTCTCGAAGCAATGCACATCCGCAAGCGCGAGCCGGTCCTCGGCCGCATCGAGCAGCGCGCCGAACGCTCCCTCGAGCGTATAAGGCTGGAGCGCGGCCTTGAGCGCGTTGGACTGGAGCAGCAGCGCGAGCCCGGTGAGAGTGCGCTCGGCCGGGGGCGCCGAGGCAAGGCTCTGGAGCGCCGACCAGACCGAATCCTTGACCTCGGGCGTGACCGCGACCTTCTCATGCTCGATCAGGCCAGCGATCCATTCGGCCGCCCAGCTGCGCGCCGCCGGCTCGTCGATCGAGCGCAACGGCTGGAAAGCAAGCGCCGGCTCGCCCGCCCGCCCGGCGCCCGCGCCGAGCTCATGATGCGTGCCCCCCATCGCCAGGACCGCGGCGCGGGCCGACCAGCCCTTGTCGAAGATGAAAATCCTCGCTCCCGGATAGCGCCGGAACTGGAGCGCGAGCAGAGCCAGGAGCACCGACTTGCCGGCGCCGGTCGGACCGACGACCAGCATGTGGCCGACATCCCCGACATGGGTCGAAAGCCGGAAGGGAGTCGAGCCGCCGGTCTCGGCGAAAAGCAAGGGCGGACCGCCAAGATGCGCGTTGCGCTCCGGCCCCGCCCAGAGGGCCGATAAAGGCATGAGATGGGCAAGGTTGAGGCTGTGGACCAGCGGCTGGCGGACATTGGCATAGACCTGGCCGGGAAGGCTCGAAAGCCAGGCCTCGACCGCGTTCAGGCGCTCGCGCTTCACGGTGAAGCCGAGCCCGTTCACCACCCGCTCCACGGCCCGCACCTTTTCCTCGGCGGCGGGGGGATCGCGGTCGGCGACGGTGATGGTCGTCGTCAGATAGCCGAAGGCGACATGGTCGCCGCCCAGCTCCTGCAAGGCATCGTCGGCATCGGCCACCTTATTGTCGGCGTCGCTGTCGGTAAGCTGGACCGGCTGGTTGGTCATCACCTCGCGCAGCAGGGCGGTCACGGACTTGCGCTTGTTGAACCAGATGCGCCGGAGACGGGTCAGGGCCCGGGTTGCGTCGGCCTTGTCGAGCGCGATGAAGCGCGTGACCCAGCGGTAGCCGAAGTCCTGGCGGTTGAGCGCGTCGAGTATCCCCGGCCGGCTGAGCGCCGGAAAGCCGAGCAAGGTCAGCGTGCGCAGGTGAAGGTCGCCGAGCATCGGCTCGAGTCCGCCGGTCAGCGGCGTGTCGGCGAGGACGGCGTCAAGGTACATCGGCGTTTCCGGCACCGCGACCGGGTGCCGGCGGACCGACACCGTATTGTGAAGGAAGGTCAGAGTCTCCTTATCGTCCAGCGCGCGCACTTCGGGCATCAATCCGGCGAGGAGGTCGAGCGCCCTGTCGGTGTCGGCGACGAAGCGGCCGAGCGCTTGGCGCCAGTCGCGCCGCTGGCCGGCCGCGCCGCCCACGACCAGCGCGCGCTCGGCGCGGGCTTCGGCGTCGGGCGGCGGAAGCCACAGCAGGGTCAGATGGTAAAAGCTCTCGAAATGGTCCTTCTCGCCCGCGAAGCTCGCCTGGCGCTCCTGGTCGACGAGCCAGGAGGCGGGATCGGGGAAGCGGCTCTGGGGATAGCCCAAGGCTTCCACGCGCTCGGCATCGAAGAACAAAGCCCAGCCCGAGCCGAAGCGCTTGAGCATATTGTTGACCCGCGCCGCCACGGCCATCAGCCCGGCCTCGGTCGCGCTTTCAAGGTCGGGGCCGCGGAAGCGGAGCGTGCGCTGGAAGCTCCCGTCCTTGTTGAGGACCACGCCGGGCGCGACCAGTGCGGCCCAGGGCAGATGGTCGGCGAGCCGGTCGGCGCGCTCGCGATATTCGGCAAGGTTCAGCATGCCAGATGCCCGCGCTGCTTGAGGTGCCTGACGAGCACCGGCGCGAAGTCGGGGTCGCGCTTGGCGGCAAGGACGGCGAGAGAATGGCCGAGCGCCCACAGCAGCAGCCCCGCAAGCCATTGCTGGAGCCCGAGGCCCAGCGCCGCCGCGACGGTGCCGTTGAGGATCCCGATCGCGCGCGGCGCGCCGCCGAGGAGGACCGGCTCGACCAGCGCGCGGTGGACCGGCGCCTCGAAGCCCTCGAGATGCTGCCCGGGCGAGCTCATGAGATCAGGACCCCTCCGCCGAAGCTGAAGAAGCCGAGGAAGAAAGATGAAGCGGCAAAAGCGATCGATAGGCCGAAGACGATCTGGATCAGCCGCCTGAACCCGCCCGCCGTCTCGCCGAAGGCAAGGGTGAGGCCGGTGGTGATGATGATGATTACCGCGACGATCTTGGCGACGGGCCCCTGGACCGATTCCAGCACCTTCTGAAGCGGCTCCTCCCACGGCATCCCCGAGCCCGCGGCCTCCGCCGCCGAGGCGATCACCAGGGTGCCGGCAAACAGGCAGGCGCGCGCGGCGCGAACGCATCTTATCGGCCTTGGAACCAGCATGGTCATTCTCCTTGAGGGTCTGCGGTTTGGGGATCGAGCGGGCGCAGCGCATGGTCGCCGGCGCCATCGAGGCCCTCGACGGCCTCGATCCCGGCGATCCGCCGCGCGGTGCCGCGCCCTTCGATGAAGACGATGAGGTCGATCGCCTCGGCGATCAGCCGCCGCGGCACGGCGACCACGGCTTCCTGGACCAATTGCTCGAGCCGGTAGAGCGCGCCCCTGGCGCTATTGGCATGGACGGTCGCGATGCCGCCCGGGTGGCCCGTGTTCCAGGCCTTGAGCATGTCGAGCGCCTCGCCCCCGCGGACCTCGCCGACGATGATCCGGTCGGGGCGCAGGCGCAGAGTCGAACGGACGAGGTCGGCCATGCCGACCACGCCGGGCCGCGTCCTTAGCGCGACGGTATCGGGCGCCGCGCATTGCAGCTCGCGCGTGTCCTCGATCAGGATCACCCGTTCGTCGCGGCGTGCAACCTCGGCGAGCAGCGCATTGGCAAGCGTCGTCTTGCCCGAGCTGGTGCCGCCGGCGACGAGGATGTTGCGGCGATCGACGACGGCAAGCGACAGCAGGCGCGCGACCTCGGCGCTCATGATCCCATCGCTCACATAATCGGCGAGCGTGTAGATGCGCTGCGCCGGCTTGCGGATGGCGAAGCAGGGCCCGGGAACGACCGGCGGAAGAAGACCCTCGAAGCGTTCGCCGGGCTGATTCTCCCCGTGCGGAGGAAGTTCGGCGCTGACCAAGGGCGAAGCGCCATGCACTTCGGTGCGCGCATGGCTCGCGACCAGCCGGATGATCCGCTCGACCTCGGCGGACCCAAGTTTCTCGCCCGTGTCGCAGCGCCCCGCGCCCAGCCGGTCGAGCCGCAGCGCGCCGTCGGGATTGACCATCACTTCGATGACCAAAGGATCGGCGAGCGCGGCCGCGATCGCCGGCCCCATGGCCGTGCGCAGCATCGCGCGCTTGCGCTCCATGGATTCGGCCGCGTTCACTTGGCCCTCCTCCGCAACAAGGCTCGACCGGCCGCTGGCGAGTGCACCGGTGCCGCGGGCAAGCAATCCAGCGGCAGGCCGACCCCCAGCGGAAGGAAGTGCCGGCGGCGGACGAGCTCGGCGGGCGCCATTGCCAGCCCTCAAAAGCTCGGGATCAGGTCGCTTCCGCGATCCGATCCCTGGTTGATGGCGTCGGCGGCAAGCGCCGGCGCAAGCGGAAGCATGCGCGCGAGCAACGGCGCGCAAGCGGCGAGTTCGTCCTCGTCTTCGCCGGGACCGAGCGGGTCCGACCGATCCCTCGCCGCACCAAGGCGCGCTTCGCCGGCAAGGCCCGGATGGCGCTGCTGCTGCAGGCTCCTGGCGCCGCCAAGGCCCTCCCCCTCCTCGTCCGCGGCAGGCTCGGCCGGCGCTGCGCTAAGCCCCGCCCAGTCGTGACCGCGGGGCGGCGGCCGGTCGGCATAGACGCTGCCGCCGAGCGCCGGCGGCGCGAGCAGCCGGTCGCTGAAGCGCCGGTCCGCATAATAACGCAGCTTCTTCGCGCGGATCGGGGCGAGCCCGGAGACGAGGACCAGCTCATCGTCCGCCGGCAGCTGCATGATCTCGCCCGGCGTCAGCAGCGGCCGCGAGGTCTCCTGGCGGCTGACCATCACATGCGCGAGCCAGGGCGCGAGCCGGTGCCCCGCATAATTGCGCATCGCGCGCTGCTCGGTCGCGGTGCCGAGGGCGTCCGAAATGCGCCTTGCGGTGCGCTCGTCGTTGGTCGCGAACGCGACCCTCACACGGCAATTGTCGAGGATGGAATTGTGCTCGCCATAAGCCTTCTCGATCTGGTTCAAGGATTGGGCGATGAGGAAGGCGCGGATGCCGTACGCGGCCATGAAGGCGAGCGCGGTCTCGAAGAAGTCGAGCCGCCCGAGCGCCGGGAACTCGTCGAGCATCAACAGAAGCTGGCGTGGATTCCGGCCCCCGACGGATTGCAGGCGTTCGGTCAGGCGCCGGCCGATCTGGTTGAGCACGAGGCGCACCAAGGGCTTGGTCCGCGAAATGTCGGACGGCGGAATCACCAGGTAGAGCGAGACCGGCCGGTCGGCGTGAAGCAGGTCGTCGATCCGCCAGTCGCAGCCCGAGGTGACTTCCGCGACGGTCGGGTCGCGGTAGAGCCCGAGGAAGGACATGGCGGTCGAGAGCACCCCCGAGCGCTCATTGTCCGACTTGTTCAAAAGCTCGCGCGCCGCCGAGGCGACAACCGGATGGACGCTCTCGCCAAGATGCCGGGTGGTCATCATCACGCGAAGCGTGGCCACGAACGAACGCTCGGGATCGGAAAGGAAGGTCGCGACCCGCGCCAGACTCTTCTCGCCTTCGGCATAAAGCACGTGGAGGATCGCTCCGACCAGCAGCGAGTGCGCGGTCTTCTCCCAATGATTGCGCCGCTCGAGCGCCCCTTCGGGATCGACCAGGATATCGGCGACATTCTGGACGTCGCGCACTTCCTCCGGCCCGCGCCGGACCTCGAGCAGGGGATTGTAGCGCGCCGACCTGGGATCGGTCGGATTGAACAAGAGGCAGTGCGAGAAACGCGAGCGCCAGCCGGCGGTCAGCTGCCAGTTCTCGCCCTTAATGTCGTGGATCACCGCCGACCCGGTCCAGGACAGCAGGGTCGGAATGACGAGGCCGACGCCCTTGCCGCTGCGCGTCGGCGCGAAGGCCAGGACATGCTCCGGGCCGTCGTGGCGGAGATCGCGGCCGTCCAGAGACCCGATGAACAGCCCGGTATCGCCAAACAGCCCGGCGGTGCGCACCTCGGCCGCGCCCGCCCAACGCGCCGAGCCGTAGGTGGTGACAAGCCCCGGCTGGCGCGCGCGCCACAAGGAGCCCGCAATTGCCGCGCCGCAGCCGAGAAAGCCGCTGGCCGCGGCGAGCGCGCCCGCCCTGTTGAACACGGCCGGCGCATAGGCCTCATAATGGAACCACCAGCCGAAAAGCGCCCAGGGACGGTAGAAAGGCAGGCCGCCAAGCTCGAACCAGGGCAGGCCGAGCTCGCGCTGGTAGGCAAGCATCGAGGCGGCCCATTGGGTCGCCGCCCACAACCCGAGCAGCATGATCGCAAACACGATCAGGATCTGGCCGACCAGCAGCTTGGTGGGTGTCATTCCCCGCTCCCCTGCCGGCGGCGCGCCGGCGTTGCGGGGAGAGGCATCGGCCAAGAAGCCGAGTCGGTTCTACGGCCGCGTCAGCGCAGCAACAGCCTGTTCGACGAATCTCGCCCGCGCCTCAGTCGAGCGCAGGCCGTGGAAGGTCAGGGTCCGAGCGCCTGGCGGTCACCGAGCGCATGGACGATCAGGCCCGACGGCCGGCGATCCGCGCAGCTTCGAGCGTGCGCTGCGCGGCCGCCAGAAGCAGCGAGCGGCCGATGCCTTTTCGAGTGCCGCTCGTCGGGCGCGCGGCGGCCAAGGACCATGACCGGCACCTGCATTGGAGGTGACCATCACCAATTTAACCTTTCAGACACCCTGAAGGTGAGCTTGAATATTAACGCTCCGGGGTGAAGATCGACATTGCCGAGTCAGCATCAGACGGAGAACTTCAGATGAAACGGCTCCTTCTATCCCTTCTCCTGGGCGCGGCCGTGGCTATGCCGGCAATGTCGCAAAGCTCGCATTATGTCCGCGGCCATGTGACGAAAGATGGCACCTATGTCGCGCCTCACTACCAGACCAATCCCGACAGCTCATTGCTCAACAATTGGAGCACCAAAGGCAACGTCAATCCGTACACCGGCAAAGCCGGGACCATCGATCCTTATTCCCCGCCGAAGCCCAAGGCGCCGACATATGGCTATTCGCCTTTCGCGACTTCCAATTCGACGGATGACGAGCCGAATTGATGCGAACCGGCCTTTTTGCCGGCCTGGCAATATTGGCGATTGCGGCATCACCGGCTCCGGCACGAAGCTCGCTCAGCGATGCTCAAATCAGGCAGAAGATCATCGAGGAATCGATCGAGCAATATCCGGGCAATTGCCCGTGCCCCTATAATGTCGCGCGGAACGGTTCCCGGTGCGGCGGTCGAAGCGCCTACAATCGTGCCGGGGGTTATGCTCCTTACTGCTTTGCCGCCGACGTAAGCGCTGCTGAGGTCCGCCAATATCGCCTCACGCCCTAAGAGCGCCGGCGATTGAAACGGCCCTTGTACTCGCGCTGGCGTTCACCGGCGCCGGCGCGAGTGCATCAGGGCAATTGCCGCCCCTCCTTCTCCGGCCCTCGGCTGATCGCCCGCTGCGCCGGGTCCGCCCGGTTCATCCAGAAGCGGCGGTCAGCCATTTGGCCAGATAAGTGGCCGACGCGATGATGAGCGCCCAGAGAATGATCGCGCTTCCCAGAATGACCCGCAACCTGACGCCGAGCGGAGCCTTCTCCTGCTCCTCAGCGTCCTGATGGTACTCATCCAGTTCGTCACGAAACTCGTCATGTTGGAGGTCGATCGGCGGCTGTACGTCTGGAGCGCCGGCCGGACGGGCGCGCAGAAGAGCGGCACTGACAATTGCCTGGGAAACCTGCTCCTTGAACTCGCAACCATAATAACGGCCGCTGTTCCAGATCACCACGGCCTGGGTCGTTCCGGCCTCGGGAAGATTGATTTCGAGCGTTTCGAACGGGGCAAGCTCCGCTACGGTCTCCAGGAGCAGGCCGGTCGAGGAAATATCGTGAACCGAAGCCTCGTCGCCGCTACCTTGAAGACTCGTTTCGAGGCTTAGCCTGCGCCTGCGAGATCCTCGCTTGTCCCATGACTGCCCTTGTTGAAGCCGCGCAACGATCGCCATGGACCCTCCGACGCCCGGGATGGCGCTACGCGCTGAAAATAGCGTTTACGGCTGGTCCACTTTGACCCTTAAGCCGGCCTGGCGCGGCCGCGAGCCCCGGGCAAAGGCGAGCGGAACTCCCACTTGCCGCCGGGCTTTGCCGCGGCGGTCAGGCGGCGCGCCGCCGGCCTTCGCGCCGGACCGCGAGGCTGCGCGCGTGCGACACATGCCGCACGCGGTCGGCGGGGACCGGCGGCTCCAGCCAGAAGCCCTGCCCTGCGGTGCATCCAAGCTCGACCACCAGCCTCAACAGATCTTCGCTTTCGACATGCTCGGCGACGGTCGACACGCCGAGGATTTCACACAAGCCGACGACCGCCCTCAGCAACCGCTTGCCGTCGGCGCCATGCTGGGCTGCCGTCACGAGCCCCCCGTCAAGCTTGATCTGGTCGAAGCGAAGTTCGCGCAGATAGCCGATGGAAGCATAGCCGGCGCCGAAATCATCGAGCACGATTGTTGAGCCCGCGTTGCGCAATTCGGTGAGATTCTCCCTCGCCCGCTCAAAATCGGCGAGAAGCGCGGTCTCGGTGACCTCGAACTGGATCCGACCGGGAGCAAGCCGGGAGCGCTGCACGGCCTTGAGCACCTGCCGCGCCGAGCCGCTCGAGCAGAGCTGGATCGCGCTGAGGTTGAAGGCAAGCTTGATATGCGCCGGCCAGTCCCGCGCCTGCTCGAAGGCCATCGCCATCAAATGATTGTTGATGTCGTCGATCAGATGGAGCTGCTCGGCGATCGGGACGAATTCGGAGGGCGGCACAGCCCCGAGCTCGGCGTCGGTCCAGCGCGCGAGCGCCTCGTGCGCAATGACCTCTCCGCTCTTGAGGTCGAACAGCGGCTGGAAGACGATCCGGAAGTCGCGCTCGACGCCGGGCGACTGCAGCGCCCGCTCGATCTGCAGCCGCCGCTGCCGCGGCGCTTCCATGTTGAGCTCGAAGATCGCAAAGCCGCGGGCGGGATTGGCCTTGGCGTCGTATAAAGCGAGGTCGGCGTCGGCCATGACGCGCGAGGGGGACAGATCCTTGCGATGGCGCGACAGCCCGATCCCGCAGCAGGCGGAGACGGCATATTGGCGGCCTTGGATCAGCACCGGGCCGTTCACTCCATCGACGATCCCGGCGCCGATCAGTTCGGCGTCACGCGCGCGGCGGACGTCGGGAAGAAGGACGCCGAACTCGTCCCCGCCGAGGCGGGCGACGAGACCCCGGCTGCCGACCGCGCGAACCAGGCGGGCGGCGACCTCCTGAAGCAGTTTGTCGCCGATCGCGTGACCGAACATGTCGTTGGCGGCCTTGAAGCGGTCGAGATCGAGGACGGCAAGCGCGAAGGGACAACTGCCCGAGGCTTCGAGGATCCGCGCTTCGACCGCCGCGACGAACGCCCGCCGGTTGGGAAGGCCGGTCAGGAAATCGGTGGTCGCGGCAATGACCGCCTTGCGGTGCGCATGTTCGGCGAGCTCCTGCTCCCGGGCGATGAGCGAGCGGGACTGGACCACGTCGCTGAAATGCCTGCCATGGGACAGGAGCAGCCGCATGGTGAGGACGGCGACCGCGACCAGGCCGAACGCACCGCCGGTAAAGAGCCGGTCGTTGGAGAGCAAGGCGGCGGCGGAGATCGGAACGACGATCAGGATCAGCGGGATCATTCCGGCGACGGGAAGCGCCGTCAGTCCGTAAGCGACCCCGATTGCAGTGAGACCTCCAAACAGCATGACCGCCATGTGCGATGCGCTGTCGCCGGTCTGAAGCAGGTAGAGGCAGCGCGCACAGACGGCGATGCATACCGCCAGCGCAAACCACACCGTCTGTTTCATGCGCCGGACCATGAGCTCGTGCGCGGCCTCGCGGCCGCCGCCGAACCATTGCGTGAGGCGGAGCAAGCCGCAGGCCGCAACGAAGGTTGGCAGGTTGATCCCGACCTTGAGCGAGCCCGCCGCCGCAAGCTCGAGCGCCGACATGTTGACCAGGCCGAGGAGGTAAACGATCGGCACCTGGCGGCGCAACGAGCCGTAGCGCTCCTCGACCAGCGCGCGGCCGGCCGGCGTTGCAAGGTCGGCGTTGAAGCTGCTTTGAAACAGGCCGCGGAACAACATCGGTCGCCTTGTGATCCCTCGAGTGAACGACGCTTGCACAGGGCCCTGGACACGGGCTCCTTAAGCGCGTGCTAACCGCCAGCTTGAAAGAGTTGGTAAAGGTCGGTCCAAAGTGGCGGGAATGAGCGCCAAAGGGTCGGCCACGCACCGGTCGGCCAAGACGGTCTTGGCATTCGTGCAGTTCGACGGGGTCGCACCATTTCCCCCGCTTCGCATGCCAGGCGTTCGGTGACTGGGCTTGCACCGACGATGCGGATATGGTCTTATTCGCACCAACACCGGCCTTGCCTTCCGATTGGAGATTGCCTTGAGTAAGCTTTTCATCGCGCTCGCAGCAGCGGGCCTTCTCGCGAACCCCGCAACCGCCGCTCTCAAGGTTGGTGATAAGGCGCCCGACTTTACGACCACCGGCGCGGTCGGCGGCAAGGAGTTCAAGATTCACCTTGCGGACCAGCTCAAAAAGGGGCCGGTCGTGATCTATTTCTTTCCCAAGGCATTCACAAGTGGCTGCACGGCTGAAGCACATGCGTTCAGCTCCTCCATCGGCGACTTCAAGAAGGCGGGCGCGCAGGTGATTGGCATGTCGGGCGACAATCTCGCGACCTTGCACGAATTTTCCGCGAAAGAATGCCGCAGCGCCTTTCCGGTCGCGACGGCCACCCAGCAAATCCAAAAGGAATATGACGTCGCCTGGGCCGTTCACCCCGGAATCACCACGCGCACGTCCTATGTGGTCGACAGGAGCGGCAGGGTGGTCATGGTTCATGACGACCCGGATTTCAGCCAGCATGTAGCGAAGGCCCTCACGGCAGTGAGGGCCATCAAATAGAGACAGGGGAAGACAGGAATCGTCTTCGGCGGTCGCTTTCGCAGACGGCGCTGAGCAAAAGCGCGAAGTCATCCGGGGCGATGACCTACCCCGGATTGGCGAGCTTGGAACAGAGCAGCGCAACCATGGTGCGGCGGCTCCTGGTGCTGCTCTGTCTGATGCTGTGGCCCGCGCTGCTGCAGGGGCGCGGGATCGAGCCGCAGCTGGTTGCCGAAGGGCCGGCACCGCCCGGGGGGGAGGTCGAGCTGGCGATCCACATGCGGCCTGCGCCGGGCTGGCACGGCTATTGGCTGAACCCCGGCGATGCCGGGCTGCCAATGGACGTGAAATGGGAGCTGCCGAAGGGCTTTTCGGCGGGGCCGCTGCGCTATCCGGTGCCGATGCGCCTGGAGATCGCGGGGCTGATGAATTACGTGTTCGAGCACGATTACGCGGTGCTCACGCGGCTGAAAGTGCCGCCGGACGCGCGCGGAACGGTGCCGATCCGCGCCGAGGCGCACTGGCTCGCCTGCACCGACAAGATTTGTGTCCCCGAGCAGGGCGAGCTTTCCCTCGACCTGCCGGTCGGATCGGGCGCGCCGAACCG
>Ga0207702_10001309_pt1 | contig 24941 bp, 19 predicted proteins | sample KBSCornC62_FD_184302 | JGI IMG/M metagenome (GOLD analysis project Ga0207702, IMG submission 184302) | Corn rhizosphere microbial communities from Kellogg Biological Station, Michigan, USA - KBS Corn C6-2 (SPAdes) (version 2) | ecosystem: Host-associated > Plants > Roots > Rhizosphere > Soil ...
CTTGCTAAAGACTTCGAGGCTTCCATCGCCAGCGCCGAGGCCTGGGTGCTGCTCGCAAGCATCCGCCTGCTCTCCCGCCGTCTAGCCAGAGCCTGAGATATCAATGACCTATTTTGAGTCAGACTCTGAGGAGCGCGTCTTCGCGCGTCTCGAAGGATGGGCTACAGCGCGCGCGGCCCATGGTTCGAGACGGCGCTGGCGCGCTTCCTCACCATGAGGACATTGTTGCGGCAACTACCGCAGCTTCCCCAGCAACTCCATCAACACCTCGCGCTCCTTCGCATCGAGCGGCGCCAGCGTCTCGCGCGTAATGGCGAGCGCGTTCGGCGCGGCTTTTTCCGCCAGTTGCTGGCCGGCGCGGGTGAGGCTCACCAGCAAACGGCGGCCGTCTTCGGGGTCGGAGCTGGTTTCGGTCAGGCCGCGCGCCGTCAAGCGGTCGATCACGCCCTTGATGGTGGCGACATCCATCGAGGTCAAGCGTCCCAGCTGATTTTGCGAACACGGGCCGGTCTCCATCAGCTTGGAGAGCGCCGCCCATTGCGTCGGCGTCAGATTGATGCCGATCTCGCGGGAAAAAATCGCGGCATGACGCTGCCAGACCTGGCGCAGAATAAAACCGATCTGCTCGTCGAGAATATACGACGGCTTTGCCGGTCTTGCCCTTTGTTTCACAGCAGCGCTCTTTCCCATCGTTCCCGCCCCTTGCGTCACAACGACAAATGCGCGTCGCGGATATCCGGACGCGCATCGAGTTCGGCCATGGTGCCGCCAAAGCAGATCCGGCCGCGCTCGATGATATAGGTGCGGTCGGAGATCAATCGCGCAAAATGCAAATTCTGCTCCGACACCACGATGCTGACGCCCTCGCGTTTCATCTCCAGGATTGCATCAACCATCTGCTCGACGATTTTCGGCGACAAGCCTTCGGAGGGCTCGTCGAGCAGCACCAGCGACGGATTGCCCATCAGGGTGCGCGCGATCGTCAGCATCTGCTGCTCGCCGCCGCTCATGCGGCCGCCCGGGCGGTTGCGCATCTCGCCGAGATTCGGAAACAGCGCGAACAGTTTTTCCCGGTCCCAATGCGGCGCGCCAGGCCGCTTCGGTTGCCGGCCGACCTCGAGATTTTCCTCCACCGTCAGGTCGGTGAAGATGCGACGCTCTTCCGGCACGTAGCCGAGCCCGCCGCGCACGATCGCATGGGTCGGCTCGCGGGAAACGTCCCTGCCCTCGAACACGATGCGGCCCGAGCGTTGCGCGACCAGGCCGACGATGGAACGGAACGTGGTCGACTTGCCGGCGCCGTTGCGCCCAAGCAATGCCACCACCTCGCCGTCGCCGACCTCCAGCGCGATGTCGAACAGGATATGCGCCGGGCCATAAAAACTGTTGAGATCGCTCACGCCGAGCTTCATGCGCCCGCTCCCTCGCGGTGGCGCGCGTCATAGACCAGGCCGTCGCCGAGATAGACCGCGCGGACCTGTGGATTGCCGCGGACCTCGGCGGGCGAGCCCTCGGCGATCAGATTGCCGCGGTTGAGCACGATGATGCGGTCGGCATGTTCGAACACCACGTCCATGTCGTGCTCGGTGAACAGCACGCCGATCGATTGCTCCCGCGCGATACGCGCGGTGAGTTTCATCAGTTCGATCCGCTCGCGCGGCGCCATGCCGGCGGTCGGCTCGTCCATCAACAGCAGCTTCGGCTGGTTGGCGAGCGCGACCGCGAGCTCCAGCCGCTTGAGGTCGCCATAGGCGAGCTCGCCGCAGGGGCGTTCGGCATAGCCTTCCATGCCCACCAGTTCGAGCAGGCCCCCGGCTTCCGCTTTCTCGAAGCGCGGCGTCGAGCCCCAGAGGTTGAATAGCTGACGCTCAAAGGACACCAGCGCGACCTGGATGTTTTCCCGAACCGTCATGGTCGGGAAAGTCGCTGTGATCTGGAAGGTGCGCCCGACGCCCAGCCGCCAGACCGCGCGCGGCATCAGGCCCGTGGTGTCCTCGCCCAGCACGGTGATCCGGCCGCTATCCGGCGTCTTCTGGCCGTTGAGCATGTCAAAACAGGTGCTTTTCCCCGCGCCGTTGGGACCGATCAGCGCCAGGATTTCGCCGGCGCGCAGTTCGAACGACACGCTGCGCACGGCGTGCACCCCGCCATAGGATTTTGTCAGGCCTTCCACCGACAGCAATGTGGGCACAACACTCATTCGGCGGTCTCGATGCGCGATGCCAGCAATGCCGGCGCGGCAGAGCGGCGACGATTGCGAATGGTTTCCAGCACGCCGACGATGCCTTTCGGGAATACCACCACGATCAGGACAATGAATCCGCCCAGCACCAGTTTTGAAAGATCGGTCTGGCTCACCAGCCAGATGTTCAGCGCCTTGTAGACGATGGCGCCGACCACGGCGCCGGACACCGTCTCGACGCCGCCGAGCAGCACCATGACCAGCGCGTCGACCGATAACGAGATGCCGAGATTGTCCGGGAATACGCTGCCCTTGAGATAGGCGAACAGCGCGCCGGCGATGCCGGCGACCGTGCCGGCGATCACGAACGCGGTCCACTGGATGCGCTTGCCGTCGATGCCGATCGCCTCGCTGCGCAGCGGCGAATCCCGTGTCGCCCTCAAGGCAAAACCGAACGGCGACAACGTCGCGATCCGCAGCGCCGCGACACAAAGCGCCGCGATGCCGAGCGACAGCCAGTAGAAATGCGACGGGCTCGCCGCCCAGCTCTCCGGCCAGACGCCCAAAATGCCGTTGTCGCCGCCGGTCACGGCTACCCACTGGAATGCGATCGACCACACGATCTGCGCAAAGGCCAGCGTCAGCATCGCGAAATAGACGCCCGACAATTGCACGGCGAAGAATCCGAAGATCGCGGCGCCGAGGCAACCGAGCAGCGGGCCGATCAGCAGGCAAGCGATCATCGGCAAGCCCGCCATCTTGGCAAGCAGCGCCACGCCATAGGCGCCGAGCCCGAAATAGGCAGCGTGGCCGAACGAGGCGAGCCCGCCGAGCGCCATCAGGAAATGCAGGCTGGCGGCAAAGATCACGAAGATCGCGATTTCGGAGGCCACCGTCAGCGCGTAATTGCCGCCGATCAATGGCAATGCGGCGGCGACGGCCAACGCCGCCATCGCAGCCCAGCGCTCGCCCGATGTCAGCGGACGCCAGGGATTGACCGTGAGGCCCGGCGTGCGGCGCGCCGCAGCCTCCTGCCTGCCGAACAGACCCCAGGGCCGCACGATCAGCACCACGGCCATCACGAGAAAGACCAGGATGATCGATATCTTCGGAAAGATCAGGATGCCGAAGGCGTTGAGTTCGGACACCAGCACGGCCGCGACAAAGGCGCCGATGATGCTGCCGAGGCCGCCGATCACCACCACGACAAAGACGTCGACGATGATGCGCAGATCCATCGCGTGGTTGACCGCATCGCGCGGAATCTGCAACGCGCCACCGAGGGCTGCGAGGAAGACGCCGACCGCGAACACGCTGGTGAACAGCCATTTTTGGTTGACGCCGAGCGCGGCCACCATGTCGCGATCCTGGGTCGCGGCGCGAACCAGCACGCCCCAGCGGGTGCGCTGGAACAACAGCCAGAGCACGCCGAGCACGACCGGGCCGAGCACGATCAGGAACAAATCATAGCTCGGAACGTTCTGGCCGAAGAAATCGACCGCGCCCTTGAAGCCCGGCGCGCGGCGGCCGAGCTGGTCGCTCGGTCCCCAGATCAGCACCACCAGATCCTCGACCATCAGCGTGAGACCGAAGGTCGCCAGAAGTTGAAAGAGTTCGGGCGAATGATAGATCCGCCGCAACAGCAGCATCTCGACCAATACGCCGATGGCCGCGACGATCAGCGCCGCCAGCACGATGCCGCCCCAGAAACCGAACGCGCCGGAAAACCGCTCGGTCAGCGTGAACGCGACATAGGCCCCGAGCATGTAGAACGCGCCATGGGCGAAATTGACGATCCGCGTCACGCCGAAGATGATCGACAGCCCGGAGGCGACCAGGAACAGCGACGCCGCGCTGGCCAACCCCGTCAGGAACTGAACGACATAAAAGGCCATCGGCGGTCCGGCTAGGGCTTGTCACTGCCTGCTGTCATCCTTCGAGACGCGGCGAAGACGCCGCTCCTCAGGATGAGGTTTCCTTTGAGGCCTCATGGTGAGGAGCGCGGCAACGCCGCGCGTCTCGAACCATGAAGCCACCACGCATTGCCTAACTTCATCCCTCGAGACGGCGCTTCGCGCCTCCTCAGGATGAGGTTTTGTTTACTTACCTCGCCCCGCTTGCGGGGAGAGGCCGAAATCCGCGCCAGCGGATTTCGGGTGGGGTACCGAGCGATCCGCCAGCGCAAGGACTTCGCGGCAAGAACCCCTCACCCCGACCCTCTCCCCGTGAAGAACGGGGCGAGGGAGAAGTCCTCACTCCTTCGGGCGCATCTTCTCGACTTCGGCATCGCTCGGCAGGTAGTCCGCGCCCTTGCGATAGGCGGTGTCGACCATGATGCCCTTGCCGTCCTTTTGCGCGGTCTTGCCGACGAAGGCGCCGAGCGTCGACTGATGGTCGATCTTGCGGAAGGTGATCTCGCCGAACGGGGACGGCACCGAGATGCCTTCGGCCGCCGCGATCAGTTTTTCGGTATCGGTCGAACCGGCCTTTGCGATGATCGCCGCCGCCGACTTGATGGTCTCGTAGCCGACGATCGAGCCGAGCCGCGGATAATCGTTGTACTTGGCCTGATACGCTTTCAGGAACGCCGCATGCTCCGGCGTCTTGATGTCGTACCAGGGGTAACCCGTGACGATCCAGCCCGCCGGCGTCTCATCCTTCAGCGGATCGAGATATTCCGGCTCGCCGGTCAGGAAGCTGACCACCGAACGGTCCTTGAAGAGACCGCGGGTGTTGCCCTCGCGCACGAGCTTGACGAGGTCGGCGCCGAAGGTGACGTTGAGGATGGCTTCCGGATTGGCCGCGGCAACCGCCTGCACCACCGGGCCGGCGTCGATCTTGCCCTGCGGCGGCCACTGTTCGTCGACCCACACGATATCGGGCCGCTTCTCCGACATCAGCTTCTTGAACACCGCGACCGCCGACTGGCCGTATTCATAATTCGGCGCGATCGTGGCCCAGCGCTTTGCGGGCAATTTTGCCGCCTCCTCCACCAGCATCGCGGCCTGCATGTAGTTGGAAGGCCGCAAGCGGAAGGTATAGCGGTTGCCCTTCGACCAGGTGATGGCGTCGGTCAGCGGCTCGGCGGCCAGGAAGAAGACTTTTTTCTCCTTGGCGAAGTCGCTGACGGCGAGACCAATGTTGGACAGGAATGTGCCGGTCAGCATCGCCACGTTCTCGCTCGACACCAGCTCGTTGGCGGCGGTCTGCGCGTCGGCGGGCTTGCCGCCGTCGTCCTTGGAGATCACCACCAGCTTCTTGCCGAGCACGCCGCCGGCGGCATTGATCTCCTCGACCGCGAGCTGCCAGCCCTTGCGATAGGGATCGGTGAACGCCGGCAACAGCGAGTAGCTGTTGATCTCGCCGATCTTGATTTCACCCTGCTGCGCCATCGCAGAGTTCGCCATGCCGGAAAACAGGATGGCCAATCCAGCCCCTAGAAGATATCCGCTCCGCATACCCGTATTCTCCCTGTTGAAGAAACTAACGAAGTCCGAACTAGCGCAAACCGTCCTCGCCCTTGATTTCCTTGACCGTCAATCCGCCGACCCGTGGCAGCGGCCGGCCGCTGTCGGTGACGGCGACCGCGACCATGATTTCGTTGGCGCGCGGCGCATCGTTGATCTGAACTTCCATGCCGTCGAAATGGCTGCGCACGAAGGCCGCGTCCTTGTGGCCGAGCGGAATATCCAGCGTGGTGCCGGGCCCGCTGCGCTTTTTCGACGACGGAATCAGGGCCGCGCCCTTGCTCAGCACTTTTCGGACCGGTGTGCCCATTTTCGGGTGAAGGATCGCGGCGGCATGTTCCAGTTCGCCGTTCTCGCCGACCGCGGCGGCCTTGCCATAACTATGCGCGCTGGCGCCGTCGATGCCGAGCGCGGCCACTGCCTTCTTCGACAGGAGTTCGCCGAGTTCCTCGCCGATCGCGACCAGCGGCGCCAGGTCCTCGACATAACGGCCGGCAAACGGGTTTTCGATCACGGCAATGGCCGCGGCGCGCCGGGTCGGCGGCGTGACCGCCTGCCCCATCTCCAGACGGGTCTCCTCCACCACCGTGACAATCTTGCGAATGATCGCGCCCATCGCCGTCAGCCTTCCCCGTCATCCCGCTCAAGCATGCATCATTTCCCTACGCCGCGCGCTCATCAAAAAGGCGCGATGCCGGCGCGGTGACTCTCCTTGTTCCTGCCTCGGCCGTCTCGCCCAGCAGGCGCAAGGTCGCGCCCTCGATCAATCCCGCTGTCAGCAGCTTTCGCGCGCAGGCGGCGCCGGTCTCCAGTGCGCGTTCGACCTCGGCATATGACAATTCGCCGACACCCCGCGTAACCAGCCGCGCGCCGAGGTCGCTGTCCGGCTGCAGCTCGTTGGCGGGACAGCGGACAATGGCGGGATGACCGGGCAGATCGACCGCATTCGCAATGATCGTCGCCGCCGCGTCGGCCTGCGACGCGGTGCGCGCCAGCACGGTGACCGCGTCCGCAATGCCGAGCGAGAAGCTGCGGCCATGACGCCCGCTGGTGGCAACGCCCCGGACCGCAGCATTGGCCTCGACCTCAAGCGTTCGCATCACGCCGTCGCGGTCGGGCCGATCCATCAGCCCGACCGAAAAACGCTTGCCGTCGTCGAGATGCAGCGCGATGTCGCCGCCATTATTCACATAGGCGCGCTCCAGCGACGCGGCGCTCAGCATCGCGCTCAGGATTTCCTCGGCCACCGAGCCGGCGACCGCGGCCATCGGCGTGATAAAGTGATCGGCGGCGAACGGCGCGACGGCCTGATACATGCGGCGCGCCACGACGCCCCGAAGCCGGCAGGTTTGCGGATCGGCGGCCTGACGCAGCTCCGTCAGTTCCGCGCAGAGTTCGTCGAGCAGTCCGGTAAAGCGCCGCGCCGCCGCTTCGTAGGCCCGGCGCATATCGGAGGCGCTTCCCTCGGCCTCCACGATCAGGTCGATCGGGCCATCCTGCAAATGCAGCCGCTTGCCGTCCGCAAGCCAGGCGATTTGCGGAAGCCGGGTCATGCGCGCCGCCCCGGCGTGAGCATCGGCCGGAATTCCGCGTCCTTCAGCGACGCCAGCGGCCGGACATAGTCCATGTGGCCGCCAAGCGCGGCGTAATCCGACAATTTCAACGTGAACTCGATTGGCGCGACCAACGCCGGCGTCGGCACATAGCCGAACGCGCCGGCCGGCACCTGCGTCACATCGACCATGAAAGTGATGCCGCCGCCGGGCCAGACATAAACCGGTGCGCCGCCGCTGGTGACGCGCGTCAGCGCATCCTTGACCGATCGCGTCAGCCGCACCGGATTGTCGGTGACGCCGGCGCGCAGCGAACCGCCCGCCCCGCCCATGAACAGCACCGTGCACAGCGCCGGTTCGCAATTTTCCTGGATGCGCTCGACCGACAATCTGAGATCGGAGGGCATTTGCCTCTCGACCGGCCGCAAGCCATCGTCGAGTTCGTAATAGGCCGCGTGTTCGCCCGTGGTGGAGACCATCAGCATGGTCATGCCCGGCCGCGCGGTCTTGGGATCGAACGGACCCAGCACCGACAGCGGATCGGAAATCCTGGTGCCGCCCCAGCCGGTGCCGGGCTCGGCGACCTGGAAATAACGTCCCGGCGTCGAACGCCGGCCCTTCATCTTGATGCCCGTATCGGGAATATCCAAAAGCTTGCCGGCCTGGTGCTCGCTCAACACGCCCGTGATGTGGTCGTCAACCACCACGACCTCGTCGACCTTGCCGTGCCATTGTTTTGCAAACATGCCGATGGTCGCCGAGCCGCAGCCGACCCGCATCCGTTCTTCGGCGACACCATTGACGATCGGCGGATAGCCGGCCTGCACCACCACGGTGGCGCCGCCATCGATGGCGAGTTCGACCGGTTTGCAATTGCTGAGGTCCATCAGCGCGTCGCAGGTGACGCGGCCCTCTTTCTTCGAGCCGCCGGTCAGATGATGCACGCCGCCGAGCGACAGCATCTGCGAGCCGTATTCGCTGGTCGTGACGTGACCGATCGCCTCGCCCTGGGCGCGCACGGTCGCGGTTTCCGGACCGAGATAGCGGTCGGTGTCGATCTTCACCTTGAGGCCGCAATAGCTGAAGATGCCCTCGGTCACCACCGTGACCATGTCGACGCCGTCGACCTCCGACGACACGATGAACGGCGCCGGCTTGTAATCGGGATAGGTGGTGCCCGCGCCGATCGCGGTGACGAACATCTCGGGTTCGCGCACCAGCGTGCCGTCCCAGTCGCCGCCGGCCTGGAACGGCACCAGCCGCCCGCCATGGGATACCGTCCGCTCCAGCACGATATGCGGATCGACGCGCACCAGTTGGCCGTCATGATTGGCGTAACGATCGCAGGCGCCCGCCGCGCCCGGCTTGATGTAGCACATCACCGGGCAGGCATCGCAGCGGATCTTGTCGCCACCGGCCGCAGCCGTCGCATCGCTCATGAACAAGCCTGTTCTGTCGGGCGGCTCTAATCCCGGCGGCGTTTTCCGGCCATCGGGACATTCGTTCGTATACGAACAATCCTGCGCGCGGACCGGAAAGCTGTCAAGCGGGCTTGCACGCGAAAAATCGCCGCTGCCGCACAAAACCGCATTTGCACGCTGCCTTTGTTCATAAGCTGTGCAGTGTATCGCAGCGCGGGATGCGCGGCTTGCACGTTTGTACACAAACGGTATCCTTCGCACGCGTAACCACCGGAGCTGAGGCAGGACCGCGATGCGCCTGAACGTCAACGGCAGGATCCACGAGGTCGATGCCGCTCCCGACACGGCGCTGCTCTATGTCCTGCGCAACGATCTCGAATTGAACGGGCCGAAATACGGGTGCGGCCTCGGCGAATGCGGCGCCTGCGCGGTGTTGATCGACGGCGTCGCGGCGCGCGCCTGCGTCGTCCCGATCGAGGGCTGCGTCGGCCACCAGGTGGTGACGCTCGAAGGCCTCGGCTCGCGCGAACATCCCGATCCCGTGCAGGCGGCCTTCATCGAGGAAAACGCCGCGCAATGCGGCTATTGCCTCAACGGCATGATCATCTCGACCAAGGCGCTGCTGGCGCGGACCCCTCACCCGTCCGGGGCCGAGATCCGCGAGGCGCTGCGCCATCATCTGTGCCGTTGCGGCGCGCATGTCGAGATCATGCGCGCGGCGATGCGGGCCGCGGGCCAAGTCGTCGACCAAGTCGCGGAGGTCGGCGGCTGATGGCTGCATCGGACGATTCCGCTGATCGCGAACACCAGCAGGGAACATTGTCGGTCGTCCGTCCGGGCGGCAGCAGCGGCTACGAGACGTTCATAAAAATCACGGCCGATGGCGGCGTCACCGCCTATAACGGCCATGTCGATCTCGGCACCGGCATCCGCACCGCGCTCGGGCAAATCGTCGCCGAAGAGCTCGACGTGTCCTTTGCCCGCGTGATCGTGGTGCTCGGCGACACCACGCGCGTGCCCAACCAGGGCCCGACCATCGCCAGCGAAACCATCCAGATCACGGCGGTGCCGCTGCGCAACGCGGCGGCGCAGGCACGGCAGTTTTTGATCACGCGCGCGGCCGCGCGGCTCGAGCTTCCCGTCGATGATCTCACCATCGAAGACGGGCTGATCCGCGGCCATGACAACCGCAGCGTCAGCTATGGCGAGTTGATAGCAGGCGACACAATCCGGATCGAGCTGTCCAGCGATGTCGTCGTCAAGTCCGCCGATGACTACATGATCGTCGGGCAGTCGGTGCCGCGGGTCGATCTCCCCGCAAAGGCCACCGGCGAACTGGTCTATGTCCATGATGTCCGCGTGCCCGGCATGCTGCATGGCCGCGTGGTGCGGCCGCCCTATGCCGGCGTCGATGCCGGGGCCTTTGTCGGCACCAGCCTGATATCGGTCGACGAGGCTTCGGTGCGGCACATTCCCGGGCTGGTCGCCGTCGTCACGATCGGCGATTTCGTCGGCGTCGTGGCCGAGCGCGAGGAAAACGCGATCAAGGCTGCCAGCCAGCTCAAGGTGAGCTGGAAGCCGACGCCTGCTTTGCCCGATCTCGGAGATATCGAGACCGCGCTGCGCGCCAATCCGTCGACGCCGCGAACCCTGATCGACAAGGGCGATGTCGATGCGGCGATCGCGGACGCGGCAAAACCAATCCATCGCACCTATGTCTGGCCCTACCAGATGCACGGTTCGATCGGCCCCTCCTGCGCGGTCGCCGACGTTCGCGATGACGGCATTCGCATCTGGTCGGGCTCCCAAAACCCCCACATGCTGCGCGCCGACCTTGCGCTGCTGGCGGACCGCAGCGAAGCCGAGATCGAGGTGATCCGGCTCGAAGCCGCCGGCTGTTACGGTCGCAACTGCGCCGACGACGTCTGCGCCGATGCGCTGTTGCTGTCGCGCGCGGTCGGCCGTCCGGTGCGCGTGCAATTGACGAGGGAGCAGGAACACGCGTGGGAGCCCAAGGGCACCGCGCAATTGATGGACGTGCGCGGAGGCCTCACTGCCGCCGGTGGCGTCGCCGGTTATGATTTTTCCACGCGCTATCCCTCGAATGGCGCGCCGACCTTGGCGCTGCTGTTGACCGGCAAGGTCGCCCCGGTCCCGGACGTGTTCGAGATGGGCGACCGCACCGCGATCCCGCCTTACGATTACGAGCACCTGCGCGTGGTCGCCAACGACATGCCGCCGATCGTGCGCGCATCCTGGCTGCGCGGCGTTTCGGCGCTGCCGAATACGTTCGCGCATGAATCCTATATCGACGAACTCGCGACCGAAGCCGGCGTCGATCCCATCGAGTACCGGCTGCATTACCTCCGGGATCCGCGCGCGGTCGATCTCGTCAACGCGGTCGCCGAGCGCGCCGGATGGCAGCCGCGCCCGATCTGGCAGCCGCCGGAGCCCGAAGGCGATATCGTGCGCGGCCGCGGTTTTGCCTATGCGCTTTATGTGCACAGCAAGTTTCCAGGCTTCGGCGCGGCGTGGTCGGCGTGGGTCGCCGACGTCGCCGTCAACAAGGCGACCGGCGACGTCAGCGTGACTCGCGTCGTCGCCGGACAGGATTCCGGGCTGATGATCAATCCGGACGGCGTCCGGCATCAGATCCATGGCAATGTGATCCAGTCGACCAGCCGCGCGCTGATGGAGCAGGTCTCGTTCGACCGCAATGCCGTGACCAGCCGCGAATGGGGCGCCTATCCCATCATCAAATTTCCGGAACTGCCTGAGATCGACGTGCTGATGCTGCCGCGTCCGGACCAGCCGCCGCTCGGCGTCGGCGAGTCGGCCTCGGTGCCAAGCGCGGCCGCGATTGCCAACGCGATCTTCGATGCGACCGGCGTGCGGTTTCGCGAACCGCCGTTCACGCCGGAGCGCATCCTCGAAGGATTGCGCGGCGAGGACCAACCTGTCGCCGGGGCGCTGCCGTCGCCCTCGCTTCAACCCACCGCGCCATCCGACAAGTGGCAAAATCCGTTCGCACGACGGCGCGGCGCGTTTGCCGGCATCGCGGCGCTCTGCGCGGCGGTCGTCGGCATCGGCGCCGCCGTGCTGCCGTGGCGCGAGATCGCGCCGATCGCCCGGCCGGACCCGTCGGTATTTTCGGCGGCGACGATCGCGCGCGGCCGACAGCTCGCCGCGCTCGGCGATTGCGCGGTGTGCCACACGGCCACTGGCGGCCTCATCAACGCCGGCGGCCGGCCGCTGGAGACGCCGTTCGGCGTCGTCTATGCGACCAACATTACGCCCGACGTCGAAACCGGCATCGGCGCATGGTCCTATCCCGCCTTCGAGCGCGCGATGCGCGAGGGCATCCATCGCGACGGCCGGCAGCTTTATCCGGCCTTCCCGTACAATCATTTCGCCAGAACCACGGACGCCGACCTGCAGGCGCTCTATGCGTTCCTGCTGGCGCAAGCGGCCGTGCGCGCCGAGACGCCGCAAACCGCATTAAAATTTCCGTTCAACTGGCGTCCGCTGCTGGCCGGCTGGAATGCGCTATTTCACAACGCGGAGGCGTTCCAGCCCGACGCGACAAAATCGGAAGCGTGGAATCGCGGCGCCTATCTGGTCGAAGGCCTCGGCCATTGCGGAAGTTGCCACTCGCCGCGCAACGCGCTCGGCGCGGAAAGGCAAACCGCCTACCTGGCGGGCGGGCTCGCCGAAGGCTGGGAAGCACCGCCGCTGACGTCGCTGTCATCAGCTCCGGTCCCGTGGAGCGAGGATGAACTGTTCGCCTACCTGCGAACGGGCGAATCCCGCTTTCATGGCGTCGCCGCCGGACCGATGGCGCCGGTGGTGAAAGAACTCGCCGCGTTGCCGGACCAGGACATCCGCGCGATGGCGGTCTATCTCGCGTCGTTCAATCCGGGCGCGATCGATCGGACGGCGCTGCGGGCGCTTGCGACGCAGCTTGAAGCTTCCACCAGAACGATGACGGCCGCCTCGGCCGGCGCGCGCCTTTACCAGGGCGCGTGCGCGGTGTGCCATGAAGTGGGCGGCGCGTCGTTGTTCGGCAGCCGGCCGTCGCTGGCGCTCAACAGCAATCTGCACGGCGCAAGCCCTGACAATCTGATCCAGATCATCCTGCACGGCATCGCCGCGCCTGTTTCCAGCGACCTCGGCTACATGCCGGCCTTCAAGGACAGCCTGTCCGACCGACAGGTCGCCGATCTGGCCGCGTATCTGCGGGGCCAGTTCGCCCCCGGCAAGCCGCCATGGACCGATCTGGAGGCGGCCATCGGCCGTATCAGGCAGGCGGTGCCCAACTGATTGATCTCGATATATTCAGGAGACCCTTGCGGAAACGGCCCTAGCTGCAGGCTTTCGGGCAGGATAGGCTTCTCCCATGACAGTGACCGATATTGCGACCCGAACCTATAATCACGGCTGGCGGCTCGATCCGATCGTGCGCAGCCTGCTCGATACCGATTTCTACAAGCTGTTGATGCAGCAGATGATCCGGGAATTCTATCCGGATACCCACACCACCTTCTCGGTGATCAACCGCAGCCGCCATGTCAGGCTTGCCGAGGTGATCGACGAAGCCGAATTGCGCGCCCAGCTCGACCACGCCCGCACCATCCGCTTTTCCAAGAAAGAGCTGATCTGGCTCGCCGGCAACACGTTCTACGGCAAGACCCAGATGTTCTCGCCCGACTTCATCAACTGGCTCGCCAATTTCCGGCTGCCCGAATACGAGTTGCACAAGGTCGACGGGCAGTATGAATTGCACTTCCACGGGCCATGGACCCATACCACGATGTGGGAAATCCCGGCGCTCGCGATTCTCAACGAGCTGCGCTCGCGCCAGGTCACCAAGGGCCAGGGACGTTTTGCCCTGGACGTGCTCTATGCCCGCGCCAAGGCAAAGCTCTGGACCAAGGTCGAGCGCCTGCGCAAGCTCGACGGCTTGAGGCTTTCGGATTTCGGCACCCGCCGCCGCCACGGTTTTTTGTGGCAGCGCTGGTGCGTCGAGGCGGTCAAGGAGGGCCTCGGGCCCTGCTTCACCGGTACCTCGAACGTGCTGCTGGCGATGGACAGCGATCTCGAGGCGATCGGCACCAACGCGCATGAACTGCCGATGGTCGCCGCCGCGCTGGCGCGCGACGACGAGGAGTTGCGCTGGGCGCCGTACCGGATCCTCGACCAGTGGCGTCATACCTATGGCGGCAACCTCCTGATCGCACTGCCCGACGCCTTCGGCACCACCTCGTTCCTGCGCGACGCGCCGGAATGGGTCGCGGACTGGACCGGTTTCCGGCCCGACAGCGCGCCGACCATCGCCTCGGGCGAACAGATCATCAAATGGTGGAAGCAGAAGGGCCAGGACCCCCGCGAAAAACTGCTGGTGCTTTCCGACGGCATGGACACCGATTCGATCGAAGAGGCCTATCATCACTTCGCCGGAAAAGTTCGCGTCAGTTTCGGCTGGGGCACCAACCTCACCAATGACTTCGTCGGCTGCGCGCCGGACGGATCGGCCAATCTCGATCCGATCTCGATCGTCTGCAAGGTGACGTCGGTCGACGGGCGGCCGGCCGTCAAACTCTCGGACAATCCGGAAAAGGCCACCGGCGATCCGGCCGAGGTCGAGCGCTATCTGCGCGTGTTCGGCAATGCCGGCCGCGTTCGCGCCCCCGTGCATGTCTGAGCATCCGTCCGGCGATCCGGGCCTTCCCCACCTTGGTGCGACATGATCACGATCTATCCTGCGCGTAAAATCGTCACGATGAATCCGAGCCGGCCGCTGGCGACCCATGTCGCGGTGCGCGATGGCACGATTCTGGGTTGCGGTTCGCTCGACGAGTTGACCGGCTGGGGCAAGCACAGGATCGATCGCATTTTCGCCGACAAGGTGCTGATGCCAGGACTTGTCGAGGGCCACAGCCATGTCGCCGAGGGCGTGCAATGGCGCTTCGTCTATTGCGGCTATTTCGACCGCACCGATCCCGGCGGCAGGGTCTGGCCGGGCGTAAAATCGATCGACGAGGTGGTGGCGCGGCTGCGCGTCGCAAACGCCAAACTCTACGATTCCCGGCAACCGCTGGCCGGCTGGTCGCTCGACCCGATCTATTTCGACAACCGCCGCATGACCCGGCAGGATCTCGACCAGATCTCCGACGCGCGCCCGATCGCCATCATGCATGCCAGCATGCACATCATGAACGTCAACAGCAGGGCGCTGGAGCTGGCCGGCCTGCTGCGCAAGGGCATCAACCACCCCGGCATTCCCCTCGGCGACGACGGCCTGCCGACCGGCGAGATCAAGGGACCGGACGCCATGACGCCGGTCGGGCCGCATGTCGGGTTCGACCGCGCCCTGTTGGCTGCGGATGAACCGGGTTTGCGCGACTTCGCGCGGCTCTGCGTGCGCAAGGGCGTCACCTCAGCCGCCGATCTCGCCAATCTGCTGCCGCAGCCCGCCGTCGAGATGATGCTGCGGGTGACCGCCGACGAACAATTTCCCGCCCGCATCGTCTCGCTGCGGGTCGCGCGCGAGATCAGCCCTGCTGAGCTGGTCGAGCGCGTCGTCGAACTGGGAAAACTCTCCACCGACCGGCTGCGGCTCGGCATGATCAAGATCGTGGTCGACGGCTCGATCCAGGGATTTTCGGCGAGGCTGCGAGCGCCCGGCTATTACAACGGCGCGCCGAACGGCCTGTGGTACATCGCGCCTGAACAGTTGCGCGAGATATTTGAGCGCGCGCTGGCCGCCGGTGTCCGGGTGCACAGCCACACCAATGGCGACGAGGCGACCGAGCTGGTGCTCGACACGCTGACGGCGGCGCTCAAAAAGCACCCCTCGCCCGACCATCGCTTCACGCTGCAGCATTGCCAGCTCGCCAATGCCGCGCAATTCCGCCGCATGAAGGCGCTCGGCATGTGCGTGAACCTGTTTCCCAATCATCATTTCTACTGGGGCGACCAGCACTACGCCCTGACCGTCGGGCCGGAGCGTGCCGAACGCATGAACGCCTGCGCCACCGCGCTCGCCAACGGCGTGCCGATGGCGATCCATTCCGACGCGCCGGTGACGCCGCTCGGGCCGCTGTTCACCGCCTGGTGCGCGGTGAATCGCAAAACCGCTGGCGGACGCGTGCTTGGAGCGGAAGAACGGATTTCCGTTAGCGATGCCTTGCGCACCATCACGCTGGGCGCGGCCTACACGCTCGGCCTCGACAGCGAGATCGGCTCGATCGAAGTCGGCAAATCAGCCGATTTCGCCGTGCTGGAAGACGACCCGACCGAGATCGGCGGCGACAAGTTGGGAGATGTCCGGATCTGGGGCACCGTGCAAGGCGGCCGCATCTTTGCCGCCGAGACGATATGAGTGACAAAATCCCGGTCACGCTGATCGGCGGCTATCTCGGCGCCGGCAAGACCACGCTGGTCAATCATCTCCTGCGCAACGCCGGCGGACGACGCCTCGCGGTGCTGGTCAACGAATTCGGCGAGCTGCCGATCGATGCCGACCTGATCACGGCGCGCGATGGCAATCTCATCAGCATTTCCGGCGGCTGCATCTGCTGCAGCTTTGGCAGCGATTTGCTCGCGGCGCTGATGCAGATCAGAGAACGCCGCGAGGCCATCGACCATCTGCTGATCGAAACCTCAGGCGTGGCATTACCCGAATCGATCGTTCAATCGCTGTCGTTGTTGCCCGACCTCGGGCTCGACGGTGTGATCGTGATGGCGGACGCGGAAACCATCGAGCAACGCGCCCGCGATCGTTACATGGGCGACACCGTGCGGGCGCAGCTCGCGCACGCCGACATTATTGTGCTGAACAAGGTCGATCTGGTGTCGCCCGAGCGGCTCGAGGCGGTTTCGCGTTGGCTCGTCGAAACCGAGCCGCGCGCCCGTGTCGTTCCCTCGCAAAACGCCGGCATTCCCCTTGAAATCGTCGTCGGGCAACACGCACCGCGACAACCCGATACCAGGCTCACGCCGCGGTCCGGACGCCACACCGCCGACTACCAGGCCCTTCATTTTGAGATCGATGCACCGCGCGATCCCGAGCGGCTGGCCGCTGCGCTCGCGGCAACGGATTCCGGCCTGCTGCGCGCCAAAGGCTTTGTGCGCCGGTTCGACGGCACATTCGCTGCGTTGCATATCGTCGGCCGTCGCGCGCAGGTCGAGCCTGCACCCGGCTGGATCGAAGGTCCCGGACGCCTTGTCTGCATCGGCCTGGCGGACCGGATCGATCGATCGGCGATCCTGGCGGCGATCGAAGCCAGCTCGATCGCGCCCGCCGGTTACTGAAAGCGCGAAGCGCTGTTTTATTGCGAAATAAAAACGACGGCACTCAACGAGGCGCCGGCGCACAGCGCGGCGCCGACCAACGCCGCCACGCCAAAAGCACTCACGAGCGCCGGTCCGGCCGCCGATATCACGGCACCGATCAGTGCGGTGGCGATCAGTCCGCCCGTACGGGCAACCGCGCTGTTCAGTCCCGACGCCGCTCCGACGTGATGGCCGTCGACGGACATCAGGACCGCTGTCGTCAATGGCGCCACCGCGCCCGCCATGCCCAACGCGATTACGATCATCGCCGGCAGCACGCCAAACCAATAGCTGTCGCCCGATCCGATCCGAAGCGTAAGCAAGAACCCGGCTGCGGCGATCATCGGCCCGATCGCAAGCGGCCAACGCGGCCCGATCCTGCCCGCGAGCGCGCCTGCGGCGGGCGAAACCAGCGCAATGACCAGCGGCAGCGGCAACAAGGCGGCCCCGGCCTGCGTCGCGGTATATCCGCCCGCTTCGATCAGCACATACGGCACCAGAACAAACAGGCCGCCGAACGCGGCATAGAGCAGGAATGTCAGGACGGTGAGCCCGACAAAGCCTGACGATGCGAACAGCGACAGCGGCATCATCGCCTTGTCGCCGCGCTGGCGCTCGGCAAACACGAAGGCGATCAGGAACAGGCCTCCTGCCGCCAGCGCGGCAAAGACCGAGTTCGACCAGCCTCGTCCCGACCCTTCCGTCAGCGCCCAGGTTGCGAGACCAAGACCGGCTGTTGCGAGAACGGTCCCAACTGCGTCGAGGGGATGCGAAGCGTCATTTTCATCCGCGCCGACATAGAGCCACGCGAGCACCACCGCCGCGACGGCCAGCGGGACGTTGATCAGGAAGATCAACCGCCAACCGCCGGCGTCGATCAGCCAGCCGCCGAGCACAGGCCCCAGCGCGGCGCCGGCGGCTCCGGCCGCGGCCCAGATTCCGATCGCGCGGCCCTTGGCCTCTCCGGAAAAGCTTTGGCCGAGGATCGCAAGACTGCTCGGCATCAGCATCGCGGCACTGATGCCCTGCACAAAACGGGCGCCGAGCAACCAGCCGGGATTTTGCGCCATCGCGCAGCCGATCGACGCCGTGCCGAACCCTGCGACCCCAAGCATCAGAAGCCGCCGGCTGCCGAAACGATCGCCGGCCGCGCCTCCCAGCAGAAGCAGCGCGCTGAGCGGAAGCAGATAGGCGTTGACGACCCATTGCAGATCGACGGCGTCGGCATGAAAGCTTGCGCCGATCGCGGGCAGCCCGACATTGACCACCGATCCGTCGATCAGCGCCAGACTTGACGCCAGAACCGTCGTGACGACCACGAAGCGGGGATGGTCGACCCGATTGCCGTCATCCCGAATTCGCGCCGACGTCGTGTCGAGTGGGTGATGAACCAGGCTCATGGCCGATCTTTACGGCAATACGCCGTACCGGACAAACGACGCGCGGCGGTGGAAGCGGCCCCGCTTTGGTCGCAATGCCGGTTGTCTTGACGGACGGGTCCCCACTGTTAGTCTGCCGCGCAAAACGGGGCGAGGCATGAAACATCCAAGGCCGCTCGAGGGCGTCGTTGTCGTCGAACTCGGACACAGCGTCGCGGCGCCCTATGCGGGACTGATCCTCGCCGACCTCGGCGCGCGCGTGATCAAGGTCGAAAACCCCGGGCGTGGCGATTACGCCCGCGGCTGGGGTCCTCCGTTCTGGGGCGACATGGCGTCGGCCTATGCCGCGCTGAATCGCGGCAAGGAAAGCATCACGATCGACTTTTCCGATCCCGATCAGGCCGCGGCGCTGCGCCGGCTGATTGTCGATGAGGCCGACGGCGTGATCCAGAATCTGCGGCCGGGCATTCTCGACGCCTTCGGCCTCTCCGCGGAATCATTCCGCAAGGCAAGGCCGTCATTGATCTGGTGCGACATCGGCGCGTTCGGCGCCAAGGGGCCGATGTCGCAAAAGCCCGGCTACGATCCGCTGGTGCAGGCGTCCACGGGAATCATGAGCGTGACCGGCGAAGGCGACCGGCCGCCGGTCCGGGTCGGCATCTCGCTGGTCGATCTGGGTTCGGGCATGTGGACCGCGCTCGGCTTCCTGTCCGCCTTCATTTCCCGGATGCAGCATGGCGACGGCGCGCAGGTTTCGACCTCGCTGTATGAGACCGGGCTTGCCTGGATGACGCTGCCGCTCGCGGGCTATGAGGCCGCAGGCGATATAAGAAAGCCCTATGGCTCGGGCGTTGCCGAAATCGTGCCCTATCAGGCGTTCCAGACCAAGGACGGCTGGCTGATGATCGCGGCCGGCAACGACAATCTGTTTCGCAAATTCTGCGACGTGCTGGGCCGCAAGGACCTCATCACCGATCCCGATTACGTCACCAATTCGCAGCGCGTCATCAACCGCGAAACACTGATTCCGATCGTCGCCGAGGCTGTGGCGAGGTTCGGCATGGATGAACTCGGCGAGCGGCTCGATGCCGCAGGCGTTCCGAACTCGCCGCTGCTCGGCGTCGACGGCGTCGCGCATCATCCCCAGACCAAGGCGCTCGATGCGACCGTGACCTGCGACGACAATCTGTCGCTGGTCTCGATTCCACTGTCCTTTGATGGCGTGCGGCCGCGCAACGCACGGCGCGCGCCTAAGCTCGGCGAACACAACGCCAAGACCTTGCAGATCAAGAACGGAGCTGGACATGACTGATTTCCTCGCCGGCCCCTACCCGACCCTGCAACTGGAGCGGCAGGACGCCAACGTGCTGCTGGTCCGCATCAACCGGCCGGCGGCGGCCAACGCCATGAATACCCAGATGGGTCTTGACCTGATGGCGGTGTTCGAGACGCTGCAGATCCAGCAGGACGGCCTGCGCTGCGTCGTAATCACCGGCGCCGGCGACCGCGCGTTCTGCGCCGGCGGCGACCTGGTCGAGCGCCGCACCATGACCGACGAGCAATGGCAGGCGCAGCACGCGATCTTCGAGCGCATGGTGCGCGCGCTGATCAACTGCCCGTTGCCGGTGATCGCGGCGGTCAATGGCGCAGCCGTCGGCGGCGGCTGCGAGATCGCCGCCGCCTGCGACTTCATCTATGCCGCGCGCCACGCCCGCTTTGCCCTGACCGAGGTCACGCTCGGCATCATGCCCGGCGCCGGCGGTACGCAAAACCTCGCCCGCGCGGTCGGCACCCGCCGCGCCAGCGAGATCATCCTGACCGGAAAGCCGTTCTCGGCCGAGCAAGGCGAGCGCTGGGGCCTCGTCAACGAGGTCTGCGAACCGGAGGCGCTGATGAAGCGGGTGATGGAGACGGTCCGGGTCATCGCCGGCAACGCGCCGATCTCGACCCGGCAGGCAAAACAGTCGATCCGGCGCGGCGTCGACATGTCGATCTCGGACGGGCTGGCCTTCGAAATCGAGGCCTACAATCGCATGGTGCCGACCAGCGATCGCCGCGAAGGCGTCAATGCCTTCAACGAAAAGCGTAAAGCCGACTTCAAGGGGAAATAGCAGGGCGAGACGACCAGGCGGAGCGCAGATCAGCGCGCGCTCACGGCTATCCAAAGTCCGGGCTTTGGGCAAGAAAACATCGTGCGCGACAAGCCGCACCAAAAACAGAATGGGGATGGAGCCATGTCAGGAAAGCGCGTTGCGGCAACGATAGGCGGTGCGGTGCTGTTATTGAGCGGGTTCGCAGCGGCCGGCGCCGAAGACGAACCGCCGCGCTTTCCCAAAGTCACGATGGAACAGCTCAATCCCGAGCAGCAGGCCGGCGCCGCTGAGGTTCTAAAGCAGTCGAGCGCCGGACTGGGCGGCCCCTACGGCATGCTGATCAAGAGCCCGGAACTGCTAAGGCGCTACCTCCTGATGACGGAGTATCTGCGCCAGAAAACTTCGCTGCCGCACCGGCTCAACGAAATGGCGATCCTGCTGGAGGCGCGGCTGTGGGACGCGCAATATGAATGGTGGGCGCATGAGCCGCTGGCGCGCAAGGCCGGCGTACCGGACGCTGTTATCGAGGACATCCGTGCCGGCAAGCGTCCCGGGATGATGCAGCCGGACGAGGCCATCGTCTACGACGTCGTCACCGAAATCCTCAACAAGCGGCAACTGTCCGACGACACCTTTGCCCGCGCCAAGCAAATCCTCGGCGAGCAGCAGGTCGTCGACCTCGTCGCGGTCACCGGTTTCTATGTCATGGTCTCCGCTGTCGTGATCGCCGGACGGATCGAGATTCCGAGCGGCGGCGCGCCGCCGATGCCGGTGCTGGTCAAGTGAAGCGAGCGATCACATGCGGGTAAATAGCATTGGTCTTGGCATCGTCGGCTCCGGGCGGATCGGCACCCTGCGGGCGCGGCTGGCATCCGGGCATTCGGCCGTCAACAGCATCGCGGTCTCCGACCTCGATCCCGCCAACGCGGCAAGGCTGGCGACGCTGGTCGGCGGCCGCAGCCACGGCAGCGACAATCTTGCCGTGATCGACGATCCTGACGTGACCGCGGTGATCGTCTCCACCAGCGAGGGCGAGCACATGGCGCCGATGCTGGCGGCGATCCAGCGCGGCAAGCCGGTTTTGGTGGAAAAGCCGATCGCGCTGACGGTGCGCGAAGCCGATCAGGTGCTGGAGGCATTGGCAAAACACGGCGGCAACGTCCGGGTCGGCTATTCCAGGCGCTACAAGGAGCGCTACCAGATCGCCAAGGAACAAGTGATAAAAGGACGGGTCGGAAAACTGACCGGCGGCGCGGCGCGGGTATTCAACTCGCGCTCGCAGGCGCTTGCCATGCTCGGCCGCAATCCGCACGCGACGCCGGTTGTCGATGCGCTGACTTATTATGTCGACCTGATGAACTGGTATTTCGAAGGCCGGCATATCGTCGAAATCTATGCGCGCGGGCAGACCGGGGTGCTGAAACAGGCCGGCCACGCCGTGCCCGATGTCAGCTACGCCGTGCTGACCTATGACGACGGTGCGGTGGTCAATCTCGGCGTCAGCTATGCGCTGCCGGAAAAATATCCGGCGCTTGGCCACGCCGCGCGCGTCGAGATATTGGGCATGGGCGGCGTGATGATCCTCGACGACGATCACACCGACCAGATCATGTACAGCGAGACCGGCGTACCGCATGTCTATCTGCCCGACCACAACGTCAACATGGTGTTCCTGCAGAGCGGAACGCCGGGCGACTGGGCGCTCGGCGAATTCTGGGGCCCGATCGCCAACGAAACGCGCGCCTGGCTCGATCACCTCGCTACCGGACGCCCCTGCACGCTGGCGACGCCGCAGGACGCCCGCGCCACGCTGGAAGCAACGCTCGCGATCGAACATTCGATGCGGATCGGCGCGCCAGTGACGCTGCCGCCAAGAGCGAGGTAAGCCTTACGGCAGCGATCGATCGAGTTCCCGCAGCGCCCCGAAAATCACCTCGGCCCCTGCCGCGATCGCGTCACGATCGGCCCATTCCTCCGGCGTATGGCTCTTGCCGGCCCGGCACGGCACGAACACCATCGCCGACGGACAGATGCGGCTCATATAGACCGCGTCGTGACCTGCGCCGCTCGGCAGGTCGATCTCGCCGAGGCCGAGGTCGCGGGCACCCTGCCTTAATGCGCGGCGCAGATTGGAATTGCAGGCCACCGGCGGGCCATCCGACACGATCGTGAACCCCGCGCGCGTCACGCGGGCCTCGCTTGCATGTACCAGGCTCTCGTGCTCGATCGTCTCGGTAAATCGCTTGATCGGTTCCGGCGCCGTCGAGCGCGCGTCGACGATTAGCCGGCAGCGTCCCGGCACGATGTTCGATGCCGAAGGTTCCACGTTGAGGATACCGACGGTGGCGACAAAATAGTCGGCGCCCTCAAGCGCCAATTGCTCGGCCACACGGCGCACGGCGGCGACGGTATTGGCGGCGGCGACCAGCGCATCGTGCCGCAGCGCCATCGGCGTGGTGCCGGCGTGGTCGGCCTCGCCCTGGAAGACGATCTCGATGCGGCGGATGCCGACGATGGTCGTGACGATGCCGACATCGAGCTTTTGCCGTTCCAGCACGACGCCCTGCTCGATATGCAATTCGAGATAGGCGCTGACGTCGCTGCGTTTGGCCTCGGCAAGCCGATCCGGGTCGCCACCGACGCGCCGCATCGCGTCGCGCAGCTTTTCGCCGCCGGGCTCGGTGAGATCGAGCATCCGGGCGTCGAGCGCGCCGCCCATGCCGCGGCTGCCGATGCAGGCCAGCCCGTATTCGCTCGGCTCCTCCGCGAGGAAATCGATCACCTCTATTGTGTGTTGCGGACGGATGCCGGCATCGCGCATGGCGCGGACGATCTCCAGCCCGGTGGCCAGCCCCGCCATGCCGTCGAACCGCCCACCCGACGGCACGCTGTCGCTGTGCGAGCCGATGGCGATGACGCCGAGCGCCGGATTTGAGCCCTCCAGCCGCCCGATCAGATTGCCCGAATTGTCGATCCGCGTGACGAGGCCGGCTTCCGCAAACCGCTTGGCGAGCCACGCCCGTCCCTCCAGGAACAGCGCCGTGAACGACCGCCGCGTCCACGGCCGCGCCGGATCGGTGATTTCGGCCAACGCCATGATATCGGCCCACAGCCTGTCAGCCTCGAGCGAAAGGTTTGTTTTTGTCATCTGGCGCTCTCACGGCCCTACCTGCCCGCGAAAGCAATGAGCGATCGGGCGACCGATCACAAGCATTTCCGGCAGACAAAACGCCGCCTTATTTTGATGCCTCGGCCTGCACGACCGGCGTCTCCCCCATCGCGCTGTCGCGCCAGACCGGCGTCGTGCAGGCCGCTGAAATAGGTGATGTTGAGAATGCCGTCCATCACGGCAACGCCGAACAGCGGTGGCGACATCGTCGTCGTTGGCGCGGCCGGCGATGCCAAGCCGCGGCACGTAGCCGAATTAAAACCGTCTCACTTACAGACACCTTACGGTCCGCGCATCCGCGGCTCGAACGCCGCTTAAGTCAACCTTGCGAGAATGTTCGACGTGCCGTCGATCGCGTTGTTCGCCCGGGCCACGCGAAGCGACATATAAAGACGTCAGAAAGAAATCATTCGCCTGGTATAGGCGTGCCATAAAAATCGCGCTTTTGTTGCCGGCGAAAGCGGACTTCCGGTCCTGAAACATGAACCATTTCCACGCCGGGACGGTTATACTGGCGGCAACGCCTTGGCGAGGGATTTTCAATGGTCATCAACGATGCACATACGTCGGCCGACATCGACCGAGATGAATCATCATTTCTCGGCCCGACCTCCTCCGCCGTCGCGCGCTACCTGGCGGCTGTTGTCCTGACCGCTTTCGCCACGGTGATCGCTGTCGGCGCGGATATGCAGGTCGCGACTCCCAACCTGTCGCTGATATTCGTGGTGCCCGTCGTCGTGTCCGGCGTCAGTTTGGGCGTCGGCCCGTCGTTGTTTGCCGCCGTGCTTGGCGCTCTTGCGTTCGATTTCTTTCTCACGGCGCCTCGCTACAGCCTGCTGATCGACGATCCCGCGAATATCTGGGCGATGTGCCTGCTGTTCGTCGTCGGCCTGATCGTCAGCACGGTCTCCTTCACCTCGCAGCGCAGGGCCGAGGAGGCCGCGCGCCTGACCAAGCAATTCGCCGCGCTCGAGCAGTACAGCCGGGATATCCCGGCGGCGACCAACATCGAAGCGATCGCCTCCGTGACCAGCCGCGCGCTGGCGTCGTTGTTCGGACTGCCATCGGTTGCCCTGATCGTTGCCAATGAAAAGACGATCGCAATCCGGAACGCGGGCGTTCCGGAACCCAACCCGTCGGAGATCGAGGTGGCCCGATCGTCTCTTGCGACGGGCGATATCGTGCGCGGCGGTGTTTATCCCGACGTTGCCAGCCGTTTTGACTTCTGGCCGATCAGAACGCGGCGGGGAGCCAGCGCCGTCCTGGGGATTGCTTTCGACGGCGAGAGCCGACCGTCCGCCGCCGAGGCTCCGATGGCCATCATGGCCCGCATTCTGGCGGCC
>Ga0207702_10001311_pt1 | contig 24927 bp, 28 predicted proteins | sample KBSCornC62_FD_184302 | JGI IMG/M metagenome (GOLD analysis project Ga0207702, IMG submission 184302) | Corn rhizosphere microbial communities from Kellogg Biological Station, Michigan, USA - KBS Corn C6-2 (SPAdes) (version 2) | ecosystem: Host-associated > Plants > Roots > Rhizosphere > Soil ...
ACGAACCCGTCGAGAATCCCCCGGAAGACCCGAATCCATCCCGGAATCCCAGTCCGGAGGAAACGCCGCGCCGGCCGCTGGGTCCCGGTCCCTCCAGGTTTCCGCCTGAATTTCGCACCTCCGGGCGATCCGCACCGGACCGGCCGCCCTGCTGATCGGATGGCGCCCGGTTGCGCCGGCGAGCGATCGCCCCTCGTCTATTTCGATGCTTCCATTTCCCGCTCCGGTCGCTCCGCGCGGGCTCGCTCGATCGCAGACCGAAGCGCCGGCAGGACATCGGCGCGGAACCACGGGTTCCTTTCCTCCCAGAGCCTGGATCGCCAGGACGGATGCGGAAGCGGGAAATATTCGGGAACATAGTCGCGAAAATTCCTTACCCGGGGCGTGAGCGCCCCCGGGCCGAGAACATGCTGCTGCGCGTAGCGTCCGACGAGAAGCGTCAGCCGCACGTTCGGCAGCAGGCGCAGAAGCCGATTGCGCCATAAAGGCTCGCATTCCACCCGCGGAGGCGCATCGCCGCCCCCGCGCCGGCCTGGGTAGCAAAAGCCCATCGGCACGATGGCGACCGCCCTTTCGTCGTAGAATTCCTCGCCCGACAAGCCCATCCAGTGACGCAGCCGGTCTCCAGACGAATCGGAAAAGGGAACACCGGTCGAATGCACTTTCGATCCGGGCGCCTGGCTTGCGATGAGGATGGTCGCGCTCTCGGAGACTTGCAGGACCGGCCGCGGCCCGAGCGGGAGAGCGCGGCCGCAGGCGTTGCAGGCCCGCACGCTCGCCAGCAGCTCAGCGAGCGTTTCCGGTCTGCTCTCCTCGCGCGCCTTCATCGAACCTTTCCGGCCGGCACTGTCCGCCCATTTGAACCGGCCGCCTGACCCGCGGGAACCATGTTCCGCACGCTGCCGCAAACGAAAATTATGAAGACTTCCAAGCAAATGAATTGATGGAACGGCCAATCGCCGACAAGCGCCGGCATGACGGGCGCTGACCCGGCAGGCCGGTCACCAACCCAAATCCGGTACCCGTTGGGCAGGTCCATGCGAAGCGGGGTTGAAGCAGCAGGCCGGCAGGCGCAAAATCGAGGACCGCCCAAGCCGCGCAGCATCTCCCGGAGTCACGCCGCGCGTGAAGATTGAGAGGAGAAGGCCATGGCCCGCGAATTTGAAGGCAAGGTTGCGCTCGTCACCGGCGCAGCGTCCGGAATTGGCGCTGCGATCGCGAGACGGCTGGCGAACGAGGGCGCGTCGGTCGCGGTAGCCGACGTCAACCAGCAGGCGGCGGAGACGATCGTATCCGGGATCGAAGAGTCGGGCGGCCGAGCGCGGGCGGTCGCGCAGAACGCCAGCGATCCTGCCTCGGTCGAACGGTCCATCGCCGAGGTTGAAGAGGCTTTCGGAGCATTGCACCTCGCGGTGAACAATGCGGGGATCGGCGGCGGCGTGGCGCCTGTAGCCGACCACGGCCTCGATGACTGGGCCAGGGTTATCGCGGTCAATTTGAGCGGCGTCTTCTATGGCCTCAAATATGAAATCCCGGCGATCCTGCGCGCTGGTGGCGGCGCCATCGTCAACATGGCGTCGATCCTCGGCTCGGTCGGAAGCGCCGGCTCATGCGGCTATGTCGCAGCGAAGCACGGCGTTGTCGGACTGACCAAGACGGCAGCGCTCGACTATGCACGCCAGGGCATTCGCGTGAATTCGATCGGTCCCGGCTATATCGACACGCCGCTTCTGAACGGGCTCGACCGCGAGATGTACAACGGCCTCGTCAAGCTGCACCCGATCGGCCGGCTCGGCCGTCCGGACGAGGTCGCCGAACTGGCGCTCTTCCTGCTGTCCGAGCGCGCGTCCTTCGTGACCGGGAGCTATCATCTCGTCGATGGCGGCTACACGGCCCAGTGACGGGGCCTCGGATCGCCCGGTCAGCCCGGATTGCGCGGCGGTGAAGGGCCGGCCCCGCTTCCCGTCGCGCGGCGCGCGCGAACGAAGTCGCGAAGGCCCTCGACGGGGATGAGGGTCGAGCTGCCGACCTTGATGAACTCGATGTCGCCGCTGCGCATCAGCTCGTAGAGTCTCGAGCGGCTGAGCCCGGTCAGGCGCACCGCCTCCGGGATCCTGACGCTGATCGGCTCAGCGGGCGCCCGATGGCCGCGATCGGCTTTCATCACGAACTTCTCTTCTTCTGGTTCAGCACGAAGGCGCGATCGCTGCCGAGGAAGCTCGAAAGAATTGCCGGGATCAGCTCCTGCACGGGTTCGGGCTCGCCATAGGTCCGGCTGTAGAGCTCCGCATAGGCGCCGAGCGCCTGGTTCAGCTCCGGCGGAATGGTAATCGTGATCTTGACCGGAGTCCGGTCGGGGAGCTTCGGAAGCTTCATGCCCGCCATCATCCCTTCCACGGCTGAAGGATGAGATCCTTGTTGACCAGCACCCGGACCGGCCAGCCGGGCCGAACCCTGATCGTCGGCTGGATATCGAGGCTTCGGCTCGCGATCCGGCCGCCGGCACTGGCCGCATTCTGCTGGGCCGATTCACGGATCGCACGAACCAGGTCGCTCTCGCTGCTTCCGAGACTGAGCTGCGTTCCAACTCCGAGCAGGGTCGAGAGCGCGATCCCCTTCAGAAGCGGCCAGGTGTGGGACTCCACCCTGTCGGCAAGACCCGCATAACCGGACGTGTCCGTCGCGGGCATGGTGTCGAGTCGGACCGACGACCCATCCGGCATGACGATCCGAGTCCAGACCAGAAGCGCTCGGCGCTGGCCGTAGGCCACCCTGCTGTCATAGCTGCCGATCAGCCGGGCACCTTGCGGAACCAGCACCGTGCGGCCGGTCGCGCTGTCCCGGACATTCTCGGTAACCTGGGCGAGGACGATTCCCGGAAGGTCGGAATCAAGCCCGGTGATCAGGCTCGCGGAAATCAATGTCCCCGCCGCCAGGGTCCAGGGCGACGGAGCCGGCCCAAGCGCGCCGGGATTGATGTCGCCATCGCTGGCGCCTTGCGCGAATGCGATCTTGCGCTGCTGTCCCGCGGGACCGGCCGCGGCAACAGAAGGACCCTCCACAGGCATCTGCGGCGTCCCGGCGGCCGCACCGGCCGCCGGGACGCCGACTGCGCCCAACCGCACGATGACCGGCGCCGAGCGCGCCGCCCGCTGCTCGGTCTCGAGGCGTTGCCGCTCGTCCTCGGCCGCCGATCGCGCGCCCTCGGGCCCGGGGGCTGATGGATCGACCGAGCCCGGCGGGGCCGCGCCGAGCGCGCGCCGATGCTCGAGGATGGGCGGCCCCAAGTCGCCCGGAAGCGGCGGTCCGAGGCGCGGGACATCGCCATAGCTGGCCGGAGCGCCGGCCAACGCCGCCGGCGATGCGGTGCTCGAAGGCTCGTCGCTTTCGACCGTGCTGGCCGCCGTTCGGAAGCTCGGCGGCTGAAGTGCGAGCCAGGACAAGCTTACAACGGCCGCGGCGGCCGATCCGGTCAGGCCGACGATGAGCCAGCGCCGGAACCGGACCGCCGGCCGCGGCCGGCCGCGGAGAACGAGCGCCTCCGGATCCTCCTTGGTGGGCGGCCCTGCGGCGGTCTCGGGCCGGCCGCTCATGACCGTCCCATTGCGCGCGGGCCGCCGTCACGGATGATCCGAACCACCTGCTGGCGCCCTTCGCCGAGCCGAAGCTGGGCGGCGGTGAACAGGCGATCGACGACATAGTAACGACCGCGCACACGGTAATTGACGAGCTCGGCGCGCCCGCCCTCGCCGGTCACGAACAACGGCGGCGCCTCCCCGTCAGCCAGCGCCGGCGGGAACTCGATGAACACCTGATGCCCATCGTCAAAGACACGCAGCGGCCGCCACTCGGGGCGGTCCCCCTCGATCCGGTAATCGAAGTTGAGCGCTTCGACGGCAACGCCTGCGGCGACCCTCTCTTGCGCGGCCTGCTGCCGGACGCGGAGCGCCAGCAACGCATCCTCGGGATAGGTCCAGGAGATGCTCGCCATCGCCGCGCGCGGATCGCTTTCGATCTCGACACGGTAGACGCGCCGGTCGGTCGCAATCAGCAGATTGGTGGCGAGACCCGCCGCCGACGGCTTCACCAGGACATGCGTGCGCTGCGACGCACCCGAACCGCTGATGGTGTTGCCGATCACCCAGCGCGCCGTATCGCCGGCGGCGACGGATATGAGAGTCTCGCCGGGCTGAAGCGCGATGTCGCTCACCCGTCCGGGCGCGGTGGAGAGCCGGTAAAGCGAGCCGTCCGCAAAGGGATAGACCTGGACCGCACCGGCAGAATCGCTCCCGGCGGGTTCGTGGACGGCGGCGCGGCTGGCAGCATCGACTCGAGCAAGCGGCGGCGCAGGATCGTGCCAGCGTCCAACCTTCGCAACCGGCTTCGGCCTGGCCGGCGCCGCGGATCGCAGCGTAGGCGCCGTAACATTGCTGTCCCCGGCAACCAGCTTCGCGGCCAGTAACGCCGCGCCCGGCGGCACAGCCGCCGCAGCGGAAGCGCAGGCGCCGAGGCCGAGCGGGCAGGCAAAGAGGAATGCTGAGCGGATCATGGATTGTTCCTTGTCGATGGATTGGGCTGTGGCGATGCGGCGGCGGGTCCGGCGTCAAGCGGCCAGCCGCGCGGCAGGTTGGGAGAGGCGGACGCTGGAGGCGGTGCCGGCTGCACCGGCGGTGCCGTGTCGAGCTCACGGCTCCAGTCGATCGCGTCGACGTAGAGGCCAAGCGGGTTCTTGCGAAGGACATCCGCGGAGCCGGGGGGCCGCCGGACGACCGAGAGGATCGCGGTCCAGTGCGACGTTCCGGCGGGCGTACCGCGCTCATAGTCGCTCTCGGTCCATTTGACCTGGAACGAGCGGTCGGAGACACGCACGACGCTGGCCACCTGCACCGAGACGGTGCGCGTGCCGGCCTCCTCGAACGGGCTGGCGTCACGGGCATAGCCATTGAGGAAGCGGGCGCCGCGGGCCGTTGTGAAATCATAGGCCGAAAGCCAGTTCTCGCGCATCAGCACCGGGTCGAGCGAGACCGAGCGGACGTCGCTGATGAAGCGGGCCAGAAACCAGTCGATCTCGGCGTCGGCCGGCTGATAATCCTGGTCGGCAGGAGTGACCGCCCGCGCCTCGCCCAGGCGGTCGACCGCGACCACATAGGGTACGACCCGGCTCTGCATCGACTGCCACAGAAGACCGCCTGAAAGCGCGGTCGACAGGAGGAGCCCGCCCAACGCCATCAGCCGCCAGTTGCGCGCCTGAACGCGGGCCGAGCCGATCCTTTCGTCCCACAGCTGCGCCGCCTTCTGGTAGGGCGTGACGGGCTGCGGCGTTCGCCCGTAGCGCTGCACAGGGCGCCTGAACTTCATCTATTCCTCCTTTTCCTTGATGTCGGGATTGGCGGCGGCGCCGCCACGATCCCCCTCCTTGACCGATTGCAGCGCGGCGTGCCGGTGGTGCCGGGCGGCCTGCTCCGAGCGCAGCCGCCGCGCCCAGTCGGGGGCATCGCCTGATTGACCCGCCGGAGTCGCAGCCGCAGGTCCGGTCGCGGACGCGCCGGCGAACAGGGCCGCACGCTGACCGCGCTCCGCGGCCGCAGCGATTCCGCCGGCATTGCGAATCTTATCCCGCATGGCCGCGCTGCCAGCGCTTGCGATACCGCCGACACCCGCGGCGATGGTGGATTGCCCGGATGTCTCCTGCCCGAGCCGGTAAGACGTCGAGGCCGCAGCCCCCATCGCCGTCCCCGAGCGAACGGCGCCAAGCGCTGCGCCACCCGCCGCCCGCGCCCCGCCGGAAACGGCGGAAGTGCCGGCGGCAAGGGTGCCGGCGGCGGCCGCGGCAGTGCCGACGGCGGCCCCGGCGCCGAGCTGGGGCGCTCCGGCGACGAGGCCGGAGGCAATGGCTGGACCGAAGATGCCGAGCCCGAGCAAGGCGAGGCTGGCGAGCACGAGGCTCATCGCCGTCGAGAGGTCCGGCTCGGTGCCGGCGGCCGTCCGGAACTCGTCGAAGAAACCCGAGCCGATGCCGACGATCACCGCCAGAACCATCAGCTTGATGCCGGACGAGATCACATTGCCGAGCACGCGTTCGGCAAGGAAACCCGTCCGGTTCCACAAAGCGAAGGGGACGAGCACGAATCCGGCGAGCGTCGTCAATTTGAACTCGATGATCGTGATGAAGAGCTGGATCGCAAGCACGAAGAAAGCGAGGATTACGAACAGCCAGGCGATCATCAGCACCGCGATCGTCAGGAAATTGGTGAAGAAACTCACCGGCCCCAGGAGCTGGCTGACCTGCTCGAGCAGCGGCTTGGCGGCATCGAAGCCCGCCTGCGCGATGAACCCCGGCCGAAGCAGATCGTCGGCCGATAGCTTGCCCCCGCCCGCGGTGATCCCGAGACCGGCAAAGGATCTGAAGATGATATCCGCAAGCGTTGAAAAGCTGCCGATGATCAGCGCGAACGCGCCGACATAAAGGATCTTTTTCAAAAAGCGGCCGAGGACATCATTCTCGCCGCCCATCGCCCAGAACAGGCCGGCGAGCGTGATGTCGATTCCGACCAGGGTCGAGGTCAGGAAGGCGACGTCGCCGCGCAGCAGCCCGAAGCCGCTGTCGATATAGTGGATGAAGGCCGCCATGAAGCGGTCGATCACATTGAGGTCGCCCATGGCCGGCAGCTGCTTCCTTGATCATCCGGTGGAGAGATGCCGCAGGACTCCTGGAGGGGGCGCAAGAGCCCCGCGGCGGGCGAAGCGGCGGCGTCAGGCGCCGCTCCGCCAATCACTTGTCGGGCGCGCCGTCGAGGAAGCGGCGGGTCATCGCCTGCCCGTCCTCTTCCGCCTGGGCCCGGCGCGCGCGCTCGATCGCCGCCTCGCGATAGTCCGACGCCATCAGGCTCTGCAGCTGGAGCTGCTGCTTGACGCTCAGCGCCAGCAACTGGTTGGCGGCCTGGGCGACCTGGAGCGCGCCGACCGCGCTTTGGCTTCTCCCCGCGAGGTCCTTCAGGACTCCGGCATCCTCCCCGACATTCACGGCGACCTGAGACTGAACGGTCATCGCCTGCCGGTAGGAAGCCGTCGCGGCGTCGAGGCGCGCTCGGGCCGCCGCAACCTGCTCGTTGCCGGTCAGCGCCTGGCGCAATTCTCCGGGAAAGACGCTGCTGATCTGCCGGTCGAGGCCGTCGACCTTGAACTGGATCCCCTGCGCCTCGCTCATCAGCTGGTCGATCCGGCTCATCGCCGATGTGAGCTGTTCAAGCTGCGGAAAATCCACGGTCTTGAGATTGGTCGCCATGTTCTGAAGCATCGCGGCTTCATTTTGAAGCGACCGCAGCTGATTGTTGACCTGGTCGAGCGCACGCGCCGCCTGCAGCAGGTTCTGCGCATAATTGGCGGGATCGAAGACGGTGATCTGTGCGGCCGCCGGCTGCGCGGGGATGATTGCGGCAAATGCGAGCGGAACGGTGGCGGCCGCAACGCGCAGCAGCGGGGGAATGGCCTTCATTGGACGTCTCCTTCTTTGGGTTCGGGAAATCGGCTGACGAGCGCCGCCGCCCAGTCGAGGCCGCGCGCCTCGAGGAAGCGGGCAAGAAAATTCGCACTTCCATACGCCTCGAGCAGCCGGTCGATGAGGCGCTGGGAAGCGGGATCCGACGCGCCGCAAAGGCTGAGCGCGATCGTGCCGAGCGCGAGGTCGAACAGGCGGTTGCCCCGGTTCGACTGCAGATAATATTCGCGCTTGGGGGCCGCCCGGGCGATCAGGGCGATCTGCCGCGCGTTGAGCCCGAAACTTTCATAAGCTGCGCGGGCCTGCGGCTCGATCGCTCGGTCATTGGGGAGGAAGATCCGCTGCGGGCAGGATTCGATGATCGCCGGGGCGATACTGCTCGTGGAGATGTCGGCGAGCGACTGGGTCGCGAACACCACCGCGACATTCTTCTTCCTCAAGACCTTGAGCCATTCGCGGATGCGCGCGGCGAACAGAGGATTGTCGAGGAACAGCCAGGCTTCGTCGAGCAGCAGGAGAGTCGGCGAGCCGTCGAACCGTTCCTCCAGCCGGTGGAACAGATAGGAGAGGACCGGGGCGGCCGCGCCCGGGCGGGCCATCAAGGTCTCGGTCTCGAAACAATGGACGTCGGCCAGCGCAAGCTTGTCCTCGGCCGCGTCCAGCAAGGCACCGAACGGCCCCTCGAGCGTGTAGGGCTGAAACGCCGACCGCAGCCGGTTCGATTGAAGCAGCAGCGACAATCCGGTCAGCGTCCGCTCCTCCGGCGGGGCCGACGCAAGGCTCAGCAGAGCCGACCACAAGGCCTCCTTCACCTCCGGCGTGACCGGCACCTTCTCATGTTCGAGCAGGCCGGCGAGCCACTCGGCGGCCCAGCTTCGGGCCGCCGCTTCATCGATCCGCCGAAGCGGCTGGAAGGCGAGCGCGCCGCCGCCGGACGCGCCGAGTTCGTGATGGACACCGCCCATCGCCAGAACCGCGGCGCGCGCCGACCAGCCTTTGTCGAAGACGAAGATTCGGGCGCGGGGATAACGCCGGAACTGCAGCGCCATAAGCGCCAGTAGCACCGATTTGCCGGCGCCGGTCGGGCCGACGACGATACTGTGGCCGACGTCCCCGACATGGGTCGACAGCCGGAACGGAGTCGAGCCGCCGGTCTCCGCCAGGAGCAACGGTGGGCCGGCAAGGTGGGCATTCCATGCCGGGCCCGCCCAGACCGCGGAGAGCGGCATCAGATGGGCGAGATTGAGCGTATGGATCAAAGGCTGGCGGACATTGGCGTAGACCTGGCCTGGAAGGCTGGACAGCCAGGCCTCGACCGCATTCAGCCGCTCGCGCTTCACGGTGAAGCCGAGGCCGTTCACCACCCGCTCCACCGCCCGCACCTTCTCCTCCGCCGCCGCCCGGTCGCGGTCGGCGACGGTGATCGTGGTGGTGAGATAGCCGAAAGCGACATGATCGCCGCCGAGTTCCTGGAGCGCGAGGTCGGCGTCCGCGGCCTTGTTGTCCGCGTCACTGTCGGTGAGCTGGACCGGCTGGCTGTACATCACCTCGCGCAGAAGAGCGGTCACCGACTTGCGCTTGTTGAACCATTGCCGCCGAAGCCGGGTCAGCGCTTTCGTGGCGTCGGTCCGGTCGAGCGCGATGAAGCGGGTCACCCAGCGGTAGCCGAAATCCTGGTGATTGAGAGCGTCGAGGATCGCGGGCCGGCTCAGCGCGGGAAAGCCGAGCAGGGTCAGGGTCCGCAAATGAAGGTCGCCGAGCATCGGCTCGAGCCCTCCGGTCAAAGGCGTGTCGGCGAGGACGGCGTCGAGATAGACCGGGGTCTCGGGCACCGCGACGCGGTGCCGCGACCCCGACACCGTGCCGTGGAGGAAGGTGAGCGTCTCTTCATCGCCGAGCGCCCGCACCTCGGGCATCAGCCCCGACAAGAGGTCGAGTGCACGATCGGTGTCGGCGACGAAGCGGGAGAGTGCTTCGCGCCAGTCGCGGCCCTGCCCGCCGCTGCCGGTCTCGACCAGGACCCGCTCGGCCCGCGCCTCGCCGTCTGCCGGCGGAAGCCAGGTGAGGCTCAGATGATAGAGGCTCTCATGATGGTCGGAATCGCCGTCGAAGCTCGCCTGCCGCTCGGAATCGACGAGCCAGGACGCCGGATCCGGGAAGCTGCTCTCGGGATAGCCCAGCGCCCCGACACGCTCGGCCTCGAAGAACAGGGCCCAGCCCGAGCCGAAGCGCTTCAGCATATTGTTGACCCGCGCCGCGGCCGCCAGCAGCTCGGCGTCGGTCGCGCTCTCGAGGTCCGGCCCGCGGAACGCGAGGACTCGCAGGAAGCTGCCGTCCTTGTTGAGAACCACCCCCGGCGCGACCAGGGCCGCCCAGGGCAGATGGTCGGCGAGCCGGTCGGAACGGTCACGATATTCGCGAAGGTTCAGCATGAGAGATAGCCCCGCTGCCGCAGGTGCCGGACCAGCACCGGCGCGAAATCGGGATCGCGCTTGGCCGCGAGCACCGCGAGCGAATGGCCGAGCGCCCAGAGCGCGAGGCCCGCGGCCCATTGCTGAAGCCCGAGGCCGAGCGCTGCCGACACGGTGCCGTTGAGGATCGCGATCGCGCGCGGTGCGCCGCCCAGGAGGATTGGTTCGGCGAGCGCGCGGTGCACGGGCGCCTCGAACCCCTCGGGATGCTGGTGCGTACTCACGAGATCAGGGCCCCGCCGCCGAAGCTGAAGAAGGACAGGAAGAAGGAGGACGCGGCGAAGGCGATCGACAGGCCGAAGATGATCTGGATGAGGCGGCGGAACCCGCCTGCCGTTTCGCCGAAGGCGAGGGTGAGGCCGGTGGTGATGATGATGATCACCGCGACGATCTTGGCGACCGGCCCCTGGACGGATTCCAATACTTTCTCGAGCGGCGCTTCCCATGGCATGCCCGAGCCCGCCGCCTCCGCCCGCGCGGCCGCCATCATGATCGAGGCAAAAACGAGGCTCCGGGCGGCGCGCCCGCAACCGGTCACTCTTCGAACAGCCATTCTCATTCTCCTGCTGGGTGGAACTGGCCGGGAGCGGCGGGCTCGAGCGCATAGTCGCCGGCTGAATCGAGGCCCTGCACGCATTCGATGCCGGCGATCCGCCGAGCGGCGCCGCGCCCGTCGATGAAGACGATGAGACTGATCGCGTCGGCGATCAGCGGCCGGGGCACAGCGACCACCGCTTCCTGGATCAATTGCTCGAGCCGGTAGAGCGCCGACCGGGCGCTGTTGGCGTGCACCGTCGCGATCCCGCCCGGATGGCCGGTGTTCCAGGCCTTGAGCATGTCGAGCGCCTCGCCCCCGCGCACTTCACCGACGATGATCCGGTCGGGACGCAGACGCAGGGTCGAGCGCACGAGATCGGCCATCGTCACCACGCCAGGACGGGTTCGAAGCGCAACCGTGTCGGGCGCCGCGCATTGCAGCTCGCGCGTGTCCTCGATCAGGATCACGCGCTCGTCGAGCGGCCCGAGTTCGGCGAGCAGGGCATTGGCGAGCGTGGTCTTGCCGGTGCTGGTGCCCCCGGCGACGAGGATGTTGCGCCGGCCGACGACGGCGAGGCTCAGGAGCCGCGCGACTTCGGCGCTCATGATCCCGTCATTCACATAATCGGCGAGCGTGTAGATTCGCGACGCGGGCTTGCGGATCGAGAAGCAGGGCCCGGTCGCGACCGGCGGAAGCAAGCCTTCGAACCTTTCGCCCGCCAGCCCGTCGCCATGTGATGGAAGCTCGGCGCTGACGATCGGCGCGCCGCCATGCACCTCGGTGCGCGCATGGCTCGCGACGAGCCGGATGATTCGCTCGACCTGCTCCGGAAGTAGCACCGCGCCTGTATCCAGACGCCCGGAACCGAGGCGATCGAGGCGAAGCGCGCCGTCGGGATTGACCATCACTTCGATGACCAGCGGGTCCGTGAGCGCGGCAGCGATCGCCGGCCCCATGGCCGTGCGAAGCATCGACCGCTTGCGGTCCGAAGATTCCGCCGCGTTCATTGCGCATCCTCGGGGACCAGCGCCAGCGGCGCATTGACCGTCAGCATGTAGCGGACGAACAAGGCCAGGCGTTCAGGCTCGACCTGGCCATTGCGTTCGATCCGCGCCAGCTGATTGGAGATCCGGTCGAGCCTTGCCATGAAGCGGAGCTCGATTTCGTCGGCCCCCTTGCGGCCGAGGAAGGCGGCGAGCGCAGCGGCAAGGATTCGCGACCTGGATGCGCCCGGGCCGCGCGCCACCGTCTCCAGCCGTTCGCTCGAATCGCGCGGAAGAAAGAGCTGGTGGCGGACGAGGTCGGTGCGCGCCATCAGTCGCTCCCGCCAAAGCTCGGCAGCGGATCGTGGCCGCGATCCGCACCCTGGTTGATTGCGTCGGCGGCGACCACCGGAGCGAAACCCAGGCCCCGGAGCAGCGGCGCGCTTGCAGCGAGCGAATCCTCTTCATCCTCGCCAAGCCCGAGCGGATCCTTGGTATCCGTCTCAAGCGGCCGAACCTCCTCGCCCGGCAGGCCGGGATGGCGCTCCTGCTGAAGGCTCCCGTCGCCGTTGGCCTCCTCTGCCTCGTCCCCCTCCGCTGCCGGCACCAGCGCCTCGGCACTGCAGCCTGCCCAGTCGTGCGCGCGCTCCGGCGGACGGTCGGCATAGGTGCCGCCGGCGAGCACCGGCGCGGGGGCGAGCCGGTTGGTGAAGCGCCGGTCCTCGAAATATTTGAGCTTCCTCGCGCGGATCGGCGGCATGCCCGAGACGAGCACCAATTCGTCGGCGGGCGGGAGCTGCATCACTTCGCCCGGAGTCAGCAGCGGCCGCGCCGTCTCCTGCCGGCTCACCATTACATGGGCGAGCCAGGGCGCGAGCCGATGGCCGGCATAATTGCGCATCGCGCGCTGCTCGGTCGCCGTTCCGAGCGCGTCCGAAATACGCTTTGCCGTGCGCTCGTCATTGGTCGCGAAGGCGACCCGGACATGGCAATTGTCGAGAATGCTATTGTTCTCGCCATAGGCCTTGACGATCTGGTTCAGCGATTGGGCGATCAGGAAGGCGCGGATTTTGTAGCCTGCCATGAAGGCGAGCGCGGTTTCGAAGAAATCGAGCCGGCCAAGCGCCGGGAATTCGTCGAGCATCAGCAGCAGCTGCCGCGATGGACGCGCTTCACTCGATTGCAGACGCTCCGTCAGACGCCGGCCGATCTGGTTGAGCAGGAGGCGCACCAGAGGCTTGGTCCGCGAGATATCGGACGGCGGAACCACGAGATAGAGCGAGACCGGCCGCTCCGCGTGGACGAGGTCGTCGATCCGCCAGTCGCAGCGCGAAGTGACCTCGGCCACGGTCGGATCGCGATAGAGGCCAAGGAAGGACATGGCGGTCGACAGCACGCCCGAGCGTTCATTGTCCGACTTGTTCAGAAGCTCGCGCGCGGTCGAGGCGACCACTGGATGGACCGCATCGCCTAGATGCGGGGTGGTCATCATGACCTTGAGGGTCGCAGCGAAGCTGCGCTTCGGATCGGAGAGCAGGCCAGCGACCCGCGCCAGCGTCTTCTCTTCTTCCGCATAGAGCGCGTGGAGGATCGCCCCGACCAGCAACGCGTGGGCGGTCTTCTCCCAATGGTTGCGCCGCTCGAGCATGCCTTCGGGATCGACGAGGATGTCGGCGATATTCTGGACGTCGCGCACTTCCCGCGCGCCGCGCCGCACCTCGAGCAGGGGATTGTAGTGCGCGGATCTCGCGTCTGTGGGGTTGAACAGAAGGCAGTGCGAGAAACGCGAACGCCAGCCGGCGGTCAGGTCCCAATTCTCGCCCTTGATGTCGTGAATGACGGCGGAGCCGGTCCACGAGAGGAGGGTCGGGATGACGAGGCCGACGCCCTTGCCGCTGCGGGTCGGCGCGAAGGCCAGCACATGCTCGGGCCCGTCATGCCGCAGATCCGAGTGCCCGAGGCAGCCCAGGAACAGGCCGGTATCGCCGGTCAGGCCCGCGCGCCGCACATCCCTGCCGGTCGCCCAACGCGCCGAGCCGTAGGTGGTGACCGCGCCCGGCTGGCGCGCGCGCCAGAGGGACCCGGCAATTGCCGCGCCGCAGCCCATGAACCCGCTTGCTGCGGCGAGCGCGCCCGCCTTCTCGAACACGGCCGGCGCGTAGGCGTCATAATGGAACCACCAGCCGAACAGTGCCCAGGGCCGGTAAACCGGCAAAGTCCCAAGCCTGAACCAGTGCGGCCCGAGTTGCGGCTGGTAGGCGAGCATGCAGGCAGCCCACTGGGTCGCCGCCCACAGCCCGAGAGTCATGATCGCGAACACCACGAGGATCTGGCCGATCAAAAGCTTGGTGGGAGTCATGACCGCTTTCCCCCGCCGGCCCTGCGCCGGCGACGGACCAGGGAATGGGAGACCAATGCGAGTCGGCTGTAGTGCTCGCCCGACGCACGAACGTGCCGTTCGGCGAATCCGGCGCGGCTCGGACCGGCCGGGGTCAGGTTTCGGCCGCTGCCGCTTCTCCTGCGCCGCTGCCGTCGGCAAGGCCGGCGAGCATTGCCTCAGCGCGCGCGCGCACGCTGTCTTCGCACTGGGCGACTATGCCGGCCGCTCCGGCGGGCAACGCCTCGACCTCCGACCGGGCGGCAGCGGATTGCGCGAGCACCGCGTCCGCCAGCCGCTCCACCCGTTGCAGCGACGGCCGAACGCCGAGGCGCGCCTCGCGGAAGAAACGCTCCCAGTGCCGCCGCTTCAGATGCTCGCCGCGATTCTTTCCAGCGATGGTCATCGCCAGGTTGCGGGTGATATTCTCATACGGCTCGGCGCACATGATGTCGTAAGCGGGCGCAAGCGCCGCACCGCCGGCGCTGACCAGGAGCGAATAGTTCTTGGCATGCGCGTCGGTGTTGCAGGCAAGGATGTTGAACACGGCCAGGTCGAGCAAAGCGAGCAGGTCGCGCGGGCCAAGATGCCGCCGGGCGAACTCGACCAGGTCGACCAGCGACGGCCCGCGCGTTCCCGTCTGGTTGCGCTCATATTTGGCGGCCGGCCAGCGCCCCAGCGCCTGGCAGAAATCCTCCTGATGAGTGCGCCGCCAGCCATCGTCGACACGCCGCCGGTCGTAGCGCTCGACCAGAAGATAGGACCGCTTGCCCGCCCGGCCGGTGGTGAACCCTGGCACGGCGAGCCCGCAGCGCCGCGCGAGCGCGAGGCAGAAGGCTTCGTTCTCGACGCTCCCCCAGAGATGTTCGGCGTCGGGCTTCAGGATATGGGTCGAGGGCGAGCCATTCAGGGGAATGCAGATCCGGCCGGAGCTATCGACCGCGACCGCGAGCTTCGACTGGACGCCCGCGAGCGACATCGACACGCCGTCCTCGCCGGCGAGGAACGGCTTCCTCGGAAGCTCGTCGATGATCCGTTCGAGCGCGGCCTCGCCCTCGACCTCGCACCAGTCCTCCGTCGACACCGCGCCCGGCGCCCCGAAGGACAGCGCGCCCGCCGTGTCGCGCCCGATCTCCGACAGCAAACCGATCAGGTCGCCCGGCGCCACGCCAAGCTGGCGACCGACAGCGGTCAGCTGCGCGGCCTCGGGCAGAAGGTTGGCGGCCCAGGGCGCGAACAGTGCCGGCACGACCTCGGATTCATCCAGCGGCATGGTCAGCGATACCGGGAAGGCGCCGCGAAGCCCCTGCCACGCCCTTTCGTAGGAAAAAGCCGGTCCGTCCCCGGTCGGAGCGATCGTCCCGACCCGATAATCCTCGAAATAGACCGGAAGCATCTAGCGGCCGCTCATCGGCGGCAGCTCGTCCTCATCCCCGCCCCGTTCCTCGAACAGCTCCCGGGGCCGGATCCCGACTGCCGCCGCGACGGCGAGCGCGCGCCCGAGCTGGCACGAGGGTTTGCCCTTCTCGAGCTCGTGGAGGAAGCGGCGGCCGACCCCGGTCGCCGCGGCCAAATCGTCCAAACGAAGGCCCAGCGCCTCGCGCCGGGCGCGCACCAGCGCGCCCAGCCAGCGGGCATATTCTGCACCCAATTCGTCGCGGCGATCCATCATCATTTTCCCGATCGGGAAAATATGCACGCAAAAGGCCTAAGTCAAGATGCTTTTTCCCGATCGGGAAAATCCATCCTGGATCAGCCGCCATTCCACCCTCGTTTTCCCGGTCGGGAAAGCGCGAGAATATCCGGTCCTTCAGATCTCGATCCCGCGCTCGCGCGCGAAGGACCCGGTCGATCAACTTCAGCCCGCCACCTCGCTGCCACCGATACAATTCCTCGGCGCTCTCCGTCGCTGTAAACATCCGTCGTCTTTCGCCATCGCATCACCTCACTACCCGATGGTAAGTGCTGCGCAGGCACGTCTTGCGATCTGAAGCGTTCAACATTTAAAGGGCTCGATAGAAAACGATGCATGCCTTCATCATCGAGGATGATTATCTGATCGGGCAATCGCTCGGCGACATGCTTGAACCTTTAGGCTTCACCACCTTCAGCTTTGCCAGATCCGAAGACGCGGCTGTGGCCGGAGCCAACGAACCAGGGATCGACCTGATCACAGCGGATGTGCGGCTATTGCCCGGCGACGGGGTTGGTGCTGTCGAGGCGATCTGTGCGAAGCGTGATCTCCCGGTGATCTTTATTACCGGGTATAAAGAGGAACTACTCGATCGAGCGCCCTCAGCAACGGTGATCCAGAAGCCGGTCAACGAGCAAGAACTCGCCGCGACAGTCCGTTGGGTGCTGGGGGATCGACGTAAAGAGCAAAATGAAATGCCGACCCCGAACAACTGCTAGTCATGGCAACGGCTATGGCACCAGGGCTCGGGGATCGGTCAGCGTTGATCCGTGACACACACACGGGGAAGGCCCCGCCCGATCACAGAGCCTTCCCCATCCGACGTCACTAACTCGATCTGAGTGCGACCTACCAATATCGATAATGGATCACGTCAAGCACTCGGCCGGTGCGTATGTTCACCAGCAGCAGGTCGTCGCCGTAGCGGACCCAACGCTGCCAACGGCCAGGCGTGCGCAGATGATACATTCCGTAATCGGAGATGTAGTAGCGTGAGCCATAGAAGGCGGGCTGAAGCCGATATCCAATCGTCACGGGCCGGTAGCTCCAGTTGCGATATGGCGCGACATAGGCAGAGCGGAAGTGATGACGGTCCTGACGGTAATCGCGACGGTCGCGACGCAAATCACGCCGGTCATGCCGGATGTCGCGCCGGTCGTGCCTCACGTCGGTGCGGTCGTGGCGCCAGTCGCGCTGTTGCGCAATCGCAGCTGTGGGGACGATTGTCGCCGCCATCGCTGCCAGAAGGATCAATCTACGCATACTCATTCTCCTTAAAGGTCACGGTCCCATCGGCGCGCGACCGTCTCGTTCCCCGCAGCAATGGAAAATCGCATGAGAAGGATGAACGGGGCGAATATGCATTGGTCAGTCAGGCGACAGGCGCGCCGACGCCGTCACACACTATCCCGCTCTATGCGTTCAGGTCTCCACAAGACTCGGGAAACGGACGGACCGAGGCCGATCTACTAAGGTGATTCGATGCGAATAGCCGTTGCTCTCTACATCGCAGCGATGATCGCTTTGATCGTCGGGCTGGACGTTGCTCTATTCAGGAATCATTTCTGGGAGCGGTTAGCCGCGAATGCCGGCATCATTCTCATATTCGTGGCCTTCTACTTCAGGTTCCTGCGAGGCACCTGAAGGGGTCACTGCGAGTGGCGGAACACGGATAGCAGTGTCCAACGACCCCGGTTGGCGAACCTAGGCTATTGAATATGGACGAATAATCCACAACTGGTTCGCATGCGTAAGCAGTAGCGGTGGGGATGTATGCGTATCGAGTTGAATTGTGCCGAGTGCGGCCAGAACCGTTTTACGATCACGCCCGGCATGGAAGACGACTCGATCATCAGCTGCTTCGAATGCGGCCATGAGATTGGCACGATGGCCGAACTGAAAGAGCCCATTGCGGCCGAGGTGCTGAATCGAGCGAGGAACCGCCCTTCAGCTTGACTAACGAAGGATAGTAGTCGTTAGACTGATGACGTGCCGGACCAGACCGCTGCCGAAATTCGTGCCCGCGCGGAGCAGGCGCGACGCCTGTCCACCGAAATCAAGAACCGCCAGGCGCAGGCGGAGCTAGTGCAAATCGCTGACGCGCTGGACGCGGAGGCCGAAACGCTCGACTCAGAGGCCGAACAGACGCGGAGTTCCGACAGTTGATGTCCCTATCGGTTCGGACACGGCACTCCCAGCATTAGGCGGCAGGGGACGTTTGGCGACACAAAGCGTTCAGCCGTTCGAGGAACACCCCAATGCGAAAGAAGCGAATGACGGAGAGCGACGAGCGACGGCAGTTACGGCTGGAGAAGAGGGCCGACCAGCGGGCCAGCGATGACAAGGCAGAAGACAAGGCAATCGACTTAATGGTCGCGAGAAGCATCGAACATTACGGAGCTTGAGGGCACCGATCCTCGTCTCGTTCTTGGGAGAGCCGAATACTGGCCCAAGTAAACGGACCTCCTCCTTTGCAAGCAACCCGACGGCGACGATGCGTTCGCAAGCCACGCCAACTCCAATTAACAACCGCGCATCATAACGCCGGGAGGGAGGAGCAGCCGTGGCTCGCGTTTCGCCGGCGGAACCCGGCACAGGATTGAATGGCCCTCAGGACGCACCAGCGGACACACGAGACGTTGGGCTTCGCAGTGTCCGCTTTGGGCCGAAGCCGGAACCCGAGAGCCAGGATGCGCCCATGAGGCGCATTCATTGGCGAGGCGTGGTATTGCCCAGCCGTGAGCGACTGGCCAGAGCTAACCCTTGACCGCGACCACGAGACACTCGCGGTCCTGCACCTGGCCAGTCAAATGCTCGGCAAGATCCGTGTGGCTCACGCTCCCTGGGTCAATCACGGCTGGCACGTTGCCCTTCAACCGGTAGCGAACGGTTTTGAAACGCTCCCGACCGCGGCGGGTGACGGCCGCACGTTCACGCTTCGCCTCGACCTGTGTGAGCATGCGATTGTGCTGTGGGTCAGCGACGAAACACGCGAGCAGCTTCCGCTTGAGATTGGCAGCGTAGCTGAGCTCCACGCGCAGTTGATTGCGATGCTCGATCGAAATGGACTTCCGTCCAGTTTCAATGGCAGGCCGAACGAGATCGAGGGCGCGGTTGCGTTTCGCGACGATCGGACTCCGCGGCAGTACAGCCGGGATTCCGCCAATCGGCTGCGACAGAGCTTTGCAGCCATGCTCCCCATATTCGAGCGCTTCCGGGCCGGCTTCGCCGGCAAGTCGAGCCCGGCGCACCTCTGGTGGGGAAGCTTCGATCTAGCCGTCAGCCGCTTCAATGGGCGCAAGGCACCTCCGCACGGCGGCGGAATGCCAGGTCTGCCCGACCGGATCACGCGCGAGGCCTACAGCGACGAGGTCGCAAGCGGCGGCTTCTGGGCTTCGGGCGCAGCTGCAAGCGAGCCATTCTTTTACAGCTACATCTATCCCGAGCCCGCGGGTTATCGCTCGGCCGGCGTCACGCACGGTCGTTTCGATGAGACCTACGGTGAATTTGTGCTCCCGTACGCCGAGGTCCGCGCCGCGACCGATCCCGAGCGCGTGCTGGGTCGATTCCTCCAATCGGCCTATGAAGCAGCCGCAAACCTCGCACACTGGGACCGCACCCGCCTGGAGCGGGAACCCGTTGCGCCCTAACCGCCGTTTATCAGTTGCAGCCCTGATGGCAGAAACGGGTGAACATTGCCGAGGCACTCCACCTGCCGCTCTCTCATCCTTCTGGGGTGCGCGTATCGCTGGAACAATTCGCCTCACTGGATCAGATCATAGCATGTGCGGCTGGTCCTTCGCGACTTGCGGTAGTCCGGCCGGCTAACCTATGTTGACGGGATCGGGAGGCGCCTATGCCGGGGAGAGGTGGCTACGGACGATCGTGGACTGCTGCTGAGATTGACACTCTCAGGTCACTTGCGGCGGGAGGAATGGACGCTCAGGGCATTGCGGCCAAGCTGGGACGCAGCCGAAGCGGAGTCGTCGCGAAAGCCGTTCGCGAGCGCATTTCACTCGACCCTTGGGTGTATGCGCGCAGCAGGCCTGCCTGACGGCGCTGCCCGGCTGGCCAACTTCAGAAGGCCGGCGTTCGACGAACAGAAGCTCAAGGCCCGTATTGCGAGATGCTCGTCCTGATCATCCGGTCGATGGTGACCTCTTCCGTGTCGCAGCATTCCTGTTCATCCGAGCATATCGAGTGAGGCGGGTGTTCCGCTCTTCAGGAGTTCACCGCCCGGGATTTTCGCATGATCATCATCATCGATTGCCGCCGCTGCATCCGAAGGCGGGTCGGTAGAAATACGGATTCCGCAGCCGCTGTACCGGCCTATCCTTCCATACGGTGGAAGGGAGACCGGCAATGAAGAACATTCTGCTTCTCGTTCATGAGGACAATGGTCAGGAGGCGCGGTTGCAGGCGGCGGTCGACGTCACTCGCGCAGTCGGCGGCCATCTCATTTGCGCCGATGTCGTTCCGTTCACACCGATGCCCGGGGATGCCTATGGATTGGCGGATGGCGGCGTCCTCCTGCTGCAGGCCGAGCGGGAGATCGAAAGCGCCAATCGAGCCTGCCTCGAGAAGCGGCTGAAAATTGAGGGTCTCGCCTGGGATTGGGTGGAACTGGTCGGCAATTTCGAGGCGGCGCTGGAGGATTCGGCGGCTCTTGCGGATCTCATCGTCGTGAATCGCGAAGTGCCTGATCTGCAAATCCGCGACATCCGAAGGATCGCCGAGCCTCTGGTGATGCGCTCGGGCAAGCCCATCCTTGCTGCGGTGAATGAGCACGGCTTCAACGCCGCCGGACGTGCCCTGATTGCATGGGACGGATCGGATCCCTGCGCGGATGCTGTCCAGGCCGCGGTTCCGCTTCTAAAGCTGAGCGAAGCCGTGACTATCCTCGAACTGGATGACGAGACCGTCGACAATCCGGCGGAAGCTGCTGCGGCTTACCTATCGCGCCACGGCATTCACGCAGAAATCGTGCGGCTCGACGTCCCGACCAGTGATTTCGTGGAGCCGGTGCTGCTGTCGAAGCTAGAGGGCGGCCGTTACGATTGGCTTGTCATGGGCGCCTTTTCGAAATCGAGAGTGCGCGAGGCTTTCTTCGGCGGAGTGACGAAGCGGCTGCTCAAGGAATCACCCATTCCGCTATTCATCGCTCACTGATAGGACGCCACCGATTTCCTGCTGAAGCGTTGCCGGACCCATGGACGACCGCGTCATTGAAATCCTCGACGGTCATCGTTTGATGGCCATTTCCACGCTGATGCCTGCCGGGTCGCCGCAAACAACACTCGTCGGCTACGCGAACGATGGCTTGCTCCTCTATTTCGCCGTTTCTCGCGAAGGTCAGAAGTTCGCAAACATCCAACGCGACCAGAGGGTGGCGATCGCGATCGGTCGCGACGTCGACGATCCCGTGGAGATCAGGGAGCTCTCGATTTCCGGTGTCGCGTCAGAAGTCACCGATCCCGGCCAGCGCAAACGAGCAATCGATCTTCTTCTCGAAAGGCGGCCGGGCCTCAGAAAGCTGCCGCGACCGGATGGCAAGCGATCGGCGGTGATGCGCGCGGCACCCCGCATCATCACCGTGTCCGATTACTCGCGCGGATTCGGTCATGCCGACCAGCTAACGCTCGGGCCTGCCGGGATCGTCGATATGGAACCGGCCCGTCCGGACGATTGGGGTTTCACACCGGCGGCCTAGAATCCAACAAGCCTCGGATGCGGCACATGGCGAAGCAATCAGCGGGACTGTTTGCCGGCATTCTCCAACACGGTGACTGGCGTCCCGGCAGCGGATGCCTGGAGCGAATCCGGGGTGACCACGTGGCGCCCGGCGCGACAATCGAAGCCACGTCTTTGCGAAACTCCTCGGGCGCGCGGAACCGCTGCCATTCCTGCTTCGGGACTTCGATAGCGGAAGACTCTGAATCGAGCTGAATTCGAATCCAGTGCTGCCCGGCCGCGTCGATCGAGTGTAGCGTGTAAGCCCATGTTCCCGCGACCGAGCCGTCGACGCTCACCGGTCCCGATCCAATGATCACGCCGTTGCGAAGCACCAGCGCGCGCTTGTCGGCAGAGCTGACGACGACAGAAAGCGGTCCGGAGGGTGATCGCTCGGGGTGCCACTCGATCGGCCCGGTGGACGCGTCCGCGCCGGTATCCGTGAGTTGCGGGTCGGGCGCGATCCTCGGGGTCAGATCGTGATCGGTGATGACGACCGTCATCCCAAGCCGGGTGACACCGTAGAGCCGCTGCGCAAAACCGGCAGGCAGGCGAATGCACCCATGGGAGGCGGGATAACCCGGCAGATTACCCGCATGCAGCGCGACTCCACCCCACGTCAGCCGCTCCATGTAGGGGCATGGACGCGTTATCGTACTTGTTCGAATGATGAACGACCTGTTTTTGCAGAATGGTGAAGATGCCGGTCGGGGTCGAACGGCCGGGACGGCCGGTCGAGACGGTCGTCGCGGCGATCGGAACGCCGTTGCGGAACAGCAGAGCCCGTTGCGCTTGAGGTTCACGATCATCAGCAGCGGACCGGCAGGCGCGACCTGCGGCGCCCACACGAATTGGCCAGCTTGCAGGTGCTGGACCGTTTCCACCACCGATCCAGGCCCGATTGCCACCTGCTGGGCGGTGGCGGCGCTGCCGCACAACCAAAGCGCAAGCGCGAAAGGCAATATGCTCCTCACGCGCCGCGCCGCCTGCGGAGCAGGACTGACCCACTACCCCCGTCCGCATCGGGCATCGCCTTCGCGGCATAGGAAGTGCTGCCAGCCGGCATTGCCGCAACAGCTCGCCGGGCCATGATGTCATCGATCTCCATTCCAGACTCTTCGTGTGGAGACGGACATACTCGCAGCCTGCGGGCGAGTCTGTCGCTACGGAATTGTCCTTACCTCCAGCTGCTGATTCCGTAACATTACGGACTGCGCCAGGCTCCGCGACCGGCGATAAGCCCGGCCATGGACCAGGACGAGGAAGCCTATTGCCGGACTCGGGCAATCCAGGAGCAGGTCGCCGCGCAGTCCGCCACGTGCGAAGCTGCCCGCCAGCGGCATGAGGAACTGGCGGCGATGTACCGCTTCCGGGCCGCCATGCTGACGACCCATCCCGGTTCCTGGAGCGAATATCTCACCAGCGCCGAGGCGATCGCCGAGCCCATCTGAAATAACCTGTGACGCCCCCTGCGAGAGCCAACGGGCCTTCAGGAAGCTCGCCCGTGAAACTTCCGCACAACCGCCATCGCTCATCCCGGACACTCCGGCCGCCTCGAATTCGTCGGTCGATCAGCCACGGACGAGCGCTCGTTCACCAAGCGGGTGGGATCGGCATCGGCATCGGGTTTCTCCAGTCGACATGACCCGTGCGGGCGTCTCGACCACGTTCGGCCGACCCAAAGGACAGCAAGCGAGCAGCTCCGTTATGAAAGGACAATTGGTGCCGCTATTGCGATGGCCACAATAACGCCTGGCAGAACTCGCCAGCTGAAACAGCCCAATTATAATGGACGATCATGTCGGAAGCTGGACACTAGCGATCCCAGTTCGGATTCGCGGGAGGTTTCCCGAATTCCGCCATAAAGCCTTGAAAAACAGGCGTTTGGCAAACCGCGCGAATCTCAGCCCCACATTTAGCCCCACACTTTGCGTCGGATTGAATGAGATGCTCTGGGCGGTCGGGACTCTCCCGAGGCAGCTGCGCAATCGAACTTTCTACCTGCCGAGCGGCGAAAAAAACGTTCCTTCGTCGGCTTGACACATGGATTGAGACTCGCCCCTTATTGCGCTTGCGCGGAGCAGGCTCGGGCCCCGTGCCACGCGAGCTGCAGGCGCAGCCGCAAGGGGGCGAGTACATGTTGCGAGTCTTGGTAGCGTCGACAATCGGATCGGCAGCGCCACCCAGTGCGTCGTTACACTTAGCTTCGGCCGCGGTGATGTCGTGCGAGCAGGACACCACAGTTCGACGGTCAATGCGGCCGTGAACTCATTTCTGGACAATATGCTGGCGGGAGTTGGGCGGTCAGTGCGCCGGTTCATCGAACCGGAAGGCCAAGACCTGTCCCTGAGCGACGCCGCCATACCGGCGCTCAAGGTCGTTCGCACGGCAGACAATGAATATCGGGTCGGTGGCTTTGTTTTCCTGACCGAGGCGCAGGCGGTGGATTTTGCACAGCGCCGCCAAAAACGGCTGCCTGCGAGAACCGAGGTCGCATCGGACAACCGCGCTGGGACGACCGCACCAATGACGGCCGCCTCATCTACGACCCCGCAATCTGCGCCACCCTCGTCGAAGGCCGAGCAGGAGCTGATGGCTGCACATGGTATCCAGCGCAGCGCCGCCGGGTTCCGAGCGGCTGGCTATATCTTCAATACGCTCGATCAAGCGGTCTTCTTTTCAACCCGGCGGCACGGGGAGATCGCGCCAGGCCCGCGACTGCACTCGCACCAAACCGTCGCCCGGCAGGCGGCACTTGATGCGCTACCACAACCTGCCGTGATTAAGAGCCTTCTCCAAAGCTTATCCAGCCCCAGGCCCGCTCCGGGCAAGGTCCGTTGGCTTGCCGGCCCCGAGCGCGTTAGCGTTTGCGGCGTCGAGGTCACCCTTGAGATGGTCCATATCGGCAAGGCTGGAGCCTATGATTATCAGGCGAGCCATGGCCTGATCGACCCGTCGCTCAAGGTAGCCGCGACCGGGGATCCCTCCGGCGCGACGCTCGGCTATTGGCCCGATTATCGGCGGATCGATCCGTGCGCCCGTCGCAGCTACCTTGAATGGTTACAGGGCGGGCGTTCGGATCCCTCGATCCCAATCGGTTACGTCTTCCTGTTCTTCTACGGACTTGAGTACCGGCTGCTGAAGGATGCGGCGCATGAAGAGGCGGCGGCAATCCTCGCCGAGGTCCGTCGTCTTCATGCGATCTATGGCGATAACCATTCCTTTAGTCGCTATGCAAAGGCGCTGATCGATGTTGCAGGGCTGCTCGCGGGCGAAGAGATTCCCGATCCTGAGTTGAGCACGGAGCCGCGTGCGCAATGGGAGCTGCCATTGGAGTTGCGGGTCGCGCTCGGTCGCAAGGTGAAGGACGGCGTTCCGCTGAATGCAGCCGATAGCCTGGCCTGGGTGCTCGCAAGTCCCGGCACCTATTTGCGCACGCCCGCGCAGCGTTGCGCCCGGGAGTTGAAGGCGCTCTGGTGCCGTCGTTTCGAAGCGAAGTGGCCGGATGGCTTCAAGGTGACTCCGCCGAAGGCGACAATCAGCCACCAGTATCGTGCTGCGGCCGGTAATTTTAGCGCGCAGGTAGCTGTCGGGCTGCCAGACCTCGCAACAATCAGCGGCCCCGTGAACCGATTCC
>Ga0207702_10001313_pt1 | contig 24906 bp, 22 predicted proteins | sample KBSCornC62_FD_184302 | JGI IMG/M metagenome (GOLD analysis project Ga0207702, IMG submission 184302) | Corn rhizosphere microbial communities from Kellogg Biological Station, Michigan, USA - KBS Corn C6-2 (SPAdes) (version 2) | ecosystem: Host-associated > Plants > Roots > Rhizosphere > Soil ...
GAGAAGGAGAAGGCTCCCGCCATGCCTCCGGGCGGCGGCATGGGCGGCATGGACTACTAAGTCCCGCGCTCAAAAAGCCAAACTCAAAGCAAACCGCCCCGGGGAAACCCGGGGCGGTTTTTGCTTTTCAGGGAGAGGGCGAGGCTCCGTCCGAGCCGTAGATGAAGAATCTGGATCTCCGCCCCTCCGCCGGAGGATAACCTCCAAATAGGCCTCCCTCGCACCAGCCTGCGCAGCCGCACCATTCGCCCTGTAGGCGAATTCGTTCCGCTCGGTAGGGCGTTTTCGCCGAAAGCGCCGTAGATCGCCTGCCCCGCGTTCTGAGTCCGGATTCGGCATCAAACAGATCGGGCCATGTGGGTCCGATCACCGCTTCCGGGTATTAAAAATTTCTAACGTTCAACATCCCGTTTTCTAATGCACCGGGACGTAGGTTGAGTGCATGAAAACGCATACACGCTTCCTTACCGCTCTAGGCATCACCTGTTGCGCATTGTTGGTTTCCGCCGCAAGCACTCAGGCGAAAGCGTCCGAACAAACGATCAAAAATCTCAACGCGGCCTATCAAGGCGAGTCGAATGCATCAAATCGCTATGCGAAATTCGCGGAGAAGGCGGATGCCGAGGGCTACCGGCAGGTCGCGAAGCTCTTCCGCGCAGCGTCCGCCGCGGAAGCGATCCATCGCGACACGCACAAGGCGACCATTCTCGAGCTCGGCGGCGTGGTGGAGACTTTCCAGCTCGATCCCGTGAATCCCGGAACGACCGCGGAGAATCTGAAGGCGGCGATCAAGGGCGAGTCCTACGAGCGCGACACGATGTATCCGGATTTCATCGCGGTGGCGAAGGCCGACGACGCTCGCGCCGCTGTCCGCGCCTTCCAGTTCGCACTGGCTGCGGAAAAGGAGCACGCAAAGCTCTACCAGCAGGCTCTCGATATGCTCGGCAAAAACGCGCCGGCGGATTATTATGTCTGCCAGGTGTGTGGGATGACACTTACCGAACTCCCCGCAAAGAAATGCCCGGTCTGCCATAAGAGCCGGGATGAGTATCGCAAGATCAACTAACTCCTCCCGATGTTTTCGCTCCCGAGTCCGCTGCATCCCGCATTGGTGCATTTCCCCATCGTGCTGATCCTCGTTGGCACGATGGTCGCGATCGTGGCGATCTTTTTTCGCCGTCGATTTCTGCCGGTGTTATCCGCCGGAGTGCTGGCGGCGGCGGCGCTCGGGACCGTCGCGGCGGCATGGACGGGGGGACGTGAAGAGGAAATGGCGGGCGAGGTCACTCCACAGGCGGAGCGCGCACTGGACGAGCATGAAGATTGGGGTCTGGCGACTCGCAATATCACGCTTGTGGCGGCGGCGCTGGCGACCGCGGCTGCGGTGACCCTGCGCTGGTCCCGATTCTCGCGGGGACTCGCCGTCCTCGCGGCGGCCGCGTCTCTTTGGGCCAGCTTTTGCGTCGCGCAGGCGGGACACTATGGCGGGCAGGTCGTCTATCGCTACGGCATCGGCGTGAATGCCACCACCGCCACCCCGTCGTCGGAATCCATTTCTGGAGGGCAAATGGGCAACGACGAGCATTGATCGTCCCGCCTTCGTGACATGCGCATTCTTATTGCCGAAGACGATTCGAAAGTCCGCGTGCATGTAGCCAATGCCTTGCGCGCGGCAGGTCATGTCGCGGACGAGGCGAGCGACGGAGAAGAAGCGCTCTGGCTGCTGCAGGAGCAGTCCTACGACGCGGCTGTGATCGACATCACCATGCCCTTGCGCGATGGCGTGAGCGTCACCCGTTCCGCGAGATCGGCCGGCTGCCAGACGCCGATTCTTCTCGCGACGGCTCGCGGCGAGGTCTCCGATAAAGTCAAAGGCCTTGATGCAGGCGCAGACGATTACATCGTGAAGCCGTTTTCCACGGAGGAGCTGCTTGCGCGCCTTCGCGCACTTCATCGGCGCGCGCGGCCCGAGCAGGAGTTCGTATTGCGCGTCGCGGATCTGGAAGTCGATCTGCGCGGGCGCGTGGCTCGACGCGGAGGCAGGGAAATTGTCCTGACCAATCGTGAGTTCGCCCTTCTGGAGACTCTGGCAGAGGCCTCGCCGCGGCCGGTTTCCAAGACGACCCTCATCGAGCGAGTGTGGGACCAACACTTCGACTCGGGAACAAACGTGCTGAACGTTTACGTAAATTACCTCCGCAAGAAAATCGATCTGCCCGGCTGCACGCCGCTCATACACACCCTGCGTGGCGTGGGCTTCGTGCTCCGGGAGGAGGCGCCGTGAACTTTCGGCTCAAGATCGCGGCCTGGTTTTCCCTTTCGTTGCTGGCGCTCGCCGGAGTGCTGATCACCACCGCGCACTGGCACCTCGACGAGGAGCTGCGCAAGGATCGATGGGATCGCTCGCATCCCAAATTTCCGCAATGGGTGATTCACGGAAGCTATACCGACGAGGAAGTGCGCGACGTCCTTGGCGAACTCGTCCAGGTATGGCTCTGGGCTGGCATTCCTCTCGTCCTTGCGAGCCTGGGCGCCGGCTATTTCATCGCTCAACGTTCGACGCGCCCGATTCGCAAGCTGAACCGCGAACTCGCCGCGCTCGACACCCGGGCGCTCGGCCGCGGCGTTTCGTCGCCGGAGAACGATCCCGAGCTCTCGTTGCTCGTGCGCCACATCAACGATCTCTTGAGCCGCGTCGCGCGCTCCTACGACGAGATGTCGGAGTTTTCCGCCCGCGTCGCCCACGAGCTGCGCACCCCGCTCACGCTGCTGCGAATGCGAGTCGAAGCCGCCTCCCCGGACTTGCCGCCGGAGTTTTCGGAAGATTTGCAGGAGGAAATTCGCCGGCTTTCGCAGTTGGTCGAGCGCTCCCTGCTTGCCGCCAGGGCCGAAGGCGGGAAGCTGGAGCCTCGCGTGACCGCCGTTGACGTTTCCGCCCTGCTCGAGGATTTGCGCGAGGGCTATACAGTGCTCGCGGCGGAACGCGCGCTGGCGTGGGAATGGCAGATTCCCGCCGCCATCTCATGCGCTTCCGATCCCGACCTGCTTCGGCAAATCCTGCACAATATCCTGAGCAACGCGACGCGATATGGGAGTGGGAAAGCGTGCCTCGTCGCGCGCTTCGTTGCACGCGGCCGGGTTCTCATCGAGGTCGCGAATTTCGTCGATGCGAGAAGCCCGATCGCCACCGGAGCCGGCCTGGGACTGCGGCTCGTTCGCTCGCTTGCCAGCGCTCTTCCCGGCACGCGATTCCATGCTCGCCGCATGGGACGGCTTTTCGTCGCGCGCCTCCAGCTCCCCGTCACATCCGAAAAGCTTTCTTCATGACCAGCAAGTCCGCGAATTCCGACCCGCAGCACTCCATTCACCACCACGAGGGAATCCTCACGATCAAGCCCGCGCCTTGCGGAGAAAAAGTGGAGATCGCATTCGATCCCACCCGCCTCAGCGAAGCCGAAATTCGCAGGATCGTTTCCGAGCACATCCGCCCGGCGACGCTGGGGCCCCGGCGCTATGCATTGAGGCTCGACGGAAATGCCTGCGAAGCCGCAGCCGCCAAGCTCGAGAAGCGCATCGAAAAGGTGCAGGGCGTGAGGCGCGCCACGGCCACCTACATCGGGCATTCGCTTTGTCTCACATTCGACTCCGCAGTGGCCAGTGAGGAAGCCGTGCTGGCCGGCGTGCGGGCGACAGGCGCTCGTGTCGAGCCGCTCGACGGCCGGCCCAAGGCAGCCCGTCCCACGCTCTGGCAGCGCCTTTGGTCCGGCGATCTCAACGAGGAGATCTCCTGCGCGTTGGGCTTCGTCTTCCTGATCGCAGCGCTCATCGTGGATCACATCTCGGGAAGGGGACCGCTCACCCTTCTCCTCTACTCCGGCGCCTATGTCTTTTGCGGGCAGAATGGCGTGCGTTCGGCCATCGCCTCCCTCCGGGAGCGCACATTGGACGTGGACGTGCTCATGGTCCTCGCGGCTCTCGGGGCGGCCGTGGTGGGCGCCCCGTTCGAAGGAGCCCTGCTCCTGTTCCTCTTCAGTCTGTCGAATGTTCTGCAGCGGCACGCCCTCGAGCGCACGCAGCGCGCCATTGAATCGCTCCTGACCCTGCGCCCGAGCGAGGCAACCAGGAAGACAAGCGGCGGGCTCGAGCGGGTCAGCGTCGAGGCTCTTGTACCTGGAGACATCGTTGTCGTGCGCCCCGGGGAATTGCTTCCCGTGGATGGCGTTGTCACCGAGGGCGCGAGCAACATCGACGAAGCCAGCCTTACGGGTGAGTCGATGCCGGTGAGCAAGGCCGCGGGAGCCACGGTCTTCGCCGGAACGCTCAATCAATCCGGCGCGCTCGAAGTCGCCGTCACCAAAAAGGCCGAGGACTCCACGCTCGCTCGCATGGTAAAGCTCGTCGCCGAGGCGCAAGCCGAGAAATCCGGCACGCAACGTTTCCTCGAGAAGGCCGAGCAGGCTTACGCGGCCGGCGTGATCGGCTTCGCCGCGTTGGTATTCCTCGCCCTCTGGATGGTCTGGGGCGAGTCTTTCGCCGCGGCCTTTTACCGGGCCATGACGGTGATGGTCGTGGCCTCGCCATGCGCGCTCGTCATCAGCACTCCAGCGACCATCCTTTCCGCCATCGGCGGTGCAGCCCGCCGCGGCATCCTTATCAAGGGAGGAGCTCATCTGGAGCAAGCCGCTCGTGTGGATATCGTGGCCTTCGACAAGACCGGCACGCTCACTGTGGGCCGGCCGACGGTTACGAATATGATCCTGCCCGGGGGAACCATCGCCCCGATGGAAGGCGGCGCCATGACGGCAGATGCCTCGCGTCTGATGGCCGCCTGCGCGGCGCTCGAAACCAAATCGGAACATCCCCTCGCGACCGCCATCGTCTCCGCCGCAAAAAAGCTCTCGCTCACGATTCCCGAAGCCGCGGATTTCCAATCCATGGCAGGGAAAGGCGCCGAGGCCGATGTCGAGGGTGTGCGTTATGTCGTGGGCAGCGAGCGTCTTTTCGTCGAGTTGGACGCGATCGGACGGGGGGAATTCACGGATCAGGCGCAGAGTCTGCAACATCAAGGCAAGACCTGCGTGTGGATGGGCGAGCGGCGCGGCGATCTCGTGACCGTGCGCGCGGTGCTCGCGCTCGCGGACACTTTGCGCCCCGGCGTGAAAGATGCGGTCTCCCGACTCCGAGCGCGCGGCGTGCGTAAGGTCGTCATGCTCACCGGCGACCAGAATGCCGTCGCCCGAGCCATCGCGATGGAGGTTGGCGTGGATGAGTTTCGCGCCGAGTTGCTCCCCGAGGACAAGGTGCAGTCGATCCGCGAGCTCAAGAGCGAAGGCGTTGTCATGATGGTCGGAGATGGCGTGAACGACGCTCCCGCCCTCGCCACCTCGCATCTCGGCGTCGCCATGGGTGCGGCCGGCACGGATGTGGCCATGGAAACGGCTGACATCGTTCTCATGGGCGACAATATCGACAACATTTCGCTCCTGATTGGCATGAGCCGCGCCGCGCGTCGGGTGCTCCTGCAAAATCTCGTATTTTCGGGTGGCGTGATCGTCGTGCTCGTCGCCTCCGCCCTTGGCTTGAACCTTGCCCTACCGCTCGGCGTGATCGGCCACGAAGGGAGTACCGTCCTCGTCTGCCTCAACGGACTCCGCCTGCTGGCTTACCGCTGAGTCGCGAAGCGTTCCCGCGCCGCACAGTTCCACCCAACCCCTGGGGCGTTAACTCGGCATCACCGACCCTTTTTATTCGCGAGCGGGAGGGCGAGGCTCCCTCCGAGCCCATGCCACAGGCGGGCGCGGCGTGGATGAAGAATCTCGATCTCCGCGCCTCTGCTCCTCTGCGGGAGAATAAAGCCCGGTCAGTCGGGGCAAGGAAGGTATTCGTGAAGAGGGCATGGAGATGTCAATATTTCATGCCTGACCCCTATCTCCACCGGCGAATATGTTGACCTCGTGAAGGCTGGCGTCGTCGATCCGGCGAAGGTCACCCGCTCGGCCCTGCAGAATGCCGCCTCCATCAGCGGTCTGCTCCTCACCACCGAAGCCCTCATCACCGAGGTCCCGGAGAAGGAGAAGGCTCCCGCCATGCCTCCGGGCGGCGGCATGGGCGGCATGGACTACTAAGTCCCGCGCTCAAAAAGCCAAACTCAAAGCAAACCGCCCCGGGGAAACCCGGGGCGGTTTTTGCTTTATCGGATGAAGAGCGATAGCTGGAAATTCGAGGCGAGGGCGGGGCGCCGTCCGAGCCGTAGATGAAGAACCTGGATCTCCGCGGCCTCTGATCCTCTGCGGGAGAATGAACTCAAGAGGATAGAATACGGCACTCGCGCAGAGAGAGATCGCGACCCTTTGGCGACGATAGTTGCTCAAAACCGCAAGAATATTCTCCTGACCCCTCTTCCACCTCTATGACACCCTGGTGAATCGCCTATTCTGACAAGCGAGCTTCCCTATGTAATATCTTTCTGATCAGATATCAGAACATGATCAGTGAAGTTCACATTGAAAACTTCAAATCCATTGAGGATCTCACCGTGCCCCTTGGGCGAATTACGGTTCTTATTGGGGAAAACGGCTCTGGGAAAAGTAATATTCTTGAAGCTATCGCATTTCTAGGCGCTGCGGCGGACGACAAGTTAGATAATGAATTGCTGGTAAATCGAGGGATAAGGGTTACCGATGATGCATTAATGTACGCCGCCTTCGATGGACGGAATTTAAAATCTACAAAGAAGCGAGCAAAAAGCAGAAAACATCCGCCGCAAATCCTCCTTTCCGCAACGAATGGAACATTAGTTCTAAACGTTGCGCTGACATCGCCCAAATTTGTGTCAGGAAAAGAAATCGGGTTAAAACCTTGGATCAGTTATCATTATCCGGATTCCGATTTCAGGAAGTTCTTTTTCGAGTCAGAAAAAGGTCTCTCTAACGCATTGAAGAACTTTTTAGTTGAGAGGACAGCTAAATTCGATCCCGACAAGAAGATATTAGAGATTTTAGAACACAGCGACGACGAGTTTATGTCGATGCTGGCTCTTAATTTGGCAGCGACACTTGTCAATAAAGATGCTAATCAGAAACTTCGACTTAGCGATTATCGCATCTACTCACCTGAAAACAGCGCCCTACGAACCTTTCAAGAAGAGGGACAGAGCCTGCCACTCGGCATAAGAGGACAAGGGTTATTTAAACTTTTGCAATCCTTCCACACCAAGAATCAGGCCTCTAAGCTTGCCGAATTGAAGAGATCATTAGAATTAGTAGGATGGTTTCTAGATTTTGAAATCCCCACTGATCCAGCGCCCGGCGATAATCGCTTGCGAATCAAAGACCGATATATTCATGAAGGGCAGGAGGTCGACCAGCGCAGTGCAAACGAAGGTTTCCTCTTTTTGCTTTTTTATTTCACCACGTTTCTTAGCGAGCAAGCTCCTCCCTTTTTTGCGATTGATAATATCGATGCTTCACTGAATCCGAAATTGTGTGCGCAAATGATGACCCGCTTGGTCTCGCTCTCCAAAAAAATGGATAAGCAGGCCATTCTTACCACGCACAATCCAGCGATTCTAGATGGGTTGGATCTTAATGACAAAGATCAGATTCTCTATGTGGTTTTCCGCGACGAAAATGGACGAACGAAGTTGCGCCGAATTCAACCACCGCGTCAACTAAAGAAAAATGTTGCACCAATTAAATTATCTACTGCATTCATGGAGGGCTATTTAGGAGGCCTACCTAAAAACTTTTGACAATGAGCATTTCAATAGCAACGGTATCCGAAGGGCCTTGTGATTATTATGTATTGCAAAATATTATTTTGGGAATTTGCAAAAAACATGGAATTGAGGTTGGGAGTATTAATCCAGCCTCACCTACATTGGATGCGACCGGGAAACAGCAAGGAAACGGCGGATGGGGAGAGGTGTTTCGCTGGATCGAGGCCAAAAAGTATGATCAAGCGTTAATGCACAACGACTTTGTTGTTTTCCATATTGATACCGATGCTTGCGAGGAAAAAGGATATGCAATAGAGAAAACGTTGAACGGGAAATCTCGCCCGCCGGAAGAGTTGTTTCAGTTGGTTAAGTCCAAGATGCAAGACCAAATAGGGGAGGAAGATTTTTCGCTATATTCCGACAAGTTTCTTTTTGCTATTGCTGTTCACAGTGTCGAATGTTGGCTACTTCCATTATGGGGACGCGAAGACGAGATGTCATCGGTTTCAACCTGCTTTCAACGGGTAAATCGGGGATTGAAGAGGGCTAATCAGCCTCTTCTAAAAAAAGATGATACTCTTTCGTATTCACAAGCCTCTTCTCCATATCGAAAGCATAAAACTTTAATGAGGGCAGCAAAGATCCAAAGAAGCTTAGAAATATTTGTCTCATCGGTCAGCGCGGCATGCACCCGCTTGAATTCCCCCAATTGATTTTAGCGGCTGTTCGAAAGTAGAAACATGTTAGGGTGATCTATCGCTTACGGCGCTTCCGCACTCGATCATTCGCCCTTGGGTTGTCGGGCTCCATTTACAACCCGGCAGCGGCCTCCAAGGTACTCGAAGTATCCGATGGCTTTCTTAGCGCTGATTTTCTCCCAGCATGCTTGTTCAATTTTGCCGCTACCTGTGTTCAAGGCGAACGAATAGAGCACGAACCATCGTTGCCGAAAGTGTTTATCCAAGTATGCGATCAAAAAGGTGCAATCAACCGTGGCCATCTCTAGCTTCACCTTGATTAAACCGTAGTTCATGGGTGGCGCCGTTGTTTCGTCTGGTCCGTATGCATCGGACTCTATCTCCCCTTGATCCAAATGATAGGTCACTAAAGCAGACCAATGGGAGCCCGTTTCAATTCCCACCAATATCTTGGAATTTCCGGTCCATCCGAGAAGGTGATCTGTAAATCCTCGCTCGATAGATAAAATGGTCTTCGTTTGGTTGCTTTTAATGTGAATTTCCGTAGTGCTCAGCCATGCCGTGTTTTGCCTATTTGGGGAAATATATTCTTTGGCTCCAGCAAAAGGCGTGAGATAGATGCCAACCAACGCAAATAGCACTTTGATTAAGAAGCTGTGCGTTGAAATGTTCGACATATTTCCGGGGCTCGGATGCGGAGTTATATCCCAGGGTCTCCCGGTACATCCAGCCAATGCTTTGCCGGACTGATGACATTCTATTCCGGGGTCGGCGGAAGAATTTGCCGACGAAGAAAAATGGGATCCCGCGGCCCTCCACAGGCGGCAGGCTGCGGCGTCCCTGCCAGCGGGAACGAAGGGCCGTCGGACTTCAAGCCCCGACCTCGCCTGAGGGGATGCGTTTCTGGTCTGCTTGGTTTCCAAGCAGGTAACGACAGATGGCCCTCAAATCAGAGAACCTACTCCCCTCCCGGCGGTTGAGACGTCGCCGCCGGGGTGATTTTCTCTCAGCGCGGGATTAATCCGCGAGGCAGAATGCCTTGTCCGTGCACGCATTGCGGAGCGCGCTCGGGTTCTTGATGGTGATGCGGCGGCCGTTTACGGCCAAGTGGCCGGCATCGCTGAGCTGCCGGAGGGTGCGGGAGAGGGTCTCCTGGCGGACTCCGAGCTCACTGGCGAGCACGCGCTTCGTCGTGTTGAGCTTCACCTTCGTCGGCTCGGTGCCGTTCTCGTCCTCGCACTGGCGGAGCAGCCACTGGACGAATCGGGCGCCAGCATTCTTGGACGTGACATCCTCGAAGGCCCCGGCGAGCTTGCGGAACTGGCGATCGAGCGACCCGAGGAGGCAAAGGCCGAGATCGGGGCACTGGCGCAGCTTCGCGGCCAGGACCTGACGCGGGATGAGGATGATCTCGCTGCTCACCACGGCGCGGGCGTCGCCCGGGCAGCCGGAATCGCCGATCGCCGATGCCTCGGCAAGCGTCTCTCCCTCGCGGTAGAAGTGGATCACGACCTCGCGGCCATCCATGGCGACGTGGTGGAGATTGATGATGCCGCGGCGCACGAGATAGAGGCCGGCGACTGGCTCGCCCTCTCGGAAGAGATAGGCTCCCTTGTCGAGGGTCTTGAGGACGGCGGCCTCGGCGAGGTCGCGCAGATCCTGCTCGGGCAGGTTCTCGAAGGTCTCGGCGCTGCGCAGCGAGTAATAGATCGCCTCGCGACGGAGGGCGACCATCCGATCCACAGAATGATGGGCGCGACCGCCGCTCGAGGACCAGAGCCCCACAACAACATCCGAGCGGCTCGGAGCGCACGGATAACCGCGTGCCGCAATGTCAGGGCGCATCGTTGTAGTGCTCACTGTGCGCCTATTATAGCGCGAGTCCTGGTTATTAGTAAGGGAATTTACCATGGATTTCGGTTTTTTTGAGGTGGCAGCCGGGGTCGTCCGCCCAGGGGTCTCCTGTGGCGTGGAGCGCACGGACGCGGAAGCCGCCCCCGCAAATGCGGAGGAAACAGCAATCCTTGCAGCGTCCGTGCAAGCGCGGGAGCCGATCGCGCAACCCGGCGAGGATTTCGTCGTCGTTGTGGCTCCAGATCTGACTAAATGGCCGCTCGCGCACGTTTCCGAGGCGATGGGTTTGCCAGAATTGATCGGGGTGCACCCAGCCCTGGCTGTCGATATTGCCAATGCCGATGCCGGAGCCGTTGGCGCCGCCGCCATTCCAGCTCAGAAGGCGCGCGATTTCGTCGGCGCGCTCGGGGTATTCCTCTTTGGCGAGTAGCCAGAAAAATGGTCCGTCGGCGGGTTGATCGACGGTGAGTACCTCCCGCGGGTCGCCATTCTGGGCCCAGCGGAGGGCGGTCTTGGCGATGAGGCGCAGGCAGGCGCGCGAGACGAGCGGGTGCAGCCCGCTCACGTCGGCCCCGCGGCCGCTGGTGACCAGATGGTAGAAGCAGACGCGCTGGATGCCCTCGTCCTCGATGAACTTCAGGATCTCGGGGAGCTGGCTGGCGGTGTAGGCGGTGAGGGTGAGGCGCAGGCCGGCCTTCTGCCCGGCTTCCCGGCAGTTCCGGAAGGCAGCGACGACTTTCTCGAATGTGCCCGATCGGCCGCGGAAGACGTCATGCGCCTCGCCGATGCCGTCGAGCGAGATGCCCACGTAGGTGACGCCGTATTCCTTGAGCCGGCGCGCGGTCTCCGGCGTGATGAGGGTGCCATTCGTCGAAATGGTGACGCGCAGGCCCAGTGACGAGGCATACTCGCAAAGCTCGAAGAAGTGCGGATGCATCGTGGGCTCGCCGCCCGAGAAGAGGACGGCCGGCACGCCGAATCCGGCGAGATCGTCCAGCACGGCCTTGCATTCATCGAGGCTCAGCTCGCCCTCGTAGTGCTGCGAGGTGGAGTCCGAGTAGCAGTGGACACAGTTCAGGTTGCAGCGGCGGGTGATATTCCAGACGACGATGGGGCGGCGTTCCTTCGCCGAGGTCGGGGCCCCGTGGCCGCGCCCGTAGCGGAGCGCGTCGGCCGGTTGGGCGATATCACAAAAGAGTCTGGTAACGTTGATCATGGCTGCAGGGCGGGCTCGGCGGCGGCGTTGGCGGTGCGAGCGGGTTGATAGGGGCAGGTGGGTTCCTGGGCGAGATAGTCGCCGGTGACCGCATAGGCGCGAGCCCGGGAACCGCCGCAAACGTTGCGGTATTCGCAGAAGCCGCATTTGCCCTGGAGGAGATCGGGATTGCGCAGGTCGCGGAAGACTGGCGCCTGGCGGTAGATGTCGAGGAGATGCTCCTCTTTCACATTGCCGCAGACGAGGGGAAGGAAGCCGCTGGGCTGCACGTCGCCGGTGTGCGAGATGAAGACGCATCCCCGGCCGTCATTCGTGGGAGCGAACCGCCAAGGCAGGCCGTTCTCGTGGAGCTGGGCCTGGTTCTGGAGCGCCACGCGGCGGAAGTGCGGGCCCTCGGTGGTCTTCACCGGGATGCCGGTGGCCGCGGGCACCTGGCTGAGCCGTTGGAAGAGATCCTCGGTCTCCTCGGGCGTGAGCATCTCGTCGAGCGAGCCGCGGCCGGTCGGCACGTGGATGAAGGCATTCCAGAGAACGGGGCGGAGGAATTGGATAAGCTTCAGGAAATCGGGCCACTCGGCGAGATTCGAGCGGGAGAAGCTGGTGTTGATCTGCACCTGGATACCAGCGCGCCGGGCGGCGGTGAAGGCCTGCATCGTCCAGTCCCAGGTATTCCGTGTGCCGCGGAAGGCATTGTGCGTAGCCGGGGTCGCGCCATCGAGGCTGAGCGACATGCGCTGGGCGCCGGCCCGCAGGAGCTGGTCGAAGTCGAGCTTCAGCAGGCGGGGCGTGGCGCTCGGGCTGAATCCCACACGCAACCCGCGTGCAGTAGCTCCGGCGATGATCTCGAGGATGTCCGGCCGGGAAGCGGGGTCACCGCCGGTGATGATGAAGAATTTCGGCTGGATTTCCGCGACCTGATCGAGAAGGTCTTCCCATTGATCGCGGTTCAATTCGGCGGGGTCCGGTCGGGGCTGTGCTTCCGCACGACAGTGTCGGCAGGCGAGCATGCAACTCCGCGTCACCTCCCATATGACAATGAGAGGGCGGTCCTCGGTGGAACCATGGTGTGCTTGCATTGCGAGCGTCAACATAGAGAGGGGTCACCCTCCCGTCTTTGACGCCGATCAAGTTTTCGAAGTTTGTTGAGCCAACTCAAAATCCGCGCACCCTTGCGGCCGGAACTTTTGCCAGCGCGGAAGCTGCGCGCCTCGGGCGATCAGCAATTTCGTAAGTTCCTCCTGATCAGACACATTCATCAGGGCCGGATGTACTGTCGTTCGAAGTTCGTAGGGGATTCCCGCCTCGAGGACCGCGTCGAGAGCGCGGGCTGCGGGCTCCCAGCTATTTTTTACCTGCGTCACGGAGTCGTAGCGGTGGTCAAAAGGCGCCTTCACATCGAGCCCGACCCAGTCGGCAAGCGGCAGGACGCGGCGCAGGCGCTCCGGGAAGATGCCCGCCGTATGGAGTCCGACGAGGAATCCCAGCTCTCGGACGCGCCGCATGGCAGGCTCGAGCGCGGCCTGGGCCGTGGGCTCTCCTCCACTGAAGACGACTGCCTCCAGCAAGCCTGTGCGGCTTTCCAGAAAGGCGTCGACTTCGCGCCAGTCCAGCGCGCCGTCCCGGAAGGGCTGCAGATGCGTATTGTGGCAATATCGGCACCGCCACGTGCAGCCCTGGCAGAAGATCACCGCGGCCAAACGGCCGGGGTAATCGACTGTCGTGAAGGGAACGAGCCCGCTGCAGCGCAGGGGATCAGGCTGCGAGGGCACGGGGCTCCGCGGCGCGGTCCTCGCGGAAGTGGCGACGCTCCCGGTGCTCGCTCTGCTTGCCCACGTTGAATTGCGAAACAGGGCGGTGATAGCCCATCACTCGGGTCCAGACTTCGCAGGGTTGGCGCTCTTCGTCGGTGAGTTCGATGTTTTTCATGGGGTTGCTAGGTGTTTGGCTTGCCGCGCCGCGAGGATTTCCTCGTCGCAACGCGGACAAAACTGATGCTCGCCTGCCAGGTAGCCGTGGACCGGGCAGATGGAGAAAGTGGGGGTGACGGTGACGTACGGGATGCGGTACCGGCCGAGCACGCGCTTCACCAGCTCGCGACAGGCGCGGGAGCTCGATACGCGCTCGTTGATGTAGAGATGGAGGACGGTGCCGCCGGTGTAGCGGGACTGCAGGGCCTCCTGGTGGTCGAGCGCCTCGAAGGGATCGTCCGTGTAGCCGACCGGGAGCTGTGTGGAGTTCGTGTAATAGGGCGCTTCTTGCGATCCCGCCTGGAGGATGCCGCTGTGGCGCTTCTGGTCCGCCCGTGCGAAGCGATAGGTAGTGCCCTCCGCTGGCGTGGCCTCGAGGTTGTACAGATGGCCGGTCTCCTGCTGGAACTCCGTCATGCGGTCGCGCAGATGGTCGAGCACGCGCAGGGCGAAATGCTTGCCGAAGGGAGTCGCGATCGTCTCGGCGTCGCCGGTGAAGTTGCGGATGCACTCGTTCATCCCGTTCAGCCCGATCGTCGAGAAGTGGTTGCGCAGGGTGCCGAGGTAGCGGCGGGTGTAGGGATAGAGCCCGCGATCCATGTGCTCCTGGATCACGCGGCGCTTGATCTCGAGACTCTCCTTCGCCAGATCGAGCAGCTCGTCGAGGCGGGCGAAGAATTTCGGCTCGTCGCCGGGAGCCAGATGGCCGATGCGCGCGGCATTGATCGTGACGACACCGATCGAGCCGGTCTGCTCGGCTGAGCCGAACAAGCCATTGCCCCTTTTGAGTAGCTCGCGCAGGTCGAGCTGCAGGCGGCAGCACATCGAGCGCACCATGCCGGGCTGGAGGTCGGAGTTCAGGAAATTCTGGAAATACGGTAGGCCGTACTTCGCGGTGACCTCGAAGAGGAGGTCCGCCGTGTCGCTCTCCCAAGGGAAGTCCTCGGTGATATTGTAGGTCGGAATCGGGAAGGTGAACACCCGCTGGCGCTCGTCGCCCGCCATCATCACGCGCAGGAAGGCGCGATTGATCAGACGCATCTCCGCGCCGAGCTCGCCGTAGGTGAAATCGACCGGCTCGCCGCCGATAAGCGGCCGCTGGTGGCGCAGGTCCTCCGGGCAGACGAGGTCGAAGGTGAGATTCGTGAACGGCGTCTGCGTGCCCCAGCGCGAGGGAACGTTCAGATTGAAGATGAACTCCTGCATGTTCTGCAGCACGTCCTCCTCGGTAAGGCCATCGATGCGGACGAAGGGGGCAAGATAGGTATCTACCGAGCTGAACGCCTGGGCGCCGGCCCATTCGTTCTGCAGCGTGCCGAGGAAGTTCACCATCTGGCCGAGCGCCGTGCGCAGGTGGCGCGGCGGAGCGGACTCGACTTTGTTTGGCACTCCGTTGAATCCCTCGGCGAGCAGCGTGCGCAGCGACCATCCGGCGCAATAACCGGCAAACATGTCGAGATCGTGAATGTGGTAATCACCCTCGCGATGCGCCCGGCTCACCGGGGCCGGATAGATGTGGTCGAGCCAGTAGTTCGCCGTCAGCTTGCCCGCAACATTCAGAATCATGCCGCCCAGCGAATAGCCCTGGTTTGCGTTCGCATTCACACGCCAGTCCACCCGCTCGAGATATTCGTTGAGCGAAGTCACGGGATCGACCACGGTGGACGAGGAAAGGGGGGCTGACATATCTCGAAGTCCTACAGGTTGTGGTGGCTGGTGATGTAAAACGCCATATATTGTGTACGATCGGTCCCGGCATGGCGTTGATCGCGATCAACTTCGCGTTAGAAAAACGGGAAATTTCGCGAATTTTTTCGGAGATTTGGCTGAAAAGTGCGGGCGTCCCCTAGGGCTGAAGGCGATTCGTGTCCCAAGAACCGGAGGATGTGCGGGAAAAAACGATGCGGTCGTGCAGGCGATGGGCGCCGCCCTGCCAGTACTCGATCTCTGTGGGCACGATGCGATAGCCGCCCCAGGCATCCGGCAGCGGCACTTGGCCGTCGGCGAACTTCTGGAGCATCTGGTGGAATTTCGCTTCCAATAGAGAGCGCGAGGAGATTACCGCGCTCTGCGAGGAGACCCACGCTCCCACACGGCTCTTGAACGGCCGCTTGAGGAAGTAGGCGACGGATTCCGCCGTGCTGATTCTTTCCGCCCGTCCGGCGATCTCGATCTGGCGGGAGAGACGGGGCCAGTGAAACAGGAGTGAGACCTGCGGATTTTCGGCGATCTGGTCGGCCTTTTCACTCGTGTAATTCGTGAAGAAGACGAAGCCGCGCTCGTCCCAAGCCTTGAGGAGCACGATGCGGCAGGTCACCCGCCCATCCGCCCCGGCGGTGGCGAGACTCATCGCATTGGGCTCCGGCACTCCGGCAGCTGTCGCCTCGTCGAACCACTGCTTGAACACGGCAAAGGGATTCGGATCCATCGTCGCGGGGTCGAGCGGCTCAAGGGAGGGGCGCTCGGCGTGCGAATGACGGGCATGAGGCGCTGGCATGAAGCTACGATACCCCGGATGGGGTCCGCTCCTCTTGATGGCGATCAATGACGCAGTGATTTGCACAATGCCTTTGCCATGCGGAATGGGCATGGAAGAATGCAGGTAATGACCGATTCCGTTTCACAGCTCGACCTGGCCCGCGTGCGCGCGGACTTTCCGTTCCTCGATGTCGAGGTGAACGGCCGGCGCGTGGCCTATCTGGACAATGGCGCAAGCACTCAGAAGCCGAGGGCCGTGATCGACCGCATGGCCCAGTTCACCGCGCACGAGTATGCAAACGTCCACCGCGGCATCCATGAGCTCAGCCAGCGGGCGACGGTTGTTTACGAGGCGTCGCGTGCGCGGGCAGCCCGGTTTCTCGGGGCGACGCAGCCCGAGAGCGTGATCTTCACCCGCGGCACGACCGAGGCCGTGAATCTCGTGGCGAACACATGGGGCGCCGTGAATGTGCAAGCCGGCGACACGATCGTGCTCACCGAAATGGAGCACCACAGCAATCTCGTGCCCTGGCTCGAACTCGCCCGCCGCAACGGGGCGCAAATCGCCTATGTGCCGGTGCTGGAAAATGGAGCCGGCCTGGATCTGGATATTGCGCGCAGCCTGCTGGCCGCGAAGCCGCGTCTCTTCGCCTTCGCCCATGTGTCGAATACGCTGGGCGTGATTTCACCCGCCGCCGAGCTGTGCGCATTGGCGCGCGAGCACGGCGTGACCACCTTCATCGACGGCGCGCAGGCGGTCGGGCACCTGCCCGTGGACGTTACCGCGATCGGCTGCGATTTCTATGCCTGCTCGGCGCACAAGATGTGCGGACCGACCGGCATCGGGCTGCTGTATGGCCGCTACGAGCTGCTGGAAGCCATGCCGCCGTGGCAGTTCGGCGGAGAAATGGTCGAGCGCGTCGAGTTTACGGGCGCGCGGTTCCGGACGCCGCCGGCGAGGTTCGAGGCGGGCACGCCGGCCATCATCGAGACCTCCGGCCTGCATGCGGCGATGGATTACCTCGATCACGTCGGGCTCCCTGCCGTGGCCGCGCACAGCGAGGCCCTGGGCGAAAAGGCCGCCGCCGCTCTCTCACAGGTACCGGGGGTCCGCGTCTTCGGCCCCGCCGGGCATCGCGCCGGGCTGGTCACATTCCATGCCGGGCCGGTGCATGCGCATGACATCGCCTTCTTCTGCAACGAGCGCGGCGTGGCCGTGCGGGCGGGGCATCATTGCGCACAGCCGCTCATGCGGAAGCTGGGCGCTTCGTCATCGTGCCGCATGAGCTTCTATCTCTACAATACCCAGGAGGAACTCGAGCGCGGCGTGGACGCCGTCCGCGAGGCCGTGGAATTCTTTACCAACCCATGAATACCGAGCTCTACCAGGAGGTGCTGCTGCAGCACTCCCGCCGCCCCCGCAACTTCGGCCCGCTGGAAGGCGCGACACACCGCGCCGAGGGCCTGAACGCGCTCTGTGGCGACGAAGTCACCGTGGAGCTCGCGCTGGATGGTGAGACCGTGCGCGCCGCGCATTTCAGCGGCAGCGCGTGCGCCATTTGCACCGCATCGGCCTCGATCCTCACCTGCGAAGTGTCCGGACAGAACGTGGCCACCGCGCGCGCGCTGGCCGAGGGCTTCCGCAAACTGGCGGTCTCCGGCGAGGCGACCGAGGAGATCTCGCAGCGTCCGCGCCTCGAGGTGATGGGCTCCGTTCACAAGTTCCCGCAGCGCGTGAAGTGCGCGACGCTCCCGTGGGAGACGCTGCTCGGCGCGCTCGATCATCCGGTGGGGTAGATTTCCTATAGCCGCGGCAGTCTCTTGCCGCGCTCGTCCAATTCGATCTCGCTTTCAGCGAGCTGAAATGATCGAGCCTCTTTCTTTTTGAAGGTAAACTTCGGAATCACGTCGGGCAGGATCCGGATCCATTCCGGACATGACTCACCCGAGCGCGGCAACAGAGTGCCGCGGCTACAGGAATTTCCGCTTACACCTTTTCTTGAAACGCTCCAATCACTGATATGTCGCTACCAGAAGAGTCATATCCGGAGCGACCGAGGAGACTCATGCGATTGCATGATGGGCTGTGCCCCTTCTATTTCCTCACATTCAATACGAGACAGCGGCAACGGATACTCGCGCGCAACGAGGTCCATGACACGTTTGTGGAGTTTTGCGCGAAAGCCGGTGAGCGTGACATCGCTGTGGGGCGATACGTCCTTATGCCCGATCATGTTCATCTATTCGTGATGTTTCCTCGCGAGGGCATGCTTCTCGGCGATTGGGTGAAATCATTGCGGGCGGTGGTGGGCAAGTGCCTGTTGAAATTAGGTCACGCCAAACCTCATTGGCAGGAAGGCTTTTTCGACCACGTTTTACGCAGCGCTGAAAGCTACGGGCAAAAATGGGAATACGTGCGCATGAATCCGGTGCGAGCCGGACTCTGTGCGGAGCCGGGCGAGTGGCCATTTCAGGGAGAAATAACCCGCATCGCATTTCACGAGAATCGCTGATCTTTCCGGGAAAGACGTAATCGCGATCCCTGTAGCCGCGGCAGTTTCTTGCCGCGCTCGGGTGAGTCAAATTACGGAACAATCAGGGAATGTTGCGAGGCATGACTCTGAAGTCGCCATTGAAAGAAAAGCCCGATGATTTCAGCTCGCTGAGAGCGAGGTGGAATTGAACGAACGCGGCAACAGAGTGCCGCGGCTACAGGTCATTGCTGAGGCGTCTTTTCTGGATGTGTCGATTCTCGGTACAGGCCGGCTTTCCTGCCAACCCGGCGCTTACCCCAGGGCCTTGCGCAGGGTGGCGACGCGGCGCTCGTCCACGGCGTTGCCGACCTGGCCACTCCGCTTCATCGAGGTGCCTGCGATCACCCCGTTGGCATATTCCAGGTAAGCCCCGACATTCGCAGCCGTGACTCCGCTGCCCAGGAGGATCGGAATGTCCGGGCAGGCTTCGCGCACACGGCGGACGTCGTCCGCTTCCGTCGCCACACCCGTCCCCGTGCCGGAGACGATGAGCGCATCCGCCATACCCCGCTCGACTGTGTCGCGAGCAGCTATCTCGATGGATAGATTGCCCATGGGGACGGCGTGCTTCACGAGGACATCCGCGAAGATGCCCGCGTCCGGCGCCAGCCGCTCGCGCAGGCGTACGGTCTCGAAAGCATTTCCCTCGATGAGTCCCTGATCCGTGATCATCGCTCCGGTGTGCACATTCACCCGCAGAAAGGCACCATTGCATGCCGCGCAGAGGGCGACGGCTGCATGGGGATCGTTCCGGAGCACATTGAAGCCTATCGGCAGTTTCACCTCGGCCCGCACGGCCGCGCCGATCACCGCCATCGCGGCCACGGTCTCCGGAGGAACAGCAGATTTCGTAAAGGGAATGTCACCGAAGTTCTCCACCACCAGCGCGTCCGCGCCGCCGCGCTCGTACGCGCGCGCGTCGGCAATGGCCGATTTGAGCACTGTCTCGAAATCCCCATTCCATCGCGGCGCCCCGGGCAGAGCCTTAAGGTGAACGACGCCGATCAGCGCGTGCCGGCCGCGCGGAAGAATGATGGGGCGGGCTGTGTAGCTCATGGTTCGCAGTCAGGCTATCCATTCGACACCGTAAATACGCGCGCAAAAAAGCTGCGGCTGCAGGCACCGGTGAAAGGCGGATTGTCGTAAATAGTCGCCCTCCGAGGCGGCACCGGGGCATCGTATGTGAAGGGAACTCATTTGTCTGATCATTGGACAACGACGACTCTGTAACATCGCTTCGGCTGCGCCGCTCCACCTGTATCGGCGATCTGCAGGACACCACCCGTCCCTGCGATGTTGTCCTGCACGGTTGCCCATGATCCACTTTGCAGGGTGTCGGAGTAGTCCACCCGATATGTTTTGCCAGCCGTGCTCGCAAAGCTGACCAGCATGTCATTTCCGCTTTTCGAGATTTGAGTGATCGCGAGAACACTCGAGTTATCATTCGGATCCGTGCCCGCAGCAAACTCCTGCGCGTTTGTCATTCCATCGCCGTCCGGATCGGCTCCATCCGCAGCATTTCCGGAGTTGGCTGTGGTTCCGAAATGAGTGAGTCGCCAGTTTTCGACGGCGGTATAGGTGGCGCCGGAGACCGGTGCGGATGCCACGCCGGTCCCGGGTAAGCCTTGGGCGGCGACGGTGTAATACCAAGTGACTCCATCATCCAATCCGGAGTCGATGTAACTCGTAGCCGTTACCCCGGCCGCGATGAGTGTGTAGGGCCCGCCGCTGCTGGAAGCGCGCTGAATTGTATATCCCGTGGCACCGCTCACCGCATCCCACGACAGACCGATTTGCTGATTGCCAGGCGTCGCGCCGACGTTTTGTGGCGCTGGGAGCGGCCCCGCGGCGAGAAGGCTGATCTCACCCGCGCTCAGGGCGCGAGTGTAAATGCGAAAGCCATCGACCGAGCGCAATCACTGGCGGATTCGGCCTTACCAAGGCCGGCGCCGGCAAACCGCCGCGGATTGCGCTGGGGAAATACAAAGGCGCGCGGGAGCAGTGCCTCCGCGCGCCTTGGAAATTGCAGTGGATCTCAGCCGTTTATTCCATCAAGGCCTTGCGGCGGCGGATCATCACCACGGCGCAGAGCAGGCCCACGATGGCGATGGCATAGCGATCCGACTCCGGTACGGCCGTGAAGCTCAACACACCACTGGGGCTCAAGCTCGCGGTGAAATTCGTTGTATCGTAGTTCGTGATCGACAGATTGCTCACCGAACCCGATCCAAAGCTGCTGAGGATCGTGTAGGTCGTCGCGTAGTTCGTGACGGTGTTGCCGAGATCGAGCGTACCGCCGCTGATCGAGAAGCTTCCGGTGCCATTACCCACGATCGAATCGAGCGCCGCGGCATTGATGTTCCAAGTGCCTCCGGTCATCGTGAAAGTGGCGCCTGTAGCCAGGGTCAGGGTGCCCACTCCGCCCGTATTGATCGTAAGACTTCCACTCGAGAGTGCCACGTTGCCCGTATTGACATTGGACACCGACGACTGCAGTGCGCCACCGCTTACCGTCACGGTTCCTGTACCTAGGGCGGCCGCATTGGAGACCGTGAGCGTACCGGCATTGACCGTCGTGCCGCCGGTGTAGGTGTTCGCGCCGCTCAGCGCGAGCGTGCCCGTGCCAGCCTTGATGATGCTGTTGGCTGTCGTGCCGTTGGCGATGATACCGCCAACCGTCAACGTTGCCGAACCGTTGGTCGTGATTGTGCGGGATGTGCCGGCGGGGGTGCCGAGGGTGACCGCATTCGTGCCGAGGTTCAGGTTGTTGGCGCTCGTGCCGCCCGAGGTACTGAAGGCGAAGTTACCGTTGATTCCGATGCCCATCCCGACAATTGTATTCAGTGTCACCGCCGATCCGCTCGTGTTGTCCAAGGTGCCTCCGGCGATAATGAATCCGTTGTTGCCGTGGGCGGCGAAGTCGTTGTTGTTGATTGCGGCGGCGTTATTCAGGTTCAGCGTGCCACCGTTGAGAGTCACCCAGAATCCGTTATTTGCTCCGCCGCCGTTGCTGACCGTGTTGTTGAGGGTCAACGTGCCACTGTTGACGATGGCTCCAATCGTCCGGGAGCCGTTGGTGGTTACCGCGCCATTGATCGTCAGGCTGTTGCTCGCCGACGTGCCTGTCACAGTGACGAAAACGTCGCCATTGGTCGTCGAGTTCTTCAGGCCATTGAGAACGACATTCGCTCCGTTGAGATTGAATGTGTTGCTGTTACCGCCAAATGCACCGCCACTACCGCCGCTGAGTTGGTAAGCCGTCGAGCCGAAACTCAATGTGTCCCCGGTGGTACTCGCGACGTTGATGGTCACCGTCTGCGTGTTGTTGCCGGTGCTGCTTGCCGTCTGGCCGTTGAGCGTGAGCGTGTGCCCGTCGCCTGCGGGGGAGTTCAGGCTGTTCACCTGGAGGTTATAGGTGCTGTTCGGATTAAACGCGCCCAGACTCGCTGGCGTAAACGTCGTGTCCGCATCCGCCTTCATGCTCAGGGTCGAGCCGCTGGCCATCGTGAGCGCCGAACCCGTGCTCATCGATGATGCGCCTTGAAACTCCAGCGTGCCCGCGCTGATGGTCGTCGCTCCGGTAAAGCTGTTGCTGCCCGACAGAGCGAGCGTGCCCGTGCCCTGCTTGGTCAAGCCTACTCCCGACGTCGTCAGGTTCGTGCTTTCCGTCAGCGTCGAGGATGCGTTCGTCGTATCCACGCCGATGGCGGTTCCCGCGGCGTAGGTGACTGTCGATCCAGACTGTCCTCCCAACCCGGAGAAGAGACCGCCAATCGTGCCGTTGCCCGTGCCGGTCGTGAATTCGCCCGCACCGCCGGCGTTTACTGCCAAAGTGGCTCCAGTCCCGACCGAGACCGCGCTCGATGCCGACATCGAATTGGTCTTGGCGAACTTCACTGTGCCGGACCCGATCGTCGTCGGTCCGGAGTAGGTGTTCGCACCGGAAAGGGTCAGCGTGCCCGCGCTGGGACCGCCGTAGGTGAGGGCCGAGGCGCCGCCGCCGTTATCGGCAACCACGCCGCTGAGGCTGATATTCTGGCCGTTGGATACGATGACGAGATCCTTGTTCGCTCCGATCGTCACGTTCCCCGTGTAGGTCGTCTGCGCGCTCCCGGCGTTCATCAGGCCGTTCGCCGTGAAATTCCCGGTAATGTTGCCGCCGGTACCGCCCGTGAATCGCAGGGTATTGAACGATGCCCCGGCTCCGAGCGCGCCCACTGCGGCGACATCGTAGTTCACAGCCCCGGTCGTGTCGGTCACATTGGCCGCGGTCGCGGCTGCCGTACCTCCGGAGTAGCCGGTGATCGTGCTGCCGCTGGTCGTGGCATACCTGAGCGAGGTGCCCGTACCAGTGGTGGCCCACGTGCCCAGGATACCGGTCGAATCAGGCGTCGAAGAGGTCGTGGTGACACCCGTCAGCGAGGAGACGTTCAGGAGGCCCCCGGTGTTACGGGTCAGCGCGCCCAGCGCGACCGTATTGGTGGCGGTGGCATTCGTGAGGGTCGAGAACCCTGCGTTGATCGTTGCCCCGTTAAACGTCTGCGTGTTCGTGCCGGTCTTTGTGTAACTCAACGTACCGCCGCCCAATGAGAGCGCGCTGCTCGAGCTGATCGAGCCGTTGGCCGTGCTGCCGCCGAGGTCGAGCGTACCGCCGGTGATCGCCGTCGTCCCGGTGTAGGTATTGGCTCCCGTGAGCGTCAATGTGCCGGCGTTGGACTTGGTGAATCCAAAACCACCCGTGATCGCACTCGAGACAGCGAGTGCCGAGCCGCTGCCGACATTCCAGGTCTGGTTCCCACCCAATGCAACCGTACCCGTGCCGCTGATCGTCGTCGTTCCACTCGAAAGCGAGCTGGCATCGATGCCGCTCGTCCCGAGCGTGAGGGTATTGGTACCCAGCGCGATCGTATAGCCGGGTGTCGTAAACGTAAGTCCCAAGGCACCCAGACTCGTTCCCAGGGTCACCGTGCCGGCCGTGCCAGCAAAATTGGCGATGTCGGATGTCCCCGTCGTATCGGTCCATGCCACCGCGCTGGTGCCATTCCACCATCTTGTCAGGCTGGTATTCCAAGTTCCTGTGCCTCCGAGCGTGCTCGTGCCGGCGGAGGTCCACGAGAGGGAGGTCGCCTGCGCGACAGGTGCAGCGAGAGCTAGCCCCGTGGATACGGCCGTCAACAGAGCGACCCGTGCGCGGCCGATCGTGAATGCGTGGTGTTTCATGGTGAGATGTAGCGGTTGTTGTGTGTGGAGGACGGTTGGTTAACTGCGAGAATTCCGGTGGTCGATGGAGGCGTGGTTCATCCGATTGAAATCGATAAAATTCACGACCAGCGCGGATGACGCACGCGGCGCAGGCGCCATGCAAAGGCGCCAAGGCCGATCGCCATGAGCGCCACCGTGCTCGGCTCGGGCACCGCGGTGAATGTGAGATTGCCTCCGTTCAGCGTGAACGAGCCGTTCACACCGGTGGATGTGAATTGCGAGGCCGAGGCGAAGCTCGTCGAGCCAAACGTCACGAGAGTGTAGGTCTGGCCAGCCTGACCGCCGGAAAGATTGAAAACGAACGTCGAGCCGGTGCCGGGTCCGAAATCGCCGGTGAGGGCAAGCATGTCGGACGTCGTCCCGCTCGGATTCAGATCGAAGTTGAGGCTGCCGCCATTCCAGGCAAGCGAGGTGCCCGAGAGAGTGCCGATGCCACTGTCACCAGGGGAAATCGCTCCGGCGGTGAGATTGATAGCCGACACTGTACCCGCGCCCGCGAGGACGGCGCTTGCGCCATTCACCGTGAGACCGCTGCTGGTGGCGATACTTCCGCCGCTGGCCACATCCAAAGTACCATCGGTGATCGAGGTCGAGCCAGTGTACGTATCCATGCCGGAGAGTTTCAGCGTGCCTGTGCCAGCCTTGATGATGCTATTGGCGGTCGTCCCATTGGAGATGACACCTCCAATCGTTAGGGTTGCCGAACCGTTGGTCGTGATTGTGCGGGATGTGCCGGCGGGGGTGCCGAGAGTGACCCCATTCGTGCCGAGGCTCAGGTTGTTGGCGCTCGTGCCGCCCGAGGTGCTGAAGGCGAAGTTGCCATTGATCCCTATGCCCATCCCGGCATTCGTGTTCAGCGTCACCGCCGATCCACTCGTATTGTCCAAGGTGCCTCCGGCGATAATGAATCCGTTGTTGCCGTGGGCGGCGAAGTCGTTGTTGCTGATCGCACCCGCGTTATTCAGATCCAGTGTGCCGCCGTTGAGGGTCACCCAGAAGCCGTTGTTTGCTCCACCGCCGTTGCTGATCGTGTTGTTGAGTACCAGCGTGCCGCTGTTGACGATGGCTCCAATCGTCCGGGAGCCGTTGGTGGTTACCGCGCCATTGATCGTCAGGCTGTTGCTCGCCGACGTGCCTGTCACAGTGACGAAAACGTCGCCATTGGTCGTCGAGTTCTTCA